>Ga0187824_10000200_pt1 | contig 11309 bp, 9 predicted proteins | sample NC_wetland_sal_i_13_FD_132437 | JGI IMG/M metagenome (GOLD analysis project Ga0187824, IMG submission 132437) | Wetland sediment microbial communities from Neuse River Estuary, North Carolina, USA - SourceSoil_4 | ecosystem: Environmental > Aquatic > Freshwater > Wetlands > Sediment | place... | reverse complement strand
GAAGCGGGCGAAGGGGTGCTCCAGGTCAATGCGGGAGCCGAGTGAAGACGCCAGGAACCCGACCAACGTCTTCGCGATGCCGTAAAAGCCGATGGGCGTGTGGCTCAGGCTGTCTTGCAGCAGACCAATGATCATTCCGAGCATCAAGCCGCCCGCGGGGTTCCGGCGGCTCAGCGCGAAATAGATGGTGACCAGCAACGGCAATTCAACAAGATCCGCCCAGTGGAACATGCCGCGCAGAAAAGCCTCGAGCAGCAGCGCGAGAACGACGGAGCCAGTAACAACGCCGGTATAGAACTTGTGAACTTCTACGTGCTGGTCTTCTGCGATGTGTGTGTTGATATCCATGGCGCTCACCGATTCGCCGCAGCAGATGTGGACGCTGAGGCGGTGCTCGATCCCGTCGCGCTGTTTGCTGCGGACGGCGCAGAGGCGCCATTTGCCTGAGGCTCAGGTTTTTTCGTTGCAAGCTCTTGGCGCGTCAGCAACACGAGCACTTCCTCCAGCCGGTCTAAATGAGCGGCGGGCCTGACGCGAACGTCCTGAAAAGTGCCGTGCGGATCCGGCTTCACTTGCGCAACGCTGCCGACCGGCAGGTCCTTTGGGAAAATGCGGTCTTGGCCAGAGGTGAGAACGGCCTCGCCGGTCTGCACTTTCGTATCGATGCTGACGTATTCCATGTCGAGTAGCGGTTCGCCTGCGCCGCGCACCGGGCTTTGCGTGCGCGAGTCGGCTAGCAGCGCGCCTACGCCACTATCGCGGTCATCCAGCAGAAGCACCTGCGAGGTATCCGGGAAGACAGCTTCGATTTTGCCGACCACGCCTTCCGGCGTGATGACTCCCATGTCGCGTTTCAGTCCGTCGCGCGCCCCTCGATTGATGAAGATCGCATGGCTCGTGGCATCGGGGCTGCCGCCGATCACGCGTGCCGCAACCATGGGGACGGAGGATTGTTGCTCGCGGAAGCCCAGCAATTGGCCCAGGCGGTCGGCCTCTGCCGCGCGGCCTTCGAGTTCGGCATTGCGCAATTTCAAGGTGTTCAATTGCGCCTGAAGTTGATCGTTTTCTTGGCGCGTGTGCCACAACGCAATGTAATTTCGCCAGATCCCACCCACTCCGTCCGAGGTCCAGGCGGCTGTGCGGCCGACGGGCGCGGCGGTCTCGACGGCCCAGACGCGGATCAGCCGCACCTGGGATTGGCGCTTGATCTGAATCGCCAGGAGAAGCAGTTGAAGGCCCAGCATGACGCCCAGCAGGGCGAAAGAGCGATGTCGAGTTGGTATAGCCGGCATGATTGCCACTCTTGCGGCGCGGATCTCTTGCCGCGCGGCTATGTTCAGTCGATCGAAACCAGACGAAGCAAGTGAAAGTCGCTCAACATTTTTCCGGTGCCGAGCACGACCGAAGCCAGCGGGTCGTCGGCAATCGAGACGGGCAGGCCAGTCTCTTCGCGGATGCGCTTGTCGAGGTTGCGCAGCAGCGCGCCGCCTCCGGTAAGTACGATGCCGCGGTCGCTAATATCGGCGGAAAGTTCCGGCGGCGTGCGTTCGAGGGCCACGCGAATGGCGTTCAGAATCGTGGCCACGCATTCGGAGAGCGCTTCGCGGATTTCGCTGTCGTCAATGGTAACCGTGCGCGGCACGCCTTCGATCAAGTTGCGGCCCTTGACTTCGATGGTGAGCGGCTTTTCGAGCGGGTAAGCCGAGCCAATCTCCATCTTAATCTGTTCCGCGGTGCGTTCGCCGACGAGCAGGTTGTACTTGCGCTTCAAATAGTGCATGACCGCTTCGTCCATTTCGTTGCCGGCCACGCGGACCGAGCGCGAATAGACGATGCCGCTCATCGAGATGACTGCGATGTCAGTCGTGCCGCCGCCGATGTCCACGACCATGTTGCCGGATGGCTCTTCGATGGGTAGGCCGGCCCCGATCGCCGCCGCCATGGCCTGCTCGACAAGGTAAACCTCGCTGGCGCGAGCGCGATAGGCGGAGTCCTGCACGGCGCGCTTTTCTACCGGCGTGATTTCGCTGGGAACGCCGATGACGATTCGCGGATGAACCAGAACGCGCCGGTTGTGGGCCTTCTGGATGAAATACGTCAGCATTCGCTCGGTGACCTTGAAGTCGGCGATGACGCCGTCCTTCATAGGCTTGATCGCAACGACGTTGCCCGGCGTGCGGCCGAGCATGTCCTTGGCTTCGCGGCCGACCGCGACCACTTCGCCGCTGGTCTTATTCATGGCCACGATGGACGGCTCGTTCACGACGATGCCCTTGTTCTTCGAAAAGACGAGGGTGTTCGCCGTGCCGAGGTCGATCGCGAGATCCGACGACAGCAAGCTGAAGACCGAGCGGAGGTTATATCCATTCTTGTTGATCATGAGTTGTTGTTGGTCCGGCCCGTTGCCGGCCCCGATTCTCCCTTACGCCGCTGTGGCGCCCTCGTTACGGAATCACGATCGGCACGCGTTTAACGGCCGTGCCGCCCCTCCGGTTTTGGCCTGTGATAACGATCTCGTGACTGCCCCGTGTGAGCGATTGCGTGAAATAGCGAAACTTGCCGTCCGACTGGATGTCCACGACCGATTCGCCGTCAATAATCAAGGCGGCGCCCGGATCCGTGCGGCCGGTGACCTCGACGATGCTGCCGTGAATCTCCGGCGCATCCACTTCGAGAAGCATCTGTTCGCCCTTGCCTTGCGCCACCAAAGTGAACTTGAAAGGGTCGCTCGCCGCACTGTCGCGCTTTTTGGCATCCGTCGCAGTAACGCTCCAGAAGTAGTCGCCGGGTTCGAGCCCCGTAACGTCGGCCGATATTCCGGTCGTGTTCTTTTCCGCAACGACCCGGGTGAACATGGCATTTGTGCTCACGCGCAGGTCGTAACTGACGGCATCTGCTACCCCTGCCCAGGCGAAATGCACGGTGGCATGCTTCGGATCGGGCTCAATCAGCGGCTCGAGGTTGACCGGCGACATCAGGTCCGGAGGCGCCAGCACCATCGTCTTGGTGACTGGCCCATTACCAGCGAAACTCACGCGCTCCCATTTTCCGATGTCAACCTGTTGATCGCCCACCTGCATCTTCGCGGCGCCGGCGGAAACGGTAATCTGGTTCTGTGAGGTCTTGGGATCGCTTTCCACCGCGGCGTGCGTATTCTCTTGTAGAGACGCGCGCGCGTTGGCGAAGGAGACCTCGGCTTTCGATCGTGGCGACTCCCAGGAGCCAGTGGCAAGATCGACCGCGCCGGAGCTGATATGCACGGCGACGCTGGTGGCGCGATCGTTGTCGATGGCGTTCTCTTCCACGGTCACGAACGAGTCGTTCTTCACCGTGTAGGTCGTGCCGTCCACGAAGGTGATGCGTGCGGCACCGTCACCACCGGTGCGGACCAAGTCACCTTTGTCCAGCGTGGTGTGGTAATCGGCGTTTGCCCAGCTCACGGAGTTAAACTTTTTCACTTCGACTTTCCCATCGAGATTCACGAACCGAGCCTGATTGGGTACCGGGGCGACGACGCTTTCCGGTGTGGCGCCGAATTCTTTGAGGAATTTCTCGCCGACAGCGGTATAAGCCTCCGGGTGAACCAAATAAAAGATCGCGCAAACGATCACCAGGATCAGAGAGCTGTAGAGCACGATGCTGCGATAGGAAATCGCATGCCAATAAACCTCGACGCGCGGGATTCGGGCTTCCTTCTCGCCTTGATGTGTGCGGGACATTGCAAAAAAATGCGCTTTTCGTGCTAATTTCGAAATCTAGCATAGCGGTATAGGCGTCGCAAGGTAGCGGGGGGACCGTAGTGTCTCCGGCTACAACAGGCTTTGCGCCGCCTTCGGCTTCGCTAGCGGCGTCTGTAAGTTGCAAGTTGAGCCGGGCCGCTGCGGTCATCTATAATGTGGGTATAAGCACCAGAACGCCTTCAACGAGCCGGTCATTGCCCCTCGGAAGTATGCGTTCGGCCCAAGGGAGGGCTGCTAGACGTGTTTGACGCGAAGAGTAGGAGCAAATTAGGCGTTCGGATCTTTCTCGGGTTCGTGGTGGGATTGCTCGGCGCGGGCATGTTGGTTTACCTGATTCCCGGGCAGGGCACCGCGAGCACGCCGACCGCGGACGTCGTGGCTCAGGTCGGCGACGATCAAGTCACTGTGAATGACGTCCGCACTCAACTGGCGCGTATCCAGACCCAAGGCGCCATCCCCCCGGCCCTGCAGGCGCTTTACGCTCAGCAGGTCCTCAATCAGCTGATCTTTAGCAAGGAACTGGACATGGAGGCGCAGCGCCTCGGAATTCAAGTCACCGATCAGGAGCGCGCTGACCGTATCCGCGAAATGATCCCCACGGCCTTCGTTGGCGACACGTTTGTCGGGGAAGATCAATACGCGGCGCAGGTTCAGCAGCGCGCGAACATGTCCGTTCCCGAATTCGAGAGCCTGATTAATGAGGGCATGATCGAAGAGAAGTTTCGGCAATTAGTGACCGGCGGGGTCACGGTGACGCCGCAAGAGATTCAGGAGGAGTTCCGCCGCCGGAATGAGAAGGTGAAGCTGGATTACGTGGTCATCAAGCCGGACGACCTGCAGGCCAAAATCCAGCCAAGTGATGCCGACCTAAACGCCTATTTCGAGAAGAACCGTGCTCGCTACGCCGTCCCCGAGCGCCGCACCGTGCGTTACGCCCTTCTCGATATGGACCAGTTGCGTGCGCGGACGACCGTCTCGGACGAAGAGGTCCGCAACTACTACAACGAGCATCTGGACACCTACAAACTGCCGGACCGCGCGCACGTCGCCCACATCTTGTTCAAGACAGTGGATAAGACGGACGCCGAGGCGGCCGAGATTCAGAAGAAGGCTGAGGACGTCCTAAAACAGGCCAAGAGCGGCAAGGATTTTGCCGCGCTCGCCAAGCAATATTCCGATGACACGAGCAAGGACAAGGGCGGCGACCTCGATTGGATCGTCCGGGGCCAGACCGTGCCGGAATTTGAGGCCGTAGCCTTCAGCCTGCCCAAGGGATCCATCTCGGATCTGGTGAAGACGCAGTACGGATTCCACATTATTAAGGTCATTGACCGGGAGAACGCCCGGACGCAGAGCGTGGATGAGGTTCGGCCGATGATCATGGCGGCGATTCAGGCGGAAAAGTCGCAGCAAGCCAGCCAGCAGATCGGCGATCAGATCGCTTCGGACCTTCGCAGCGGCGGCCGCGTTCCGCTAGAGGAGCTCGCCAAGAAGTACGGAATGACCCTGGGCGAGACTCAGCCGATCGAAGCCGGAGCGGTGATTCCCGCCGTCGGTAACTCGCCCGAAATCTCGGACACGGTCTTCAGGCTCCGCCCCGGTGATGACAGCCAGCCCATTCAGACCGATAAGGGCTTGGTGGTGTTCAGCCTTAAGGATGTGCAGGCGGCGCACCAGGGAACGTTAACGGAAGTTCACGACAAGGTGCTCGCGGACTATCGGCGTGACAAGTCGGTCGAGATGGCAAAATCCGACGCTCAGGACCTCGCAACGAAGGTCAAAGGCGGCGCCGATCTGGACAAGACGGCCAAGGCCATGGGCCTTGATGCCAAAACCAGCGACCTGGTGGCTCGAACCGCCAGCGTGCCCGACGTGGGACCACTGACTGGACTGCCCAATGCCTTCACTTTGCCCAATGGGCAGGCAGCTGACCCGATCTTCTTGGGGGCGAACTGGGTGGTCTACAAAGTGGTTGATCACCAGCAGCCCAACCCGGCTGACCTGAACGATAAGACGAAGTCCGATATCGAGCAGCAAGTGCTGCAAGGAAAGCAAGAGATGGCATTCGAAGCTTTCCAAAAAGCGCTCGACGCCAGGATGAAGCAGTCGGGTGAGTTGAAGGTCAACGCCGACAACCTCAAACTGATTCAGAACGCCACGCAACAGCCTTAAGCTACTGATAATAGGACAGTTACTTAGATTCTTGCCCTGCGTCCCGCGCTTGGGCTAGAATCTTTCTGTCCGCAGACTTCTAGGCCCCTTCCTCTAGGGGCAGCTCTTTCGAAGCGTTAAGTCTCGCCTGGTAGTCGCATGAGTGGACCACTCCGGTCTCGGTGCTTCTTCAATTTCGTGGCTTGGCGGACCCTGCCGCATGGCTTCTGTGAGGGGGAACTGAAATGCGAAGAACAGCTAAGAAGAACAATCATCGGAACGAATATAGCTGCTGTATCGAAATGAATCAGAACGGTAAGTACTGCGTGCGTGTCTCCGCCCGGTTTGTCCGCCGGGGTTGGGTGCTTCCGGTCTATTTCCTTGTTTCAACCTTCGATCGCGCGGTTCGAAAGCTGGAGGAGACGCTTCAGTTCCTGCAGCAGGAAGAGGACCGCCTCTGGTTTTGGGGGGTAGACCGCTCCAATGACCCAAACGTGTCCGAGGAGATGCTCCAGAAGGCCGGCTTGCACCTCGACCGCAGGACGGAGTTTCCGCGGCGTTCCGAGAGGGTAATCGTTGCGCCGGAGGGGCGGGTTACAGGTTTCCTTTTCGAACCGTTGCGCCGCAATCTGGCGGAGTCTGTCGAGGCATATCGTTAGTTTTTCGGTTGTCGGGCCGCTGAGCAAATTAATTCGGATGAAGCGGGCGCTGGCTCCGACTACGCCGTTCAGGCTTCTCGTACGATCACTTCCCCCGAGCCGATGGGTAGATCGTTGAACCAGAGCCGGTAGCGGTAGGAGCCGGCCTTGGTTCCGGGACGGGGCGGCCCACTGAGCAGGCGCACGCCGCCGGGCGCCTGGAAAATGTTCGACGAGAACGGGCAGCGATTGGGATCGAACTCTATCTTGATTTGCCCTTCTGTCGCGATCCAGGACAACTGGTCCGCGGGACCAAGCGTAGTTGTCTCAGGAATGATGCCCACCAAAACGGTCTTTTCAGCCATCTGACGGCGCAGCCTCCGGTGCTGTGTTTAAGATTGCGGCCCGTGAAGATATCACAGCTGGAAGAGAGACGTGACGAAGATCACCGTGCAGACAAAGCTTTAAGAATGACGAAAATGAAATTGCGTCGCGAAGTTCCTTGACGCTCTCCTCATCTGCGCCTAGACTTGTAATCGAAGGTCTCCAGGGCGCGCCGACAGCCTATCTCTCTGTTTGTCTTTGCGCTCGCGGAAGGCTCCGCGACACGGCGTAAATCTGTTTCTGTGAAGGGAAGTGGCTTGATGGCTTTCGGTGTAATCACTCTCAAGAGCGGCGATCGCATTCCTTGGATTCGAACATTGCCTTTTTTCCTCGTGCATTTCGCTTGTATCGCCGCGTTTTTTCTGAAATTCCATTGGTCTTATCTTGTGGTTTGCCTTTCCCTCTATTACGTGCGCATGTTCTTTGTGACTGCCGGTTACCACCGTTATTTTTCTCACCGGTCGTTCAAGACCAGCCGCGCCTTTCAGTTTATTATCGCGCTTATAGCCACTAGTTCGACGCAGAAGGGCGTGCTTTGGTGGGCAGCCAACCACCGCCACCATCATAAGTATTCGGATACGGATGAGGACCTGCACTCACCTTCTCTCCGCGGCTTTGTGTGGTCGCATGTGGGCTGGATCCTATCGGATCGCTACAATCACACTCGCACGGAGCTGATTCCGGATTTCAACAAATATCCTGAGCTGCGCTGGCTCAATAAATATCATGTTGTTCCTCCGATTGCGCTGGGCACCTTGATGTTCCTGATCGGCGGCTGGGGCTTGCTGGTGTGGGGATACTGCATCAGCACCGTCATCCTCTGGCACAGCTCCTTCACGATCAATTCGCTCTCGCACATCTTTGGCCGCCAGCGGTACGTGACACCGGATTCGAGCAAGAACAACGCCCTCCTGGCGCTCGTCACCATGGGCGAGGGCTGGCACAACAATCACCACCACTACATGGCTTCCGCGCGCCAGGGTTTCTTCTGGTGGGAAATTGACATTACCTACTACGTGTTGAAAATCCTCTCGTGGGTCCACATCGTTTGGGACCTGCGTGAGCCGCCGCGCCACATCGTGCTGGGAACAGCAGCAGCGACGGCAGCAGCGGAGTCGGGAGCATCGGTAGCTTAGGCTAGGGTCTCCGTTTAGCAGGCGCCCCGGGAGTTAGCTTCCGGGGCGCCCTTGTTTTTGGCCCATCACCACGATTTTTGAGTTCTGCTACCCTGAAAAAGCAGCGCGACTAGTAAGGCCTGGCATTGGAAATTTTGATTTTTCAGAGAGGGATCACACATCGTGAACGTGAGCACGACATCGCAGGTCAAAAGAGCTTTTAATTTTAATGCGGGCCCGGCGGCGCTGCCACTGCCAGTGCTCCAACGCGTGAGGGAGGAACTGCTGGATTGGCACGGCACCGGCATGTCCGTGATGGAGATGAGCCACCGCTCGCCGGAGTTCGAAAGCATCAACGCGGCTGCCGAAGCGGGCATTCGCAAACTGCTCGGCGTGCCTGCAGACTATGCGGTGATCTTCGTGCAGGGCGGCGGCAGCATGCAGTTCAGCATGGTGCCGATGAACTTGTGCCTGCCCGGCAAGCCTGTCGACGTGCTGCACACCGGATCATGGACGGCGAAAGCAATCGCCGAATTGAAGAAAGGCATTCCGCACCGTATCGCCGCCACAACAGAGGGCGATAAATTCATGCGTGTGCCCCGCGCGGATGAGATTTCGCTTTCGGGCGACGCCTCGTACGTCTACATGTGTAGCAACAACACGATCGAAGGCACGCAGTGGACCGAGTTTCCTGCAACCGGCAGCGTTCCTCTCGTGGCTGACATGTCGTCGGATATCGCTTCGCGGCCCATCGACGTCTCGAAATTCGGGCTGATTTTCGCGGGCGCTCAGAAGAATCTTGGCCCCTCGGGTGTGACGGTCGTGATCGTGCGAAAGGACCTCGCCGAGCGCGCGGACAAGAATCTGCCGACTCTTCTGCAGTACCGCACGCACATCAAGGAAAAATCGCTATATCACACGCCGCCGACGTTCGCGATTTACATTCTCGGTCTGGTGCTCGACTGGATCGAATCCTTGGGTGGGTTGGCCGTGATCGAACAGCGCAACACGACCAAAGCTCTTGTGCTTTATGACGCGATTGATAGCAGCAGCGGCTTTTACAGCTGCCCGGTGGAAAAGGGCTCGCGCTCGAAGATGAACGTCGTGTTTCGGGTTGCCGGAGGTAACGAGGAGCTCGAAAAGAAATTTGCTGAAGAAGCTGCTGCAGCCGGAATTGTCGGCACGCCCGGGCACCGTTCCGTCGGCGGGATGCGCGCGTCGCTTTACAATGCGGTCACGCTAGATGGCGTGGAAGCCCTCTCCAGTTTCATGCGCAAATTTCAGCGCAAAAACGGCTGAAGCTTTCCAATCGTTTATTTTTTCTGGAGAATTCCGTCGACGGCCTCGACGATGTGTTTCGCCGAGATGCCGAAGAGGTCGAGCAACTCTTCCGGCTTGCCTGAGTGCGGCACGCGATCGACGGCCAGGCGCTTTACGGCCGCAAGCGCCACGCCGGCTTCGGCCAGCGCCGTCAGCACCGTTTCTCCCAAGCCGCCCTCGTAGTAGTGATCCTCGACAGTCACGAGTTTTCCGCCAGCGGCGCGAACATTTTCCGCCAGCGCTTTTGAGTCCAGAGGTTTGAGGCAGTATAGGTCGATCACGCGAATTGCGACTTCGCGGGCGGCGAGCTGGTCATAAGCTTTGAGAGCTTCGTAGAGCGTCACGCCCGCGCCGATCACGGTGGCGGCATCGTTCGCGCTTTGGCGCAGAACCTTGAGCCCAGGCACCGGGAATTTCTCATCGGCTGTGTAGATCACCGGAGTTTTCGGTCTTGAGGTGCGGATGTAGTTGATGCCAGGGCGCCGTGCGGCTTCTTCGGTCAGGCGCTCGGCGCAAACCGCGTCGCTGGGGTAAAACACGGCGCCGCCAGGAATCGCGCGAAACGCTGCGAGATCTTCCAGCGCCATCTGGGACGGGCCATCCTCACCGATTGAGACGCCGCAGTGCGAACCGCACAGATTGATATTGCTGCGGCTGATTCCAGCCATGCGGACCTGATCGAAGGCGCGCGCGAGGAAACACGCGAACGTATCAACGAAGGGCACCAGTCCTTGAGCGGCCATACCGACGGCTACACTGACTAAGTTTTGTTCGGCGATATAGCCCTGGATCAGCTTATCGGGCTGCGCTTTTTGCAGCGTCTCCGAGAAAGTTGAGTTCTTGACGTCTCCATCGACCGCGTAGACTTTCGGGTTCACTGTGGCGAGGTTCTTCAGCCCCGTTCCGTAAGCCTCGCGGGACGCCGCCATCTGGCCGACCGTGTAGCTGGGCGGCGGAGGCGGAGGAAAATCCGGCGGGACTGGGAGTGACTTTCGCGCGTAAGAGCGGCCGTCATCCTTCTGCACCGGCGGGATCGGCCCGAGTTGTGCGAGTTCCGCCAGCGCCTTTTCGAGTTCCTGCGGCGAAAGGGCTTTGCCGTGCCAGTGATCCTTGTCAGCCAGAAAGCTGATGCCGTTGCCTTTGAGCGTGCGGGCAAGGATCGCGAAGGGCTTGCCGCGCGTGGACCGCGCCTGGTCCAAGGCTGCAGTGACGGCTGTGATGTCGTTTCCGTCGATCACCTGCGTGGCCCAGCCTTCGGATTCGAACTTGCGCTGGTAAACGCCCATGTCGTGCTGATACATGGTGCGTTCGCTTTGGCCGAGTGCGTTCACGTCGGCCATCGCGACAAGATTGTCGAGCTCATAGTGCGCCGCAAACGCCGCCGCCTCCCACACCTGGCCTTCCGCCATTTCGCCGTCGCCCAAAAGCACATAAACGCGCGCAGGCGATTTCTGAATCCGCGCGCCTAGCGCGAGTCCCGCGCCGACGGAAAGTCCCTGGCCCAGCGAGCCGGTGGCTGCGTCCACGCCCGGAATGCGCGGAGTAGGATGGCCCTCGAGCTCGCTTGAGAATTGCCGAAGCGTCATCAAACGCGACACCGGAAATACTCCAGACTCAGCGAGCGCCGCATAGAGGATTGGCGCGGCATGACCTTTTGAGAGCACGAAGCGATCGCCGGAGACGGCGTTTGGGTTCGCGGGATCGAAGTGCATGGCGTGGAAGAACGTGGCGGCCATCAGTTCCGCGGCCGAAAGGCAGGAAGTCGGATGGCCGGAGCCCGCGGCTGTCGTCATGCGCATAGAGTGAATGCGCAGAATGCGCGCCTTCTCGCGAAGCGATTCAACCGACGCCAGCGTAGTTCCAGCTTGTCCAACAGCAGTCATTTTGGTTCCTCCAGGTGCGGCCCGCGAGGCAGAGTGGCAAACGGGCGGCTATTGTATCGAACCATTGGGGCCGGCGCG
>Ga0187824_10000198_pt1 | contig 11341 bp, 10 predicted proteins | sample NC_wetland_sal_i_13_FD_132437 | JGI IMG/M metagenome (GOLD analysis project Ga0187824, IMG submission 132437) | Wetland sediment microbial communities from Neuse River Estuary, North Carolina, USA - SourceSoil_4 | ecosystem: Environmental > Aquatic > Freshwater > Wetlands > Sediment | place... | reverse complement strand
TTTCCTGACTCCTGACTCCTGACTCCTGACTCCTGACTCCTGACTCCTGACTCCTGACTCCTGACTCCTGACTCCTGACTGCCGGCGCTTTGCCGAATCCAATCTCTACCTAATACAATGTGGGGTTTGCACTTATATCTTGAGGCGAGGAGAGTGGAATGCAACGCAAAGCCAGCGCGGAATGGAAGGGCAATTTGAAGGAAGGCTCAGGCAGTGTTTCCTCCAGCAGCGGGGTGTTTTCCAAGACTCCGTTTTCGTTCGGAACGCGCTTCGGCGACCAGCCGGGCACCAACCCGGAAGAACTGATTGCGGCGGCACACGCGGGCTGCTTCTCCATGGCGCTCTCGGCACAGCTGGGCACCGCCGGGCTGACGCCGGACAGCATTAAGACCAACGCCACTCTGACCCTGGAGAAATTGGATTCAGGATGGACCATCACCGCCATTCACCTGGACGTGGCGGGAAAGGTTCCGAAAGCGGATGCCGCAACTTTCCAGAAGTTGGCGGAGGCGGCCAAGGCGGGCTGCCCGGTTTCCAAAGTGCTGAACGCAAAGATCACGATGAGTGCCAAATTAGAGTAGTCAGGAGTCGGGAGTCAGGATAGTTGGTGGTTAGTAGCTGGCAGTTGGCAACTGGTGCCAGCATCTGGTTTGTCACAGTGGCAGCTCGCCAAGATTTTGCTGACCCGACTCGTGATAACTGACTCCTTTTTCACCAATGGCAGACAAGGTCACCAAATCCGACGCCGAGTGGCGCCAGCAACTTTCGCCCGAGGAGTACTACGTAACCCGGCAGAAGGGCACCGAGCCGGCCTTCAGCGGGCGTTACTGGAATGCCAAGGAACACGGCACCTACAAGTGCGTGTGCTGTGGGGAGCCGCTGTTCAGTTCTGATACCAAGTACGAATCAGGCACGGGCTGGCCCAGCTTCTGGCAGCCGCTGGAAGGAGACAGGGTGGAAGCCCAGGTTGACCGCAGTCACGGGATGGTGCGAACGGAAGCGCTGTGCGCCCGCTGCGGCGCCCATCTGGGGCACGTTTTCGAAGACGGTCCCGCGCCCACCGGGCTGCGCTACTGCATGAATTCCGCCGCTCTCAAACTGGAGAAAGAATAATCTCACCACGGAGGGCACAGAGGTCACAGAGAAATTCTGTGGAAAAATATTAGGATTGGCTGATTTGATGGCCCGCGTCCCTACGCGCCCTTCGCGGCAAATGAAGTGAAAAAGACTTTCTCTGTGACCTCTGTGTCCTCTGTGGTGAACGTGGGTTTTGAGATCCTTCGCTGCGCTCAGGATGACCGCGGCTGGGCTCAGACGCCCAGCCAAACGCGGTCACTTCACGCCATTCGGATAGAGCAGGATTTTGCTGGCCTCGCCGGTCCGCAAGCGCTCCATGCCCTTGCTGAAATCCTTCATGGACATGCGGTCGGTGATGACGGGATGAAGGTCGAGCTTGCCCGCCTTGAGCAGGGCGGTCATCTGGTACGAGGTCTGGTACATGCGCCTTCCGGTGATGCCCTGGATGGTGATGCCCTTAAAGATGATGTCTTCGGAGAAGTTCAAGGCGATGGGCTTGGAGGTGAGGCCCAGGAGGGAAATGCGGCCGCCGCGGCGCACGATGTTGAAAGCTGTTCGGATGGCCTCCGGATGGCCGGCCATCTCCAGCACCACATCCACGCCTTGGCCCCCGGTGTGGTCCATCACGAAGGTTCGCACGTCTTCAGTCTTGGGATCGAGAACGTAATCCGCCTTCATCTGCTGGGCTACCTTGCGGCGGTACTGGTTGGTCTCGATGGCGTAAACCGCGGTGGCTCCGCAGGCGCGGGCCACGGCGATGGAGAACAGCCCAATCGGACCACAGCCGGTAATGGCCACGGTTTTGGCCGCGATTTCCCCGGCCAGCACGGTGTGCACCGCGTTGCCCAGGGGATCGAGGATGGAGGCGTACTCCTGCGGAATTTCGGGGTCCAGCTTCCAGATGTTGGATTCGGGAATGCGCACGTACTCGGCGAATGCGCCATTGTCATCCACGCCGATGATTTTGACGAACTGGCAAATGTGAGCTTCGCCGGTGCGGCACTGCAGGCATTTGCCGCAGGCCACGTGCATTTCAGCGGAAACGAAGTCGCCTTCCTTGACGCTGGTAACCTCGGCGCCTACCGCGGCCACCACCCCGCAGAATTCGTGGCCGGGGATGAGCGGCGGGTGGATGCGGCGCTGCGCCCAGGGGTCCCAGTTGTAGATGTGCAGGTCGGTGCCGCAGACAGAGGCCACCTTAACCTTGACCAGAACATCGGTGAGGCCAACTGTGGGGATGGCGACATCGCGTACTTCGGCGCCCGGCTTCGGCTCGGGCTTCACCACGGCCAGCATGGTTTCAGCCATTAAGGTTTCTCACCTTCCGTTCCTACGCGCCGGGGATGCGGAGTGCAGCAGGAAACCCTTAATTTTAACATTCGCGCGGGGACGCGGCGGTGGCGTAGGGGCATGGTTCTGGTATCTGCCTGCAATCATGGTTTGTATTTCTCCTGGCCCGGCTTGGGCACACTGAGCGACTTCCATTCGGGGCCCCGAAGGTGCTTGGCCAAGTAGGCGATCTGCCCGATGTGGTAGGCATAGTGCAGCGAGGCCACGTTCAGAGCTTTGAGCACGGAATAGGGCTCGCTACGAATGGTGACGGTGCGCTCCAGGTCCGCCGATCGCAGCGCCTCCAGGCCGCGGAACATAAGCGTCCAGTTCTCCTCCCAGGAGCGCATCAGGCCGGCCCGGGTAGCGCCTGCGGCGTCCTCGAATTCCTGATCGCGGTGGCGGTCGGGCTTCTCCCCGTCGCTGGTTAAGAAATCGGTGAAGCGCGAACGCAGGTTGCCGGCAATATGCTTTACCAGCAGAGCGCAGCTGAGCGACTCGGGGTCGGGCTTGCCAAAGAACTCCTGGTCGCTGAGCTGGGCCAGCGCGCCTTCCGCCAATTTCTTGTAAGCGCGCAGGGCTCGAACCGCTTCGGAGAGATAGGCGGCAGAGGGGTCAGGCATGGTTTGCTCCAATGAAAACACGCCAGATTATCGCAAGGGCGGAACTTCGGGAAGGCGTAGGGAAGCGGAGACGAGCGGCAAACGCCTTTCGTAACTTGTGAGCGGGGGCGGGAGTCATGATTAAATTTGACAGAATGGAGAAACGTCCGGCAACCCGCTACGATTTCCGCTGCGAAGCCCAATTTTGCAAGCGCGGAAGCAATGCGCCCCTGCGGGGTCTTCTCAGCGACATCAGCCTGAGCGGCTGCTATATGGAAACCCTTACCCCGGAACCGGTGGGAACCTCGGTGGAGGTCCTGTTTCAAGCGGCCGGTGCCCGCGTTCGTCTGCCGGGCGTGGTTCGCGTGGTGCATCCCAGCATGGGCATGGGTATTGAATTCGCGGACCTTTCGCCGGAGGCGGCCAAGGAGTTGCAGAGCGTGGTCAAGGCGAAAGCCGCAAGCGCGCCGTAACTGCACACGTAACTACGCTATTTCCAGACCTGACCTAACTTGTTACGTCTTCCAACAAAGCGTGGCCTGTAACGTCTCTACCCTGATTCTCCGAGTGTCTGCGACCTTTGCGCTAAAGCAGAACAAAGCGGCCCCGGCGGGGCGAATGCCGGGGCCGTTTGCGCAGCGAGGGCTTGCCGTTCAAGCCGCCACTGCGGCAATCACATGCTCGGAGATGGTGGTTTCCACCTTGAAGGTATTCACCACTACCGGCATGATCAGGTAGGGCTTAATGATCTCGTTCAGCTTGGGGAACGTCTCGCGCTCATAGCGCTCGGCATCCGCTTTGGTGTGCCACAGGGTGAGGAAGCAGAATTTCTCCGGCTTGACGTCGTGCTCCAGACCGATGATGTCGGCGAAGCCGGTCTGCCGCTTGAGCGTCGGCATGATCTCCTCGCGCATTTTCTTCATGAATTCCGGCTTCTTATCCAGCTTCACATTGCCTTCCAGCATGCGTGCAAACATATAAAGGCTCCTTTGTGATGAAATTGGGGTCCCTGATCAAACCCGCCAAGGGCGGGGAAGGGTCGGTTGCGCCAGATGGTTAGGTCAATAAGCGGACAGGAAAAGGCTAAACCTCTGGGGCAAAGAAGGAGCACTTACAGGAAGAAAAATTTAACTGCAGGTGCCAAATCGGGAGTGGGCGTGTGCTGATTCTCCATGCAAAGCGGAGGAAAGAAGGTGCGGCGCGCTGGGTCATGATGTTTCCGGAGAGGTCACCGGAGACGACTTGGGCTCGGCCTGCCGGCTCAGCGGCAGGCGGACCCAAACGCGCGTTCCTTCGTGCAGCGTGCTCTCCGCCTGGATGTTTCCGCCGTAGGCTTCCACGATAGCCTTGGCGATGGCCAGGCCCAGCCCAAAGCCCCCGGTCTCGCGAGAACGTGAGCGGTCGCCCCGGCGGAAGCGCTCGAAGATATAGGGGAGATCTTCCGGGTCAATGCCCGTGCCCCAATCCTGGACGCTGATGGAGGCGCCGTTCGCCTCGCGCTGCACCTGCAGCCGCACCATGGAACTCGGGGGACTGTGCTGGATGGCATTTTCCAGCAGATTCACCCACACCAGCTCCAAGTCGTCGGCATCGGCGTTTACTTCGCCGCCGCCATTGCTGGCCAGTTGGACTTCCACGCCACGCGCCGCCGCCAGGCTCTTGATGCGCGCCACCGCCATCTCGCAGGTGGAAGCCAGGTCCGCCACCTCCAGGGTGTTCGACCCGCCATCGGCCGCCTGCTGTTCCGCCCGCGCCAGGCGCAGCATGCGGTTGAGCAGTTCCTCCAGCCGGTCCACATCGCCCAGCAGGTCCAGCAGCCCGGCCCGGTACTCGTGGGGCGAGCGCGGTTTCTGCAGCAGAGACTGGAAGGTGGATTTCAGAATAGCCACCGAGGTTTTCAGCTCATGTGCGGCGTCGGCCAGGAACTCACGCTGTTGCACAAAAGCCAGCTCCAGCTTGCTGAGCACGGTTTCGATGGCCTGGGCCAGGGGCGCCAGTTCAGAGGTCTCGAGAGCGTCCTTAGGGGGACGAAAATCCCAGTTCTTCACCGAAATTGCGGCCGCCTCTCCCGCCAGGTCGCGCAAGGGCCACAAGCCGCGGCGCACCGCCCATGCCGCCAGCAGCCCGGTGAGTATCAGAAGCAGCAGGCTGGCTCCGCCCACCATCAAGCCTACTTCGTCGGCGCGGCGAGTGATGTCCAGAGTGGGCGCGGCATAGAAGACGTCCACTGCCACGTCGGTATCGGTGGGCCCCGTCTCCTCGTCGCGAATGGCGACATTGCGCAGAATCAGTCCGCGATAAGGCACGCCCTTCCAGCTGAAATTCCAGTAATCCTGGCGTGCCGGCTCGGCCGCGAGGAAAGCGGAATCAAAGTTTTTGGAATGAGCTTCGAACTGCGGTGCCGAACTCTTGACCTGATAAACGTCCGGATACAAGGCATCGAAGGAGGGCGGCGCCTCGTCATTGTCGAACAACAGCCCGGGTTCGCCATCCGGGGGATAGTAGACCAGAGCGGCGATGGCGCGAGCCTTGCCCTGCAGGCTCATGTCGAAGGCAGCCAGCAGCTGCCGCCGGGCGAAAGTAATGCCCACCAGCACCAGTCCGACTGCCAGCAGCAACTGGCCGCCGACCACGACGGCGGTGAGGCGGCCTGTGAGCGAGAGGCGTTTCATTCCCGGGAACTTTTCATCTGCTCGTTGAGCATGAGAGTTTTCAGTTCCAGTTTCACCTTGACTCGGCTCTTGAAACCAGAACCCTATCTTTTGGCTTCGCCCGCGCGCAGCGCGTATCCCTGTCCGCGCATGGTGTGAATCAATTTCATGGGCGCGCCGTCGTCAATCTTCCTGCGCAGTCCGGAGATGTACACCTCAATGACGTTGCTGAACTTCTCCCAGTTGTAATCGTACAGATGTTCCAGGAGTTCTGTTTTAGAGACCACGGCCCGCGGCCGGTGGGCCAGGTACTCCAGCACCCGGTATTCCATGGGGGTCAAGGTGAGGTCGCGCCCGCTGCGCCGCACTGTGCGTTCGACGGTATTCACCTCCAGGTCGCCTACCACCAGCATGGGCGTGGGCTGCCCCTTGGCCCGCCGCACCAGCGCCTTGGCTCGCGCCAGGAACTCTCCCAAGTCGAAAGGTTTGGCCAGATAATCGTCGGCGCCCGCGTTCAGCAGGGTCACAATGGACTGCTTTTCGTAGCGCGCCGTCAGCACCAGCACCGGCGTTTTGTGTCCCTCCTGGCGGTAGCGCCGCAGCAACTCCAGGCCATCCAGCTTGGGCAGCATGAGGTCGAGCACTATCAGGTCGTAAGCCACGGACCCCGCCAAGTGCAGCCCGTTTACCCCGTCCAGCGCGATATCCACCACCCAGGACGCATTCTCTTTCAGGCTGCGGGCAACGTTCTCCGCCAGCCGCCGCTCGTCCTCGATCACCAGCACTCGCATGGTGTGCCCTGTTTGCAGATTATCCGGCGCTGGGCCGTGGGCGCACAAGCCTTCAGTGTGAGCCTACCCGGGCCCGGCTTAAGGGGCGCTTAAGTCCGGAATTGAGCCCCCAATCGATGGCAGTCACTCCGGGTGGAGTTTTCCGCCCGCCACGCTTCGGCGGTACACTTATGAGTTTGGAATCCGCGTTCTTCCGCGTTTATCGCGGTGGCGCACGCTAGGGGAATTCATGGCTACCCAGACCTCCACCCGCCCGCAGCTCTCCTATCTCACCGAGCAATTGGACCAACTCAAGCAGAAGGGCACCTACTTCCGCCTGCGGGTGCTGGAAGACGAGCAGGCGCCGGTGTGCACCTTCGACGGCAAGAAAGTCATCAACCTGGCTTCCAATAACTATCTGGGGCTGACCACCCATCCCAGGCTGAGGGAAGCGGCGCTCGAGGCTACGCGCAAGTACGGCGTGGGCTCGGGCGCGGTGCGCACCATTGCCGGCACCATGAAGATCCACATGGAACTGGAGGAAAAAATCGCCCGCTTCAAGAACGTGGAGGCCTCGGTGGTGTTCCAATCCGGCTTTGCCGCCAACGCCGGCACCGTCTCCGCCGTCCTGGGCAAGGAAGACTTTATTATCTCCGACGAACTGAACCACGCCTCCATCATTGACGGCGCGCGCCTCTCCCGCGCCACCATCAAAGTGTTTCGCCACAAGGACGTGGCCCACGCGGAGGAACTGCTGAAGGAAGTTGCCGGCCAGCCCGGCCACAAGCTGCTGATCACGGATGGGGTGTTTTCCATGGATGGCGATGTCGCGCCCCTGCCGGCGCTTTGCGACCTGGCGGAGAAATACGGCGCCATCATGATGGTGGATGACGCGCATGCCTCCGGCGTGCTGGGCCGCAATGGCCGCGGCACCATTGACCATTTCAAAGTCCACGGCCGGGTGGATATCCAGGTGGGCACGCTCTCCAAGGCCATCGGCGCGCTCGGCGGCTACGTATGCGGCTCGCGCGACCTGATTGACTTTCTCTACCATCGCGCCCGCCCCTTCCTTTTCTCCACCTCGCACCCGCCGTCTGTCGCAGCCAGTTGTATCGCTGCCTTCGAGGTGCTGGAGCAGGAGCCCGAACGCATCGAAAAACTCTGGGAAAACACCCGCTACTGGAAGAAGGAACTGGGAAATCTGGGCTACAACATCGGCGGTGTGAACACTCCCGCCAGCGAAACCCCGATTACTCCCATCATCATCGGCGACGGCAAACTGACCATGGACTTCTCTCGCGAGCTGTTCAAAGAAGGAGTGATGGGCACCGGCATTGCTTTTCCCACAGTTCCGGAGGGAAAGGCGCGAGTACGCACCATTGTGACCGCGACGCATACCCGGGAGGAACTCAACCGCGCGCTCCAGGTGTTGCAGCGCGTCGGCAAGCGCATGGGAATAGTGAATTGAATCCGCATCCCTTGAGCAGCGAAATGATTGAGGATTAACAAGTTAAGCTCTTCACTGGAAAAAGGAGGTCGGGCGCCCTTTTTCGAGACAACTCCGCCCGCGGGCTGATGCATCAACCCAGTGTCTTCCTGTACTATTTTTAAGTTTTTGCGCGCCGTGACCGCTTCACAGCCCAAACTAGAACCCGAAGAAAACGCTGGTCGGTCGCCGGCTGGAGCTTCCCTGCCGCTGGGCAACTCCGAGTCTCTGCGTCTGCTGCTGCAGGCCTCCGCTACTCTTCTGGCCCAGCCCGATTTGCCCGCCGTGCTCGATCGCATTCTTGCGCTCTCGCGGGGATTGATTGCAGCCGACGCCTACGCGGTCTGGCGCCTGGATGAGAGCGCCGGCACGTGGCGCGTGCTGGCTTCGCGCGGCCTTTCGGCGGCATATCTGGAGAACTCGTCCGTGGTTGGCTCGGGCATAACCGACTTGAGCGATGAGCCGATTGTGGCTGCCGATGTCCACCAGTTGCCCTTGCTGGAGCACCGCCGGCGCGGGTACGAAGCGGAAGGCATCCAGTCGCTGCTGGCTTTGCCCTTGCGCATCCAGGGACGCAACGTGGGCACCATCACGTTTTATTTCCGCCAGCGGCGGGAACTGCAGCCCGGTGAACTGCAGGTGGCGGAAGTGCTGGCCAACCTGGCCGCTTCCGGCATCAGCACTGCCGAACTGTACGCGGAGCAAGTCCGCCTGCGGGAGCAGGCGGAGGCGCAGCGGCGCCGGGCCGCGTTCCTGGCCCAGTCCAGCGCCGCTCTGGGCGCCTCGCTCGACTTCAGTATCACCCTGCAGCGCGTAGCCGAATTGGCGGTGCCCGAGGTCGCGGACTGGTGCGCCGCCTTTGTTATCAATGACCAGGGAACAGTGGAACGCACCGCTGTCGCCCATCGCGACCCGGCCCGCATCGCCCTGGCCACCGAGTTTCACACCAAGTATCCGCCCACTCTCAGCAGCGGCAGCGCCATAGCCACGGTGATGGAAACCGGCGAGCCGCAGCTCTTTCCCGAGATTACGGAAGAAATGCTGCGCCAGAAAGTGCAGGACCCGGAGCGGCTGCGCCTGGTCCAGGCGCTTAACATGAAATCCGCGCTAGTGGTCCCCATGTCCTCGCGGGATCGCGTACTGGGCGCTCTGCTGTTCGTAATGGCGGAATCGGGACGCGTTCTCTCCCCCGCCGACCTGGAACTCGCCGAAGCCCTGGCAGCCCGCGCCGCCGCCGCCATTGATAACAGCCGCCTGTTCCGCCAGGTGCAGCAGCAATTGGAAGAGCGCGCCCGCACCGAGGCGGCGCTGGTCAAGACCGAGCGCCTGGCTACTGCCGGGCGCCTGGCCGCCACCATTGCCCACGAGATCAACAATCCCCTGGAGGCAGTCACCAACCTCATCTACCTGGCCCGTTCGGCTCCCGGCGGAGAGGCCCGCCGCTACCTGCAGATGGTTGAGGAAGAGCTCTCCCGCATTGCCCACATCACCAAGATGACTCTGGGTTTTTACCGCGATAGCGGCGCTCCTACCCCCATAGACATCGCTGAACTGGTGCGCGAAGTGCTCGCTCTTTATGAGGCCAAGCTGCACGCCAAGGAGATCCGCGTGCACACCGAACTTGAGTACCCGCAGCAGGTTTTCGGCTCCAAGGGCGAATTGCGCCAGGTAATTGCGAACCTGGTGGCAAACGCCATTGATGTTCTGCCCAGCGGAGGCGCGCTCAGCGTAACCGCAGCCGACTCCGCCGGCAGCGTGCAGCTCCGGGTCTCCGACAATGGCCACGGCATTCCCGCTGAAAACCTTACCCGCATCTTCGAGCCTTTCTTCACCACCAAGGCGGAACTGGGCACCGGCCTGGGGCTGTGGGTGTCGCGCCAGATTGTGGAGAAGCATGGCGGCACCATCAGCGTGGAAAGCACTCCTGCCGGCACCTGTTTCAGCATCTGCCTGCCCGCCGCCGCCCAGCTTTCCCGCGCCTCCTAGTCCCACAAAAAGCCCTCGGGTCTGGGCAAGCGGTTAAGCTTGCCTTAATCTGGTGCCCACTACATTAGCGGCTTGGAGGGGGACGTGCATCGAGCGGCAACCGTGCTTCTGGCCTGCGTTCTGATGGCGAGTGTGGCAGTAGCTCAGCAACCGGCCCCGGCGAGTTTGGCGGAAGCGCCGGCCGCGCCGACAGCCAAAGCGGGGCCGGCCAATTACAAGGCGGAGGCGACTAAGCTCTCCGCCTTACAGGGCGCGCTGCAGGCCACGAACATGTTAGGCGCGCAGGCAGCGCAAGAGCCCGCTGTCAGCGGGGCTCCTCAGCCCGCCGCTGAAGCGCAACAACCGGCGCCATCCTCCGCGGCTCCCCCCGCCAGCGTTGCGTTAATGGAACCTGGGGAGCCAGGGCAAACCGGGCCGCCGGTTACGATTACGCTGCAGGATGCGATTGCGCGCGCCAGCAGAAACTATTCCCAGTATCTGTCGGCGGTCACCGATGCCAAAGTGGCCAATGAGGACCGGGTGCAGGCGCGGGCCTCGTTGCTGCCCTCGCTCAGCTACACCCAGCAGTATCTGGGCACTCAGGGAAACGGCAAACTGGCCAGCGGACGCTACGTTACCAATGACGGCGTGCATGTTTACCGCATCTGGGGCGTTGTTCATCAGGAGTTCCCGGCGGGATTTTTTACGTTTTCTCCCTATAAGCGGGCAGCCGCGGCTTCCGCCATCGCCCAAGCCAAAGCGGAGATTGCGCGCCGCGGGCTCACAGTCACGGTCACCAACCTGTACTACGGCCTGATTATGGCCCAGCGCGAGTACGCCACGGCGCAGCAGGTGCTGGACCAGGCGCAGCACTTCCTCAAGATCAGCCAGGATTTGCAGCGCGGCGGGGAGGTGGCGCGCAGCGACGTGATTAAGGCGCAGATTCAATATGACCAGCAGAACCAGGCTTTTCAGGAAGCGGCGCTGGCCATGAGCAAAGCCCGCCTCGATCTGGCGGTGCTGCTCTCGCCCAGTCTGGACCTGAATTTCAACCTGGTGGATGACATGGACCAGCCGCCGGCTCTGCCTCCCTTTAACGACGTTGCCGCCATGGCTGCGCATGAAAACCAGGATGTGCGCGCGGCCATGGAAGCCATGCGCGCGGCCCGGTCCGATGTGAGCATCGCTCGCGCCGCATTTTTCCCCACCCTCAGCCTGGATGGGGTTTACGGAATCGAGGCCAATGCCGTGGCCTTGCGCGCTGTTGACGCCGCCTTTCCGGAACTGGGGCCGGTGCCGACTCCCGGTTACTTCATCACCGCATCCTTGAATGTTCCCATCTGGAATTGGGGGGCCACGCTGAGCAAGCTGCGGCAGGCCGAATACCGGCGTCAGCAGGCCAAAGTGGAGTTGAGCCAGGCGCAGCGCCAGGCGTTGAGCAGTCTGTACTCCTTTTACAAT
>Ga0187824_10000197_pt1 | contig 11380 bp, 6 predicted proteins | sample NC_wetland_sal_i_13_FD_132437 | JGI IMG/M metagenome (GOLD analysis project Ga0187824, IMG submission 132437) | Wetland sediment microbial communities from Neuse River Estuary, North Carolina, USA - SourceSoil_4 | ecosystem: Environmental > Aquatic > Freshwater > Wetlands > Sediment | place... | reverse complement strand
TCTGCTGGCTGATGACCACCCCATTTTCCGGGATGGCCTGCGGCGTCTGCTGGAGGCCGAACCCGGCTTCCGGGTTGTGGGCGAAGCTTCCAATGGCGCTGAAGCGGTGGCCATGGCTCGAAAACTCAAGCCCGACCTGCTGCTCCTCGATTTGGCCATGCCCAATCATCCCGGCCTGGAAGCGGTGCGCGAACTGGGCAGCAGCGACACGCCTACGCGAATCCTTCTGCTGACAGCGGCCGTGGAAAAAGAGCAGATCGTGGAAGCTCTGCAATTGGGGGCACGGGGCGTGGTGCTCAAGGAATCAGCCACCCAGTTGCTCTTGAACAGCATTCGCGCCGTTATGGCGGGCCATTACTGGGTGGGACGCGAGACTATCTCCAACCTGGTGCAATATCTGCGTGGGCTGCTGGCGCCTCCGCCCACGCCGAAACAGAAAAAATTCGGGCTGACGCCGCGCGAGCTGGAGATTGTTTCCGCGGTCGTGGCGGGCTACACAAACAAGGACATCGCCGCCCATTACAAAATCAGTGAGGACACGGTTAAGCATCACCTTAGCAACATCTTCGACAAGCTGGGCGTCTCAACCCGGCTGGAACTTGCTCTGTTCGCCGTGCACCAGGACCTGCCGCTCGTTCCGCTCGACCCGGCCTCAAACTGAAACAGCTGCTATACGCGAGCGTCTGTCACATTTGTGCCAGACGGTTGCAAGCAGCGTGCCATTCGGCGTTGCGCCGCTCCCCGCTATCATCTCGCCTGTTGACCTTGCCTCGCACTACCACTCATCTTACCTGGGAGAACTACGGGATCGAACTTTCTTCGCCGGACATGGCAACACAGCGGTAGTCAAAGGACATAGCTGAGTACGCTACATGCTGGCGGTCATCGTTGTAATCGTGGTGGGAGTCACCGGATTTATCGGTTCGGCTAAAGAAAAAGGCGCAGCCTGCCGGAACAATGTCGGCTGCGCCTTTTGCTGCTTAACGTCCGTGCCAGTTGCGAACGGCCCAGCCAAAGGTAGCGCTGGACAGCACGGCGACGGCAAGGTTCAAGGGGGAGGAGTATTTTACAGCCGTAGAAATGGGAGTAGGTTGCTTGGTTACCGCCGGGGGCGCGGCACGTCGTTTCGGGTTGATGACCATTTTACGCCGCAGGCGCGTTTCCATTCGTCGCGCCTCTTCCTGCGCTAGATGAAAGTTGTGGTCCGGGAGACCTTGATGCTCTTCCGGTAATGGCTTCAGCATGAGATAGCGCCTCCGAAAGATTATTCACAGCGACGGCCCCGGGACTGCTCTATAAAGAGACTCCTCCTTATCTGACCATAACGTCAAGCCAAATCGGCTCTGTAGAGTTTTAAGCTTAGCGGAACTAGGGCCTTCTCTCTAGTCCTTTGCCGCGAGCGATCCAGGCGCGGGTTCCGCGCGGCTTTCCGTGATGCGAGTGTTCCCCGCCAACCCCTGCGTCGGGCCCACGGCGGAAGGAGTATCGCCCGTCAACGATTCCAGAAATACAACTAAGTCTGCCCGCTCTTGTCCGCTGAGAAAATCCAGCGGCTTAATGCGCTTATCTAGATAAGGATTGGAATTGCCCGCTCCAATGTAGAAATCCACCACCTCTTTCAAGGTCTTCAGGCTGCCATCGTGCATGTAGGGTCCGGTGCGCGCGATGTTGCGCAAAGTGGGCGTCCGGAATGCGCCTTTATCGGCGCCGTTCTTGGTAACCAGGTAGCGCCCGAGGTCGGTTGGCTGTTCGTTGTTCACGCCCACGCCGACGTTGTGGAATTTATTGTCGGTGAAAAGCGCGTAGTCCTTTCCGATTTCGTGGCTGGCGGTGCAGTTGCCTTTGTCGGAACTGGTGAAGACCAGCAAGCCACGCTTGGCCGATTCGCTCAGGGCGCTTTGATCGTGGCCGTAGTAGTAGCGGTCAAAAGGCGAGTTGCCGCTCACTACCGTGCGCTCGAAGCTGGCGATGGCTTTCGCCACCATGTCGAAGGTAATGTGGCTAGGGCCAAAAGCCTTGGCAAAAGCGGAGCGGTATCCCGGGTAACGCATCAGCTTGTTTTCCACTCCTTTCAAGGTGTGCGCCATTTCCACCGGGTTCTGCACCGGGCCTGCCGCCTGCTCCTCCAGACTCGCCGCCCGGCCATCCCAGAACAAAGTAGTGAAATAGGCAGTATTGAACACTGTGGGTGAGTTGCGCGTGCCCTTCTTTCCCTGCACGCCATTGGAGACCGGCTTGCCGTCGGCAAACCCATAATCCGGGTGATGGCAACTGGCGCAGGAGACCGAGTTATCCACCGAGAGGATAGGGTCGTAGTACAGCCGCCGGCCCAGTTCTATAGCCGCAGTGGTGGGCGGGTTATCTGCGGGAACAGGAACGGGCGGGAGGCCCAGAGGAACCGCAATCTGCAACTGGGCTCCAACAGGAGTAGCCGGCGCGCGCTTTTCGCCGCCGCGGTACACCAGGAACACGCCGCCTACGACCACGACGAGGAAAATAAGCCACAGAATTCGGCGCGAAGTCATGAGCGCCTCCATCGAGAGAAATAGCCGCCCTTCGATGCTATCCGGCTGCTGTTTGCATTTTTGCGCGAACCATCTTCCTCCCGCCGTGAGCAATGTCACAGAAGGATGTGGCAAAGAAAACAAGTCGGGTCTTGGGGCGCGGAAGCGCGATTAAGCTCCGGCAGGCTTGGCTTCGCCCACCGCCTGAATGTTGGGCGTGCCCGAGCCTACCAGCTTAAGTTTGGGAGGGCGATTGATGGCGTCCAGAACTTCGCGGGCGATGCGGTCGTCAATCTTGTTGGATTCGTCCAGTTCCACCGGGTAGCGGACTACCACTTCCAGCCCCCCCTGCGCCAGACGCAGGCGGGTCTCGGGATGCAGGGACTGTACCGAGAGCGACCCCAGGCTCTTTTCCATGCTGTGATGTTGCCGCTCCATGCGTTCGCGATAGTTCTCGAACACGGCATTGACAGCGGCCGTCAGCCGTTGCTCCACCTGGTGGTAGTCGCTTTCAGCGGCCAGGGTGAGGGTGATCTCATGCCAGTCAAAGCGGGTGCCGGGAATCTGCTTGAACAGCCCGGCACTGGGCTGAAAGATTACGGAGTTGGAGAACACCACCATGCGCCCCGTGGGGGTGCTGCCGGAGCCCTTGCCAATCTCCATCAAGTGCAGGCGAACCAGGCCGATGTCCACCACTTCTCCTGTCACACCCGCAATCTGCACCCTGTCTCCGACCCGTACTCCATACTTGCCGATCAGGAAGAAATACCCGGCCACAGAAAGGATCACGTTTTGCAGGGCTACCGCGATGCCGGCGGTCAGCAGGCCGGCGAAAGTGGCCAGCGTTCCCAGTTCACTGGCGAAGGCTACGGCTACAATCACCGCAATCAGCGACCACACCACAATCCGCCGCAGCAGCAGAAACTGGTAGCGCCGCCGGACGTCCTGCACATAGCGGAATGTGGCCCGGCGCCACACACTGGAGAGGACGAACACAAAGCCCAGAATCACCCCCAGCACGATCAGCCGGAGTGCCAGGCTCTTGATTTCGCTGACGTACTCGGATTGCACCGCGTCCCGCCAGTTGCCCAGGCTGCGCTTGTAGAGGTCGAGCAGGATGGATTGCTTTCCCAGGGGCAAAATCACAGCCGAAAGCTGCTTGAACTGCGCCGTCAGCTCGTCCAGTTGCTGTTTCTGCTGACTAAGCACCGCTGAATCCTGGGAGTCGGGCTGGTTGGAGAGCTGGTCGCCACGTTTGATCAGCTCCTTGAGGTTACTGATCAAAGGAGTGCGGAGGGCCTTGGAGGAATTGGCCAGGGCCGTTGTTTGAGCAATGCTCTGGTCCAGAGTGCGAAGCCGGCGACGCAGCCGGAACAGCTCGGTCAGAAGAGCCAGAATCCCTGAGGGGGTGGTCTTCTGCGGGGCGGCGGTTGCCGCGCTTCCTGCCTGCGACGGAGCCGACTTACCGAACTCGGTTGCGGCCGCGGGAATGGTACGGGCAAGGTCCTCGACCTCAGCCTGAAGGCTGCCGGAGCTCAAGCCGCTGACCTCTCGGCCGCTCACAAAATCAATCATGCTGTGGAGGGAATCGCGGCGGGCCTTCAGAAGGTCGAGCTCGCTTTGTGTCTCCGCGACGGTCGAGGCCAAGGTGGCGCGCCGGCGCCCCACGGCCACATCCAGTTGGGCTCGCAATCCGGCCAGCTCTTGTTGCTTCGCCTTGACCTGCTGGTCGGCCTTGGCCGTCACGGCCACCAAAGCCTGGTAACGGTCGGGACCGCTGGCCGCAGGCGTCAGTTCCCCTCCCTTCAGACCCTTCTGGCTGAGCAACTGGGCATCGGACCGGGCAAAATCGAAGGAGAGCCGCACCACCTGGTCGGCCAGCTGGCGGTTCTGGTTAAGGAAGATCACATCGCCGGGTTCGCTGGCTACCTCTTGTTGAACGGTCAGCTGGCGATACCAGACAATCGTCTGATTGAGGTAGGCGATAACGCTCGGGGCGTCAGGCAGATTGGTGTCTTTGGCTGTGCCCGTGGGCTGAGCAGAGGCAGACCCTCCCCGCCAGAATAGAACCAATAGCAGGAACAACGCGAGGGCACGACCGTACCTGATAGAGGACATTAACAATCAATTGAAGCGGCTGTCCTAGTTTAAACGAAGTTCAGCCACGGACACCTGAGTTCGGCGTAAGAGCCATTCTGAGGCAGAACCCAGTTCCGCGGCAGCAACCGCCTTCGGGGCAGCCAAGGTCCGTGCAGCCAACCTGAGTTGTGCAAACCAGCATCTCCAAGAGCTGTGGTTCTGAGTAGCTGGTGGCTCCTATGTCCAAGCCCTGGTGCCTCCCGTTTAGTATCGCGGCGATATCGCTTTTCGCCCTTATTGCTTGCGGTGGCGGCGGCTCGAGTGCCAACCAAAGCTCTCCCCCTCCGCCCACACCCAGTTCCCAGGCCAGCAACTCGCAGCTGAATCTAACCATCGCCGGGCCGGGCACGGGAAATGTAAGCAGCACTCCCGGCGGCATTGCCTGCAGCCAATCCTGCAGCGCCAGCTTCAACAACGGCTCCGCGGTTAGCTTGACGGCGACTCCCAGCAGCAGCGACGGTTCGGTGTTTGCGGGATGGTCGGGCGCGTGCTCCGGCACGGGTACTTGCACCATCAACATCAACGCCACCACCTCGGTGACGGCTACATTCAGCGCTTCGCTGCAATCCATCAAGCACATCATTTTCATGCTGCAGGAGAACCGTTCTTTCGATGAGTATTTCGGCAAATTGAACGACTACCGCATCGCCAATGGCCTGCCCGGCGACGTTGACGGCCTGCCAGCGGACGCCTCCAATCCCAGCGCCGACGGCAGCGGGACGGTACCCGAATTTCACATGCTCAGCATGTGCGTGGAAAATCCCAGCCCCTACTGGCCGGGCGCGCATACCGATTTCAACCTCAACGATCCGACCTCCGCCACTCCCGCCATGGATGGCTTTGTAGTGGCCTCCGCCCGCTTCGCGCAGTCCCGCGGCTTTTATGACAAGCAGGGGATTCGCGCCATGGGTTATTACGACGGACGCGATTTGCCTTACTACTACTACATGGCCTCCGCCTTCGCCACCTCCGACCGCTGGTTCTCTCCAGTGATGGCCGAAACCCCTCCCAACCGTTTGTACCTGCTGGCCGGGACCTCGGTAGGCCATGTTTATCCTCTGCCCAGCGGCACCCCCGGCCTGACCAACAAGACCATTTTCCAACTGCTGCAGGAAAACGGAATTTCCTGGAAGGTGTATGTCACCGACCCCAGCCCCTCGGCAGTGGCCGGCAGCGAAATGAGCATGTTCGCTTTTTCCTTTCAGCACCGGGCAAACTTCGTGCCCGTTTCGCAGTACTTCAGCGATCTGGCCAATGGCACCTTGCCGGCAGTAGCCATGATTGATCCAGGCTTCTTGAGCGGCCGCGATGAGCATCCTGTGGGCAGCGACTTTGGTGCTCCCGGCGGCAGCCCGCAGGCGGGAGCCAAGTACGTCGCTTCGCTCATCAACGCGCTCATGACCAGTTCCTCCTGGAACAGCTCGGTGTTCATCCTGACCTACGATGAATACGGCGGGTTTTATGATCATGTTCCGCCGCAGCCCACGGTAAGCCCGGACGGCATTCTTCCTTCCGACTTGCAACCGGGCGACTATTGCAACAGTGGCAATGGCGTGAGCACCGGAGGAGGCAACTGCGATTTTACTTTTACTGGTTATCGCGTGCCGCTTATCCTAGTGTCGCCTTTCGCCCGCCCGCACTTTGTTTCCCACACTCCGGCTGATTACACCGCCATTGATAAGCTGATTGAGACCCGCTTCGGCCTTGCCAACCTGACCCGGCGGGATGCGGCGCAGATGGACATGACCGAGTTCTTCGATTTTGCTGACGAGCCCTGGAAGACGCCGCCTACTCCTCCCTCTCAAACCGCCAGCGGTCCCTGTTACATTGATCACTTGCCCTAGCCACATCCGGCCACCGGGGTTGAAACGAGCTGGCCAAGTCACCTCATCAGGTCACTTTCGTAACCTTCCGCTCGTCATCACCGTGCGCTAGCGTAGATGCGAGTCCTGCCCGCATGCCGTTGTTTTGGCAAGCTCATCGCTATCTACGAGGATTACTTGCGTGATCTGCCGCTTTGTTGACCAGAGGGTGGATTTCTTCGCGGTATTGGAGGAGAAACTGGGGGAGGACTTCTCCCTCACTCCGGCTGCGGAGGACGACTACGATTCCCTGGGGGCCAGCGACGTGCTCATATGCAGCCTGCCCGCCAACGAAGACGCGCGCTTTCCCGCGAGCCTCAAAACGCTGCAGATGCTGGTACGCAACCCCGCCGGAATTCCGGTGGTGGTTTTTCTTTCCACTGACGAGCGCGAAGTGATGCGGGAAGCAGTTTCGGCCGGCGCCTTTGACCATTTTGTGGAGAGCGGGTCCATGGAAGAATTGCGCCTGGTGCTCCGCCGCGCCGCCCGTTTTCAGGAGCTGCGCCGCGAGTTACAGCGCCTGCAGGCCGGCAGCTTCAAGGAAAGCGAATTCTCCTCCATGGTCGGCACCGATGAGACCATGCGCCCGGTATTCTCTCTGGCCTCCAAGGTCGCCTCCACCGATGCCAACGTTCTCATCACCGGGGAGAGCGGCACCGGCAAGGAATTACTGGCACGCTCCATTCATTCAGCCAGCCCGCGCGCCAGCGAACCCTTCGTCGCGGTAGCCTGCTCTTCGCTGCCCGAGACGCTGATCGAGGCGGAGTTGTTTGGCCATGAAAAGGGCGCGTTCACCGGCGCCAATGCGGCGCGGGTTGGCCGCTTTGAGGCGGCGGGTCAAGGCACCATTTTTCTCGACGAAGTCGGCGACCTGGCCCCCGCACTGCAGGTGAAACTGCTGCGCGTGCTGCAGGAGCGCACGCTGGAACGGCTGGGCAGCAACCAAAGCCGCCCCATGGAGGCGCGCGTCATTTGCGCCACTCACCGTAACCTGCAGCAATTGGCCAAGGACGGCAGCTTCCGCCTGGACCTTTTCTATCGTTTGAACACGGTGGAGATCACGCTTCCTCCTCTACGCGAGCGCCGCGATGACATCGCGGTACTAGCCCACAGCTTCCTGCAGGCCTTCAATCAGCGCCATCACCGCACGGTGCAGCGCATTTCCGCCGCGGCTCTGTGTGCGCTGGAAGAGTATGCCTGGCCCGGCAACGTGCGTGAACTGCAGAATGTGATTGAGCGCGCCATCGTGGTCTGCGAGGGTTCGGAAATCGGTATCGAGCATCTGCCCTCCCAATTTGCCGCCTGGCCGGAGGCTGAGGCGGGCAGTTCGTTCGACGAGGAAGTGCGCAATTTTAAGCGCCGCTTGATCCTGCGCACTCTCGCCGAGTGCGGAAATAACAAGGTTCAAGCAGCGCGTTTTCTCAAGATCGCACGTTCTTCCATTCACCGCCTCATAGAAGAACTCGATATTCCTCCCACCGTGCACTGAAAATCCCCGTTCTGCCCGTGGGAGATGTACTTCCGTCACTTGGAGCCACGTCCCATCCCCCCTAGCATGATAAGGGGTAGTTGTCGCCAATTTTTATGCCTCTCGCAACGGTTGGAATTCTGGCTTCTGAAAGCGAGCAACTGGATTTGCTGCAAACCGTGGTGGATGCCGCCGCGGTCAGCCGCACCGTGCTCAAGGACGCGCTGCCTGACCTGGAGTCCTTCACCCTCAAGGTCCGAGAACTCAAACCTCAGGTGCTGTTGGTTGATATTCCGGCGCGCAACCCGGCGCCAGCACTCGGCGCCATCGAGCGGCTCCATGCCGAGTTTCCCCAATTGGCTATTTTCGCCTGTGGCGACATGATGAAGCGCCAGGTCATTGTGGAAGCAATGCGCACCGGAGCGTGCGAATTTCTTGACCGTCCGCCCAGCACCCACAGCCTGGTGGAGGCGTTTTCCAGACTTCAGGCCACGCGCCGCAAGCCAACGGACGATCCCAATCGAGGGCGCGTTATCGCTGTGCTCAACGCCAAGGGTGGGTGCGGAGCTACCACGGTCGCTGTCAACCTGGCGGTGGCTCTGAACGAATCCCATGGCAACAGCCTTCTCGTGGACTTGGCTCCTATCGGCCACGCCGCCCTGCACTTGAACGCCAGGCCCAATTTTGGGGTCCTGGATGCTTTTCAGAACTGCCATCGCCTGGACAGTTCGCTGCTCGACGGGTTTGTCACCCGCTGCGACTCCGGCGTTCACCTGCTTGGGGCTCCGCAAGTGCCCACTCCGCTCAAACCGGCGGAAGACGAGGTGAGCCGGCTTTTCGACCTGGTGGTGAATCATTACAAGTACGTGCTGGTGGATCTGTCGTCCCGCCTTGACCCGCTTTCGCGGATGGTGTGCGCCTTCGCGGACACGATCCTCCTGATCGCGGAAACCGATATGATTGCGCTGCTATGGAACGCGGCCCGGGTGCAGAGCTATCTGGGCGAGGCCTCCTCGCGCGACAAGGTGCGGCTGGTGCTCAACCGTTTTCGCAAAACCCCTGAATTCAGCGATGCCGACGCCGAGGCAGCCGCCGACGCCCGCATTCTGTGGAAGATTCCCAGCCAGTATTTTGTGGTGGGTAGCGCCATTGACCGGGGAACACCCGTGGCCCTGCAGAAAAACACCGACGTAGCCCGCTCGTTTCGCGGCTTGGCGGCGCTGCTGGCGCAGGACCAGAGCCGGCCCGCGCGACGGCTCTTGAATAGTGAGTACGCCAGCCGTATTCGCGCCTTCTCCACCTGAACCCGCGGCTTCCCACATATAATGCTGCTGTCGCAGATCGGCAGCAGGACGCCCATCCCTGGGTGCGGACTGGCTGTGGTTCTGCTCGCATCTAACAGGCCGCATGCGCACGAACCTGGCAGCACTGATGGCGGAGTCGGTCGGCTTGGCGGAATGCCTCGACCGCCTGGCTGCACGCAAGCATGCGGATCGTCCTGTTTCCAGCTATCGCCTGCAGTTCAACCGCGAGTTTCGCTTTCTGGATGCGCGTGCCCTGGTGCCTTACTTGCGCGCTCTCGGGATCACACACTGTTACGCCTCCCCATTGCTGAAAGCCCGCACCGGCAGCGCTCACGGCTATGACATCACCGATCACAACAGCCTGAACCCGGAGATCGGCAGCGAAGAAGAATTTCAGGAGCTGGTTTCTGAACTCCATGCTAACGGCATGGCCCTGATTCTGGACACTGTGCCCAATCACATGGGTGTAGGGCACGGAGACAATCCCTGGTGGCAGGATGTGCTGCAGAACGGACGCTGTTCGGCCTATGCCGACTTCTTCGACATTGATTGGGAACCCCTCAAGCCCGAACTTCGCGACCGGGTTCTCTTTCCCGTGCTGGGTGGATCCTACGGCGACGAACTGGAGCGCGGGCATTTGCATTTGAAATTTGACGGTGGTTTTTTCGTCCAGTATTTCGACAAGCGCATGCCCGTGGACCCGCAAACTGTTCCCCTGATTTTTGAGCCGCTGGGAGACCTGCGCGTCCAATCTGTCGAAATTCCCGCCGCCGAGCGCACCGAACTTGAAAACATTCTTTTTGAGCTGCGCCAACTCCCTTCCCACAACGCCACCGCTCCGCAGCAGGTAAACCGCCGCCGCAACGATGCGCCGCTCCTGCTGGAGCGGCTGCGGCGGCTGGCGGAATCCTCCCCGCCTGTCCGCTCGCTGGTTGAAGACGCTCTCTCCTCCCAGAACGGCGAACCCGGCCTGTCCCGCAGCTTCGACTCCCTGCACCGCTTGCTTGATGCCCAGCCTTATCGTTTGGCGCACTGGCTGGTCTCGGGCGAAGAAATCAACTACCGCCGCTTTTTCGATGTCAATGATCTGGCGGGCCTGCGCATGGAGAACCCGAAGGTGTTCGCCGCCACTCACCAGTTGTTGCGACGCCTGCTTTCCGATGGCAGCGTCGCCGGCTTGAGGATTGACCATCCGGACGGCCTGCTGAATCCCCCTCAATATTTCACTCGTCTGCAGATGCTGTATGCCGCCAGCCAATGCTGCGGGCCCGAGCCGCGCGGGGCTGTGGCCGAAAACGGCATCGAGGAGGAAGTGCAAACTATTTTCGGGCAGCATGAGTGGATGCTGCGGCAGGCCCCGCTCTATGTCGTTCTGGAAAAAATACTTGAGCCCGGGGAGCACCTGCCGGCATGGCCGGTGGACGGCACCGTCGGTTATGGCTTTGCCAACCTGATGAATGGAATTTTTATTGATTCCCGCAACCGCCGTTCTTTTAGCCGCATTTACGAACGCTTTTTGGGCGGCTTGGTGGACGCCGATACCGTCATCTACGAAGCCAAGGACCAGACCATGAATACGAGCCTGGCCAGCGAGGTGGCGGTGCTGACCAACCTGCTGGATGAAATCTCCAGCGCCGACCGGCACGCGCGCGATTTCACGGTGAAATCGCTGGCCACGGTCATTCGCGAAACCATCGCCTGCTTTCCGGTTTATCGCACCTACATCGACGAGCGCGGCAATGTCAGTGAACTGGACCGCACCTACATTGATACCGCCATTGCCCGCGCCAAGCGCCGCAATGAGGCGATGCCGGCTTCGGTATTCGACTTCCTGCGCAATATTCTCCTGCTTCAGGGCAGCGCACCCGACGACAACGGCGAGCAGTACCGCAAGTGGCTCTATTTCGTCCTCAAGTTTCAGCAGCTCAGCGGACCGGTGATGGCCAAGGGCCTGGAAGACACCGCCTGCTACGTTTATAACCGTCTGACCTCAGTCAACGAGGTCGGGGGCTCACCCCTGGAATTCGGTTTTCCCGTCGAGGAATTCCATCGTGGCAACCAGGAGCGAGCGGAGAGGTGGCCTCACTCCATGCTCCTGACTTC
>Ga0187824_10000196_pt1 | contig 11412 bp, 6 predicted proteins | sample NC_wetland_sal_i_13_FD_132437 | JGI IMG/M metagenome (GOLD analysis project Ga0187824, IMG submission 132437) | Wetland sediment microbial communities from Neuse River Estuary, North Carolina, USA - SourceSoil_4 | ecosystem: Environmental > Aquatic > Freshwater > Wetlands > Sediment | place... | reverse complement strand
TTCGTCGCGCTCAAGTTTCTGCCCGAAGATGTGGCCCGCGATCCGCAGGCGCTGGCGCGATTTCGGCGCGAAGCCCAGGCTGCCTCCGCCCTCAATCATCCCAACATTTGCACGATCCACGATATCGGCGAAGACAATGGGCATGCCTTCATCGTGATGGAGTTTCTCGAAGGGGTTACCCTCAAGCACAGGATCGCCGGACCGCGCATGGAACCCGAGGAAATTCTCGTCTTCGGAATTGAGATTGCCGAAGCGCTGGACGCCGCCCACAGTGCGGGCATCGTGCACCGCGATGTCAAGCCCGGCAACATCTTTCTCACCAAGCGCGGCCACGCCAAGATTCTCGATTTTGGACTTGCCAAGGTAAACCCCGCCCAGGTCGCATCCTCTCATTCGGGATTGCAAGCCACTGCCGAAGGCACCGATCAGCACCTCACCAGCCCCGGCACCACCCTTGGAACGGTGGCCTACATGTCTCCGGAGCAGGTGCTGGGCAAGGAACTCGATCTCCGGACCGACTTGTTTTCGTTCGGCGCGGTGCTCTATGAGATGGCGACCGGAACGCTCCCCTTCCGTGGCGACACGTCAGCCGCAATTTGCGATGCCATCCTGCACAAGCTGCCCATTGCGCCTGTTCGTCTGAACCCGGACTTGCCGTTGCGGCTGGAAGAGGTCACCAGCAAGGCGCTGGAAAAAGATCGCAATCTCCGCTATCAGCAGGCCGCCGAGATGCGTGCGGATCTGCAGCGGCTCAAGCGGGATCTGGATTCCAGCAGCCGGTTCTCGATCAAAGAATCCCCCGACGGCCCCGCATCGTCAGCCGCAATCGCCACCGGCCTCTCCGGGCAAACCTCGGTGGGTTCTTCGGTCGCAGCTGCTCCGTTCGCCACGTCCGGATCCTCATCGTCCACAGTTGGTTCGTCGTCATCGGTGGTCCTGGCCGCCCGGCAGCACAAGTCTCTTACGCTCGCAGTTTTGATCGGCGGACTGCTCATGGTTGCAGCCGCCGGCTACGGACTGTACGCCTTCTTGCACCGGCAGCCCCCAGTCCCATTCCAGAGCTTCACCATCACGCAGCTCACCAACAACGGCAAACTGATCAACACAGAAATTTCTCCCGATGGCCGGTTTTTACTCAGCGTACAACTCGAAGGTGGCCGCCAGAGTCTCTGGCTAAGAAACATACCGACGTCTAGCGATACACAAGTGGTGCCGCCATCCGACAATAAGTTCTCATCCCTTCGTTTCTCTCCAGATGGAAATTTCATTTACTTCAGGCAGACCGAAGGAGGACAGAACTCACACGCTCTGGTTCGAGCGCCACTTTTCGGTGGCTCCCCCACGGTACTGGCCCACGACGTCGATGAAGGTCCGGAGTTTTCTGCTGACGGCAAGACCATCGTCTACTCGCGCTACAACGATCCTGAGGTAAACAAGTGGCGGATTCTGGAGGCTGACGCCGACGGCAAGAACGAAAGAGTGCTGTGGGTCGGAGATATTCACGGCGGCCCCCCGGCGAGCCTCTCGCGATCGCCCGACGGCAAACACCTGGCAGTTGCCATGTTGACGTTCAACAGCGACGCCCTTAGCGAAATTTTGCTTTTCGATTTCGCCAGCCGGAAGATGCAACCGCTCGTCGCTCCTACCGACAAGCTCATCTTCAATGCTGTGTGGTCTCCCGATGGTCGGTCTCTCTTCGTCCTGTACGTTGCTCGCGGCGAACGCCTGTCCATTCGGTCCCAGATCGGTCTTTACTCTTATCCCGAGGGCGTGTTTCACCCCGTCACGAACGACTTGGCCAGTCACGACGCTATGTCGCTGTCCGGAGATGGGCAGACGATCGCCAATGTGCAGACGGAGACTTCGACGGAGATCATTCTGGCTTCGGACCCTGCAGCCAGTTCCACGACTCCGATTCCCGGAATACCCTCGCGCGACGTCATCCCAAGTTTTGCATGGACCCGGGATGGCCAACTGCTGATCTCGCATGGCGACCGACTGGTGAGGCAGCGAACCGATGGCAGCAAGGCGGTAACGATTTTGAGCGACCCCGCATCCTGGATCAGCGATCCCGTGAGTTGTGATCAAGACCGTTGGGTGGCAGTGAACTGGATGGCACACGGAGGAAAAAGCGCACAGCGGATCTGGCGTGCGAACGCCGATGGCTCCGACCCGGTGCCGATTACCTCGCCCGAGTTCGGCAACCTCTGGGGGTGCTCCCCGGACGCGAAGTGGCTTTATTACTCCTCACAGGCATTGTCTTCTGGCGTTTCCCGGATCGCGGCGAGTGGCGGGCAGTCTGAGGAGGTTCCGGGAACGGCTCCCCCGAATTCGCTTCTTGCGAAGGCCGCGCTCTCTGCAGATGGCAAAACGTTGGCCTTATTCACCAGCGTGTTGAAGCCCGAAACCAAAACCTACTCCGAAAGGATCGTCTTTATCGGGCCTGACTCGAGTGTCCGGCATTTCGACCTCGACCCCTCCTTGAAAGTAGTCTTCCACGATCCGGGGCCTCCGAGCAGTTCCGCATTCCATTTTTCTCCCGACGGAAAGTCGCTGGGTTTTGTCGTGAATGAGGGTGGAGTGGAGAACGTCTGGTTGCAGCCCATTGATGGATCCAAGGGGCGACGTCTGACGAACTTCAAAGGCTCTGACACGCTCCAGGATTTCCGCTGGTCCCCCGACGGTAAGAGTCTCGCCCTACTGCGCTACAATTCTGTCTCCGACGTCATCCTCCTGCGCAACACCGCCAACGCTGGGAGGAGTGCTCCTTAGCCGTCGCGTCAGAATCGTCGCAGGAGCGGCGTGCTCTTCGATCCACCGTAAAGTTTTGTAAAACACTCCTCTTCTGACGCCTTGTCCGGCAACTATCAGGCGTGACTTGCAATCTCATCAACGACAAGCTCCAGCAATTAACCTTTCTCTATGCCGAACCCTGCTCGGAAAAGCTTCACGGCTCAGGCTGCTGCCTCGCGGTTCATTCTGGCTTTGCCCGCGGCCGTCGTGCTTCTGCTCGGGCCACTCTGCCTGCGCGCCCAGGAACCGACGATTGCCGTCGATGTGAAAGTCGTCAACGTGCTCGCCACCGTGCGCGACAAGCATGGCCAGATCATCAACAACCTCTCCAAGGACGACTTCCTCTTGCAGGAAGACGGCCGGCCGCAGGACATCCGTTATTTCAGCCGTGAATCCGATCTCCCGCTGACCCTCGGCCTGCTGGTCGACACCAGCCTGAGCCAGCGCCGTGTTCTCGATCAGGAACGCAGTGCCAGCTACAGCTTCCTCGACAAGATGCTGCGCGCCAAGGATACGGCTTTTGTCATTCACTTCGATCGCGAGGCTGAGCTTCTCCAGGATCTGACCTCGTCGCGCGAAAAATTGCAGGCCGCACTCGACAAGTTGAAGACGCCCGACGAGCCCACTCTGGGGCGCGGCGGTGGCCAAGGCGGACCCGGCGGCGGCGGAGGGCAGGGGGGCGGAGGCTGGCCTGGAGGATCCGGAGGTGGGGGGCGAGGTGGGCATCATGGTGGCGGAGGCCACGGCGGCGCCGGCACCGTGCTCTACGATTCCGTCTATCTCGCCTCCGACGAATTGATGAAGCCGCAGAAAGGCCGCAAGGCGCTCGTCGTTCTCACCGACGGCGTGGATCGCGGCAGCAAGGAGACGCTCGACGCCGCGCTCGAAGCCTCTCAGCGCGCCGACACCGTCGTCTATTCCATCCTCTTCAAGGACGACGAAGCTTACTCCCGGGGAGGAGGCGGCTTTGGCGGACGAGGCGGGTGGGGTGGACGCGGCGGCGGACGCCGCTATCCGCAGGAATCCCGGCCCGACGGCAAAAAGATCATGGAGCGCATTTGCCAGCAGACCGGCGGCCGTCTCTTCGAAGTGTCGAAGAAACAGCCGATCGACAAGATCTACGCCGAGCTTCAGGAAGAACTGCGCAACCAATATAACCTCGGCTACACGCCCGCCAACAGCGAAGCGGGAACCGGTTACCGCAAGATTGCGCTCACGACGAAGAAGAAAGACCTGACGGTCCAGGCGCGGGACGGGTACTACGCGGATCGGTAAATTGCTTCAGGTGCAATGTGGTGAATGCATTCCACCCCGCTCCATTCAATCGCTCACGAGATCATCGCGAATCTGCCCTTCCGATTAACCGCTCGCCTGCAAATTGCTTGACGGCAGGTCTCGGTAGAACTATTGTCCAAGAAATTTGAGCTTGCTCGAGGGTGTAGAACCCGGCAAGTATCTTCGATCCACAACCTGACAATCTCGTCCGATCGCCAGCTTTCGTCGCATAAACCACCGAGTAGGAGAATTCGAATGCGATCTGTATTCGCCCGCGTATTGCTCTCCCCGCTTGCAGTCTTCTTTGTGATGAACCCGCTCGCCCATGGGCAGGCACAAGAGAAGATGGATTTCGACGGTAACCCTGGTGGCGTGCGCTACCTTGAAGAAGGCCAGCGGCCTGCGATCGTTCATCCCACCGTTGAGGCAATGCGGCAAGCCCGCCGCGCTGGCCTGGCCCGCGCCGCGAGCCGTAATCTTTCCTACCATGGGGGAACCAGCGACGGCGCGGCCGGGAGAGTTGGGGTGGAGACCGCGCCCAAGGTCTACGTTGTGTTCTGGGGTTCGCAATGGAACAACCATGATCCGAGCGGAGAGGCGGCCATTGTCCAAAATTTCCTGAAAGGCGTGGGCGGAAGCTCTTGGCTGGATAGCGTGACGCAGTACTGCCAGGGAGTAGCCTCTGGGACGGTGTTTTGCAATGGCGCGGGTACCGCGGCCGGCAATCCGAAAGGCATCTTCGTCGCGGCCTGGTATGACAACACGGTCGCTGCCCCGGCTCATCCGGGACAGTCGCAGTTTGCGAACGAGGCCGTGCGTGCGGCCGCGCATTTCGGTAATACGAGTGCTTCCCGCAATGCGAGCACGCAATACGTGATCGCCACGGCAAGTGGAAACAACTCGGCCGGCTTCGGCAGCCAGTATTGCGCGTATCACAGCGCGACCGGTTCCTCTTACGGCGATATCGCTTACACGAATCTGCCCTATATCACGGACGCAGGTGCCAGCTGCGGGGCCAACTTCAACGGCCTGGGTCCTCATGCGGGCATCACGATCGTAGAAGGTCACGAGCTCGCGGAGACGATCAGCGACCAGTTCCCCAGCAGCGGCTGGTTGGATTCGAGTGGTTCGGAAAACGGGGACAAGTGCGCATGGATCTCTTCCGGCCAGGGCAAGTCATCCAATCTGTCGCTCGCCACTGGAACATTCGCCGTGCAGTCGCTGTGGAGTAATGCTTTCAATAACGACGCAGGCGGGTGCGTGCTGTCGTATCCATAGAGACAGCTTCAACTGGAAAACCAGAGAGGGAAGAGAGGCCCCGCGCCGCTCTTCCCCTTTTTATTTACGCCGCGCTTCTGTCTGAAACCTGCAGGGAGCTGCTGCCCCGTAACTTCCCAAGAAAAATTATGCCCACTGGGATCGAAAACAAGGTGCCCACGGAGAGCAGGGTCACGCCCACGGCCCTGCGCGCTTTATTGTCCAACTTGCCGGCAAGCAATAGTCCGGCTCCAGCTCCGATAATGAATCGAGTGATGTTGATCATGCCGAATTCAGGGAGAGTCAAAGGAATCTCTTTCATAATTTCCTCCATCAAGGGTTGGGGCCCTTTGCTGAGCATTGCTGTTTGAGATGAGCAACCTGCTCACATTTTTCCAATATGCGAGAACCGCTCCAACCCGTTCTTGGACGCCCGAAACTACGGAAGCGTTGGCCGGGAACGGTGAGATTGAAAGAAAGCCAGACGCCGAGTATCCGAGAACGCAGCCCATCTCACGACTAATTCGCCGTTGACCTGAACTTTCTGCGCTGACTTCTGATTACTAAAGTCAGTCCAATTCCCCAAATCCCTTTGACGCTCTGGCTCTCCCAGATCACACTTCGCACTGAGGGCTTTCAAGGTTATGGCTACGTGCGATTACTGCGGATCGACGATCCTCTTCGGCGGAAAACGCGATGCCAACGGCCGCTTTTGCAACCAGAAGTGCCAGGCGCGCGGAGGACTGCTTGCGGTTTCAAAACAGATCCCGGATGCGACTGTGCAAGATCAGGTGATGAAGGCACACCAGGGTCCTTGCCCGAAATGCAAAGGTTCAGGACCAGTCGACGTCCATGTAAGCCACAAAGTTTGGTCGGCTGTGTTCCTTACGTCATGGAGCAGCGCCCCACAGGTTTCCTGTCGCTCCTGTGGATTGAAGAGTCAGGCCGCTGCGAGTGCGTTCACCCTGTTTCTCGGCTGGTGGGGATTTCCCTGGGGCCTGATCATGACGCCCATTCAGATTGGTCGCAATCTTTATGGCATGGCGAGCCCGCCGGATCCGTCGCGACCGTCCGCCCAATTCGAGAAAGTTTTGCGCATGACCATGGCCGCAAACGCCATGCAAGCCCGGGCCGCAACTGCCGGCAAGACTAGCTAGATTCGTTCGGCATCAGCGATCTTGCCCGTTAATAGTCGCGACGCACGGTTCCAACCTATAATCCGGCGCTAAAGATGGCTGTGCAATCCGCTAACACGCTGCAGCCCTCGCTCCGGGACCAGATGGCGTTCCGGAAACCATGGCGTGTCTATCAGTCGAACCTGCTCGACAACCTGGATCGCTATCTCGACGATGGGCGCCTCCATTTAGTCGCTGCGCCGGGTTCGGGGAAGACTGTTCTCGGGCTCGAGGTCGTTCGTCGGATCAATCTTCCCACGCTCGTGTTGACGCCCACCATTACCATTCGCGATCAATGGGTGGATCGTCTCGTGCAGCTGTTCTTGCCGCCAGACCATGGCAAGCCTCAATGGGTCACGACGAATTTGAGGAAACCAGCCTTCCTCACGGTCACGACTTATCAGGCTCTGCACTCAGTGTGTGCGAATGAACCTGAGGAATCTCCAAGCCCCGACGCCGACTCAGAAGCTTCGGCAACGAATGGCATTGAGCCGCATTTGAACGGAGAAGCTCACCCGAACGGCGAGAACGGAGAATCGTCAACCCCCCCGAGCCCCATTCCCCAGTTTCTAATCGAGGCCAAGTTTGGGTCGGTCGTCCTCGACGAAGCTCACCACCTGAGAACCGAATGGTGGAAAACGCTCACTTCCTTCATCGATGAATTATCCAAGCCAACCATCGTCGCTTTGACGGCCACGCCCCCGTACGACGTTTCGCCGTTTGAGTGGCAGAGATACGAGGAACTTTGCGGTCCCATCGATGCCGAAGTCTCCGTGCCGGAACTGGTGCAGCAAGGGGATCTGTGTCCTCATCAGGACTTTGTTTACTTCAGCGCGCCGAACAAGAAAGAGCAGCAGGTGCTCTCGCAGTTCCGGACGTCGGTGGACGCATTCGTTGCCCGGCTGAAATCGAATGCCGCGTTCAACGAGGCGGTCTGCTCGCACCCCTGGCTTTCTGCGCCCAATCTCTGCGCTGACGAGATTCTGGACGACCCCGAATATTGCTCAAGCATGGTCGTCTACCTCAACGCGGTCGGTCAGGCAATTCCTGCAGAAGTCATCAGTACGCTGGGCCTGCCCCGCAAGCACATCCCTGAACTCAATCTCGAGTGGTTGGAAATTCTCTTATCCCGCTGCCTGTATCGCGACAGCGCCAACTTCAAACGCAGTGAACCCGTCCTCAAGGCCATACGCCACGAGTTGCTCACCATGGGCGCGATTGAGCGCCGAAGAGTAACCCTGCGCGATCCCTCGGACCATTTGAAGCTGCTCACCACTTCGGTGACCAAGCTCAACTCGGTGCAACAGATCGTGAAGCTCGAATCGGAAGCCCTGGGCGACCAGATGCGCTGCGTGGTCCTCACCGATTTCATCCGCAAGGCCGACCTGCCCAAGCCGGGAGACGAAGCGTGCCAGTTCGAGGACATTGGCATCGTGCCGGTATTCGAGACGCTCCGCAATTCAACGGACACCCACGTTCGCCTGGGCGTCTTGAGCGGCTCGCTCGTCATTGTTCCCAAAGATGCTGAGGCCATGATCCGGCAGTCGGCTCACGAACTGGGGATTGCCGCGCATGATCTTGTGATCTCGCCCATGGCGCACGATAACTCCTATTCGCGCGTTGAAATTCGCGGCGAATACTACCGTGGTGCCGTCCGCCTGATCACATCGGTTTTCGAGAAGGGCGGCATTACAGCGCTGATCGGAACGAAATCCCTGCTCGGCGAGGGATGGGACGCGCCTAGCATCAACACGCTGATTCTGGCCAGCTTTGTTGGATCTTTCATGCTCTCGAACCAGATGCGCGGCCGCGCCATTCGCGTCGATCCAGCCCAGCCGCAGAAAACGGCGAACATCTGGCACCTGGTGTGCGCGGAGCCTGGGATCTTTGGTCCCGGCGACGATTACGCTCTACTCGTGCGTCGATGCTCTGCTTTCGTCGGGGTGAGTGCGACGAAGGCGGTCATCGAGAACGGAACCGAACGGCTGGGTTTCGGGCATCCGCCCTTCACTCGCGAGCAGATCGTCGAGATCAATGCCCAAACCTGCAAGCGTGCGCTGGATCGTGCGGGACTCCGTGAAAAGTGGCAGGAAGCGCTCGCGGCCGGTTCGGTCAAGCGGATGACCGATGGCCTGAAAGCGCCGAAGGAACTCCTGCCCAGAGGCTTTGTGTTCGCCAATACGATTGCCGCTTTATTCATGCAATCGGCATTCGTGTTTATGGCATTGCTAAACCAGTTCGCACGCCCGCTGCTTCGGATGGCAGGCGAGCAGAATTTCTGGGACACTCTCGTGTCCTTGCTGGCGATCGCCGCCGCCGTGGCTTCCCCATGGTCCTTGATCGCACTGTGGCGGCTGATCCGCCATGGAACCCCGGAACGGAGCATCCGTCAGATCGGGCGAGCCATCCTCGAGTCGCTCGAAAATGCCGGAGCCATCGATCAAGCGGCGGATGCATTCCGGGTCTACGCAGACCGCAATGATGATGGCACGGTGTTCTGTTGGATCGGAGGAGGCACCGGCAAAGAGCAGTCTATGTTTCTGCGCGCCCTGCGCGAGACCCTGAGTCCGGTTGAGAGCCCCAGGTACATTCTCGCCCGGCGCAAGTTCTGGCGCTTCTTCCGCGAGGACTACTTCGCCGTGCCGGAATTGCTGGGCCGTAAGAAGGAGTCCGCCGAGTTCTTTGCCCAGCGCTGGAGCCGCCTGGTCGGTCCCGTGCAGCTAGCCTTCACCCGCACGCCCGAAGGCCGAAAGCTCCTGCTGCGAGCGCGGAATTACTCGCTCGCGGCCGCATCTCAAGAACAAAGTGAACGAGTAAGCTGCTGGAAGTAGCACCGGTACAGTACGATCTGGCAGTACGGTTCTCCACGCCCGCTCTTAGAATGTTAATCCAAACTGGCGCTTCAAGTTTCCTTAGACCTAAGACCTAACACTCAAGCCCTGACCCCTAAACTTTCGGCGGTGCCGGTGGCGTGAACTGCGAGATATCCGTGAATCCGAAGGCTGCTTCGACTCCGCTGATCGTTTTCTCCGCATCTTCGAATCCATCTTTGCCGAACATCTTGTGCTCGATGTCTTCGAACTGATCGGAAATCTCGTCCAGTTGCTTGTTCGAGAAGTTGGTCTTCCACGCCGGGAACACGATCGTATCCTCTCGTGCCGCGTGGTTCTCATACATCCGAACCATTCCTTCGAAAACTCGAGCTAAAGATTCCGCATGCTGCGACGCAATGCGCGATGCGTTCGAAACCGCCAGGATGTAGTCGGTAATTTCGCGCCCGCGCTGGTGCTGGGCACTGAGCACATCGGGATATTTCGCCGCCTCGCCATTCATCTTCTTCACAATCGGGAAGATGTGCTGCTCTTCCAGCATGCGCTCGTGATAATCCTCGCCGAAGGTGCGAAACAGTTGTGCGGTCTTGTGCAGCGCGGCGGCGTCGATCGATCCAGGAGATTTGCGAACCTTGTCTGCCAGTTCCGCATACACCAGCAGCGCCCGCCGGATGACGCCATGCTCGCGCATCAGGTCTTCGGTCGCGGTCACCTCTGGCTCCGAGCCCTCTTTCTTTTCCGGCGCAGCCTGCTGTCCCCAGAGATCTGCGGTAAGCAGTCCCGCAGCAGAGCCTGCGATCCACAATGCACTCTTGCTCACCAAATCCCGGCGCTTCTCATCGAATGACATCGTTCTATCCTCCCGATCTGGTTTGGATGCTACTCGGATCGCCGCCGTTGTGACCGAGATTTCCGCAATCTCGCGCGCTTCCGTTACTCTTTTCTCCGATGAGCGCACCTGATACAGCCCAGGCACCACAGCTGCAGGAGCAAGTCTCCTTGTCCGAGCTTGCGTTGGTCTTCCTGAAACTCGGCACCATCGCCTTCGGCGGTCCCGCGGCACACATCGCGATGATGCAGGATGAATTCGTCCGCAAGCGCCGCTGGATCTCCGAACAAGACGTCCTTGACCGCCTGGCCGCGGCGAATTTGATCCCCGGCCCCAGCTCCACCGAACTCGGCATCTTCGTCGGTTACTCGAAGCGTGGATGGCGCGGCCTTCTGATCGCCGGATGCTGCTTCATTCTCCCCGCAGCCATGCTGGTCACCCTGATCGCAGCCGCTTATGTGCGCTTCGGAACGATGCCGCAGGTGAACGGAATCCTCTATGGGATTAAACCCGCTGTCATCGCGATTGTGGTGCAGGCCGTTTGGAATCTGTCCCGGACAGCAGCGAAGACGCGCCTGCTCGCGGCGATTGGCGTGACCGCGCTCGCAGTCAGCCTCTATGGCCTATCGCCTTTGCTGGTACTGGCATTCTCGGCTTTTGTGTCTGCAGGATGGTGGTCGGTGGCACGCCAGAGCAGAGGACTATTGTCCGTGGCGATCGTGAAACGCGCCGGCGTGATGGCCGCGCTGGTCGGATCAACCGCCGCAGTTCCGGTGAGCCTTCTCCGCCTCTTTCTCTCCTTCCTTAAGATCGGATCAGTGGTTTTCGGGAGCGGCTACGTCCTGCTCGCCTTCTTGCGCACCGAGTTCATCAGCCGCCTGCATTGGCTTACCGAAAAACAGTTGATCGACGCCGTAGCCGTCGGACAATTCACCCCTGGCCCCGTCTTCACCACAGCCACCTTTATCGGATATCTGGTCGGGGGGATGCGAGGCGCGGTGCTCGCGACCACAGGAATCTTTCTCCCGGGATTTCTCTTCGTCGCGCTGAGCGGTCCGCTGATTCCCGGAATCCGCCGTTCCCCGGTAGCCTCTGCCATTCTCGATGGAGTCGTCGCGGGCTCGCTGGGGCTGATGGCCGCGGTGGCGTGGCAGCTGGGACGCGCGGCCGTGATCGACGCGCCCACACTCGTGATCCTGGCTGTGAGCCTGTTCCTGCTGCTGCGCTATCGGATCAACTCCGCGTGGCTGGT
>Ga0187824_10000195_pt1 | contig 11455 bp, 13 predicted proteins | sample NC_wetland_sal_i_13_FD_132437 | JGI IMG/M metagenome (GOLD analysis project Ga0187824, IMG submission 132437) | Wetland sediment microbial communities from Neuse River Estuary, North Carolina, USA - SourceSoil_4 | ecosystem: Environmental > Aquatic > Freshwater > Wetlands > Sediment | place... | reverse complement strand
ATGGCCCACCGCATCGCCGCCTGACACGACTCTTGGCAACATGGCCCCGATCCTTCGGGGTCTTTTTGCATCCATCGCTTCTCCCCCGCGGCCTTCGTCGGCGTAGCCCCTTATCTGACGAGAACAACTCATGGCGTCATCGCCGGGTCCCCGGCAACACCATACTCTGGAACATGTCATCGCGTCTGGTCCTGGGACAGGTGACGTAAGGTGTTGATTTTGCAGGCTTCAGCATCTTCCGCCTCTCCGCAGGCATCTAACCACCAGAGGCAATTTCTATGAAGCGATTTTCTCTTCTGGCGGCGGTCTTAATCGTCGCGGCAGCAATTTCCGCCGCGGCTGCGCCCGGTTCCAGTACCGCGAACGTGCCGGCATTTCCGGGCACCCTGGCGAATGCGCGCTATGTCTATGTCGCCGCCTACGACGGAGATCAGTTTAGTCCCAACCTCCTGCCCGAAGATCGCCAGGCGATCAGCGCCGTAGAAAGCGCCATACAGAATTGGGGCAAGCTCACGGTCGTGTACCGGCCCTCCGAAGCCGACATCACCATCCTGGTTACCAGCCGGCCTTCCGAAGACCTGCTGGCCGTCTACGACGCGCACGGGCCGCGGGGCAGTTATCTGTGGCGGGTCATGGGCCGCGACGGTCTCGCTTCCGGTGAGACTCCGTTGGTCACGCAATTTGAGACGGCCTTCGAAAGCGTGCAGAACCACAAGTAAGAAGCGCCTGGATGTCTTCCCAACAAAAAGCCCCGCATCCATGCGGGGTTTTTTCTGCGAGCGAAGCTAAAAGAATCAGGTTTCGCCACGCATCAAGCGAGGCCGGAACTTTCCTTGCGATTCAGTGGCCCGGCCGGGATTTCCTCGCCGGACCAGTCGCATGAGTCGACCTCGATTGGCTGCGGAAACGCGCGGGAGGAACCGTGAACTCGCGCTTGAACGCCCGGTTAAAAGCCGCTTCGGACTCGTAGCCGACCTCGGAGGCGATCTGCGCTACCGAATAACTGGTCGAAGCCAGCATCTGCGCTCCCAACTGCAGTCGCCACCGCGTGAGGTAGGCCATGGGAGGCTCGTTGAGGTAATGACGGAAGCGCTCCGCCAGCACCGAGCGCGACAGCCCCGCTTCCTTTGCCAGGGAAGCAATGGTCCAGGGCTGCGCAGGATTCCGGTGCATCAGCGCCAGCGTCTTGCCGACCTCCGCATCGCGGGCTCCGGCCAGCCAACCGGTTTGCTCCGCTGGAAGGTGCGCAATGTAGGCGCGCAGTGTTTCCACAAATAAGACCTCCGACAGTTTGGCCAGGACTGCTTCTCCGCCCGCGCGGGAAGCGTCAGCTTCATTCACCGAAAAGCGGATCGAGTTCTCCAGCCACCTGCCCGACGCATCATTACGAATACTGACTTTGAACAGCGGCGGCAGACCGCTCAGAAAAACCTGGCTCAGCCGCGGCTCGCACGCCATGTAGCCGCAAATGAATCTTGTGACTTCCCCTCCGCCACCCAGGCGGGCCAGCTTCAACCCCTGGGCAACAATTCGAGCCAATTCTTTCGCTATGTCCACACTCCGGGTCGCCGGTCCGTTTTCGATGATGTGAGCATCGCCGTGGGGAAAGATGACGATGTCGCCGGCATCGAGAGTTATGCGCTCGCCGTCCAGCAACCGCGCAGAGGCTCTCCCTTCCGTGAGCAAGTGATAAATGATCACGTGCCCGGCGCCCGGCGCCAGGCAGGACGCAACCGCGTGAGAGGGCGGCGAGCAAAGACTCCACGGCGAGGAGAATTCTCCGTTGTAATACAACGCCCCCTGGAGCTTCACCACCTTCAGCACCTCGGAGAGCACATCCATAGATCCTCCCGCGGGGACTCCCGGCAAACTTCTTCGGACTCCCAAGCAAATCATCTTACGGCAACTTTGCCCTGAGCAAGAAAGCCGGACGCGCGAGTAAGTATAGGCCGCGATAAGGGTGCATAGTAAGCCTCGTCGAAGCGCTTACAGGTTCAAAAAGTGCTTCAAGACAAGTCAAAGGCTGAAGGAGATGACGAGTGCCGAGTACTAGCGATGTTCTTGATCAGCATCTGAAATGCTTTGCCGAGAACGACCTCGATGGCGTACTCGCTGACTACTCATCCGACGCCGTGTTCTTTGTGCCCGGAAAGCCGCTCAGGGGGCCCCGCGCAATCAAGCCGTTTTTCCAGGCCTTATTTTCGGAGTTTGCCAAGCCTGGCGCGTCGTTTTCGATACAGCAACGATACGTTGAGGGCGATTACGCCTACATCTTGTGGAGTGCAGAAACGGCAGACAATTTGTACGACGCCGCTACCGACACGTTCGTAGTGCGCAACGGAAAGATCGTAGCGCAGTCCTTTGCGGCAAAGATCACCCCGAAACGCTGAACGGCCGGTCCAGCGCGGTGGCCGTCAGACTGAATGGGCGTGGTTGCAGGCGGGAAGCAAGTCGCGTGGACAGGAGGAACCAAATATGGCTTTGAATCAAGTGAAACTGATCGAGGAAACGCCTGCGTCAAGCTCGAAGAAGGAGCTCGACACCGAACTCACCGATCCCTTGTTGCCAATCGAAGAGGAGAGTGTCATCCCTGGGGCCCGGGGAGACGTCGAAGACGTTCCTGGCGATGAATGGGACTTTGGCGTGTCGGCCATGACGACCGACGCGATCCGCATCCTTATTGCAGGTGATTAAAAAACTGGGAGGAAACATGAGCACCACTACAACCGCACCGGAAATCGACAGTCTGAAAGCCAAGCTGAAAGCAACATGGATGGCTGGAGACTACGACCGCTTCTCGCGCTATATGGAGCAGGGCGCGCGCATTTTCTACGAACAACTCGATGTTCCCGCAGGCTGCCAGCTGCTCGATGTGGCCTGTGGTTCAGGCCAGGTCGCGCTCTGGGCGGCGCGAGATGGAGTAAACGTCACGGGCGTGGACCTCGCGCCCAACCTGGTGCAGCGCGCCCAGGCCCGCGCCGACGCGGAAGGCCTCAAGGCCCGCTTCATCGAAGGGGACGCCGAGTCGCTTCCGTTCGAAGACGCCAGCTTCGACGTCGTCACCAGCCTGGTGGGAGCGATGTTTGCCCCGCGGCCGGAACTGGTGGCCCGCGAACTGCTGCGGGTGTGCAGTCCCGGAGGCACGATTGCGATGGGAAACTGGACGCCCGAAGGGTTCATCGGACAAATGTTCAAGACCTTCGCCAAATTCATCGCGCCCGCCGGCATGCCGGCACCGGTGTTGTGGGGTGATGAGACTGTGGTGCGCACGCGCCTGGGCCACGGGGTTTCGGACCTTAAGATGACGCGGCGCCAATACACCTTCACCTATCCCTTCCCGCCGGCTGAAGTGGTGGAGTTCTTTCGCCAGTACTATGGACCCACCAATCGCGCGTTCGCTTCGCTGGATGAAACCTCGGCGCGAACCCTCCGCGGAGAACTTGAAGAGTTGTGGTCGGCGCACAATCGCGGAGGTGCTGAGCTGACCGTGGTTTCATCGGAGTACCTGGAAGTGATCGCCTTGAGAGCCTGAGATTCGGGCTGGAGCCGGGTAGCAGGAGTACAAATCCAAGAAGAAAGAGAATGTATGACGGAGGACCAATGAATACGATTGCAAGAGAGATGAAGACGAGCAAAGAGCTGGAACAGCTCAAGCCTCAACGGAAGACAGCCCGGATAAGCGGTCGTGCGGAATCGCTGGCGGATCGCATCGAGGAAGGCGCTGCCGGCCTGGCCGCTTTTGCGGAAGGACTTTCGGAAGAGGAGTGGCGCACCCCGGTGACGGAAAGTGGCAGGGCGGGCCGTTCGGTCGGCGTGATCGTGCACCATGTTGCCAGAGTCTACCCGATCGAGATTGATCTGGCGCGAGCCATCGCCAGCGGCAAGGCAGTCACAGACGTCACATGGAAGGTGGTCGCCGAGTTGAATGCCAAGCACGCCCAGGACCAGGCGGAGGTAACGAAGGCCACCGCACTCGAACTCTTACGCCGGAACAGTCGTGAGGCGGCAGCCGCAGTACGCGCATTCACCGATAAAGAACTGGACCGTGCGGCGCCCTTTTCGCTGAGTTTCGGTGCGCCTGTGACCGCTCAGTTCGTCATTGAGGACCACGCACTACGGCACAGCTGGCACCACCTGGCGCGCATCCGCGCGGCGCTGGGCCGGTGACTGGCAGTACCTGACCGCTGATGTTACAAAAATGCGAAGGGCCGCTTCGTTTTGGACCCGCGGCCGGCCCGACGGTAGGCCAGCGGGTCCTTAGGAGGACTTATGGATCGCTATCTCATCGAAACGCCACATACGAAACAAAATTGCAGAGACCTGGTCGATCTGGTCAACGCGGCCGGGTATCTCCATCATTTTGACTGGGGCTGTATGAGTGGTGTGCACTGTGGCTGGGCCACCATCGAGGCCGATAACGAAGCGCAGGCTCGGCTCGCTGTGCCGCCTCTGGTTCGCGGCCAGGCGCTGGTGGTCAAGGTCGTCAAATTTACTGAGGCGATACTGTATTCGAGCCATCAATCATGACTGCGACCAAGACAGCTTCCCGGCCACTGAAATTGATGGCTGTCCTGGCCCATCCGGATGATGAATCCCTGGGCATCGGAGGAACGCTGGCAAAGTACGCCGGCGAGGGGGTCGAGACCCATCTGGTGACAGCCACGCGCGGCGAGTGGGGACGTTTCGGCGAAAGCGGAGAAAAGCCGCCGCCTGACGTCGTCGGCCGGGTGCGTGAGGCCGAGCTGCGCCAGGCGGCTGCGGTCCTGGGAATCCGAGAGGTCAACTTCCTCGGCTATTGCGACGGCGACCTGGATCAAGTCAATGTTACGCAGGCGGTAGGAAAAATTGCGGGCCACATCCGCCGAGTGAAGCCACAGGTCGTCATTACCTTTGGTCCCGAAGGCGCCTACGGCCATCCCGACCACATCGCCATCTCACAGCTGGCGACCGCCGCGGTTGTCGCCGCCGCCGGGGAAAACGGGTCGGGCGAACCCCATCGCGTGTCGAAGCTGTATTACATCGAGTGGAGCCGGCAGAAATGGGAGGCTTATCAAACCGCGCTGCGCGGCTTGTCCTCCAAGGTGGATGGTATTGAGCGGAGGGCGTCGCCCTGGCCAGACTGGTCCCTCACCACATTCATAGACACTAGTCAGTTCTCCCCGACCGTGTGGAAGGCCGTATCGTGTCACAAAACGCAGATGAGCATATACAAAAACCTCGAACATCTGTCCGAGGAGAACCACAAGGCGATCTGGGGAACCCAGGAGTTCTATCGCGCGTTCAGTCTGGTGAATGGCGGCCGCGCCCGCGAATCAGATCTCTTCGCAGGACTTCGCTGATAGGATTCGTATCTGGCATCCGCCTCGAGGCGGATCGTTGGGGGTATTCATTGCGATGAGCACCAAGCTCGACACATCGAACAACCGGACCGCGCCGATTGAAATGGCCCCGGATGAGTTTCGTGCACTCGGCCATCAACTCGTCGATTCGCTGGCCGACTGGCTGGCCACGATGCCGCATGGACTGGTAACTCGAGGCGAGTCGGTGGCAGAAATCCGGCGCGCGCTCAAGAGCGAACGCGGGCTTCCCGACGCCGGCGAGGAAGCGGCGCATGTTCTCAAAGAGGCTTCGAGTCTGCTGTTCGAGCATTCGCTGTTCAACGGCCATCCCCGCTTTTTTGGTTACATCACGTCGAGTCCGGCTCCGCTCGGAGTGCTGGGCGATTTTTTGGCGTCCATGATCAACCAGAATGTCGGAGCGTTCCGGCTCTCTCCGCTGGCCACCGAAATAGAAGCGCAGACTGTTCGCTGGATTGCTGAGCTCATCGGATTTCCCGCCGGCTGCGGCGGTCTTCTAGTCAGCGGCGGCAATATGGCAAACTTTGTGTGCTTCCTCGCGGCCCGCGCGGCGAAGGCCACCTGGGACGTGCGGACGAAAGGTCTTGCGGGCCAACCGCGGCTGCTGGCATACGCTTCGACCGAGACCCACACCTGGCTTCAGAAGGCGGCCGACCTGTTTGGATTTGGCTCCGATGCCATTCGCTGGATTCCGGTCGATGGCGGACAACGGATGAAGCCTGATGCGCTCGAGGCGCAGATCGATCAGGATCTCGCCCAGGGCGATCTTCCTTTTCTGGTTGTCGGCACCGCCGGCTCAGTGAGCACCGGCGCGGTGGATCCGCTGCCGGAAATCGCGGCGGTTTGCCGGGCGCGCAAGCTGTGGTTTCACGTCGACGGAGCGTACGGAGCCTTAGCCGCACAGGTACCTGGCGCGCCGGAGAACCTGCGGGCGCTGAATGAAGCAGATTCGGTGGCAGTCGATCCCCACAAATGGCTCTACGCGCCGCTTGAAGCCGGGTGCGTGCTGGTCCGGCGGCCCGACGATCTGCTGCGAGCGTTTTCTTATCATCCTGCCTACTATCACTTTGACGAAACGGCCATCAATTATTTCGACCAGGGCCCGCAGAATTCGCGCGGGTTCCGCGCGCTCAAAGTGTGGCTGGCACTGCGGCAGGTCGGCCGCAGCGGCGCGGTCGGCATGATCGCCGACGACATGCGGTTGTCGCAGCATCTCGACGCGCTCGTCCGCCGGCATCCTGAGTTTGAGGCCTTCACCCAGCAGTTGAGCATCACGACGTTTCGCTATGTCCCGCCGGAACTGAAGCCGCAGATCGGTTCGCCCGCGGTCGAGAAGCGCATCGATGAAATCAATCAGGCGCTGCTGACGCGCGTCGAGAAAAGTGGTGAAGCATTCCTCTCCAACGCCCTCGTCAACGGAAAATTCGCGTTGCGGGCCTGCGTCGTGAACTTCCGCACATCGCTTGCTGACATCGAGGCGCTCCTGCCGTTGCTCTCCCGCCTCGGCACAGATGTCTGCCGTGAGTCTCTGGTGGAGCGCGGCTGAGCGCCAGCTCGGCCCCGCGCTGCGACAACTATCTTCCTCGCCTCATCGGATGAGGTTCCAGGGATAGATGCCGACATTGATTTTCATGATCATGTAGCTGAAGCCTCCCGCGTCAGGTTTGGGCTGGTGCGGGGTGTCGGGGGGAATGAGCAGCCAGTCGCCTGCCTTCACGTTGAAGGTCTGCGCGCCGACCACGGGTTGCCCGCGATATTCGCCCGGCACCGGGCCGTCCTGGTCCATCAGGTTCTTCCGGTTCTCGATCTTCCCGCCAACGATCATCTGCCCCGAGCCGCCGGTGAAAACATAGAAGTCGTAGGCGCCGGCGTGCTGCTCGGCGTCATCCCACACGCTGTTTACCTTGGTCAGACTGAGCACCGGCTGGTCGCGATGGACACGGTAGAGCATGAACATGCTGAAATTACGGGTGCTCACGGCCACCGGTCCGCCGCCAAAAGACTGGCTGCTGCCGGTGCCGGGCTGACTCAGAAGTTTAGAGGCCTTCTCCGCCATCTCGGCGTGCGCTTTCATGATGTCGTCGATGCTCCAGTGCGTGATCGGCGGCGCGTCGGGCGCAAGCGGAGGATTTTTCGGATCGTTGAACCCGAAGGGCATGACTTCCGCTTTGTTGCTCTGCGCGAGGGCGGGTTGAACGACCGATAAATCGTCAAAGTGACCAGTAAGGACTGGCTGCGAAGCCGGCCGGGTGGCATGGCCGGCGATGTATCCAATCATCGCGGCCCCGATTACGATCAGGGGAAACATTCTTTTCATGGGTGACACCTCAGTTGTGTGTGGCGCGGGCGCCCTCGCCCGCGTGCGCCGTCCATTAAAGTCAAAAGCCGCGGGCGAGGGCGCCCGCGCCACGCAATCCGTGGCTATTTCTTGTCTGGTTTCGTTGCCGCGAACCGAATTTCGTTCAGAAACTCTGTCTGGTGCTCGAGTTCCGTCTTGCCCGTGGGAAATTTGTTAGCTTTCAACACGTAAGCCAGGATATCGGCCTTGGACTGCCGGCTCAGCCGCCCGGGTTTGTCTTGCGGCATGGTTCTACGAATTCTTTCGAACAGATCGCCAAGCGTGAGGCCATTCCAATTGGCCAGGAAAGGCCCGCCGGAAAGCGGCGGGGTTTCTCCGGCCCCCTTCAGGGTATCGCCGTGACAGGACGCGCAATTCGCACGATAGAGCGGCTCGCCACGCTGGGCTTGATCGTCCGTATAAACTCCGTCCCAAACCGAACGCGTATCCGACGGCGGCTCCGCCTGCGGAGCTTGTGCACGAAGCGTCGGACAAGACGCCCCGATCGCCACTGCAACCAGGATCGCCGCGGCCCCAACTCTCATCGTCATTATTCATCCTGGCTTCGGAGCGATGGCTGTCTCACCACAGTCAATGCTCCTCGGACGGAAGTGCGAAAGCAATGTACTCTCCGGAGTAGTTGCCGCCACTGACGGCGACCACGATGTACTGTTTGCCGTTCAGCATGTAAGTCATGGGCGAGCCGCTCTCGGGCGCGGGCAGGTAGATGGCGCCGACTTCTTTGCCAGTCTTCTTGTCGTAAGCCCGCAGCATGGCGCCTCTGGGATGGTCCGGGCCGGTGGTCACTACACCGTCCCCGGCGATGACCAAGGTCTTGGTCACGAGCGTGCCAACGTTCCAGGTCTCCTGCCCGGTGCGGGGAATCTTGAGGCCCTTCAGCGCCGGATGATTGCGGATCAGGTCTGGCGTTTCACCATGCGCGATTTGCCAGATTATCTCGCCGGTGTCCAGGTTGATTGCCGAGATCGTGCCATACGGCGGTTTGATCAACGGCAGGCCATCTACACTCAAAACCGTCCACTCGTCACCGCTCCCGGCGGGTTTCCTGACGGGCTTGAGGGCATCGGCGCTGGAATCGGTGCCCGCCGCGTTGATCATCCGGACTTCTTTCCCCGCCGTGCCGTAAACATAATTCATGTCCGAGAGCCCTTTCGGAGGAGGCACGAGTCCGATGGGCTCAAGGCAGGCATTGCAGGCAAAGGCATACAGGATGTGGGTCTCGGGATCGTAAGAGCCGCCCGGCCAGTTCGTCCCGCCGTCCGCCGTTCCCAGCGTGAGCGTGGCCAGAGGACCGCCAATCTGGCTTACTACCGGAGGCGTAAACACCGGCCCAAGGTGATATCTCGAGACCAGGGTTTCGGCCTGTTTGCGAAGCTCAGGGGTGAAGTCGATCAGATCGTCGACCGATACCCCATTCCGGCTGTAGGCTGCAGGCCGGGTCGGGATGGGCTGTGTGGGTGAGTACCATTCGCCCGGGACGCTGCCAACTTCCACCGGCCGTTCCTCGATCGGCCAGACCGGCTTGCCCGTCACTCGATCGAGTACATAAAGAAAACCCTGCTTACTGGGCTGAGCGACCGCCTTCACCGGACGGCCGTTCACCGTAATGTCGGCAACGATCGGCGCAGAGGATATATCCATGTCCCAAAGCGGGTGATGCACCAGTTGGAAATGCCACTTCCGCTTTCCGGTTTTCAGATCAACGCAGACCAGACTTTCTCCGAACAGATTGTTGCCCGGCCTGTGCCCGCCGTAAAAGTCGCCCGTCGGAGACTCGACGGGCAGATAAACCAATCCGAGGTGCTCGTCGACGGTGATCTGGGTCCATACACCCGTGTTGCCCGTGTATTCGGCGGAGCCGTTCAGCCAGGTATCGTAGCCGAACTCGCCTTTCTTCGGGATGGTGTGGAAGATCCAGAGGCGCTTCCCGGTGCGCACGTCAAATCCTCGCACGTAACCTTTGTTGTTGCGTTTGCTGCTGGGAGTGAAGCCTTCCCGAAAGGCTGCGCCTACGATGACGGTGTCTCCGGCCACGATCGGCGTCGCATGCAGACCAATCTCACCGGTATCCAGATCCGGAAGAATGGTTTGATCATCATCCAGTTTGAGATCGACCATCCCATTGTTTCCAAAAGAAGGCACTCGGGTCCCGGTCTTGGCGTCCAGGCAGACCAGCCGATACCCGGGAGTGAAATAGAAGATGCGTTCTTCTTTGCCGTCAGACCAATAGGCCAATCCGCGGCCCGACAGTTGACGGGGAGCGGCGGCGCCGCGTTTTCCCTCATGCTCGCCGTGCACCCAGAGCAACTCTCCGGTAGCGGCGTCGACGGCGATGGCTGCGCGGCGCGACCCCGCGGTGGTGTACAGAACGCCATTGACCATCAGCGGCGTCCCCTCCAGTTTGTATTCCGGTCGGTTGCCGAAGTTGTCCGTCTTTAAGCGCCACGCTACTTCCAGGTCGTTATAGTTGGACGCGTTAATCTGGTCGAACGGCCGGTACCGGGTGCCGGCGAGATCGGCCGCGTAAGTTGGCCATTCAGTTTCCCTGGGGTGATACTGGCCGTAGGCGCACGTCGGCATCCCGGCAAGGCCCAAGACGAGCGACCAGACCATCAGGTTCCACCGGTTGTTTTCTCTCAGACGCACGTTGGCCTCGCGGCAAAAACAGCAATCCACGGCTCAACCCAACTGCTTCATCTTCTCTAAGGCCACCTTCATTTTTGCTTTCTGGTCGTCGGTGACGTCCGCGTGCGGCGGCCGCTGGTAAGTCTGGCGAGTCCCCATCTGCAGGCTGAGAGCATACTTCATCGCGCCAAACTCATAGCCGCCCGCCGGTTCCAGCAGCTTGATCGCGGCATCCAGCGTGGCCAGCGGCCCATCGAGACTTTTGCCCGCCCGCTTGGCTGCAAAAACCGCCGTTATTTGACGGGTAAACAAATTACCTTCCATCAGGATGGCGCCCATGCCATTTTCCAGAGCAGGCTTGAGATTGGTCACGGTGCCGGTCCTCATGTTCAGCTTGGGAAACTCCCGCACAAATCGCAGGTAGTCCGGAACACTGTCGTCAGAGTCCTTGATGCCGGCAAGATTGGGATATTTTTCCAGGCTCCGCAACAACTCGATGGATATGGGCACGCCGCTCGTATCCGGAATGTGGTACAGGTTGATGGGAATTGTCACCTGCTCGAAGATCAATGAGAAATACCTGGTCAAACCTTCGAGGGGCGGATGCTTGTAGTAGAACGGCGGGATGATCAAAAGGCCATCCGCGCCGTTGGCGGCAGCGTGCTGTGACAACTCGATGGTCTCAGGAAAATTCGAAGTGCCGGGCGAAACGATGATGTTTAACCCGTTGCGATGCTTGAAAGCCGTTTCGGCGACCGTCTTGCGCTCAGCCACAGAAAACGATGGGTATTCCCCAGTCGTGCCCAGCACCACGACGCCGTCGGCCCCGGTCGCCTTGAAGTAGGCCATCATGTCGGCGTAAACGCCCTCGTCGAACTTCAAATGTTTGTCGCAGGGAGTCAAAGCCGCCACCCAGAATAGGCTTTTGTTTGTGGAATCCTGCGTGGCGCCTGTCATCCCGCCCTTCGCTTGCATCACGGTTCCTGCGCCTACGATTCCGAGAGCTGCAGTAGCCCCCAGCCCGCCCATGAAGGTTCTTCGCGATGTCGGCATGAGGTTTCTCCAACCGGAGACGAAGTCTAAGACAGCCAGCTGGAAAACGCAAAGCCGAACT
>Ga0187824_10000194_pt1 | contig 11463 bp, 6 predicted proteins | sample NC_wetland_sal_i_13_FD_132437 | JGI IMG/M metagenome (GOLD analysis project Ga0187824, IMG submission 132437) | Wetland sediment microbial communities from Neuse River Estuary, North Carolina, USA - SourceSoil_4 | ecosystem: Environmental > Aquatic > Freshwater > Wetlands > Sediment | place... | reverse complement strand
CTCTGGCCAGATCTTCAATCCCCTCACCACCGATCCGAACCAGGTGCGGCAGCCGTTTAAGGGAAACATTATTCCGGCGAATTTGCTGGATCCAGCTGCTCTGAAGATCATTAAGCTCTTTCCCGCTCCCAACCGGCCCGGCCAGGCGTTCAATTTTCTCTATAATCCCGTGCTGATCAATAACCAGGATTCCTTTGACATCCGGGTTGACCACCAACTGACGCCCAAAGACAGCTTCTTCGGCAGCTTCAGCTTTGGCAATGTGGACAATACACGCCCCGACCCATTCCCTGGCTTGGCCGGCGGCGGTACCTTCTCCGGCCACGTGAAGAACCTGGCGCGCTCCGCCGGGCTGAGCGACGTGCACACGTTTTCCTCCACGAAGATCAATGAAATAAAGCTGGGATATACCCGGTATGTGGTAGAGGCGACGCCCAACTTTGCCGGGCAAAACATTTCCGGGCAAATGGGCATTCCGGGAATATTCGATCCTAACAATCCGCTGGCCACCGGAGGCTTGCCTTTTATCGGCTTCACCACCGTAGGGGCGCTGGGAAGCACGGATTGGTTTCCGGAGTTTTTGCGGGAAAACAATTATCAGCTGATTGACTCTTTTACCATCATCCATGGCCGCCACTCTTTCAAGATGGGAGCCGACCTCAAACGCCGGCAGCATGGCTTTTTCCAGACGCAGAATGCGCGCGGGGATTTCTACTTTGACCCGCTGATGACGGAAAACCTGGTGGACGGATCGGGGGGCAGCGATGTGGCCAGCTTTCTCCTCGGGTATCCCAGTTCCGCGTTCCGTGACGGAGAAAAAGGAACGTTCGGCATGCGCTGGTGGGAGTTCAGCAGCTACTTCATGGACGACTTCCGCGTCAGTTCTCGCCTGACCCTGAATCTGGGCCTCCGCTACGACCTGTTCACGCCCATGGTGGAGCAGCATAACCGGCTGGCCAATTTTGATTTCGCCACCGGGCACTTTGTCGCGCCTGGAATGCCGGGCGTGAGCGCTTCCGGAAACGTGGTTACCGACCGGAATAACTTTGCCCCGCGGTTCGGCTTCGCCTGGACGCCCTGGGATGAAAAAACGGTGGTGCGCGGCGGATTCGGCATTTTTTACGACGTTCAGGCCGATCAGAATGACGCCGAACTGGCTTATAACCCCACCGGCCTGTTCTTCAGCCAAAACGTAGTCAACAATCCTGTAAATGCTGTGACCTCAACTACCACTCGGCTCTCTACCGGACTACCCACACCCGTGTACCCCACATTGGCGGATCCTTCGGGGCGGGCGAGCGCGGCGCTGTTCAACAACCGGACCAGCTACATCGAAGAGTGGAATTTCAATCTGGAGCGGTCCCTGTCCAATACCGCTGTGCTGCAGGTGGCCTACGTCGGGACCCATGGTGTGAAACTCTCGACCCTCAGCAACCTGAACCAGCCCATGGCCCCGCTGGATTCCAATTTTTCCGACGCCACCGGCAATTTGGGACGGCCGTACTTCAACTCCGTGCCGAACATCAGCGCCATCCGGACGATGCAGAACCAGGCCGGCTCGATCTCTCATGGCCTGCAGCTCAAGTTCGAGAAGCGGTTTTCGCGCAGTTGGAGCATGCTCGATGCTTACACCTGGCAGCACACGATCGGGCAGGTAACCGAAGATGAGTGGGAGGAACCGCAGAACACCTACAACCGCAAGGCGGAACGCGGCAATAATCCTCCCGATTTTCGCCATCAGTTTACTTCCGCGTGGTCCTATGAGCTGCCCTTCGGGCCTGGGAAGAGCCATCTGGCAGGGCAAGGGCCGGCGCGCTGGCTGGTGGGCGGCTGGCAGTTGAACGGCATCATCGCCATGTACTCCGGGCAGGCATTTAACCCGGCTCTTTCTTTCGACCCCACGAATACGGGAAGCGGTGGCCCGCGGCCGGATTTGATCGGCAATCCCTACAATTTCTCCAACGCCATGAGCTCTGGCTGTCCCTCCAACCAGCAGACTATTTCCTGCTGGTATAACCCGGCGGCGTTTGCGCTTCCGCCGCTTGCACCGGGGCAGACTTTCGCCCATGTGTTCGGCGACGCTTCCCGGGGAATGCTGCGCGGCCCGGCACAGTACAACGTGGATTTCTCCGTTTTCAAGAACTTCCCCATCAGGGAAAGCCAAAACCTGCAGCTCCGGGGCGAAGCTTTTAACCTGCTTAACACGCCCGAGTTCGGCCTGCCTTACAACGCTGTGGATGTCACCGGCGCAGCGGGCGCCATATCGAGCACGGCGCACAGTTCGCGTCAATTGCAGGTCGCGTTGAAGTACACGTTCTGAGTGCACTCGGTCTGCAGGGGGAGACGTGAGAAAACATGCAGGGGCATGGCTGGCCGCCGGATGCGTTATCACCTTAATCGCTGTCGGGCAACTGTGGCCCTCCGTCGCGCAGGCCAGGAGGAGGGGAACACCCGCTCCCTCCTCTCAAGCAGCTTCTGAACGCTCCAGCGACTGGGCGCCGCTCGCGCCTGTCCGCCTGGACGGCAATTACTTTGCCCGCAATGGAAAGCGCTTTCTCCCGGTGGGGGCGCACTGGGTCCCGGCGAAGGCCGCGATGCAGTGGCCGCTGCAGTGGGATCCCAAGGACATCGAAGCCGATTTTGCCAAGATGCGCGACCTGGGCTTCAACACCGTGCGCCTTGATCTGATGTGGGCATGGTTTGAACCGCGCCCCGGCGACTTCAACCCGGAAGCCTTTCAGCAACTGGATTACCTCGTATCCCTGGCGCGCCGCTATCACATTTATCTTCATCCCAGCCTGTTCATTGGCGGCGAAGTGGGCGAGGCTTACTGGGATGTCTCCTGGCGGCATGGGCGCAACCCGCAAAGCGACCCTGAGATGTTGTGGCTGGAAACGAACCATGCTGCGCAGTTGGCGCGCCGTTACGCCGGGGAGAGCGCCATCATTGGATGGGACCTCACCGACGAGCCGCCCTTCTGGATCGTGCAGGGAACCACCGATGCCATGGCCATCAACTGGACGCGCCTGATTGCCGGAGCCATCCGCCGCTACGACCACCTGCACCCGATCGTGGTTGGGGTCAGCATGGAAGACGTGGGGCATGGCCCATTCCGTCCCGACAATCTGCGCGACGAAGTGGATTTCTTCAGCGTTCATCCCTACACCATCTACGCTCCCCAGCTCTTTCCAGACGCCATGTTGTCGGAGCGTGGCACTTATGGAGCAGCCTTGGAGACCGCGCTGTCGAGCAGCGCCGGACGCCCGACCATGATCCAGGAGATGGGAGCCTCTTCCGCGCAGTACACGCCGGAAGCCGTGGCCGCCTTCGATCGGGTCAGCATGTACTCGTCTTTAGGCGCGGGGGCCAATGCCTTCCTGCTATGGTGCTTCACTGACGCGGCCCCGCAGCAATACCGCAAAGTGCCTTACCTGCGCTCGCCCCACGAAACCCAATTCGGGCTTACTACGTGGGACCGCAAGGACCGCCCGCAAGGCGTCGAGTTCCGCAAATTCTCGCAGATCGCGGCACAACTGGACTTGAACGGCATTGAGCCGGCGGCGGCCGAAGCCGGGATCATTGTTCCCAATGAGTGGGCGAAACCGCACGGCGATTTTTCCCGTTTCGGCCTGACCGGCCCGGAAGCGATCCCCTACGTCTCGACGGACGAGGGCATGGCGGTGGCCGGGCAACAGCCGCCGAATCTAACTGAGGACAATAATTGGCTCACCGGCGCTTGGCTGTCCAGTTTTGTGCTGGCGCATCGGGCAGGATTGAAGGCCGACTTTCCCCGGGAGTACAGCGACTGGCAGAAGCGTCCCCTGTTGCTGCTGCCCTCGCCCCTGACCAGCACGGACGCGTTCCTGGTGCATGTACACACCGATTTTTGGGAGAAAGCCAGGGAGTATGTTTCCCAGGGCGGCGCCCTTTACGCCTCCGTCAGCGCGGATGCGGCTATTCCTGAAATGGAGCAACTCTTCGGCGCCCGCCTGGTCGATCATGTTCCGGTTTCCGATGTCAAGCTCAAGGTGGTGGCGCCGTTCGGAGACCTGAAGCCGGGTGAAATATTTCACTATCCATCGGTTCCCAATGACCCTCGCCATTGGGCCGCCATCCTGCGGGTCAACGGCGGAACGGTAATAGCCGTAGACCAGGATGGGCGGCCGGCCTTGGTCGCAAACACCGTGGGCAAGGGCAAGACTCTGCTATGCGCTTATCCTCTGGAGAGCTATCTCGCCGCCGTGCCCGGAGCATTCGACAGGCCGGAATCCACCCACCGCATTTACAAGGCATTTGCCGATTGGGCGGGAGTACGGCCGGTATTCAGCAGCGACCAGCCGTCGGTGGAAGTGCGCGCTCTGAATGGCCAGGGGCGCGGCTATGTGGTTTTGGCGAACCACACCGCGGGCGCGCAAAAAGTCAGGCTGAGCACCACTCTGCCCTTGAAATCTCTGCGTCAAGTGACGCCCGCGGGACTGGCTCCGATTCCGCTGCAGGGCTCGAGCTGGACCATGGATTTGGAGCCCTACGGCGGCGCAGTGGTGGAGTGGCGATGAGGGAGTGCATTGCATCCGGAGCTTAGCTTGCGCGCAGATTTTCGGGTAATCCGAGGCAGGTACCTTCACGACATTCAGGAACAGCCAGAACGCCTGCGCGAGACCTTGCAGTCCCTGCGGAAGACTCCCGCACTGGAGAATGTGGCGAAGCGCCTGCAGCGGGGCGAGTTTCGCCGCGTGGTGCTGACCGGAATGGGGTCCTCCTTCCATGCTCTGCATCCCTGCGCTGTGCAATTGGTGGAGCACGGAGTGACCGCGGTGATGGTGGAGAGCTCGGAGCTGGTCCATTACCAGACCCGCTTTTTTGCCCATGACACGCTGGTGGTGGCGGTTTCACAATCGGGGCAGAGCGCGGAAGTGATCCGGTTGCTCGAGGTGAATCACGGCCGCAGCCCGCTGGTGGCGGTCACCAATACACTGGGGAGCCCACTGGCGGAGAATGCTGAGGCCGCGATCATTACCAGGGCGGGCGAGGAGTTTTCTGTTTCCTGCAAGACTTATGTAACCGCGCTTCTTGCCCTGCAGTGGTTCGCCGACTTGCTGTGCGGGTGCGAGCTGAAGGCAGCCTGCCGCCAGCTCCAGGAAGCGGCAATGGCGGCTGCTGCCTACCTGGCGCACTGGGAGACTTATGTTCACAGCCTGGCTGAGCTGTTAAAGGGCATGCGGCATTTGTTCCTGGTGGGACGGGGAACGTCGCTGGCCGCCGCCGGCACCGGCGCCCTTATCATCAAGGAAGCCGACCACATTCATGCCGAGGGCATGAGCAGCGCGGCCTTTCGTCATGGGCCTCTGGAAATGCTGGCCGAGGATAGCTTTGTGCTGGTCTTCGAGGGCGATAAGAGAACTGCCGAGTTCAACCGCCGCTTGTTCGCTGACCTCCGGGAACAGAGGGTAACCGCACAACTGGCAGGCGAGGCCGCGGACCTCCCCGTCTTTCGTCTGCCCGCGGCGCCGGACAGCGTGCGCCCGATTCTGGAAATTCTGCCAGCACAAATGATGACGCTGGCTTTGGCCGCCCTGGCCGGGCGCGAGCCGGGGGTATTTGAAGTGGCTCGAAAAATCACCACAACGGAGTAGGCGAACACCTGGATCTTTATGGCGCGAAATCGCTACATGGTGGTGCTGGTTTTTCTGGTTTTCTTCGTGATGTCGTTTCTCACCAACATCCTGGGGCCGATCGTTCCGGACATCATCAGCAGCTTCCGGGTGAGCCTGACGGCCGCTGCCGTGCTGCCCTTTTCTTTCTTTATCGCCTATGGAGTGATGTCCATTCCCGCCGGTTTCCTGGTGGAGCGCTTCGGCGAGAAGCCGGTCATGGTGGCGGCGTTTGCCGCCAGCACGGTGGGATCGGCCTGCTTCGCGCTGCTTCCGGCGTACGAAGTGGCGGTTGTCTCCCTGTTCATTATGGGGGCCGGCATGGCGACCCTGCAGGTGGTCATCAATCCTTTGTTGCGGGTGGCGGGCGGGGAAGAGCATTTCGCTTTCAACTCGGCATTTGCCCAGCTCATATTTGGTTCGGCATCGTTTATCAGTCCCTGGGTTTATTCCTACCTCGTACAGAACCTGGGCGCGCGCACGGCCGGACGGAACTGGCTGTTGCGCCTGCTGGGGAGCATTACTCCTCCCCATCTCCCGTGGGCAGCCATCTACTGGATATTCGCAGCCTGCACGGTAGTTATGATGGCCATCACCTGGGCATCGCGATTTCCCGAAGTCAGGCGCACAGAAGAGGAGCAGGCGGGCACCCTGGACATGTACCGCAAGCTGCTGCGCAATCCGGTGGTGTGGTTATTTTTCTTGTCTGTGTTTGCTTACGTAGGATGCGAGCAGGGCACGGCGGATTGGATGTCAAAATTTCTTGCCCAGTATCACGGTTTTGATCCGCACACGACGGGCGCCGCCGCCGTCTCCTGGTTCTGGGGCTTGCTCACGGCCGGTTGCTTCATCGGCATGGGCCTGCTGAAGCTGTTCGACAGCCGGCGCGTGCTCATTGGTTTTGCCGTGGGGGCCATCCTGTGCCTGACCGTGGCCCTGTTCAGTCCGGCGCGGATCTCCGTAGTGGCCTTTCCCATGATCGGGCTCTTCGCCTCCATAATGTGGCCGGTGCTGGTTTCGCTGGGTCTGAACTCGGTAGCCGAGTACCACGGCTCATTTGCCGGCATCCTTTGTACCGGCATCATGGGAGGTGCTGTGGTGCCGCTCATCATCGGACGCCTGGGCGACCTGTTCGGCTTGCGTGCCGGAATGGCGTTCTTATATGTGACCTTCGGTTGCGTACTTAGTGTGGGCTTCTGGGCGAAGCCCCTCATTACCAACGCCACCATCGGCGCCAAAAAGGCGGCGGTGTAGACGGGGTTGCTCTGAGCGCTCCTTGTGCTTGTTTGAAATCCCTGCGCTGGCCTCGTCTAGAATGCGAGAGCATTCCGAAACGACCATTAATCGCCGAACAACTTGCTTCGCTCTTCTAGGACGCGACGCTGCTGCCGAAATCCCCAGCAGAGCTAGGGACTCGCGATAGAAGGTCGGGGAAGAGAGTGAACCGTCAGCCCCAGATGTGGCCGGCAAGTATTCAGCACCCGTGCGCGCACTGACCAGCCTTGCACCCGTTCCACGCAATAACGCGACCGGTACAGCTGGTATCCCCGCCGAAGCCAAAGCCCGCCCGCCAGTCCGTGCTCCAGCTCCTCCTCTTTATTCGCGGCAGAATGGAATCGAGCTCCCGTACCGCCAGAGAACCGGATTATCCACAGTCTCACCTCTGACGGACAGAAACATCGCGGGTTGCTGGTCGTGCGCTGCGCCCGGATAAGCAATCCCCTGGCATCCAAGGCCACTTGGTTTGACCCAAATCCATCCAAAGGTTGAGTACCACGGGAGATGGATATGGAAACTGGACATGAGCTTTTTATTCACGGCATGACCGACATGCTGGATGCGGAGCGTCAACTGGTTCAAGCATTGCAGGAACTGGAGGACGATTCCGCAAATTCGCAACTGAAAAAGGCCTTCGCCAAGCACCGCGAAGAGACGGAAGGACAAATAGAGCGTCTTCAGCGGTGCTTCGAACTGCTGGGCGAAGAGCCCGAAGACAGCGAGTGCAAGGGCATCAAAGGAATCATCGAGGAAAAGAAAGCCTTCATGGAAGAGGACCCTTCACAAGACATTCTTGATGTCTTCCATGTAGGGGCTGCCATTAAGAGCGAAACCTACGAGATCTGCGAGTACGAGTCGCTCATTGATATGGCCCGCCAGATGAAGCACTCGAAAGTCGCCCAGTTGCTCAGCCAGAATCTAAGGGAGGAACAGGCGACGTTGAAGAAAATGGAGGCTTTCAGCAAGAAAATCAAACCCGAGCGAATGATGAGTGAAGAACAGGAGCGGAAAGCGCGCGCAACTTCCGCCAGACCGCGGCGCAAACGTGCGGCATAGAACAGTACGGACGACCATCACCGGTAAGAGGAATTGAGATTGGGTCCAGACCTTCTATGGTGTGGTGCCGATGGTTTTGCCTCCCCGGCGCCCGAGCTGCGCGTTGGTGCGAAAGGGGGGACTCGAACCCCCATGGGTTTCCCCGCCAGATCCTAAGTCTGGTGCGTCTGCCAATTCCGCCACTCTCGCATCCTGCGGCGTCTGCAAAATTATACCGCCGTCCTGCCAGGGGCCGAGGGTGACCATGGTGGGACGGGGGAGCTCATGTGTTCAGCGCGAAGCCGAATGGCCTGCCTCCGACTGATTTGGGTACCAGTTCAGTTTGTTGTGCCTTTGCCGGAAAGCACGCCGGCGCCACAATAGACAGAACATTGCGTGGTGAAACCTGCACTCCGCCGCCTGCCGCAATCTAAGCGCTCAATGCTATTGACAACGCGCCTGTTGTGCGCCCAGCATGATCGGCGTTTGCGAACTGGCAGGTCACTGCAATTTGAGCGGGAATGGTGTAGTAATGGGCGGGAAGTCACCGCTCCTTATCAAATGTGCCTGGCGGACGGGCGTGACTGTGTCTGATCCCCGCCTTCACGCCGCAAACCGACAAGCAGTGCCCAAGGAGCGCCCTTATGCAGGTAAAAAGCAAAGTAGTTGTGGTCACCGGCGGGGGCAATGGGATCGGGAGAGCCCTGTGCCGGCGCTTCGCCGCCGAAGGGGCGCGGGCGGTAATCGTGGCCGATATTCAGGGGATGGCTGCCGAGCAGGTAGCGAAGGAGATCGGCGGCAAGGCGATCGCCGTCAATGTTGTCCGGCAGCCGGAGGTAGGGCAGCTGGTGGAGCAGGTAATAAAAGAGTTCGGGGCCATTGACCTCTTCTGTTCCAACGCCGGCGTAGGGGCGAAGGGAGGAGTGGAGGCGGCGGAGGAAGACTGGACGCGGAGCTGGGAAGTAAACGTAATGGCCCACGTGTATGCGGCCCGGGCGGTGCTGCCGCACATGCTGGCGCGCCACCAGGGATATCTGCTGCAAACCGTTTCCGCCGCGGGCCTGCTCACCCAGTTGGGCTCGGCCCCCTACGCGGTAACCAAGCACGCCGCTTTGGCGCTGGCAGAGTGGATTTCGATTACGCACGGCGACCAGGGAATTAAGGTTTCAGCCCTGTGCCCGCAAGGAGTACGCACCGGCATGCTGAAGCGCGCCGAGTTCGGCGGCGGCGCCTTCCTGCTGGAAACCGCGCTCGAACCGGAACAGGTGGCGGAGGAAGTGGTGAAGGGCTTGGCGGAAGAGCGCTTTCTGATTCTGCCGCACCCCGAGGTGGCCGAATTCTTTCGCCGTAAAGCAACCGATTACGAGCGCTGGCTGCGCGGCATGCGCCGCCTGCAGGCCAACACACAAATGCTTAAGACGTCCGCCTGAAACCGGGGGGCGAATGCGTTTCAAGGACGCCCGAAACCACCAACCTGAAATGTTGAACCCAGAACCGAGGGAGGCACGACCATGGCCACGGTAACGGCAGTACCCACGGCAAAGATTGCCGGCGGCAGCTTTCTTCTGGAGGAGCGCCGGCCGGATGAAATTTTTACCCCGGAAGATTTCACCGAACAGCACACACTCATTGCGCAGACGGCGGAGGAATTTGCCGCCAATGAAATCATCCCCAATATCGAGAAAATGGAGCACAAGGAGTTTTCCGTAGCCCGCGGCCTGGTAAAGAAGGCGGGCGAACTGGGCCTGAGCTCGGTGGATGTTCCCGAAGAATACGGGGGCACGCAGATGGACAAGGTGTCTTCGGCCATCATCGCCGACCGGATTGCGGTCCATGGCGGCTTCAGCACCACTTGGGGCGCGCACACCTGCATCGGCACCCTTCCCCTGGTGTACTTCGGCACTGAAGAACAGAAAAAGAAGTACCTGCCTGGTCTGGCCAGCGGCGAAATCGTGGGCGCCTACGCGCTTTCCGAGTCATCTTCGGCATCGGACTCGCTGAACTGCCGTACCCGCGCCGAACTATCGCCCGATGGCAGGAACTACATCCTGAACGGCGAAAAAATGTGGATCACCAACGCCGGCTTCGCCGACCTGTTTACGGTGTTCGCAAAGGTGAACGGCGAGAAGTTCACTGCTTTCCTCATCGAACGCAATTTTCCCGGCTTCGCGGTGGGCGCGGAGGAGCACAAGATGGGCATCCGCGGTTCCTCCACCTGCCCGCTGGTGCTCAGCGATTGCGCGGTGCCGGTGGGAAACGTGCTCGGCGAGATCGGCAAAGGACACATCATTGCCTTCAATGTGCTCAACGTCGGGCGCTTCAAACTGGGGGCGGGCTGCGTTGGTTCCGCCCGCTATTGCATCGAGAGCGCCATCGCCTATGCCACGCAGCGTAAGGCATTCGGCAAGGTCATCGCCGATTTCGGCCTGATCCGGGAAAAGCTGGCCGAAATTGCGGCCGGAATTTTCGCCGGCGAAGCCATGGTGTATCGCACCGTGGGCATGCTGGACGCGGCCATTGCCCGGCTGCAAGGGGAGCATGCCAGCGATATGGCCCAGGTGCGCAAGGTGATTGATGAATATGCCATCGAGTGCTCCATCATCAAGGTCTGGGGCTCGGAGTTCATTGATTTCGTGGTGGACGAGATGGTGCAAATCTACGGCGGCTATGGCTTCGTGGAGGAATACCCGGCGGAGCGCGCCTACCGCGACTCGCGCGTCAACCGCATTTTTGAGGGCACCAACGAAATCAATCGCCTGATTATCACCGGCTTCCTGCTGAAGAAAGCGGCATCCGGACAGCTGCCTTTCATGCCGGCCATGAAGAAACTCATGGACGAAGTGCTGGGCGGCGCGGCTGCCGATGATGGTGGCGACGGCGCATTCGCTGCCGAACGCAAGCTGGTGGCCAATGCCAAGAAAATGGGCCTGTTTGCCGCCGGGATCGCCATGCAGAAGTACATGCAGGTCATCCAGGAGCAGCAGGAACTCATGGGCGCCATCGCCAATATGGCGATGGAAGCCTACGCCATGGAATCAGTCCTGCTGCGGGCGCGGAAACTGGCGGCGCAGCACGGCGAAACCGGCGCCGCTCACGCCATCGCCATGACGCAGGTCCACATGGCGGGTGCCATGGAACGCGTCGAGAGCGCGGCCCGAAAGGTGGTTGCCGCGGTCAGCGAAGGCGACACCCTGCGTTCTTACATGGCGGTGCTGCGCCGGTTGGGCAAGCACGAGCCTTATAACACCGTTGCCTTGCGGCAGAAGATCGCTCACAAGGTGATTGAAGCCGGCAAATACGTGGTGGTTTAGCTATTCCCGTGGTGGGCCAGGTCAACCCTGGCCCGCCCTGGAACCTGAAGCTTCACTTCCGGCCGGGTGTAGTCTGAACTTGTAAGCTGTTTTGTCTCCCCCGACCAAACCTGCAAGCCCGCGTCCCCGCGGCGGCAAGGATTTCACAATGCCTGATCCCTCCCCTATCGAACAGGTTTTGCCGCAAT
>Ga0187824_10000193_pt1 | contig 11492 bp, 10 predicted proteins | sample NC_wetland_sal_i_13_FD_132437 | JGI IMG/M metagenome (GOLD analysis project Ga0187824, IMG submission 132437) | Wetland sediment microbial communities from Neuse River Estuary, North Carolina, USA - SourceSoil_4 | ecosystem: Environmental > Aquatic > Freshwater > Wetlands > Sediment | place... | reverse complement strand
CCATGCCGCCGCCCAAGCGCCTGGGCAAGTGAACATGCATGATGGTCAGGAAGCCTCCTTAAAAGGATCTTTGAAAGGGGCGGCCGACAGGCCGTTTGCAAGCGCCAAGCCACATATGCGCGCCTTCAAGCCGCTGCAGGAATCGCGCCCCGGATTCGCCCCACGCCTCGCTAACTTCTTGGTACGTAAGGTAAATTTTCGTTCTTTCCCCGCCCGCTGTGCTTGACAGAATTAACGCCAGCGTTATAGTAATCGGGAATTGCGGAAGCCAATCTAAAAAGCCTATCGTGTCATCGATGGTGACAGGTCACGGCGGAAAAAGTCGCGAACTGGCGCGATATGCTAGATATCGCGGCTTGTACACGCGCGTCGCCCGCCAGTTGGGTGTGGATCGCTCCTATGTAAGCCGGGTGGCCCGCGGGGAGAGACGTTCCCAGCGGGTGGAAGCGGCGCTGCGTGCCGAACTCAAGCGCATCCGCAGCGTCTGATTTCCCTTTTTCTCCATGCCCGCGGGAATTCTATGAACGCCCAGTTCAAAGTTCTGATCGCGGACGACGAGGTGCTCATTGCCGATACGTTGGGTATTATTCTGCGCCAGGGTGGCTACCAATGCCGTGTGGTCTATTCCGGAACGGACGCCTTGCAGGAACTGCTCTCCTTCCGCCCTGAATTGCTCATCAGCGACGTCATCATGCCCGACATGAGCGGCATAGACGTGGCCATCCGCGCCCGCGAACTTCTGCCCGGCTGCGCAATACTGCTTTTGTCCGGCCAGGCCTCCACCGCGGACTTGATGCAGGCAGCCTGGGCCGACGGCCATTCCTTCGACCTGTTGAGCAAGCCGGTGCGTCCGGAAGAGTTACTCCATCAGGTGGCGCGCCGGATCAAGCGCGTTCCCTCTTCCGGCGCTTGAAGGCGCCAGCATCTGTTTGTCTTTCGCAAAGCTTACGGCATGGCAGGCGGGCTGCCGCTCATGCTCATTCCATCCCCAGGCGCGGAAACGGTCGGTCCGAACCACTTGGGTGCGCGCCCCATCCAGCACCGCTGGCGCCGTGTAACTCATGTCTCTATCCACAAATAAAACCAGTGCGGCTTCGCCCGGACTGTCTTTGCTGGCTCCTACTCCCACCCCGAAAATCGCTGCATTGCCCCGCATGAGTTGCTCCGCCTGATTCTCTTTGACGCTTGCGACTCGCGCCACTTCCGCTTCCGAAACGGAAATTGCCGGCCCCGCCGCGCCCGGCGTGGCTCCTGACTGCATCCCGGAAAGAGCGACAACCCTGGTCCGCACACCATCCAACTGGGCGGGGAAAGTCCCGGGCTGCGGCAACGATTTCACGTAGATGAGCACGGCCGCGCTGCCCGGCGCGTCCTCACTGCGGTCCACCGCAATGCCCGCCACCTCCGGGTGCGCCATCAGCCGGGTGGCGTAGCGGTTGGAGACCTCGGTGGCATGAGCCACCTCGGCTGCTGACAGAGCCACTGTGGTCTGCTCCGCGGCGGGAGCTGCCCCTGCTATCGTGGGGCACACAATGGCGTGCAGTCCACCGCCTACAATGGCAGGCACATTGCCTTTGCTGTCCGTAAGCGCGCCCAGCACTTCGCCAATGGGATTGGCCACCGTACTGGTGCTATCGCCCCCGTAGAGCAGTCCCACCGGCTGAGCGGTCTTTGAGTTCACTACCAGCGAACCCGAATCGCCCGCCGCGCTGAAGCTGGCCCCGCTGATCACAATCTGGTTGTTGTACTGCACGTAGAAAGTTGTGCCCCCGCTGCAGCTAGTGGTGTAGCTGATGTCCACCGCCGTATTGATGGAGCTGATGCTCGAACAGGTCAGCCCGGAACTGCGCCCGGCCTTTGCCACCCCCATCCCGATCAAGGGCGCTATCGGTGTGCTCGCCGGGGGCGCTGGGTCGGGCACATTCGGAGTCGAACTGGCCGCGCCCAGTTCCAGAATGCTGCCGGAAGTGTCCACCGCGCCGCTTACAATTTGCGCGATTGCCGCATCCACCGTTCCTGTTTTAGGAGCCGTGCTGGTTCCCCCTTCCGGCAGTTGCACGAATTCCGTCAAATTGGCCACCGGTGTAGCCGGAGTGCAATTAGTGTCCACCAGTCCAGGTTGGGCTACCGGTTCCCCCGCCTTTCCCTGATCGGAGCGGGCCAGAACATGGTTGTTGCTTAAGATGTAGAAGATGCCGGCTCGCTCCACCAGCGATCCCAGGGTGCCGGAGCAGCACGTAATGGTGGTGCCGCTCCTGGTCAGGTCCAGGCTGTTGCCGCCGGAAGTCCCCAGCTTGATGGGAAGCGACTGCATCTGCTGGTTGGCGGCTCCGGCGGGTTGGCCGATGGTCACCAGAGCGCTCGCCGACTTGCTCGGGTCGGCTTGCGAAATCGCCTTTACGTTTACCGTCGGCGGCGTGGGTTCGGTGGCGGGAGCCACGTACACTCCAAATGTGCTGATGGTCCCCACCTTGCTACTGCCGCCATTTACGTTGTTGACTTGCCAGGTCACCGTCGTGTTCGTGGTATTGATGACGGTGGCTTTGAACACTTGGGACGACCCCGGGGCCAGCGTCACTGCGCTCGGCGATACGCTGACCCCGATTACCGGCGGCGGCGTCGAGCCTCCTCCGCATCCTACAAGCAGCAATGCAGCGCAAACCGTGGCTACGCACAACCCTCGGCTCATCGGGCCTCCAGCAAGGCGCGCACACACTTAGACGCTAAATCTCTGGACAGTGTCTCTGAAAACTTTATAAGAGTGGTATCCCAGCGTGTTTTGGGTAACATTTTGGGTAAACGGGAGTTTCCCAGCGCCCATTGATTATTGGCCAGCCGCTAAAAACCGTCAACGTAACCGTGCCCGGCAGGTTACTTTCGGAACTGAAAAAGGCAGGTTTATCCCGCGTGAGGCAGGCTGCCGGGCTTTTGTTCCCTTAGGCGGCGGCGCTCGACGAGCCGGAGGAGAACCGCAGCACCTTTGGTGTCTCCAGGCGGGCGAAGTCCCGGTAGGCCAGGCGCACCAGTTCCGTATGCGAGCCCGCGTTGAATACGATCTCCTGGTCGTGCGTGACCGTTTCATCCACTAATACTGGAAGCTTATACAAGCTGCCGAATGGCGGCATGGCTCCGGTTTCACACCCCGGAAATGCGTCCTTGAACTCCGCTTCACTGGCCAGCGCAACCGTAGTCGCGCCCGTCGCTGCCTGCAGTTGTCGCAGGTCAACCCGATGCGAGGCCGGCAGCACCGCCAGGGCCAGCGCGCTGTCCAGTTTCACGATCACCGTCTTGGCCAGCTCTTTACCGGAAATGTGGGTCATCGCGGCAATGCCCTGGGCGGTATAGGCGGGAAGGTGGATTATGCTTTCGTAGTGGACGCCATTGCGGTCCAGCAACTCCTTCAATCTCTGCAGCGGCATGGGGTGCTCCTTTTCAAACCAAGGTGGATGCTTGCTGCAACAATGCAGCCATTTCTTCATCGCTTACCTGCTCAAAATTCACGTACCACTGGCCCACCGTAAGAAAGATGTCGGGCGTTGCCAGGCAGACCACCTGGTCAGCCAGCCCCAGCAGTTCCTGGCGGCTGCACGCCGGCGCAACCGGCGCCGCGACCACGATTTTGTTGGCCCGTAGCTCGCGCAGCGCGGTGATGGCGGCGCGCATCGTGGAACCGGTGGCGATTCCATCATCCACCAGGATGGCTGTCGTGCCCGCCACCGCGTGCGCTGGCAGGTTGCGCCGGTAAAGGTTTTCGCTTTGCTGCCGTCTCTCTTCTTCGCCCCTGGCAATGCGGGCCACGGCTTCGGAGGGAATTCCCAGCTCGGCGATGATCGGCTGCTGAAAAATGCAGATGCCTCCTGGCGCCACTGCCCCGATCGCCAGCTCCGGATTGCCCGGCGCCCCCAGTTTCCGCACCACAAAAATGTCCAGGGGCGCGGCCAGCGCTTTCGCTACCTCGTAAGCCACCGGTATGCCGCCACGGGGCAGCGCCAGCACCAGCACATCGCTCCCGCCGGCGTAGGCCCCCAGCGCGCCTCCCAGCAGTTGCCCGGCTTCTGCCCGGTCCCGGAAGGGAAGTAAGCTTCGCTCCTCTGCCTGCCCCGTCACATGCGCCGCCTGAACCGCCCCCAACCTTGGTGCTGGCTACTGCTGCACCAGCATGAGCTTGCCTTCGCGATCGCGAAGGAAGAAGCTTTCGTTGTCCCGGGTGATTTCCCGCGCGATGATGGATTGTTCACCTTGCAGGCTCACCTTGGCGCCGATTACTTCGACCTGATCGCCGGGCGAAAAGGTGAACTTCTGGCTGCGCATCACCCGCGCCGGCGCCAGGTGTACCTCCACCATGCCCTCTGCCGTTTGCAGTTGCAGGTGCCGTCCGATCTCGTGCTCACTCACCGCGCAAGGCGAATCTTCGACCGCGCGTACCACTCCCTTAACTGTGGTTTCGCTCGCGACATTGTACAGGGCCGCGCCCTGCTCCGTCGGGCCCCGCGGTTTCACCCCGAAGGTCAACAGCAACATGGCGATAACGGCGACGGAGAGAATGCTGCCGAGCAGTAAGCTGAAGGGCTTCATAGGGCCCCCTTTCCGCGCACGCGGCTCCATTGGCCACTTCGCCGCCTGGAGCGGCGTTGCCGGGGCAGGTTGCAACCCCTGCCCCTCTTTAGATTAGGCGCTGCCCCAGTTCTTCGGCTGTGACGGCAATCACGTGCAGCTGCTTCAAGGCGGCAATTCCTGGGAAAGCGGCAGGCCCCTGGTAGGCACGCCTTACGTTTCTAAAATATTCCCGCTCTTCATTCGTCTACAGCAGTGGATGGAAGAAGCGACTACCATCGAGTGGATGACAACTGAGCAGGATCGGCGCATCTCTGCGGCTGTCCGGCAGGAGAGGGTCCGGCTGCGCAATTTCATCCGCCGGCGTGTGGCCGACGAGGCGGATGCGGAAGATATTCTGCAGGACGTCTTCTACGAATTCGTGCAGGCCTATCGTCTGATGAAGCCGATTGAGCAGGCCGGCGCCTGGCTGTTCCGCGTGGCCCGTAACCGGATCATTGACCTGTACCGCAAAAGAAAGCATGACCCGCTGCGCGAACCCCCCGCGCTGGCTGAAGGTGGAGAGCCGCTCAACCTGCAAGACCTGCTGCCGTCGCCGGATTCGGGGCCGGAAGCGGCCTTTGCCAGGAGCTTGCTCCTGGCCGAGCTGGAGGATGCCTTGGAAGAGCTTCCCGATGAGCAGCGCGAGGTATTCATTGCCCATGAAATCGAGGGCCGAAGCTTCCGCCAACTCGCCGCTGCAACCGGCCGCAGCGTGAACACGCTGCTTTCGCGCAAGCACTATGCCGTGCTCCATTTGCGCCGGCGGCTCCAGGCCATCCACGACGAGTTTGCGAAATAGTGAGGACCGCAATGAAAAACCGCATAGCAAGGGTAATCAAGATCATGTTGTTCGGAGTAGTAGCTTTTGTTGTCTTCGGATTTGTAGTCATGGCCCTGTGGAACTGGCTGATGCCCGCCCTGTTTGGCTTGCGCCTCATCACCTTTTGGCAGGCGGTGGGACTTGTCATCCTGAGCAAGATTCTTTTCGGCAGCTTCCACAGCCACGGGGGCGGGCGCACGCATTGGCGGCGACGCATGCGCGAGCGTTGGGAACAGATGACCCCCGAAGAGCGTGCGAAATTCCAGGATGGCATGCGCGGCTGGTGTGGAGCCGCCAATGCTGAGCCCAAGGTATGACAAGTTAAGCATGGCTGCGCTTGGGCTGGTGCCGAGAGCTTAAACCTCCGACGGGAGAAGGCAGGCCGGCGCAGCGGAGGGTTCCCAGTGAAAGCCGCCATCTACACCCGCTACGGTCCTCCAGACGTTATCCAGATCAAGAACATTGAAAAGCCGCTTCCCAAGGACGATGAAGTATTGCTCAAGGTTCTGGCGGCCTCCGTGAACCCCTATGATTGGCACTTCATGCGCGGCGATCCCTACGCGATGCGCATCCAGTCGGGGCTGCTCAAACCGAAGGCCACTGGATTGGGAGTGGATGTTGCCGGACAGGTGGAAACGGTTGGCCGCAAAGTAACCGTTCTCAAGCCCGGCGACGAGGTGTTCGGCACCTGCCGGGGCGCTTTTGCTGAGTACGTGTGCGCCTCCGAGCAGTCATTTGCCCTCAAGCCAGACAATCTCAGCTTTGAGCAGGCGGCTTCGGTTCCCATCGCCGGACTCACCGCCTTGCAGAGTCTTCGAGACCGGGGACACGTTCAGTCCGGCCAGAAGGTCTTGATCAACGGTGCGGCGGGCGGCGTCGGCACCTTTGCCGTGCAGATCGCCAAATCCTTTGGCGCGGAGGTGAGCGCCGTATGCAGTACCAGGAATCTGGACCTGGTCCGCTCGCTCGGAGCCGATCGCGCTATTGATTACAACACCGAAGATTTCACCAGAAGCGGTCGGCGGTATGACTTTATTTTCGATTTGGTGGCCAACCATTCCTTGTCCGCATGCCGGCGGGTCCTGAATCCTGAGGGCCTTTATCTCGTGGCCGGGGTAGGACCGGGGAAGTCCGTCTTTATTCTTCTGGCTCGCGCCATTGCTGGTCCTTTGTTGGGGGTGTTCGTCCCCCAGAGATTTTCCGTTTTCGGGGCGAAACTGAAAAAAGATGATCTGATCACCCTGGGAGAGCTCATGCGGACAGGAAAGGTCAGACCCGTAATTGACCGAAGTTATCCGCTGAGTGAAGTGCCGGAGGCAATCCGCTATATCGAGCAGGGGCACGCTCGAGGAAAAGTTGTGATAGCTGTCTCATGAACCTGTTTCGGAAGGGCACGGCTTGCCCCAGTGGGGCGAAAGAACGCTTTGTATCAGCTGGCCGAAGGTCACCCGCAAAGCTAACCTAGGCTGAATGCTGAGTACTGAATTCTGCGTTAGTCCCCTACCTGCTGCTCGTGCTGCGTCAGCATCGGCTCCTGCAGGGCACGCTGGGCAAAGCTTCTGCGCGTCCCCCGCCCCAGGTAATTCTGCAGGGAATCCATGTAGGTATAAAACACCGGCGTCAGATACAGGGTCACAATCTGGGCAAACACCAGCCCGCCTACCACCGAGAGGCCCAGCGGCCGTCGCGCGTCCGCACCCGCTCCCATGCCCAGTGCGATCGGCAACGTGCCCATAATCGCCGCCATGGTGGTCATCATGATGGGGCGGAAGCGGATCAGGCAGCCCTGGTAAACCGCATCGGCCGGCGTGCGCCCGCCTGTCCGTTCCAGTTCCAGGGCAAAATCCACCACCATGATGGCATTCTTTTTCACGATGCCGATGAGCATGATGATGCCCACAAAGCCGAACAGGTCGAGCTGCATGTGGAAGGCCATCAGCGTCAGCAGAGCGCCAAACGCCGCCGCCGGCAATCCCGAAAGAATGGTCAGCGGGTGGATAAAGCTCTCATACAAAATTCCCAGCACGATGTAGATCACCAGGATGGCCATCCCCAGCAGCATGCCCAGCCCGCTCAGCGACTGCTGGAAGGCTTGCGCGCTGCCCTGGAAGCTGGTGGAGATGGTCAGGGGCAAGGTGTTCGCCGCCAGCCGCGAAATCTCATTCACCGCGTCGCCAATGGCTACGCCCGGCTGCAGGTTGAAGGAGATGGTTACCGAGGGCAACTGTCCCATGTGGTTCACCGTCAGCGGCCCCAGGTTCGTAACCAGCTTGGCTACGGTGCTCAGCGATACCAGCTGCCCGTTGGCGCACCGAATGTACAGGTACGAGAGCATCTGCGGATCGCTCTGGTATTTGTCCTCCAGCTCCATGATCACCCAGTACTCATTGTTGGGCGCGTAGATGGTGGAGATCTGCCGCTGGCCGTAGGCGGTGTAGAGCGCGTCTTCGATCTGCTGTGGCGTTACTCCCAGCGCCGAAGCTTTGTCGCGGTCAATTTCCACGTTGGCTTGCGGGTTCTTGATCTGCAGGTCAGTGGTCACGTCCTGCAGCCCTGGCAGGGTCTTCATCCTGGTCGCCATCTGCTGGGCGTACTTGTAGAGCTCGTCGGTCTGCGGGCTCACCAGCGTGTACTGGTACAGGCTCTTGGTGAGCTGGCCGCCGATGCGGATGGATGGCGGGTTCTGCAGGAAAACGCGAACTCCCGTCACCGTGTCCAGTTTGGGCTGCAGCTCCTGCATGATGTCCGCGATGCCCATGTGGTGCTCGAACAGCGGCCGGATGGCGTGTACCGCCCAGCCCGCTACCGGCACCTTCCCGTAATCGCTGTCCAGACGGTCGTAAAAGGCATTCTTCGTGTACGGCCGCTTGGACAGATCTTTCAGGTGAATGAACATGCGCCCGATGTTCAGGCCGGAAGTGCCGTTGTCGCTCACGCTGGAAAAGAACTGCAGCGTGTTGGGGTCGTCCCACACAATCTTGTTGAGCTGTTCCTGGTGCTGCTTCATGGCATCGAAGGAAATGCCCTGCAGCGCCTCGCTGAAGCCCACAATTTCGGCGATGTCCTCTTCCGGCAGGAAGCCCTTGGGAATCACCCAGAACTGCCAGGCGGTGGCCGCGAGCAGCCCCAGGCCCACCACCATTACGGTCACGCGGTGGCGCATGGCCCACTGCAGGGTCACGTCATACCAGCGCAGGCTGCCGTCGAACACTCCTTCCAGCGCGTTGTAGGTGCGCCCGTGCCTTTCCCCCAAATGTGGCCGCAGGAAACGGCTGCACAGCATGGGCGTCAGACTCAGCGACACCACCCCCGAAACCAGAATGGCTGAAATGATCACCACCGCAAACTCGTGCAGCAGCCGCCCCAGAATCCCGCCCATGAAGAACACCGGCAGGAACACCGCCGCCAGCGATATCGTCATGGAGACGATGGTGAAGCCGATCTCGCGGGACCCGCTCAGCGCCGCCTCGAACACGCCCTCGCCCTGTTCCATGTGGCGCACAATGTTTTCCAGCATCACGATGGCGTCGTCCACCACGAAGCCCACCGAGAGCGTCAGCGCCAGCAGCGACAGGTTGTCTTCCGTGTAGCCCAGCAGGTACATCACCGCAAAAGTCCCGATGATGGACATGGGCAGCGCCAGGCTGGGAATAATGGTCGCGGACAGATTGCGCAGGAACAGGAATATGACCAGCACCACCAGGATGATGGCCAGGAACAGGCTGAACTTTACGTCATTCACCGACTGCTGAATCGAAATGGACTTGTCATACTCCGTCGTCAGGTACATCGCCGGCGGCATGATGGCGCGAAACCGCGGCAGCAGTTTGTTGACGGCGTTGACGATCTCAATGGTGTTGGTGCCGGGCTGGCGCTGGACCGCCAGGATGATGCCGGGAACGGCATTGATCCAGTTGGCGATTTTGGTGTCCTGCACGCTGTCATACACCTGGCCGATTTCGTCCAGGCGCACCGGCGAGCCGTTCCGGTAGGCCACGATCAGCGGCTTGTAAAGCGCCGCCTTGGTCAGTTGTCCGTTGGCGTACACGGTGAACGCCTTGTGCGCCCCGTACATGGTTCCCGTGGGCAGGTTGACGTTGCTGTTCTGCACCGCCTGCGAGACTTCGTTGATGCCGATCTGCCGGCTGGCCAGCGCCTCCGGGTCCAGGTCAATGCGCACCGCATACTTCATCGAGCCGTAGATCTGCACCTGGGCCACGCCCTTGACCATGGAGATCTGCTCGCCCAGCAGCGTCTCGGCATACTCATCCACCTGCGAAAGCGGCAGCGTGGGCGAAGTCAGGGCCAGGTAGAGAATGGGCTCGTCCGCCGGATTCACCTTCTTGTAGGTGGGCGGCGTGGGCATTCCCTGCGGCAATTGGTTGGAGGCCGCCGTAATCGCGGTTTGCACGTCCTGCGCCGCCGCATCAATGTTGCGCGTCAAGTCAAACTGCAGCGTGATCTGCGTGGTGCCCATGGCGCTGGTCGAGGTCATCGAATCCAGGCCGGCGATGGTGGTGAACTGCTTCTCCAGTGGCGTGGCTACCGCCGAGGCCATGGTGTCGGGACTCGCGCCCGGCAGGTTGGCCGAGACCGTGATGGTGGGGAAGTCAACGTTGGGCAGGTCGCTGACAGCCAGGTTGCGGTAAGCGACGAGGCCGAACAGCAGGATGGCCAGCATGATCAGGCTGGTCATTACCGGCCGGCGTATGAAATCCTCGGCAACGCTCATCGCTGTTCCTTAGCCGTCCTTAGAGGCTGTTCTTGATGCTGACTTTTACTCCGGGCACCAGCCGCACCTGCCCGTCGGTCACCACGGTCTGGCCGGGCTGAATGTCGTTGGCCGCCACCACCGATTCGCCGTTAATGGTGCGCAACACCTTCACCGCGTGCGAATCCACGGTCATGTCCGGCTTGATCAGAAAAACGTAGTCGCCCTGTTGCCCGGTCAGCACCGCTTGCGCCGGCACCACCACCGCGTTTTCCTGCTGCGTCAGCCGCAGCACTACATTGACGAACTCGCCCGGCCACAGCCGCAGGCCGGCATTGGAAAACGTCGCCTTCAGCTTGATGTTGCCGGTGGAGGGGTCCACGGTGTTGTCCACAAAGCTCAGGTACCCCATCTCCGCCCGCGAATTGTCCGAAGGCACCGCTTGCACCGGCAGCCTCCCTTTGGCCATGTAGCTTTTGATTTGCGTCAGGTACTGCTGGGGTACATTGAAATCAACGTAAAGCGGGGAAACTTCGTTGATCACCACCAGCACCGGCAGGTCGTTAGCCTTCACCACCGTCCCGGGATAAATCAGCTGGCTGCCGGTGCGCCCGCTGATGGGCGCGTAAATCGCGCAGTAGGCCACGTTCAGCTTCGCCGTAAGGATGTTGGCCTCGTCGGCTTGCACCGCCGCCTGCGCCGCGTCGAAGTTGGCGCGCTGCTGGTCATACTGTTCCTTGGGCACAACCCCCGCCTGCGAGAGCTTGCTGTAGCGCTCCACCTCCACCCGCGCCAGTTCCGCCTGTGCTTTGTCCTTGGCCAGGTTGGCTTGCGCCTGCTTGAGCGCGGCCACGAACGGCCGGTCATCCAGGCTGATCAGCAAGTCCCCCTGCTTGACATATTGGCCCTGCTGGTAATGCACGGCGCTCACTATGCCCGCTACCTGCGATTCCACCGATACGGTCTTGAAGGCTTCACCGGTACCGATGGCGTGCAGTTCCACCGGCATGGGTTTCACCACCGCCTTGGCGGCCATCACTGGAACCGCGTCAGCCACCGGCGCGGGCGCGGCCTTTTCCGCGCAACCAGTGAGCAGGAGGAGAGCAGAAGCGGATAGCATGACCGTAAGTTGTAGAAGGCGATTCATCTTTAGAAACGGCTGGACCCGGCGGGCGACGGCTGGGGCGCGTGGTTGCTCTTACCAGCCGCAAGCAACTTCTTCCAGATTAGCGATTATACAATTACGGGAAAGGTGGCTGGAGGCTCACGTCCTCAGCCTTTACAATTCGCGCCCGATGCGTGTTCCCGGGCGATTTGCCGGTAGTATCCAGCTTGACCCCATAAAAAACCTGGGTACGTCTTCCT
>Ga0187824_10000192_pt1 | contig 11501 bp, 11 predicted proteins | sample NC_wetland_sal_i_13_FD_132437 | JGI IMG/M metagenome (GOLD analysis project Ga0187824, IMG submission 132437) | Wetland sediment microbial communities from Neuse River Estuary, North Carolina, USA - SourceSoil_4 | ecosystem: Environmental > Aquatic > Freshwater > Wetlands > Sediment | place... | reverse complement strand
TCATCCTCGAGCGCGGGATCCGCGTGGTCTATCAGCACGGCGACGCCCTGCGGCGTTTCCCGCCGGTGCCCGCGTCGACGGCCGCGGCCCTCACCGAGCGCGCCCGGGATTGGCCTCGCGGCGGGCTTGTCCTCTCCGACGCGCCCGATTGGATCGCCTGGCATCTGGATCGCGCGGCGCTTCTCCTGCCGCTCCGGGCGCAGGTCGATTCGCTGGCTGCGGCGCGCCCCGTCGCCGCCATCTGGCTCTCGCCCGAGGCGCGGCAAAGGAATGTCACGGATCGCGATACGGCGTGGGTGAGGTCCATCGACGGGGGAGGGGCCCTCGCCGGGTTCACCGGGCCGGAAGCCGTTCCCGGTGGATCGCGGATCTATGTCCGCGCGGGAGACGGCACACCCTGAGGAGGTGCCGGCGTGCTAGGCTCCCGGGAGTCGGGCGCATCCGAGGGGGCATCATGAAGCGCATCACTACTGCCGTGGCGGTCGTTCTCCTGGCGCTCTTCGCGGGCTGCGGCAAGGACAACCCCGCAAAGCCGACCCTGCCAGGTCCCAAGTACCTGCCCTCGAGCACTCCCTTCAACGTCCTCGATAACCTGAAAGTCGCCTACACAACCCGCGACAGCACCGGCTACGACTCGCTGTTCGACGTAAACTACACCGGCTCGTCCATCGACCAAACAGATGCGAGCGTGCTCAATTTCTCCCGGTCGGATGAAGCAAGGCATATCAACGCCCTGGCGCGGACGCGCACGATCTCGAGCATCAGGCTCGACCTACCCCCGAGCATGACGCGGACGAGGGACGCAGGGGATCCCCCGGGCTGGGCCTCGGTGCAGCCCTACGGGCTGGTAATCGAGATCGATGACGGTCCGATGAGCATGTTCCTGCAGACCGGCACAAGTGAGACCATGGAGTTCAGGTTTGCCCCGACGACACCATCTCCCGGCTCACCGACCGACACGACGTGGCACATCGTTCGATGGACGGAAATCCGTAGCTAGCTCTAGCCCTACCCTACCTTCTCCGGCTCCGTCGGGAGCGTGGGAGCCACCGCCTCACGAGCCGCGAGCACCCGCAGCCGGCGCATCATCCAGAGGGCGCCCCCCAGCAGCACGAGCGCGCTGACCGACGTCGCCACCGGCGCGCCGAAGCGCTGCGCGACGGATCCGGAGACCAAGGCGCCGATGGGTGCCGTGCCCACGAACATCAGCGTGTAGAGGCTCATGACCCGGCCGCGATAGCGGTCCTCGGTCGTGATCTGGATCAGGGTATTCGTGGTCGCGACGTAGAGGATCAGCCCGAAGCCCGAGAGAAATCCCATGGCGAGGCTCAGGGAGAGCGTCCGCGACCACGCGAACGTACCCATTCCGATCGCGGCCGCCAGCAAGCCGATGAAGATATTCCGCCGCAATGCCCAGCGGTCCTGCTTCCGCGTCATCCATGCCGCCGAGACCAGGGAGCCCAGCCCGAACGCCGAGACCAGAAGACCGTAGACCTTGGCGTCCGCCTTCAGGATGTCGCGCACGTACACCGGCAAGAGGATCATGTACTGGAATCCCAGGCCCGCGGTGGTTCCGAGCAGGATCAGCAGATTCCGCACCGACCGGACGCCGCGCGCGTAGAGGATGCCCTCCTTCATGTGCTCCAGCGCGCGCTCGGCCTGGAAGCGGATGACGGGCTTCCGCCGGATGTCCATCCGCCAGATGCTGACGATGACCGCGATATAGGAGAGCGCGTTCAGCCAGAAGCAACCGGCCTCTCCCACCGTGGCGAGCAGGATCCCCGCGATCGCAGGCCCCACGACGCGCGCCGTGTTGAAGGCCGCCGAGTTGAGCGCGATCGCGTTCGACATGTCCTCTTTTCCCGCCAGCTCGACGACGAAGGATTGTCGCGCCGGCAGATCGACCGCATTGATGGTTCCGAAGACGAACGCCAGCGCCAGCACCATCCAGGGCTTCACGATTCCCGTCGAGACCGCCGTCGCGAGGAGCGCGGCTTGAAGGAGGAACGCGGACTGGGTGAAGAGGAGGAGCTTTCGCTTGTCGATGGAGTCGACGATCACGCCCGCCCAGAGCGAGAGGAGGAGCACCGGCAGGAACTGGGCGAATCCCAGGAACCCGAGCATGAGCGCCGAGGACGTGAGGCGGTGCATGAGCCAGCCCTGGGCCACACTCTGCATCCAGGTGCCGATGAGTGAGACGAGCTGGCCGGTCCAGTAGAGGCGATAGTTGCGGTGCTGCAGGGCGCGAAATGATGTTCGGAGCTGGGCGCGGAGGGTCGCGAGAGACATGGACGCACTACGGTACCATGTCTCCCGCCGCCCGCGCCAGGACGCTACGTGTTCTTGCGGCCCTCGTGCGCCAGGAGGGCGCGCTTCATGGGAAGCCCGAGGCCGAAGCCCGTGAGCGATCCGTCTTCGCCGATCACCCGATGGCAGGGGATGAGAATCGGAACGGGATTCGCCCCGACCGCGCCGCCCACGGCCCGCGCCGCCTTCGGTCTTCCGATCGACGCCGCCAGCGCGCGATAGGAGACGGTCTTCCCGGCGGGGATGGCGCAGAGCTTCTTCCAGACCCTCTGCTGAAACGGCGTTCCCTCCAGGTCGAGCGCCGGCAACCGCCGGGTCTCGCCCGCGGCGTACGCGCGCAGCGCCGCCGTGGCTCCCGCGAGCGAGGCGGGGTAGGTGTGGGGCGCGCGGTGGATTTTGAGCTCGGCGCCCGCGCGGACCCGGCGCTTGAGCCATGGATCACGCGCCGCCCTCGCGGCCGTGAGGGCGCCGCGAACCGGGAAGAGCGAGGCGATCCCCTTGGGCGTGGTCGCCACGGCGAACGTGGCGAAGCGCGTGCGCACCGTGGCGATGTCGATTCGAGCATTCCTGCGATTCATCGTCTTCCTCCTTTGCGGGACCGCCGCCACGAGGCGGGCGGCAGCCCGGTTCTCCTTCGAAAAGCGCGCACGAATGCGGACGCGCTCTGGAATCCGGCTTCGAACCCGACGTCGAGGGTCGCCCTCGAGCTGCCGCGCAGCAGGGCCTCCGCCCGTTCCGCGCGCAAATCCGCGAGGGCGCGCATCGGAGTGCGCCCATCGGCAGCGCGGAAACGCCGGGCGAAATGGGAGGGGCTGACCGCCACGGCCGCGGCCACGTCGCTCGCATACAGCTCGTCGTCGAGGTGGGCGCGCATGTATGCGAGCGCAGCCTCGGCCAGCGCACGATCCGCCTCCCCGGGCCCGCCGCGAAGCTCGGGCCGGCACCGTTTGCACGGACGGTACCCGGCGCGGGCGGCGTGGGCCGGCGAGCGGTAGAAGAGCACGTTCTCCCGGCGGGGCTTCCGGCACGTGCAGGAGGGACGACAGAAGATTCCCGTCGTGCGCACGGCGGTCACGAAACGGCCGTCGTAGCGCGGATCGCCCCTGTGGAAGGCGGTCCACATGGCTGCCTCGGACAGGGGGGTCGTTCGTTCCACGGTCGCGGTTCTCATGGGTGAAATCTATCACCGGCGGCCCGGGGCGTCGCGTCGAATTCGACCGAGTTATCGCTCGCGCCGGCGGGTGCCTGCGGCTAGCATGGGGCCGTGGAACCCGAAGAGATCCCGCCGGAAGAGAGCACCATGGGGCCCACGCGCCTCGCGCGGCGCGTGTTCGTGTCCTTCATCATCACCTTCGCCTTGGCGCGCAGCGCCGCCGTGCTCATGCTGGTCGGCCGGATGCACGACTTCTACCTTCACTTCGGCGGGACCCACGTCCACCACTTGAACTACGGCATCTTCATCCTGAGCGGCCTGGGCGCGTACCTCATCTTCCTTCGGCCCGATCCGCGCGGGATCGCCCGGGCGGCCGCCCTGTACGGCGTGGGGCTCGCCCTCACATTCGACGAGTTCGGGATGTGGCTCCACCTGGACGATCTCTACTGGCAGCGCGCGAGCTTCGACGCGATGGTGCTCATCGCCGCCATTCTGGGGCTGATCATGGCGGCCCCGACAATTCGCCGCTTCCGCCCGAGGCACTGGGTCTGGACAACCCTGATTACGATCGTGGTCGTCTGGTTCACGACGCTCCTGATGGGGCCCGTGCAGAGAGTGCACCAGAGAATCGCTCCCTGGTTCCGGAATCGCCCGCAGGCCGCGGATTCGATCTCGGTCTATCCCCCGGCTCAGACGCTCCCGGGCGATCCGCCCCCGCGTCAGCCCCCGGCGGGGCCGAGCCAGCGAATCAGGAAATAGCTCGCGAGCGCGGTGGTGGCCGCGGTCGCGAATCCGACCAGGAAGGGCGTGGCCCCGATTTTTCGCATCGCGCTCAGCTTGGTGCTGAGCCCGACCCCCGCAAGCGCCACCAGGATCAGAAACCGCGACAAATCTTGTAAATCGTGGGGCAGATCCCGATGCGCGAGCGATCCCAGCCACGCGATCGCGCCGAGCGTGTTCAGCAGCGCCACCAGGAGAAATCCCAGAACGAAGACCGGAATGGATTGGCGCATGCGCGAGGCGAGCGAGATCCTGCGGGCGTTGCCCGCGCCGTCCCCGCCTCGCCCGTACCAGAGCCCGATCCCCACGATCACAGGTCCCATCAGCGCGTTTCGCGTGAGCTTGACCGCCGTGGCCACTCTCCCGGCGGCATCGCTGTAGGCGAATCCGGTCGCCACGACCTGCGAGGTGTCGTTCACCGCCGTACCGGCCCACGTCCCGAACGCGGCGCTCGAGAGGCCGATCCAGTGCCCGAGCAGGGGATACAGGAACACCGCCGCGGTCCCGAAGAGCGTGTTGGTGGCCACCGCGAAGGAGACCTCCTCGTCCTGCGCGCGAATCACGGGCGCGGTCGCGGTGATCGCCGTGTTCCCGCAGACCGCGGTGCCGACACCGATCAGGGTCGCGAGGCGGCCCGGCACGCCGAACAGGCGGCCCAGGGTGTGCGCGACGAGGAGGGCGAGCGACATGAGGATGACGATCATGAGGACGGCCTTCCCGCCGATCGCCAGCACCTGCGCGAACGAGAATTGCGCGCCCAGGACCACGATCGCGGCGCGCAACAGAGAGTGGAAGGAGAACCGGATCCCGGGCGCCAGGAGCTCGGGCAGGGCGATCGCGTTCCCGATCACCAGGCCCAGCAGCACCGCGACCACGACTTCGCCGACCACGGCGCCTGCCTTCGAGGGCAGGAGTCCATGCAGGAGCCGGGCGGCGATCGCGCAGGCGACCGTGAGGACCAGACCGGGAATGATTCGACGCAAACCGTCTCCAAGAGTGAGGGTGATACGGCCTCGACGGACGCGGAAGCGGCCCACTCTATCGCATTCCCGCCGTCCACCATCGGTCTTTTCGAAAGCGCCGCGGGCCGATATGATACCGGCACGGGAGGTACCATGGAGAAGATCGACATCGGGGTGGAAACGCTCCGCGACTGGCTCGAGAGCGGCCATCCCGTGACGGTGCTGGACATTCGTCCCGCCGACCAGCGGGAGGAGTGGAGCATCCCCGGCAGCCTTCACGTCGACGTGCACACGGCGATGCGCCCCAGCGCGCCGGCCACCGTGGGAGGTGTTCGAGTCCCCCCGGGCCAGCCCGTGGTCACGGTCTGCGCCCAGGGGAGGTCGAGCCTTCTCGCGGTGCAGGTGCTCCGGGATCGAGGGATCGAGGCGCTCTCCCTCACGGGCGGGATGCAGGCGTGGAGCCTCGCCTGGAACCTGGCGGATGTGGACCTTCCGCGCTCCGGCGCGCGGATCATCCAGGTCCGCCGAACCGGCAAGGGCTGCCTCTCCTACATCGTCGAGAGCGACGGAGTCGCGGCGGTCGTGGACGCCTCGATCGATCCCGGGGTCTACCTCCGGATCGCCGAGGAGCGCCGGTTCCGGATCACCCATGTCCTCGACACCCACATCCACGCGGACCATATCTCGCGCTCGCGCGCGCTTGCCGGTCGATGCGGCGCGGAGGTGCTCCTTCCGGAACAGGAGCGCGCCACCTATCCCTTCCGCTCCCTCGCCGACGGGGAGACCCTCCCGCTCGGAACCATCGAGATCCAGACGCTCCACACGCCCGGCCACACCATGGAGAGCGCGTGCTACCTGGTGGACGAGCGCGCTCTCCTGACGGGCGACACGCTCTTTCCGGGCGCCGTCGGGAGACCGGATCTCGCGGCCGACGCCGTGCAGGCGCGAAAGCGCGCGCATCTCCTCTATGGGACCCTCCGGCGGATCGCGCGGCTCTCGCCCGATATCTGGATTCTTCCCGGCCACACCAGCGAGCCGATTCCCTTCGATGGCAAGCCGTGCGGCGCGCCCCTGGAGGAAGTGCTCCGGCGGGTGGAGATGCTGAAGGCCGGCGAGGAGTCCTTCGTCGAGACGCTGCTGAGCCGGATTCCGCCGACGCCTCCCCATCATCTCGAGATCGTGCACCTCAACGAGCGCGGCGAGCTTCCCGAGGGAGATCCCACCGAGCTCGAGGCGGGCGCGAACCGGTGCGCCATCTCCTAGTATCGGCGATCATCCCGGTCTACAACGAAGTCGAGAGCCTGCCCGCCCTCATGGACGAGCTCGACCTGGTGCTTCGCGCGACGGGTCGCCCCTATGAGGTCGTTCTGGTCGACGATGGAAGCGCGGACGGGAGCGGCGCTTGGATCGAGGAGCGCGCGCGACGGGATCCCCTCGTGCGGGGAATCCTGCTCGAGCGGAACGTGGGGCAGAGCGGGGCGCTGGCTGCGGGGCTCCACCACGCCCGCGGCGACGTCATCGTGACGCTCGATGCCGACGGGCAGAACGACCCCTCGAGCATCCCGGCCCTGCTCGCGGCGCTGGAGCACGCCGACGTCGTCTCGGGGGTGCGCACGCCGCGCGCCGACTCGTGGCGCCGGCGCGTCTCCTCGCGCGTGGCGAACGCGGTCCGGCGGGCCGCCCTCGGCGACACGATCAGCGACGTGGGCTGCTCGCTCAAGGCGTACCGGCGGGAAGCGCTCGAGGGCATTCCGCTCTTCGTGGGCGCGCACCGGTTCCTCCCGGCGCTCTGCCAGTTCCGCGGCGCGCGAGTCGCCGAGGTGCCCGTGCGGCACCGTCCCCGGCAGCACGGGATCTCCAAGTACGGGGTGAGGAACCGTCTCTTCCGGGGCATCCGCGACCTCTTCGGAGTTCGCTGGCTCAAGGCTCGGATGCTGCGCCACAGGATTCGGAGGATGACCCATGAATGACCTCTTCTCGTCGGTCGCAGTCTGGTACGTGATCGGCTTTCTGGGGCAGATCACGTTCGGCTCGCGCTTCTTCGTGCAGTGGATCGCCTCGGAGCGCGCCCGGCGGGTCGTCATCCCCAAGGTGTTCTGGTACCTGAGCCTCTTCGGAGGCATCACGCTCTTCGCCTACGCGCTTCATCGCCGTGATCCCGTGTTCGCCGTGGGACAGGGACTGGGACTCGTCGTGTACGCGCGGAACCTGTTCCTCCACCGCGCGCCCCAGGCCGCCGCCGCTTGAACCGCCTGCGCGCGGCGCTCGCGTGGCTCCTGCCCGCGTGCGGTCTCGTTGCCTCGTGCGGATGGCTGGGCCTCATCGAGCCGACCGAGACGCGCTACGCCGAGATCGCCCGCGAGATGCTCGCGAGTCGCGACTGGCTCATCCCCCGCCTCAACGGGATCCCGCATTTCGCCAAGCCACCTCTCGCGTATTGGTCCGCGGCTTCGGGCATGGCGCTCCTCGGTGTGAACGCGTGGGGGGCGCGGCTGGGGGTGGCGCTCGCGGCCTCCTTCATGCTTTGGTGCACGGCGCGCATGGCGCAGCGGGCCGGCGGGGCCCTGGCGCCGGCGTTTCTCGTTTCCAGCGTCCTCTTCTTCGCCGTTTCGCACCAGCTCGCGAGCGACATCTTTCTCGCTGCCGCGGTCGCCGGCTTCTACGCCGCGATGTTCGATCCGCGAGGGCGCGCGAGTCTCTGGCCCTACGTGGCGCTGGCCGTGGGGTTCATGGCCAAAGGGCCCGTCGTCCTGATTCTGACGGTGGCGCCAGCGCTGCTCGCCGCGGTCTGGGCGCGCGACGGCTCGCCCGCGAGAGCCCTCGCGAGCTGGCGCGGCTGGCTGGTGTTCGCGGTGATCGCGCTTCCCTGGTATGTGGTGGTCCTGGTCCGGACGCCCGGGCTCTGGACCTACTTTCTTCACCGCCAGCTCTGGGATCGCTATGCAACCACGCTCCACCAGCGTGGCGGGCCGATCTACTATTTCCTGGTCGTAGTCCTGGTGGGCGCGCTCCCATGGACGTTTCCGGCGCTGCGCGAGTGGTGGCACGCCGCGCGTGAAGCCGGGCGCCGGAACCTCCCCGACGCGCTCCTGGCCTCGTGGATCGGACTTCCGATGGTGTTCTTCTCCTTCTCGGGATCCAAGCTGCCCGCGTACGTGCTGCCGCTCTTTCCGGCTCTGGCCCTTCTCGCCTCGTGCTGGCCCAAGCCCGAGCGCCGGGGGCATTGGCTCCGCATCGCGCTCGTCACCTTCGCCGTGCTCCTGGCCCTCCTCGCCGCCTTGACGCCCTTCGATTCACGCCTCGGATCCCCGCGCTCGCTCGCGCGGAGCATCCAGGACCTGCGCCGGCCGGGAGAGCACATCGTGGAGTACGGGGTTTTCAACGCCGGTGTTCCTTTCTATCTCGGCGAGACCATCCCCATGCTCGAGGTGGACCGCGATCTTGAGTTCGAGGGGAGCGAGGCGAGCGCGCGGTTCATCATCACGCGGGGCGACCTCACGCGCATGGTGGATACGCAGGGGCGTGCGTGGGTGGTGGGGAAGGAAGCCGCCGTCACCACCCTCGCGAACGCGCTCGGCCTGAGGGCCACGCGCAGAGCCGGCTCCGGAGCGCAGACTCTCCTCGCACTCGAGCGCCGGTGATCGCATGACGCCACAGCAAAACGCGCTCGCCGAGATCGATGCCTACTGGCGCGCGGCGAACTACCTCTCCGTAGGACAGATCTACCTCCTCGACAACCCGCTGCTCCGCGAGCCGCTCGAGCGCCGGCACATCAAGCCACGATTGCTGGGCCATTGGGGGACGAGCCCGGGCCTGAACTTCATCGTGGCGCACCTGAACCGGGCCATTCGACAGCACGACCTCGACATGATGTGCCTGTTCGGGCCGGGCCACGGCGGACCTGCGGCGATTGCCAATGCCTACCTCGAGGGGACGTACAGCGAGGTCTATCCGGACGTGTCCCTGGACGAGCGAGGGATGCAACGTCTGTTCAAGCAATTCTCCTTCCCCGGCGGTGTCCCGAGCCACGTCGCGCCGGAGACCCCAGGCTCCATTCACGAAGGGGGCGAGCTCGGCTACGTGCTGGCGCACGCCTATGGAGCCGCGTTCGACAATCCCGATCTCATCGTCTCGTGCATCATCGGGGACGGCGAGGCGGAGACCGGGGCGCTCGCGACGAGCTGGCACTCGAACAAGTTCCTGAATCCCGCGCGCGACGGTGCCGTGCTGCCCATTCTGCACCTGAACGGCTACAAGATCGCGGGCCCGACGGTGCTGGCGCGCATCCCGCGCCTCGAGCTCGATCAGCTGCTCCGGGGCTACGGCTACGAGCCTTATTTCGTGGAAGGCTCCGACCCGGCCATCATGCATAAGCAGATGGTCGCGACGCTGGACCGCGTCGTCGATGCGCTGCGGTCCGTTCAGCGCGAGGCGCGGGGCGGCGGAAGGCCCACACGTCCTCGCTGGCCGATGATCGTGCTCCAGAGCCCGAAGGGCTGGACCGGTCCGAAGGTCGTCGATGGCCTTCCGATCGAGGGCTCGTTCCGCTCGCACCAGGTGCCGATCGCCGACATGGACCGTCCGGAGCACATCCGAATGCTCGAGGCGTGGATGAAGAGCTATCGGCCCGAAGAGCTGTTCGACGCACAGGGCGCGCCGGTGGCTCGACTCCGCGAGGTCGCGCCAAAGGGCCCGCGCCGCATGAGCGCCAACCCGCACGCGAACGGCGGGCTCCTGCTCCGGGACCTCGAGGTTCCGGACTTCCGCCGCTATGCGCTCGACGTGCCGAGCCCGGGCTCGACCCGAGGCGAGAGCACACGGGCGCAGGGAGAGCTGATCCGCGACGTCATCAAGGCGAACCCGACGAATTTCCGGGTCTTCGGCCCCGACGAAGTCGCGTCGAACCGATGGGGCCCCGTGTTCGAGGTCACCGACCGCGCGTTCCTGGGCGAGATCCTCGAGACGGACGACCACGTGTCCCCGGACGGCCGGGTCTTGGAAATGCTCAGCGAGCATCAGTGCCAGGGATGGCTCGAGGGCTACCTCCTCACGGGGCGCCACGGGTTCTTCTCCTGCTACGAGGCGTTCATCCACATCGTCGACTCGATGTTCAATCAGCACGCCAAGTGGCTCAAGACCGCGAGGGGTATCCCCTGGCGGCGCCCGATCGCCTCGCTCAATTATCTCCTCACCTCCCACGTGTGGCGTCAGGATCACAATGGGTTCAGCCACCAGGATCCGGGATTCATCGACCATGTCGTGAACAAGAAGGCCGAGGTCATCCGGGTGTACCTCCCGCCCGACGCGAACACGCTCCTCGTCGTCACGGATCACTGCCTGCGAAGCCGCGATTACGTGAACGTGATCGTGGCGGGGAAGCAGCCCGAGCTTCAGTGGCTCACCATGGAGGAGGCGATCCAACACTGCAACGCGGGCATCGGAGTCTGGGAGTGGGCCGGCAGCGATCGGGACCAGGAGCCCGACGTCGTTCTGGCATGCTGCGGCGACGTTCCGACACTCGAGACGCTCGCGGCCGTCGACATCCTCCGATCCCTCGTCCCGGATCTCCGGGTGCGCGTGGTCAACGTCGTGGATCTCATGCGGCTCCAGCCGGAGAGCGAGCACCCGCACGGGCTCAGCGACGAGGCGTTCGAGGCGCTGTTCGGGAGAGACAAGCGGATCATCTTTGCCTTTCACGGCTACCCGTGGCTCATCCATCGGTTGACCTATCGGCGATCCAATCACGACCTCCTGAACGTCCGCGGGTACAAGGAAGAGGGAACGACGACGACGCCCTTCGACATGACCGTGCTCAACGACCTGGACCGCTTTCATCGCGTGATCGACGTCGTGAACCGCGTGCCTCGCCTCGCATCCCGCGCGCCCGAGATCCGGAGAGCGATGGAGGACAAGCTCGCCGAGCACCGCGCGTACATCCGGGAGCACGGCGAGGACATGCCCGAGATCCGGGACTGGCAATGGACCCGGTGAAGCAGGTCCTCGTCCTGAACACAGGCTCGAGCACGCTCAAGTGGACGCTCCTCCGGGACGTCGACGAGTCCACGGCGGCGTCGGGCGCCGTGTCCTGGGCCGGCGCCGGGGAGGACCAGCGCGTCGGGCAGATCCGAGACGTGCTGCGCGGCGTGCCCGACTTCGATGCGGTGGGTCATCGGATCGTCCATGGCGGGACGCGTTATCGCGAGACGACGGCCGTCGATGCACAGGTCCGCGCGGGCCTCGAGACGCTGGTCGCGCGGGATCCCCTCCACCTTCGCCGCGCGGTGGGATGTATCGACCCT
>Ga0187824_10000189_pt1 | contig 11540 bp, 10 predicted proteins | sample NC_wetland_sal_i_13_FD_132437 | JGI IMG/M metagenome (GOLD analysis project Ga0187824, IMG submission 132437) | Wetland sediment microbial communities from Neuse River Estuary, North Carolina, USA - SourceSoil_4 | ecosystem: Environmental > Aquatic > Freshwater > Wetlands > Sediment | place... | reverse complement strand
CCGAACTCGAACGCGCCATCGTTGCCGACAAAGCGCAGGGCCTGATCCCCATCGCCGTCATCGCCTCGGCCGGAACCGTGAACACCGGTGCTGTCGATCCTTTCCCCGAAATCTCGGCGATCGCCCGCGCCCACGGCCTCTGGATGCATGTCGACGGTGCCTACGGCGGACTTGCAGCCATGACTGCGCCCGAAAAATTCAAAGGCCTCGAGCTTGCCGACTCGCTCGCCATCGATCCGCACAAGTGGCTCTACCAGCCCCTTGACTGCGGATGCCTGCTCTACCGCGATCTCGACATGGCCCGCCAGACCTTCAAGTACACCGGCACCTACGCCAAGCAACTCAGCAGCGACCCCATCGAAGGCTTCGCCTTCTTCGAAGAGTCGATGGAGCTCTCGCGCCGCTGCCGCGCTCTGAAACTCTGGCTCTCGCTCCGCTATCACGGGCTGCAGAGTTTCCGTGCCGCGATACAGCGCGACCTGGCTCACGCGCAGCAACTGGCCCGCGCCATCGACGCTGAACCCATGCTCGAACGCATGGCCCCAGTTGAACTCAGCGCCGTCTGCTTCCGCCATCGCATCAGTCCGACAGCATCTGAACAAGAGCGCAACGCCTTCAACCTGCAATTATTAAAACGCCTGATTCTGCGCGGAAAGGTCTACCTATCGAACGCCGAACTCAAAGGAAAGTTCTGCCTACGCGCCTGCATCGTGAACCACATGACCACCGACGCCGATATCGAAACCGTCGTGAGGGAAGTCCTCGACACGGCTAAGGCGATTGCGACAGGCGGGTAGTGGTTAGAGCTCATTCACCACAGAGACACAGAGTCACAGAGAAGTTCCAAGAAGCAGCAATCTCAGTACAAAATTGCAGTGCTGTTGAATCCCCTGTGCTCCCCTGTGCCCTCTGTGGTTTGAATACTGTCTGCGCCGTTAGAGAAATGTCGCGCTTAAACCCATCTCTCCTGTCGCTATAATCGAAGCAGAGAGTTTTTCGCCTCGATCACCTTGGAGTTCCCCTCAACGTGCTTACGATTCGCAGCCTCAAGATCGAAGACGTACCGCACTTCCGCCAGATGATCTTCGAGTTGGCCAGCTACGAGAAACTCGCGCACGAGATGACCATTAGTGAGGAGACACTCGCCCACGACGGCTTCAGCTCGGCGCCGCATTATCGCGCTCTGTTCGCCGAGTGGGCTGGTGAGCCTGCCGGCTACGCCATCTTTTTCCCTGTCTATAACAGTTTCCAGGGCGCCAGCCTGTTTCTCGGCGACATTTACGTGCGCGATCGTTTCCGCGGCAGGAGTATCGGCAAGGGGCTGATGGCCGAAGTGGCCGCCATCGCCTTGCGCGAAAATCTCAACGTCCTCCGCTGGGAAGTGCTGGGCTGGAATCAGCAGGCCATCGATTTCTACCAAGGTCTCGGCGCGGTGTTGATCCATGACTGGAAAGAATTAGTCCTCGAGGGCGAACCTCTGCATCGTCTCGCGGGGACCGCCGCGCGATGATCCCCGTCCGCATCATCGGCGCTGGCCTCGCCGGATCCGAAGCCGCCTTCCAATGCGCCCGTCGAGGAGTGCCCGTCGAACTTTTCGAGATGCGCCCGGTGCGCTCCACGCCCGCGCACCAGACCCCCGATTTTGCCGAACTGGTCTGCTCGAACTCGCTGAAGTCCGACAGCCCCAACACTGCTCCCTGGCTGCTGAAAGAAGAAATGCGCCGCGCCGAATCGTTGCTGCTCGAACTCGCCCGCGCCTGCTCGGTGCCCGCCGGGCATGCACTCGCTGTCGATCGCACAGCCTTCTCCGCGAAAGTAACAGAAACGATCTCGCATCACCCGCGGATCACGGTCCGGCGTGAAGAAGTTACATCGATTGACGAGAAGATGCTGACCATCATCGCGACCGGCCCGCTCACCTCCGATGCTTTGGCGGCCGAGATCGCGCGCCTCAGTCAGAACGCGAGTGCCTCGCAGGGTCCAGAAGATGCCAGCGCTTCGCGGACGCCCCATAGTCTCTTCTTCTACGACTCCATCAGCCCCATCGTCGAAGCCGACTCCATCGACATGAGCAAGGTCTATCTCGCCGCCCGCTACGACAAGGGCACCGCCGACTACATCAACTGCCCCATGTCGAAAGAGGAGTACGACCGCTTCTACGACGTGCTGGTCACCGCCGAGTCCGTTGAACAACGGGATTGGGAGAAGCTCAACTACTTCGAAGGCTGCTTGCCCATCGAAGAGATCGCCCGCCGCGGTCGCGATACGCTGCGCTTCGGCCCCATGAAGCCTGTCGGCCTGCGTGATCCCCGCACCGGAAAGCCGCCGTACGCGGTGGTGCAATTACGGCAGGAAAATCTGCGCGCCGATTCCTACAACCTCGTCGGATTCCAGAACCATTTGAGGTATGGCGACCAGGCCCGCACTCTTCGGTTGATTCCCGGCCTCGAGAATGCGCGTTTCCTCCGCTTCGGCCAGATCCATCGCAACACCTACATCAACGGGCCTACCCTCCTGCGCGACACGCTGCAGATGAAGCATCACCCGAACGTCATCTTCGCCGGACAGATTTGCGGCGTCGAAGGCTACGTCGAATCGATCGCCACCGGACTCATGGCCGGACTCCACGCCGCCGCGCTCGCGTCCGGTAGCGATCCGGTCCCGCCGCCCCGCGCCTCGGCATTCGGATCGTTGATGCACTACGTCACCCAGGCCGACCCCCGCAACTTTCAGCCCGCTAACATTACCTTCGACCTTCTTCCACGGCTGCCAAATCGAGTGCGCGACCGACAACAGCGTCATCGCCTGCAATGCGAAGCCGCCCTCCGCGACTTTGATGAATGGCTCGAAAAGTTGAGAGCAGTGGTCGCCTGATCGTGTTCCACTCCTGCGTTTGCGCGTATTACGTGAACCTCATGCCCACCGATCGTTATCCTGAACGTTACGGATTGTCATCCAGAGCGAAGTGAGGCGTCAGCCGAACGCAGTCGAAGGACCCCGTGGCTATAGATTATCTGCAACGGCGCTCGAGGGAATTTTCTGCAAAGATTGCCGTTAAAAAAATCTCGGAGTGGGCTAAGGCTCCGTCCCTCTCCCCGTCTTTGTTATCATCGAACCTGTCCCATGCATTTCGAAGAAGACGAAATTCCATACATCTCCGGGAAAGGGGAAGCCTCCATGGATGTGCCAGGCGTTCCCGCGGCCGGTTCGCGCCGCGACGAAGACATTGCTCTGGATTTGATGAAATTTATTGCCATGACCACCGGCTACGGCAAAACGCTGTCTATCGCTGGTGGCGTTGGTTTTGAAAAATCCAGCGGAGGCGCCTCCAAGCCCGAAGAGTACGCCGCCCATTTGCTCGAGCTCTACGGCAAGTGCCGCGCCGCCGTAAAGAAGTAGCTCGGACACTCTTGTCCGAACGAATTGTGAGGCGGACACTCCTGTCCGCCCGAAATTGTCCCCCAAAACAAAACAGCGGCTTATCGCCGCTGTTAACTCGGGACTCGCAACTCGTAACTCTCTACGCGTGGCTCTTCTTCGTCACCAAAGCCTTCACTTCCCAAGGCCGCTTCTTCCGCTCCGGAGCCGGCTTATCCCGATCCACAATCCGATCGTACTGATACGCCTCGCTGACCGTCCCTAAGGACTCGTTGTAAAGGCTGGGCAGACCCAGTGCTTCCTTCAACTCCTCCGAGAAGGAATGTAAGGCCTTCAGGTGATCGGCCGTAGCCGGGATCTCCGCCTTCGATGTCTTCAAAAACTGCTGGTAACCCTTGTTCACCAGCTTCGAAATCTCGCTGCCAACCAGGTATCCCGGATAGGCGAAAATCTTTACACCTTCGTCTCCATCCTTCTGGATCGCCGCCGAAACGTTGTACTTACGCAGAAACACGCGTCCCGCGGTCCCGGGCGCCTCGAGCACATCGAAGCCGTGCTCCTTCAGCCAGTTCACTGCTTCATCAAATGTCTTTTGTTCTACTTTGCTGGGCATCGTTAATTATGAGTCCCTTCTAAGCCCTCGATTGCTTGGATGCAGCGCGCGGCAAAAAGAGCGCTTTCGGAAATCTTTTCGCCGGAACCGGGAAGGCTCTCATAGAATCTAATCTCGTAGTAAATACAGGTTTCCGCCGATTTAGGCACATTACTATAGTCACAGCGTTTCATCCACCATGGGGCCAGCCACCACGAAATCTCCCGGAAAGTCTTCCTCCGAGCCGAGTCCTGTGCGCTCGCCGCGTTTAGGCATGAATGCGCTCGACCGCGTGGGCAACACGCCCCTGCTGCGCCTCGAGCACATCGTCCGCGATCTTCCCAACGTCGAGCTTTTGGGCAAGGCGGAATGGTACAACCCCGGGGGATCGGTCAAAGACCGCGCCGCTTCGCGCATCATTGCCGAGGCGCAGCGCGCCGGAAAGCTCACGCCCGGAAAGATTCTGCTCGATTCCACCAGCGGCAACACCGGCATCGCCTATGCCATGATCGGCGCCGCTCAGCACATTCCCATCACGCTCTGCATGCCCGAGAATGTCTCTCCGGAGCGCAAGCGCATCCTGCAAGCCTACGGCGCCAACATCATCTACACCGATCCCGGCGAAGGCTCCGACGGCGCCATTCGCATCGCCCGCGCGCTGCACGAAAAACATCCCGACCTGTACTACTACGCCGACCAGTATTCCAACGAAGCGAACTGGCAGGCTCACTACCATGGCACGGCCAACGAGATCTGGCAACAAACCGAAGGACGTATCACGCACTTCATCTCCATGCTCGGCACCAGCGGCACCTTCGTCGGAACTTCGCGCCGCCTGAAAGAACTCAATCCCAGCATCCGCTGCATCTCGCTGCAGCCTGACTCGCCCTTTCACGGAATCGAAGGCGCCAAGCACATGGCCACCGCCATCGTGCCCAAAATTTACGATGCATCGCTCGCCGATCAGGACCTTGGCATCGCGACCGAAGACGCCTACAAGATGGCCATCCGCCTGGCCCGCGAAGAGGGATTGCTGGTCGGCATCTCCGCCGCTGCAGCCGTAGTCGGCTGCCTGAAAGTTGCCGAGCAGAAGATGAACGGCGAGGCCGCGGTGATCGTCACGATCCTCTGCGACTCCGGCGACAAGTATTTAAGCGAGCGCTTCTGGACGGAGTCGTAGGCCTCGTGAGCGCGACCAGAACACCGTCTTACCACGGAGTCACGGAGGCACGGAGAAGTGCTCAAAAGATTTTCTCCGTGCCTCCGTGTCTCCGTGGTGAATAAATTTCTATGCTGACAATCACTGCCAAGGATTACGCCGAAATCCGCCGCCACGGCGAAGAAACCTACCCCTACGAATGCTGCGGAGTCCTGCTCGGCCAAATGGACGACAACGGCCGCACCGTCACCTCCACCGCCCGCTGCCAGAACACCCGCACCGATTCCCCCCAGAACCGCTACAACATCGATCCCAAAGAACTGGTCCGCATCCAGCGCCTGGCCCGCGAACGCAGCGAAGACATCATCGGCTTCTACCATTCCCACCCCGATCACCCAGCGCAATGGTCGAAGACCGACCTCGAAGAAGCCCACTGGATCGGCTGTTCTTACGTCATCACCCGCGTCGCCCAAGGCAAAGCCGACCTCACCAACTCGTTCGAACTCACCGGCACCCTCGAATCCGACAAGGGCTTCGTCGACGAAAAAATCGAAGTGATTCCCTAAAACAACACTGTCCCACAACACTGTCATCCTGAGCGGAGTGAGGCGAAGCCCAACGGAGTCGAAGGACCCCGTGTCTCTTAAGGACTCTGACGGCCTTGGAGGATTTTTCTATATCAGCTCAGTGCCCCAGGTTCGCGTCCGCTCTTTGGACGCTAACCTGGGATGGATGACGCGGCAGAGATCTGGTGACGGATGCACCTGGCGCAAGTCGGCTGAATGCTGGCTGCTGAGTGCCTCACTGCGCCGGCACCGACTCACTCGCCTCACCGGAACGCCCACTCTCATTACCCCGCGCATCCACCGCAGACACCGAATACCAATAGGTCTTCCCAGCAACCACTCCCACATCTCGATACGCCGGAGTCTTCACCAACTCCGAATTGATCTTCGCTGGCTGCCCACCCTCCTCACGCCGATAAATGTTGTACCCCGCGAGATCGGTGTCCGTATCCGGAGCCCACAGCAGATCGATGAACTGCGCCTGTCCGGGTCCCGAGAAAACGGCCTGCAATCCCGAAGGTACCGCGGGAGGATACACGTCCTTCGTGAAGACTTTTTGCGGAAGCGAGTCGTCGCCTTCAATCTCGACGACCTGAACACAGTCAGGAATCGCGACTACTCCGCCCTCGCTCTGGTTTCTGGCGCACGGGATCAAACCCGCCCTGACCTTCTCCGAAGTCACCACCGTGACCCGGTACTCGTAGTTCTTTACCCACTCAGCCGCCGCATCGTGATACTCCTGCGCACCACAATCCACATCTGCCAGCTTGGCGTCGGTCCCACGCTCCAGCGACCTGCGATAAATCCGGCAGACATAGCTCACATTCGAAGGCAGCCCGGCAGGCGGCGTCCAATTCCAACTCAGCACTGGACCTGCACCCGTCACGTCCACCCGGAAATTCCCCGGAGGCGGCAACGTGGGCGCCAGCCCCACCAGCACGCGGTTCGACAACCCCGCACTGCGCGCGCTTCGATTCAAAGGTTCAACCGCATAGGTCGCCATTCGATCCGCGTTCTGCTCCTGCAACTCCCGAGGCAGGGTGTCTGCGAAATTCGCTTCCGGTCGCGCCGTGCTGGTCCCGGGTTTCTGATTCGCCGATGCCGCCACCGGCAACAGATTTCCCACTGGCGTCCCGCAGGAATTCATCGGCGACTCCAGGCTCCGGCACACCCGTGTCGGCCCCGGACGCCGCACGGTCTGGTGCTCCATCGTCTGTGTGGGAACGTTCCAGAACAGATAAACATGGTCGCCCTTGCGCACCGCCCGCAAGTCATTCGGAGGACGCGGCAACTCCAGCGATGGCGGTACCGGCGCCTGAATCGAAGCACACCCCACCAGCGACACCAGCAGCGTGAGTACCGCCGCTCCCTGAAAAATGATTTTGCTGGATCTCATTCCGAAGGATACGAGCCTATCACGGGTAGAAGGTGGCGCCGGCGTCTCGCCGGCTGTCGCGGGGGCATCTTGTCCCAGACTTCACTGGTTCGCGAAGAGCACGACTTCGGGAAGGGCACGACTTTAGTCGTGCCGCACAGGCCGCGAAGAAACGTGGGCTTTAGCCCCTAAGGTGCACGATTTCTCCAACCCTGCCAGCCGCTAGCTGCCAGCCGCCGTCAACTCCTTCGCCGCCTCGCGAAACACCTTCGTATGCAGATCCACATCGTCCTGCGATGTTACCGGCGACATTAACGCCATATTGTGGAACGGCGTGAGCAGGATCCCGCGATTCATCGCATACAGATGCATGAATCGCTCCAACTCGAAGTCCATCGCATCGTGCGCCTCGGTGCCGTTCCGCGAGGTCTTCGGGCTGAATAAATACTCCGCCCTGCACCCCAGCCGGGTCACATTCCACGGAAGCTGATACTCGGCGATCGCCCGCGCCACGCCCTCGGTCCACCGTTCCGCCATCGGGATCATCCGCCCGAACGCCTCCGGCGTCAGCACCTTCTGCAAAGTCGCCCGCATCGCCGCCAGCGACAAAGCATTTCCGGCCAGCGTCCCGCCGATCCCGCCCGTGTCGCAGTCCTCCAGGTTATGTTTTGCCAGGATGCACTCCCCCACTTCCTGCGTGAATCCGTAGGTAGCTCCTGGCACGCCGCCGCCGATCGGCTTTCCAAACACCAGGAAATCCGGCTCCAGAGGCTCGGCTCGGGTGTATCCCCCCGGCCCCGCGCAGATCGTGTGCGTCTCATCAATGATCAGCAGAGTCCCGTATTTGCGAGTGATCTCGCGCAGGGCTTTGTGGTACCCCGGATCGGGCAGCACGATTCCCACATTCGTCAGCGCCGGCTCCGCCAGCACACACGCGACCTGCTCGTCCCGGAGCGCTGCTTCGAGCCCCTCCACGTCATTGAACTCCACCACGCGGGTGGTCTCGGCAGGATCTACCGGAGGCCCAATATTCCCCCGCCGTGCTTTGGCTGCGCCGGCCTCCAAAGTGATGAACGATTCATCCACGGTCCCGTGGTAGCACCAGTTGAACACCAGAATTTTCGGCCGCCCCGTAATATGCCGCGCCAGCCGGATGGAGAACCGGTTCGCATCCGTCGCCGTCAGCGCAAACTGCCAGTAGGGAAGTCCGAAGCGTTTCTGTAACTCCTCACCCACCACGATGGAATCCTCGCTGGGCAACATCAGCGTGATCCCGCGCCGCACCTGCTGTTCCACAGCCGCCACGGTCGCTGAAGGCGAATGCCCGGTCATTGCGCCCGTATCCCCCAGGCAGAAGTCCACGTAGCGATTTCCATCGACGTCAAAAAACTCCGCCCCACGCGCCTCCCGCACAAACGGAGGAAACGCCCCCGCCCACTTCGCCATCCAGTTCATGGGCACGCCGCCCAGCAGCGACTTGCGCGCCCGCTCAAACAGCGCCGCCGACTTCGGCCGCTCGGCCACAAACTTCTTCTGCTCCCGCTCCATCAACGATTGCAGACGTCCGCGGTCAATGGTTCGCATCAGTTGTCCTCGGGGATGAGAATTCGGAGTGTAAGCGTCAGCGAACCAACCGCGCAAGAGCGGAACTCTCAGCAGTCTGACCCCGCATTGTGATGCTGAGCGCAGCGCCAAGAACCACGGAGGGACAGGCGCCCTCGCCTGTCCAGCCGGGGCGATTCTTGCCCGGCAACCATTTTCCGAGGTAAGAGGGGATTTTCAGACAAAAGCCAAGCTTCTTAGAGTTGTCATCCTGAGCGCGGCGAAGGACCTGCTTTTTGCGGAGTTTGCGCCTACCTGGAACAAGGGGCACAGACGGCCACGTCCGTGCCCCGCTTGCCAAAGCGCAAAACTGAGAACTGAGAACCGGGAACTGAGAACCGAGCTAAAGAATATACCTCGACAAATCCTGATCCTTCACAATGTCGTTCAGCGTCTTCCGCACGTACTCTCCGTCCACCGTGACCTGCTGACCCTTCTTCTCCGGCGCCTCGAAGCTGATCTCATCCAGCACCCGCTCCATGATCGTGTGCAGCCGTCGCGCCCCGATGTTCTCGGTCCCTTCATTCACCCGAAACGCGAACCGTGTCACTTCCTGCAGCGCCTCCTGCGTAAACTCCAGCTTCACGCCTTCGGTTTCCAGCAGCGCCGTGTACTGCTTCACCAGCGACGACTTCGGCTCGGTCAGAATCCGCAGGAAATCATCTTGTGTCAGCGACTGCAACTCCACGCGAATCGGAAAGCGGCCCTGCAGCTCTGGAATCAGGTCGCTCGGCTTCGATACGTGGAACGCGCCGGCCGCGATAAACAGGATGTGATCCGTCCGCACCATCCCGTACCGTGTGTTCACTGTTGTGCCTTCCACGATCGGCAGGATGTCGCGCTGTACGCCCTCGCGCGAAACGTCCGGCCCATGCCCGCTCTCGCGGCCGGCAATCTTGTCGATCTCATCCAGAAACACGATTCCGGAATTCTCCACCCGGTCGATCGCCGTCCGCGTCACCTGGTCCATATCGATCAGCCGCTGCTCTTCTTCCTGGATCAGGTACTCGAATGCCTCGTTCACCTTCATCTTCCGCTTCTTGCTGCGCTGCCCGAAGATGTTCGGCAACATGTCCTTGATGTTGACGTCCATCTCCTCCACGCCCTGGTTGGAGATGATCTCGAACGACGGGAAATTCCGCTCCCGCACATCGATCTCGACCATGCGCTCGTCCAGCTTGCCTTCGCGCAACTGCGTTCGAAGTTTCTCCCGGGTGCGCGACTGCGAATCCATGATCTCCGTCGTCCCATCCAGAACCACCCCGCCGCTGGTCGTGTCCGCAGGCCGGGCCGCAGGCGGAGGCAACAGCAGATCCAGCAACCGCTCCTCGGCGTTCAACTCCGCCTTGTCCGCCACATCCTCGAGCTTCTCTTCGCGGATCATGTCGATTGCAATCTCCACCAGGTCGCGGATCATCGATTCCACGTCGCGGCCCACATACCCAACCTCGGTGAACTTCGAGGCTTCGACCTTCAGAAAAGGCGAATTCGTCAGCTTCGCCAGACGCCGCGCAATCTCGGTCTTGCCCACGCCCGTGGGGCCAATCATGATGATGTTTTTCGGAATAATTTCTTCGGCAAGGTCCGCAGAAAGTTTCTGCCTCCGGGTCCGGTTGCGTAAAGCAATCGCGACCGCCCGCTTGGCATCCTTCTGGCCAACCACGTACTTGTCGAGCTCGGCCACGATCTCGCGCGGCGTCAGCTCATCCAGCGCCAGCTGTTCTTCATCTGCAGTAGGGGGAAGATAAATAGCCATAATTCAATTCTCAGTTCTCAGTTGTCAGTTCCCAGTTCACTACATTGGAGTTCGGCCTTTGATGAAAAGCCTTTCCAACTGAGAACTGAGAACAGGGAACTGAGAACTGTTTCTCTACAGTTCCTCGATCGTAAAATTCTCATTCGTATAGATGCACATCTTGCCCGCGATCTTCATCGCTTGTTCGGCGATCTCGCGCGCGGAAAGCTTCGTCTGCCCCGCCAGCGCCTCAGCCGCGGCCTGCGCAAACGGACCGCCGGACCCGATCGCCGCAATCCCGCTATCCGGTTCGATCACGTCGCCCTGCCCGCTCAGCAGAAACGTCTGGTCCCGGTCGCACACCAGCAGCAAAGCTTCCAGATGCCGCAGAAACTTATCCGTCCGCCAGTCCTTCGCCAGTTCTACCGCCGCCCGCCCTAGATTCCCGTGATACTGCTCGAGCTTGGATTCGAAGCGGCTGAACAGCGAAAACGCATCCGCCGTCGAGCCCGCAAACCCCGCCAGGATCTTGTCCTGATACAGCCGCCGGATCTTCTTCGCCGAATGCTTGATGACCGACTCGCCCAGGGTCACCTGCCCATCCCCGGCCAAAACCACTTTCCCATCTCGCCTGACGGCCAAAACCGTCGTCGATCGTATAAGCCTCTTTTTTGTCATGAGCGCAATTCTTGATTATAGCGTGCCGAGACGCATAAACGCTCACTCGAAACCGGCATCTCTCTCAGACATTGTCATCCTGAGCGTAGCGAAGGACCCCGTGCCTGCTCAGAACTCCTGCGGCCTGGAGAGATATTTCCAGCAACGAACGAAATATGCCGCTAGAAAGAAGAGCACCTCAGGCTGGATGAAGTAACGCCGGGGTCCCGCCGGCTGTCGCGAGAGCCGACCTTGAGCTTGTCGAAGGGGTATCTTGCCCTCGCCGTTGCCCGGGCACCGAAACCCAGGCGCTACCTACGCGTGCACCGTCTCCGGCTTCGTCGCCAGCAACTGCCGCAACACATACTGCAGAATCCCTCCGTTCGCGTAGTAGAGCGCTTCCTGCGGAGTATCAATCCGCAGCAGCGCCTGCAACGTCGTCACTGCGCCGCTCTTCGAGGCCTTCACCGTGATCT
>Ga0187824_10000188_pt1 | contig 11558 bp, 8 predicted proteins | sample NC_wetland_sal_i_13_FD_132437 | JGI IMG/M metagenome (GOLD analysis project Ga0187824, IMG submission 132437) | Wetland sediment microbial communities from Neuse River Estuary, North Carolina, USA - SourceSoil_4 | ecosystem: Environmental > Aquatic > Freshwater > Wetlands > Sediment | place... | reverse complement strand
TTCTTATCAAAGTCGTAAACAGCGCCTGGCTGCCGAGCCTGAGCGTGCATGAGCGAGGAAATTGGAGACAGCACCATTACGGCAATGAGCGGGACAATCTGAGGCTTTAGCATCGCGGTTCCTTTTTTAGTTCAATCCCCATGCCCTTCGAGCTTCGCCCTGCGAAACAAGACACAAGACCCAGGCTATTGCTCCGAGAGCAGTACTTCTTATTGCTTCTATTGCGGATACGCTTCAGACTTGGCGGCCCCGCCGACCGTATTTCCTCCCCCTCCGGTCCCTAATACTTTGCCATTGGGGAGCGCAACCTTTACGACCCTGCCGATTGGCTTCGATGTCTCTTTCACTTGGTGCATTGTGACCGTGACCTCGTCGCCAGCCTTAAGCGAGTACTTACTCCAGCCATTGTTGATCATGTCTGGCGGATTGCTCGTCTCCACGACCCAATGCCTGATTTCTCCGTTATCCATTTTTTCGTCGAACTTAAGGAAACAATGGGGATTGGCCCAAAACCATTCCGTCACAGTACCTTTCACGGTAACCGTCTTCTCGGTGTTAAATTCCGCATTACCGTGGTGCGCCATCAGCGGAATACCAAATATGAGAAGACAAGCAGCCACGGTCAATACGACTCTCGTTCGCATTTCATGCCTCCTAATCGAAAAAACCCTTTTCCCCAGTTCGAACTCCGCCGGCGCACGGTGTCAATTGAGTGCAGAGAGCGGACTTGAAGTGATCCATACGCCGTACTATCTCGAACGTTGGTTTTGCTTAGGATTGCTCTTAATGACGCGGAATATACACTGCTTCTCGCACGCGCGAAACTGATTTCTCCGGCCAAACGAGACGAGCTCAATCCTCCACCGGTGCACCGCGCTCTATCGAACGGGAAAAATCTAGTAGCAGTGATGGCTTTGGTGTATAAGCCTGAACCAGAACCACACCTGAATATCCTGCGGTGAGAGGAGCAATCCGTGAGACACACCTGGTATTCGCTTTTAACAGGTTTGGCTATTGCGCTTGTGCTTGGCAATGGAGCCACCGCGCGCGCCCAAAGTGAGATCACTCTTCTGGCGCCGGGACCCACGCGCAGAACGCTCGAAAAGATTATTCCGCAGTTCGAAGCCAAAACCGGCCACAAAGTAAAGGTGACGTATGCCACTGGCCGCACCAGCACCCAGGCAGTTGCGAAAGGCGAGCCTCTTGACGTGTCGCTTATCGTGGCGCCGATCACGGGAGCGCTTACTTCGGGCAGCGTCGTTGTCAGCAGCGAAACACTGGTTGCGAGCTATTACACAGCGATCGCCGTACGCAAGGGGGCACCCAAACCCGATATTTCGACACCTGCTGCGGTCAAGAAGGCGCTGCTTGCGGCGAAGTCGGTGGGATATGAGGACGCGGATTTCACAACCGCAGGCCAGGGACCGGTCGAGGCCATCAATAGGCTCGGGATAGCCGACGCTATCGCCAAGAAGAGCAAGCTCTGCGCGGGAAACACGAAATACTCGGCCAACTCCAGCTGCTACGATCCCACTACCGGCGGCGTTCGCTCCATAGAGAAGCTGCTCGAGAGCGGAGACGTCGATATCGCCATGCTCTTCCTGAGCGACATGCTTCCGAGTAAGGACAAGATCGACATCGTGGGACCGCTGCCGCGAAAGATCTGCACGCCCACGGCTGTGGTGGGGTTCATCTCCACACACGCAAGTGACCCGGCAGGCGCCAAGGCCTTAATGGATTACCTTGTATCGTCCGAGGCACAGGCGATCTTCAAAGATGCGGGTTTCGAACCACGTAGCTGACGGAGCACTCTTCCCGTATGTGGCAGGTTGCCTGAGCTCGGTACGGCGAGCTTGCTTTCAGTCTGCGGACATTTCTGGAATCGGCTAGAGATTCGCGGTTGAAGCTGCGGCTCTAACTGCTGATCCGTCCAAGGAAAACCGCGGAGTGTGTGGCGATAACGCTTGTGCAGGCGCATAAGGTCATGCATCCGCCGCAATTCGTTAATTCTCGTCGTCCAAAGTACGCACTTGACATTCGATTTGCGCCCGTGCACCATCGGCGCCAGAAACTTACCCACTCGATGATGAAAATTATGCAGGGCTTAGTATTCACGCCGCGTCTTACGCGTATGCTTTCGAGCATTGTTTTGCTCAGCACGATGGGAGCAGCGGGTCTTGCGGCTTCGCGCGCAATTCAGAACCGCGGAGGCCAGAACGCCACTCCAACTGGCGCGACGCAAGAGCGAAACGCAAACCAGGGTGAGCTCCACCTTCTGCATGTCCAGGGTAAGGTGAGTATGCTCGTAGGTGCGGGCGGCAATATCACCGTGCAGGCAGGTGATGAGGGCATTCTTCTCGTCGACACCGGACTAGCCGCCATGAGTGATAGGGTGATCGAGGCCATTCGGCCGCTTTCGAAGAAGCCGCTCATGTACATTATTAATACTGACGACAGAGATGATCATGTCGGCGGTAACGAGAACGTTGGGAAGATCGGCCGACCGCTGAGCAGGAATATGGGAGTGGATATCATTTCCTTTGTGACGGTGATGGATCGGATGAGCGCGCCCACCGGCCAGACAGCTCCCACGCCCGAAGCGGCGTGGCCAAACGATACGTATTCCGGAGTTCAGAAGAACCTTCATTTCAACGATGAAACCGTTCAGGTATTTCATCAAGCGGGAACAACGGATGGAAACAGTATCGTGCTTTTTCGTAGTTCCGATGTAATTAGCACGGGTGACATTTTCGATCCCACCCAATATCCCATCATTGACTTGAAGAGCGGGGGCAGCATCCAGGCCGTGCTCGAAGGACTGAATCGCCTGAAGCGAATGGTCGTTCCGGCAAACCATATGGAAGGGGGCACGATGGTCATCCCCGGTCATGGCAGGCTGTGTGAAGCCGCCGACGTGGCTATTTACCAGCAAATGGTGACCATCGTTCGCGATCGCATTCAAAACATGATCAAGAGCGGCATGACGCTCGAGCAGGTGATCGAAGCCAAACCGACGCAGGATTACGATCCGGTTTATGGCCGCACCGCGGGGAATTGGACCACAAATATTTTTGTCGAGGCAGTTTACAGGAGCCTCAGCGCCAAGCCAGAGCCTCGCGCAACTTCTCGAGGTAATTAAGTGCGTTCGGCAAAGGGCAGCCTTTCGAAATTCGCGGAAACAAACTTTAATTCGTTATCGAGGTGGCTATGAAGCATAGATTTCTGATGTTACTCATCGCTGGGATATTCCTGACCTTAGGCAGCACTCAGACTATCGCGCATCACGCCGCTTCCGCCACTTACGTCCACGGCAAGACGGTAAGAATCGAAGGAACCCTGAAAGAATTCATTTGGCGCAATCCACACTCCTTCATGAAGGTCGAAGCTCCGGATGACAAGGGAGAGACACAGTTATGGGTCGTGGAAGGCGCCGCGCCTACGCAATTGGCCGAAGGGGGCGTGACCAGAACTACGCTCAAGCCGGGCGATCACGTCATCATCACAGGCCAACCCGGACGCGTTGCCGATGACCATAGAATGCTGCTGGAGAAAATCGAGCGGCCGTCCGACGGATTCAAGTGGCAGGGCAACTCTGAGCGATGATCGATTCGATGGAATTTTGGGCCCGAGAGATGAACATGGAAGAAAAAAGCGGGCGTGGAACAATGCGATTTCTCGGAATCCTGCTATGCGCAGCAGCCTTAGGGCTCGCGTCCGCGGCTAACCTTGGCGCTCAGGCGCGCAATGATACCCAAGCCTCGGCCGCCACAACGGCACGCGCCAGTGCGCCGAAGGATTTCACCGGATATTGGGTATCGGTGGTCACGGAGGACTGGCGCTACCGCATGGTCGTGCCGGACAAAGGCGACTATGTGAGTGTTCCGCTCAATTTTGCGGGCCGGCAAACCGCAAACGGCTGGGATCCAGCCAAAGATCAAGCCTCGGCAAATCAATGCAAGGGATATGGCGCCGCCGCGATCATGGAAGTTCCGGGGCGGCTGCACATATATTGGCAGGACGACAATACGTTGCGAATCGATACGGATTCAGGGACACAGACTCGTCTTTTCCACTTCGGCGGCTCGGCCCCGGAAAACATGGCTCCGAACTGGCAAGGATACTCGGCGGCGCGCTGGGGTGATGATGAACCCATCGTTCAGCGGGTTGGCGGCGGTGGACCTGTGGGCCAGGGCGGGCCCGAATATGAGAACCAACTTCCTGCCGGCAGTGAAGGCAACGCGGACCGCGAGATAACCTACAAGCCAATTCAGAGGAGCTATCTCCAGGTCACTACCACGCATATGCGTCCGGGATATTTACGTAAGAACGGCGTTCCCTACAGTGGCAACGCGATCCTGAGAGAATATTTCAATACCTTTACCTATCGTGACCAGGGTTTGTTGTTCATAACCACTGTGGTCAACGATCCTCAATATTTAATTGAGCCGTATATCACCCACTCGCATTTCAAGAAAATCGCCGACGGCTCGGGATGGGATCCCACACCCTGTCGCGTTGACGAGCCCCGCTGAGTTTGAGCAGGAGATGAGCGAATGAGATTCGTAAGGATAGCCTACACAAAATGATCGCCTACAAGACGAAGAGCTTGTGGTCTTTGCTGCTCTTGCTGGTCTTGGTGCCGAGTCGGGCCGCCTGGGCCCAGGTGGATCTTAGCGGCGAATGGTCGCCCAGAATTTACAATGACAATCGGGACATCGGCGACTACACGGGCATCCCGCTCAGTGAACCGGGGCGATTGCGAGCGGAAAGCTGGACCCCCGATCAGGACGCTCTCCCCGAAAACGGCCGGTGTTTTTGGCCCTTCGATCTCGGATTACGTGTGGCTCCTTCGCAGCTGCATATTTACGCGGAGCACGACGATGCAACCGGGCAGATCATCGCCTACCATCTGCACACGGCGTGGGCGGATTCAACGATCTGGATGGATGGCCGTCCGCATCCTCCCGATTACGCGCTGAGCACGTACCAGGGCTTTTCCACCGGCAAATGGGCAGATAACGCCACTTTGGTTTCCACCACGGATCACCTCAGAGAGGGCTTTTTTACCCGTACAGGCATTGTTCGCAGCTCCAAGGCGACGGTTACTACGCTCTATAATCGCTTCGGCAATGTTCTGACGATTACTTTGATCATCGATGATCCTATTTATTTGACCGAGCCCTACGTTCGCGAGTCCAGTTGGGTTTATGCCCCCAATCAACCCATGGCTGCGCAACGATGCGAAATACCGCCCGAAGGGGCGCTGATTCCTGCTGGATCGGTGCCCAGTTTTATGCCAGGAAAGAACGACTCGCTCACCGACTTTGCCGTCGAGTACGGTTTGCCGCTAGAGTCGGCGCTAGGTGGCGCAGAAACGACCTCTCCCGATTACATCAAGAAGATGAAGACGATGAAACGAGCGCCTCGCACGACCACGACCCACTATCGGCGTTTCGGCTGATTCTGTGTGGTTGCGTTTCTTGATTTGGTCCGAGAATTCGATATTTCCGCGCTCAAAAGCCATTCTTTTCCACAGCTTCAGCCGCTTTATGCTTGACATGCGTTAACACAGCGTGCTAAGTGCTGCTCCGCTTGCAGTCGGAGTGTCGTCCTTTCCGCATTTTGTTTCGCCAAGACAAGTTGAGCTGAGGGTACTTCAATGAACTCTCCAGCGTTCCCACGAACCCGTCCCGTGTGGAATATTCACAATTTTGCAATGGTGCTGGGCGCGACCATCGCGATGCTGTTCGCGGTTTGTCTGCCTGTCTTTTCACAAAACAGCCAGGGCGCTATTCAGGGCGCGGTGTTCGATCAGACCGGCGGCGCGGTCGCAAACGCCGCTGTGTCGATCGTCGATGTAGCGCGCGGCGTGACGCGGGCGCTGGTCACCGATGGGGCGGGACAATATGTCGCCACGAACCTGAATCCCGGCACGTACACAGTTCGCGCGGAGTCTAAAGGATTCCGGACGGTCGAACACAGCGGCGTGTTGGTGGAAGTGGGCCAAAACGTTCGTGTCGATCTCGTTTTGCAGCCTGGCGAACAAACACAGACGATCACCGTCACGGCCGAAGTTCCTGCGATCAACGCCAGCGACGCCACGCTCGGTGGAACCATCAGTAATCAGACGATTAATGCTTTGCCTCTTAACGGACGCAATTTCGAGCGCCTGCTCTATCTGCGTCCCGGCGTTATCACCTCAGTAGGTGGTAAGCCCGGCACAACCAGCACCAATGGCCGTCGCGGCGGGAACGACACGGTAGTCGTGGAGGGCATTCCTCAAATCAGCTCGAGCGGCGGCCTAAGCGGCACTCTAATGGGCTTTGCTCGCACTGGAGACGGGAGTTCCCTGCTGCCGCTCGATGCCATTCAGGAATTTAATACCGAGGAAGTTCCGAAAGCGGAATACGGCTGGAAAGATGGAGCGATCATAAACGTTGGGGTGAAATCCGGCACGAACACCCTGCACGGCGCTGCCTTCGCGTTTGGGCGGAACGCCAGCGCTACCGATGCCGCGAACTACTTCTCAAATCCAGCTTTTCCAGGGCCGACGCCGGCAACGCTCGAACAGTTCGGTGCAGCGGTCGGAGGACGCATTATCAAAGATAAGCTCTTCTGGTTTGTGGATTACGAAGGACTGCGCACGAATCTGGGAAATACAAATGTGCTTACCATCCCCACATCGGTCGCAGGCACAGGAGTCGGCACGGATAAGAACCCTGGCAGTATGGTGGACACCTGTAATTTCTTGAATCCGACTCACCTCGCAAATGGCGCCCCGGGCAATCCCATTTCTGCCTTAAGCGCCCGATTGGCCGGCCTGAACACGGCAACTTGTACAGTAACGCCAGCCTCCTCTACAGTTGAAAACGTGTTCCCGTACCTTCCCAGCGCCACATCTAACCTGTTTTCTCCTGGTCCCGATGTGGGCACGATCGCGCCGCTCAACAACGGCTTGGTCAAAGTCGACTATGTCCAAGGCCAACACCATCATTTCAATGGGCTATATTTTAGGTCTGGGTCATTTCAAATCGCCAACGGCTTCAACGGAGAAGCATCCCGTCAAGCGGAACTCAATGTGACCAATCGAGCCGTGCTATATGACGGCGCATGGACCTGGACTCCCAATTCGAGGTGGCTCAACGATCTCAGAATGGGTTACACCTACGTCTACGTTCTTACGCTTCCCGGAGACGTAAACCTTGTTCCAGCGAACCCTTGGCCGAACGGCTACGGCATGTTTACGGGCGTTGTGCCGGGCACCTATCCCGGCGTACAAAGTGGTGGGATTCCCCAGATCACCTTCGACAGTTTCGGGGGCGGGAACAACGGCTTCTTCCTGGGCAGCGGGAACCGGCAGAGCGTCGTCGGTCCAGAGGGCGATTTCAGTCTGCTGGAGAGCGTCTCATACCTGCGAGGCAAGCACGCCTTCAAGTTTGGTTTTGACTATGTGGACATCATTTTTGATGGCAGCACGTATGATCAATCGCAGGGCATGCTCGATTTCAGCAATCTGACATCCTTTCTCCAGGGTGTTCCGAATAGTGGAACGATTTTATTAGGCGATCCCACCACGAACGTGCGAGCCCATTGGTACGCCCCCTTTGTCCAGGATGATTGGCGCGTAACGCCGAGGCTGATGTTGAACCTCGGCTTGCGTTACGAGTATGCTGGCGCGCCCACCGAACGCCACAATTACATTGGCGGCTTCAATCCAAACGTGAATCCGCTTACAACGTCGGCTGTGGAACAGGTGGGACCGGGCGCACCTATTCCGCGCCTCTTTAATCCTGATCGTAGAGAGTTTACGCCGCGGTTGGGCGCAGCTTGGGACATCAATGGCAATGGCAAAACGGTGCTCCGCGCCGGCGTCAGCGTTCTCAGAGTTGCCGCAACGATGGAAACGACGGTTGGCACAGTCCCCTTCGGCGCTAACATACCCAGCATCGGTGTCAACACGAGTAACACGCCAGCAAACGCTCACTCCATCGACCAAGTAAGTCTGACCAGCGCGCAGCTTACCCCGGGCTGGCAGAATAACTCGGCGGCAAACCCGATATTTCCCGGTAACGCCGCATTGACCGTCGGCGGTGTCACCTACACGGGACTTTCGTGTACGGTCGCCGTGCCTTGCTCCACCAATAACGTTGATCCCAACTTCCGCGAGCCGGGCGCCATTGAATGGAATCTGGATGTTCAGCGGGCTATCACCAATAATCTTACTGTCGACGTGGCATACGTCGGCAATCGCGGCTTCAACGAACAATCCGAATCTGACGTCAATCAGCCGCCTCTCGGCTCCGGGTGGAACAATCCAACCTCAACACTACCGGCCGGGCTGGCCGGAAACGCGCTACCAGGAGGAGTTAGCCCAGCAGCCTACTGCATCGCGAGCGCTGCGGCAGGATACAACCACTGCGGCAAGAACGGTGCTGTCCAAAATGCGCTGGCCGCGAATGAAACTGCGGCGGCACCGTACTTCAACAAATTCCCTTATCTGAACTACATTATTCAACTCGGGAATGGAGCGCTTTCCCGATACAACGCTTTGCAGATAACCGTGAATGAGCGTAGCTCACACGGGCTGACATTCCTTGCCGGTTACACCTATTCACATGCTTTGGACGATGCCTCAGGCCGCAGCCCAAGCACCTTTGCCATGCCGCCCAACGAGATTGGGGACCGGATCCTTTACGGAAACAGTAATAATGACATCCGCCATCGCTTTACTTTGTCGCCCAACTACATGATTCCGGGAATGAAGTCCCCGGGACAGATGCTGCAAGGCTGGTCCATCAGCGGCATTGTGACCCTGCAAGGCGGGCTACCCTGGTTCGCCAACAGTGCTAAATCGAAAGACCTGCTCGGAACAGGCGAGTTCAATGCGAATCCCAATATCGGCGGGGCACTTCAATTGTGGAACTACGCCGGACCTCAAACCGCCTTCACCTCCGGTCCACCTCAAGTCGTAAATGCGACGTTAGTGCAGGGCATCCCAAAATTGACAGGAGCGACTGCCGTGACTACCTGCGGCGCCGCAGCCACGGCTCCTTATGCGGGCGATGCAACCCACGCCCAACTGGCTCTCGCGGCGCTCTCCGATCTCGGCTGCTATGCCCAAGGTGGAGGGATTCTGACTCCGCCAGCGTATGGAACCGAAGGTAACGCAAGCCGCAATATCTTCCGCAGCCCGCGCTACTACAATGTGGATATGTCCGTAGCCAAGCTGTGGACCTTCCACGAACGGTATAGCGCACAATTCCGGGCGGAGTTTTTCAATCTCTTTAACCGCGCCGATTTCCCAATTCCCGGCACTACGGATCCCACGCGCGGATCGTTCGGATGCTCCTGCTTCACCCCGGATACCGCAAATACGAACCCAATCCTCGGGTCCGGCGGTCCACGGCACATCCAATTCGGCTTGAAGTTAACATTTTGACGGCTAGATCTTTGGTGTGCCGCAGCACTTGAGAATCTCCACGCAGTCTGCGCCAAACTAAGCCTGCTTGCGGCGTGTTATACCGCTGCAATTCACGTTCTTGTTATCGCGTAGCTTGATGGCTCCGGGTTGCGGCACCAACGCAAACCGAAACTCCTTGTTGAGAGTAAAAGATAAGGCCCGCCCTGAGAGTAGAGCGGGCCGATGAGGGGAGTGATTTCAAGCGAAGTGCGCGACTTACCGCCCTTCGTCATCTCCGATTACTTGCCCCGTGAGCGGATTGAGCAATACCTTGCTGGCTCGCGGGCCATCGGAGCCATGCGAGTCACGGAAATCGAACATGTTCAGAAGCGAGCCGGCGATTTTGTCGAACGAGCCGCCGCCAATTTGTCCGGTGCCCCAATTGTCTTCGATGAAGCGCAATACCGAGCTCTGGTCAGTAAGGGTGTGATCGACGAAGTTGGTCTTGGCAAAGGGTGAAATGACCAACAGTGGCTGGCGCGGGCCGTAGCCACAACGTCCTTCGATGCCGGCAAGCGGCGTCGTGGCGTGGCCGCATACGCCTGGCCCGTTCAACTCATCGCTGTCGTTGACAACCCCGGTGTTGACTGCTGAGGGGTTCACGATCGGCGACATCTGGTGGTCATACCAGCCGTCCGAATCGTCGTACAGGACGACGATGGCCGTATCTTCCCAATATTGCGATGCCATGATCGCGTTGATGGCCTGAACGACAAACTGTTGCTCCAGCAGCGGGTCGGAATAGCCGGCATGCCCGTCCTGCGCCGCGATTGCCTTCAAGAAGCTGACCTCCGGAAGCTTCCGATTCTTCAGAGCGGCATAGAAGTCGTTGATGTCGTAATTATGGTTTGCTGGGCCGGCATAGCCAATTTCCGAAACAGAAGCCGGGCGCGTGTGCATTAAGTTCGCCGTTGAGGAGTAGTAGTTGAAGAAGGAATGATGTGGAATGTAGTCAGCCGTAGGTCCGCCATTGGCCGGGGTCGCCGGGCTTGACCGCTTACAGCCGGTCGTGCCATTCGGGTTAACAACCGTCAGGTCGAAGCCGCCCATGAATGAGCCCCAGCTTACGCCCTTGCTATTCAGCAGGTCGCCGATATTCTGTCCAGTCAGCTGTGCCGTAGTGCCGGCTGAGCAGACGTCACCCGTCGGGTCGAGATCGCCTACGAGCGTTCCCGGCCCACCGTTATTGGGTACCACTTTGGCATTCGGAGCGCTCGGGGTTGCTGGGTACGTTGTGCCAGCCACCAGGTTGAGCAAGCCCGGCGTCGAGGGTCCGAACGTAGTGCCGTAGGAATTGTCGCTCATCGCGAAGTGTTGGGCGTAATTCCAGAGTGCCGTCACAGTATTGCCGTCGAAATAGCCCATCACCAGCCCTTTATCTTTGCCATAGGAAAAGCCGGCGGAGCAGAATGAACTCGAGCCCACTCCGACGCTCGCCGGAAACAGGTCCATCAGGCCTTGGTCGGCAGCCTGTTGTTCGGGACCATAATTGTGGCCCTGGTCGCATGTAGATGCCTGCGAGCGGTCCAGCCGGAAGGGGTTGATGGCGTTGGCGCCGTTTGCGGGGTTGTTAGCATTGGGGTTATTCGTCAGCAGGGCGCCGGATAGGCCGTTTACTGTACCGGTGCCGGGCCCTGCGTAGAACGCGGGCTCACCGGCCGGATTCGTGGCATTCGGATACGTCGCGAAATAATGATCAAACGAAACATTTTCCTGGAAGATGACGACCACGTGTTTGATGGGGGTTGCCGTATTGCCGTAATAATGGTCGCCGTCGGCAAAAACAGGTCCGGTCGGCAAGAGGCAAATCGCCGCGACCAAGGCAAACGCCAGGGTCTTGCTGCACCTAGAGTGCTTCATTCTTTCCTCCCAACTCGTAAGGTTCTCAATTCGGTAATTCAGAATCTGCTTCTGATCGAGAGTCTGAGCGCGGGGCTGCGACTCCTCCCACCCGAGGCGCCTGTGATACGCGGCGCGTGTTATTGCCGTGTTAACAGAGGATCAATATTGGTGGGAACCCCACGGGAGGATCGAGCGACTTTCCATCTGCCGACTGCAATTCCCGAAAGCTTCCCATGCCACCGGTACTGGGCTTTCG
>Ga0187824_10000187_pt1 | contig 11655 bp, 11 predicted proteins | sample NC_wetland_sal_i_13_FD_132437 | JGI IMG/M metagenome (GOLD analysis project Ga0187824, IMG submission 132437) | Wetland sediment microbial communities from Neuse River Estuary, North Carolina, USA - SourceSoil_4 | ecosystem: Environmental > Aquatic > Freshwater > Wetlands > Sediment | place... | reverse complement strand
CCCGTTGATCGAAAAAGTCTGGGGGTTGTAAAAGGGGCGCAGGAAGTAGGCCTCGGGATATTGCGGCAAGTGGAAAATGTAGCGGACCGTGTACCAGAAAAACGCCAGAATCACCGCTCCCATGATTGCGCACAAGGTTGAATTGATCCGCGCCGAGGTTTTCACCCCGCGCAGATTCAGGGTGGTAAACAACACAGCAAATATGATCGGCCACAACAGGCCGGGGTACGGAATCTGATAGCGGGTTCCACTCAACAGGTCGGCCATCGCCTTGGAACACCAGATGGTACAGATCAACGGATTCAGGATGTAATCCATGGTCATGCTCCAGCCGGTGACATAGCCGAGGGAGGGATGCAGTTCGCGGCCCACGTAGGTGTAGGCTGAACCCGCGCTGGGATATACCCGCGCCATGCGTCCATAGCTCATGGCGGTGAACACCATGGCGACCATGGCAATCAGGATTGAAGTGACCACGTGGCCCTGGCCCGCGTTGCTGAACACGCCGTACGCAGGCATGGGCGCGGTCGGCTGGATGACGATGATGCCGTAGAGAATCAGGTCCCAAAGGGTGAGCGATCGGCGAAGCCGCAAACCTGGGGAGGAGGAAGAAGTGCCGGTCGGAGTGGTTGCCATTCCCGCGTATTGGATTATGCCGCGTGCGGCGCTGTCAACGATTAAAACGATTTTGTGGGGCGGACACTCCTGTCCGCCGCTTTTGACTTTGACTTAAGCCAGGGATCATGGAAAGCCCGTAAAGCCGGGCAAGGATCAACCCCAAAGGCGGCGGACAGGAGTGTCCGCCCCACACCAATTTACTTTTTCGGAGCCACGGTCAGGCCAAACACGGAGGTCTGTCCCTGTCCGGCCACATTCAGACCACGAACGCCCTCCTGGTTCGGCAGGTAGAGCGTCTTGCAATGCTCGCAACGGTAGACTTCAGCGTCCGGTCCCCAGGCTTCTGCCGCGTCGCCGCAGGCCTGCTCGACCACATCGGTGGTATAGAACCAGCGCTTCAAATGTCCGCCGCAGAATTTGCCCTTGGCGTCTTTTTCGTTGCAGGAACGCTGTCCCGGCTTCTTGATTTTTACTTTGTGATGGGGAAGCTGGGGAGGAGCAGTCACGCTTTCGGTGGTGGGCAAGGGCTATCCTCAGTCGCTGCGGCCCGGGGGCCGCGGGATTTTACGGATTCATTTTACTCGAAGGCGTTTGAGCGGAGCTACCGCGTCCTCAATCGAATTCCTGCCGGGGCGCGGCCTGCTGCGCTCCCACGCGACCGATGACGATATCCGCTGTGATGTAGCCTTCGCCCTTTATCGGACTGCCCGCCATCCGCCGCAGCATCGCGATCTGTCCCACGTGGGTCAGGGCATCGGCGATCGGCGCCTGCAAGAGCTTCTCCGGCGTTTCATGCAAAGGCTCGGCCGACGCCAGGTAGTCGTCAAAGCGCTGGAGCGCGGCAAAGAAGCGATCGGACTCTTTGTCCCACGGCAAGGGCTTCGAATTGCTCCAGCGCTGCGCGCCCTGCGCGATGGAGAGTCCCCAATCGAGCAGGTCGCCCACATGCGCCAGGATTCGCCCCGCGGTACGCCCCGATTCGCAGCCGCGGAATTCGGCAAAGCCCGAAGGCGCATTGCGGACCGCTTTGCCACCGCGGTACGCCAGCGTCGCCACGGCGTGGCGCAAAAGTTCACGTTTCGGATCAGAACTGGAAGCCATCGTGTTTTCTCCTTCTATCATTTATCGCTTGTTGTCATCCCGAGCGCAGACAGTTCTTCGCTCGCGAATGACCTGGCGGAGTCGAGGGACCCCTACCCATACCCCCGGCCCATTCAAACCGCCGCTAATCGTCACCGCCTCGAAAAATCCAACAAACTCGCAGCGCCTATGGTCAAGTAGGGGTCCTTCGACTGCGTGACTGCGTCGCGAAGCGAAGCAGTCCCTCCGCTCAGGATGACAAACATGTGATGCAAGGCGCTATCCGCGCTTCTTGCCTCGCAACGCTCCCGCGGCTCGCAGCGCACCCCGCAGCCGCCGGCCCAGGCCTCGGGCAAATTGCCCATCGAGCAATCCCTCCATCTGGCGCGCGAAAGCCTTGCCATATCCGTACCACCAGATTTTTTCGATGCCCGGCAGACGGTCGGAATCGAGATATTTTATCCGCACCATTTCTTCCAGGCCAAAGCGTCCGTGAGAACGGCCGATGCCGCTGGCCTTCATGCCTCCGTGAGGAGCTTCACTGATGCCGAAGCAGGAGACCACATCGTTCACCATGACCGTTCCCGCCTGAATGCGCCGCGCCAGCGCGTCTCCGCGGGCGCCATTGCGGGTCCACACACTGGCGGCCAGGCCGTAATCGGAATCGTTGGCCAGAACGACCGCTTCATCGTCGCTGTCGAAGGGCATCACCGGCAAGACCGGCCCAAATGTTTCTTCGCGCATGATGCGCATCCGGTGGGTAACATCTGCCAGAATGGTGGGCGCGTAGTAGTTGGCCCCGATTTCCGGAAGGCGTTTTCCGCCCGCCAGCACGCGCGCTCCCTGCGCCCGGGCGTCTTCCACCTGCGATTCCACGTTGCGCAACTGACGCTGATGGATCAGCGGGCCAATCTCGATTTCGGGTTCCATGCCGTTACCCACTCGCAAGCGTGCGGTCCGGCGCATGCAGGCGTCGAGAAACGGCTGGTACAGGCTGCGACGCACGTAGCAACGCTCGACCGAAAGACAGGCCTGTCCAGCGTTCACGAAAGCGCCCCACACCGCGCCCGCAGCGGCAACTTCGATATCGGCATCGTCGAGCACCAGCATGGCGTCTTTCCCGCCCAGTTCCAGCACCACCGGCAGCAGGCGCGCGGCCGCGGCCTGCGCGATCTGCTTCCCGGTTGAAACGCTTCCGGTGAAGACCAGTTTGTCGATGGCGGCGTTGATCAGGGCCGCTCCTGTCGCACCAGCGCCCACCACCACCTGAAAAATTTCGCCGGGCACGCCGGCCTGGTGCAGCAGCGACGCCAGTTGAATCGCCGTAAGCGAGGTGAACTCCGAGGGCTTCACCACCACCGCGTTTCCCGCCACCAATGCAGCCAGGCTCTCCGTGGCCGGAATTGAAAAGGGATAATTCCAGGGCGCGATGATGCCAATCACACCGTAGGGCTCGCGGACCACCCGGCCGGACTTGGTCTTCATCGCCAGGTTGCCGTGAGGGACAGGTTCGTCCCGCAGCAAGTGAAAGGCGTTGTCGATCAGGAAGCGCGCGGCGTCGAGCACGACCAGCACTTCCGTCAGCAGGGCCTCGACATAGGGCTTGCCGGCTTCGCGAGTCACGAACTGCGCCACTTCGGATTTGTTCCGGTGCAGCCGCAGCTGAAACTCGCGCAGGATCGCGATTCTCTTGCGCACTCCCATCTCGGCCCAGGCAGGCTGGGCCGCTTGGGCGCGGGCGACCGCGGCATGGACCTGAGCTTCTGATGCCGATTCGAATTCGCGCAGGGTCTCGCCGGTCGCGGGATTGGTCGAGACTATCTTTCGGGCAGCGATTTGGAGATCGGTTGCCATGGGGAAAATCAAAATCCGCGGGCGAGTCGCCCGCGACCACACATACCTCCTGATACACCGGCTCCTAATACTCGACGCTGACCAGGCACAAGCCGCTGGCCGGGGCGGTGGCTCCGGCGGCGGACCGCGAACGTGCTTCCAGAATTCGCGCCAGGTCGGAGGGCTTCAGAGTTCCCTTCCCTACCAGCAGGAATGTTCCGACCAGGTTTCGCACCATGTGATGCAAGAACCCCGCGCCTCGCACGGTATAGACAAATTCATCGCCCTGCCGTTCCCAACTCGAACTGAAAATCTGCCGGACATTAGACACTTCCTCCCGTCCCCGCTCCGGATCCACTGCGGCAAACGAGGTGAAATCATGCTCGCCCACGACCAGGCCCGCTACCGCTTGCACCTCATCTTCGTCCAAGGGATAGGGATAGTGCCACACGTAGCGGGCGAGAAAAGGCGGACAGACGGGGCCGCGAAACATCCGGTAGCGATAAGTCTTGGCGCGGGCTGACTTGCGGGCATGAAATTCCGCGGGCGCCTCGGCGGCGTCGAGCACCCGGATGGCGGAAGGCAAAATATCATTCAGCGCGACCACCAGGTTCTCGGGCGGGATGGGCGATTGCGTGGCGAAGCTGGCGACCTGGCCGAGAGCGTGCACTCCCGCGTCGGTGCGCCCCGAGCCCTGGGGCAGCAGATCTTCGCCTGTGACCCGTCCAATGGCCGAGGCCAATGCGCCCTGGATGGTGGCTGCACCGGGCTGGACCTGCCAGCCCGAGAACTCCGTGCCATCGTAAGCCAGGACCAATTTGAGATTGCGCATGACGATTGTTTGGAGTCTCACCGGCAGTGATCATCATCCAATGTGCTTGCCAGACTTTACAAAGTTTTACCTGGCCCGACGGGCTGCGGCTGCAAAATGCGTAACCGGGCGTCAGCTATACTATGGCATTCAAATCGCACCCCGGGACCGAAATCAGGAAGGGCGCCGGTAGAGCTAGAAAAATGAAACCTGGCGGCCATGCTTTGCGTACCATCGCTTGATTTCCAGAAGCCTTTGACGTCTTCATTATCAGATTGAGCAGGGAGAGAATCGAATGTTTTTGTCTGCTTTGCAATGCGCCTTCCGGCGGACCCTTGCGGTCGTCCTCGCCGGCGCTTTAACCGCCATGGGTTGGGCTCAAACCGCCGCCCAACCGGCTGCGGCCTTGCCCGACAACCCGCGACCCCAGCGCCAGGCGGTCATGGACTATTCCCGGCCCACTTCGCATTTCCCCGACCCCATAGGGCCTTACCTGGTCCACCACCTCCCGCCGGCCGACCTGGCCAACACGCCGCGCATCGAGCAACTGTTGCGCGATGGCAAGCTCTATCTGTCGATGAATGACGCGGTGGCGCTGGCGCTCGAAAACAATCTGGATATCGCCATTTCCCGCTACAACCTTAACATCGCGGATACCGACGTGCTGCGCGCCAACGCGGGTGCGAACACCCTGGGCGTGAGCCTGGGCCTGCTGCAAGGCACGCCCGGAGGCAACGCAGGCGGACTGGGCGGAACCGTCGGATCAGGCACGGGCGGCACCAGCGTGAGCGGAACCGCGGGCGCCGGCGGAGGCACGTCGGGCCTGGTCAGCAGCACTTTAGGCAGCGGGCCGCAGATCACCAGTTTCGATCCGATCGTTACCGGCAACTTGCAGTTTGACCACAACAACGTCTTGTCCGCCAGCACTTTTGCTCTTCCCATCACGGTGCAGAACGCCACCACCGCCAATTTTTCGTACTTGCAGGGTTTCAAGTGGGGCTCGAACCTGCAGGTAGGATTCAATAACACGCGCAGCACCACCGACTCCCTGTTTGCCACCCTGAGCCCGACGTTGGGCTCTAATTTTCAGGCAAGGTTTACCCAGCACCTGCTGCAGGGCTTCGGCTTTGCGCCCAACACGCGCTTTATCCGTATCGCGAAGAACAATCGGGAAATTTCCGACGTGGCCTTCCGCCTGCAAATTATTACCACCGTGGACCAGATCGAAAACATGTACTGGGACCTGGTGTTCGCCTACGAAAACGTCAGGGTGCAGAATGAGTCCCTGACCTTCGCCCAGAAGACGCTTTCCGACACCCAAAAACAGGTCGAAATCGGCACCCTGGCTCCTATTGAAACCGTGCGGGCGCAGAGCACCGTGGCCAGCGACCAACAACAGCTCACGCTGGCCCTGACCAACCTGCAATTGCAGCAATTATTGATGAAGAACGCGCTCAGCCGCACTCTGGTGGACCCGCGCCTGGCCGATGCCGAGGTGATCCCCACTTCCACCATGCAATTGCCGCAGCAGGAAGCGGTGGTTCCGACCCAGGACCTGGTGAACGATGCCTTGAGCCATCGCGGGGAGCTGGCGGAAGCCCGCATCAACCTGAAGAACGAAGAAGTCAGCATGAAGGCGGTCCGCAGCTCCCTGCTGCCTTCTTTGGATCTGTATGGCTACTATGGCGGGTCGGGACTGGGAGGGGCGCAGAACCCAAACAACCTGTGTCCGCCTCCTCCAGCGCCCCCCACTTTCGGGTGCTCCACAAATCCGGTGACGCCTGTGAGCTACGGCAGCACGCTCAACCAGCTGATCAATTCCACTGCTCCCGACAAAGGAATCGGATTGCAGCTGACCATCCCCATTCGCAACCGGGTCGCGCAGGCTACCCAGATCCGGTCAGAACTGGAATACCGCCAGGCGCAGATGCGACTGCAACAGCTGGAGAACCAGGTTCGTATTGAAATACGCAACGCCCAGTTTGCGGTTCAGCAGAACCGCGCCAGCGTCTCCTCCGCCCAGGCAGCGGTTGATCTGGGCCGCCAGTCGCTCGATGCGGAACAGAAGAAATATGCGCTGGGAGCTTCCACCACCACGCTGGTGCTGCAGAACCGAAGCGCCCTGGCGCAGGCCGAATCTACATTGGTGTCGGCCATGGCCGCATATGAAAAAGCCCAGGTGGAGCTGGACCGCGCCACCGGACTGCTGTTGGACCACGCAGGGATCCTGCTGGCCGATGCTGAACGCGGCGAAGTGACACATATGCCCTCTGTTCCGTACATAGCTCCGCGGCCGGAAGTGCCGGCTTCGGTGATGCCGGCGCAAACCCCACCGCAGTAGCGGTGTGGGGCGGACACTCTTGTCCGCCGCCGTTGAAGTTGTTTTTGTTTGTGGCTTTTCCCGTGGTTATGACGGGCCGCATCAGGCTCAAAACCTAAGTCAAAGGCGGCGGGCGAGGGCGCCCGCCCCACACCAGGCATCCCTGCGAGCATTTCGCGGCGGCCGCTTTCCGGTTTATTCTCTCCCCGTGCATCTCTCTGTCGTTCTGATCACGCACAACGAGGAAGCTAATCTCGGGCGCACGCTTGCCAGCGTGATGCCCCTGGTGCGCGACGGACAGGGAGAAATCATCGTCGTAGATTCGGGCTCGACCGACCGGACCGTGGAAATTGCAAAATCCTTCGGCGCAAAGGTATTTGCCGAAGAGTGGAAGGGTTACGCGGCCCAAAAGAATTCCGCCATAGAAAAAGTGGCCGGGGAGTGGATCCTGAGTCTGGATGCGGACGAGGAACTGGACGGTCCGCTGCAGAAAGCTCTGGCCGACACACTTGAGGACCTGGAACGAAACCCGCAAGTCGCCGGGGTCTGGATCCGGCGCAAGAATGAATTCCTCGGCCGGTGGATACGGCACGGCGGCTTTTGGCCCGATCCAAAGTTGCGCTTATTCCGCCGCGGTCGTGGACGTTTTGAGGATCGTGCCGTGCACGAGACCCTGCAAGTCAACGGCGCGACCGCCGCACTCAAGCAGGGCGCTCTCCTGCATCATTGCTACCCGACCGTCTCCGACTACATCGAGCACATGAACCGCTACTCCTCGCTGGGGGCCGAAATGGCGGTGGCCCAGGGCCGCACCGGATTCAGCGTCATCAATATCGCCCTGCGGCCGCCCTTGACTTTCGTCTACAACTATTTTTTCCGTCTGGGTTTTCTTGATGGGCGGGAAGGATTGCTGCAGCACCTCTACCACGCAGTCTACGTTTTCTGGAAATACGCCAAAGTGTGGGAACTGACCCACTCGCGCAAGGCCTAGCCGGCTCGAGTCCCGTCCGGTACCGCGTCTTCCGGCACCGCCAGCACGGGGCGCACGCCGTCGGCGTAGCCGATGTCGAACAGCATTCCTTCCGACCAGACGCCTCGCATCTTGCGCGGCTCCAGGTTGACCACGAACAGCGCCTGCCGGCCGACAATCTCCTGCGGATTGGCGCGTTCCGTCTTCATTCCGGCGACGATGGTGCGCTCGTGATCGCCAAAGCTCACCCGCAACTGCAGCAGTTTGTCGGAGTTTGGCACGTCGGCGACCGAGACGATGGTTCCGACTCGAACGTCAATCTGATTCAGGACTTCCGGGGAAACCGTCGGCTTGATGGGAGCTGGCATAGTCACAAGATAATCACTGAGGACGCCGAGGGCACGGAGAAAAACGCTCAGGTTTTCTCCGTGTCCTCAGTGCGTTCCGCGGTTAGTTTCAGTCTCACAAATTCGATGATCTGCGGTGTGACGTAAGGCGGCGGAGAAATACGAAACACAGGGCGCTGGGCCACCGGCTTCAGTGAAGTCTCCCGCCAGGCGGGCGTCTTCGCCTGCTTCTCATGCAGGACCACGGCATCGGCCCGATCGAGAAACTCCTGGGCCGATTTCTTGAAATCCACGGTCGCGGGATCAAGCACGGTGAGGTAGAGATCAGGGCGCAGAAACTTGAGAATGCTGTTCGACTCCATGATCGCATTCCCGGACTCGGCCAGCACGCCGCGCAGAGCGGGCAGGGCTTCCGCCAGACGTCCCTGCTCGGTCCGCACCCACCATGCCCGGGCCGCGCCCGCCGCCAGGAAGCGCGAGCTGTCGGATTCTCCCGAGCGGTCGAACTCTTCCGAGATCGCCCAGCTGTGATCGTCGGTCGCGCAGTGGCAGGGCTCTCCGTCCATCGAACAGACGCCGTGTCCATATTGAGTGATCTTGAGCGCCGTCCAGTTGTATTCCGGCAAGGCGGCGATCAGCCCGGCGACAACGCTGGTCTTGCCGACGTTGCGCGAGTGCCCGCCAATCACGATGAGAGCCATGGGAATTCGTCTCTGGTCGTTGGTCGTTGGTCCTTGGTCGTTGGCCAAACCAAAATCCCAAGAATCACCGGCCGCAAATGGCCAAGGGTCAACGACCAACGACCTACGGCCAAAAACTATTTCCTCGCCAGCCTCGCCAGCGCCGCCAGCTGTTTCAAATATTCGCGCACCGGGCGCGCCGGGGTTCCCCAAAAGGCCACGCCTTTGCCGCGCAGCACCTTGTTGGGCAGGACGCCGCCTTGTCCGCCCAGCATCACGCCTTCCCCGATACGCGCGTGTTCTCCAATGCCCACCTGGCCGCCGAGCACGACATTCTTCTCGATCACGATGCTGCCGGAGAGCCCGGTTTGGGCCGCAATCACCACGTCTTCCCCGATCTGGCAGTTGTGGCCGATGTGCACCAGATTATCGATCTTGGCGCCGCGTCCGATGCGCGTGACTTCGAGCGCTCCCCGATCGATGGTCGAGTTCGCCCCGATCTCAACGTCATCTCCGATTTCGAGGCGCCCAACCTGAGGGAACTTTTCGTAGTGTCCGCTGGCGCGGTCGCGAACGTAACCGAAGCCATCGGCGCCCAGCACGGCTCCGGCGTGAATGATCACCCGATGGCCCAGCCGCGCACCCGGATAGATGGTGACATTTGGATAGATTTCACAATCGCTTCCGAGGGAAACGCCGGCCCCGATCACCGCCCCCGCTCCAATCCAGCTTCCATCGCCGATCTCGACATTCTGGCCGAGCACAACCCGCTCGCCCAGGCTGACATTTTTCCCCAGCCGTGCCGAAGCATGGACCACCGCGCTGGGATGCATTCCGGGTGGGCGATCCGGCGCGGGACAAAGCAGTCGTGCTGCTCGCGCAAATGCCAAGCGGGGATTCTTCGCGATCAGCAGGGGCTTGGAGGTGGGGAGTGTCTCCTTCGAACCATCCACCCGGGCAAACTCGCCGGCGATAACCGCGGCGGCACGCGACGCCAGCGCAGCCGGCAGCCCGTCTTCGTCCTCGACGAACACCAGGTCCACCGAGGTTGCCTGCGCGATGCTGGCGATGCCGCTGACTTCGACCCCGCCATCTCCCACGACCTGCGCCTGCACGGACTGGGCAACCGAAAGGAGTGACCGCTGCATTGCACCTTTGTATACGTTTGGCCAGGGAAAGAAAAGCTGGCGCGGGTCTAGAATATGAACATGGAGAAGAAAATCTTCTGGGCGGCCTTCACCGTACTGGGGCTCATCGCAGACTTCCTCCTGCCCCTATGGTGGGCCCTGATTGCCACCATCCCCATCGCATACGCCAGCTGGTGGATCGCCTACAGGAGCGATTGGTTTTGAAAAAGCAGCTTCTGGCTTCTAGCTACTAGCTTCTAGCGAAGACCCTTCGAAGCTTGGACTGGCGAGGAGCCAGAAGCCAGCAGCCATCAGCGCTCTTCTCAGTACAACCTAGGTTCCCCCGGCGGCCTTGTCTTCCAGCGCCGATGTACCCACAGCCACTGGTCGGGATAGCGGCGCACGTAATCCTCGGTAATTTTGGTAAATAACTGGGTATTGGTGACGATATCTTTTTCGTCGTCGCCGGTGCGCACCAGGTTGACCGCAGGATCAAACCGCAGGCGGTATTTGCGCAGGACGGGGTCCCAGATGGTGAAGCCGGGGACCACGGCGGCATCGGTGCGCAAGGCGATCCGGGCCAGGCCGCTGGCCGTGCACGCGGGAATACCGAAGAAATTTACGAACACGCCCTGCGGCGGAGTCATGTTGGTGTCCATGAGAATTCCGACCACCTCGCCGGCCTTCATGGCCTCCAAGAGCCCGCGCACGAAATTATCTTTGCTGACCGTGGTGTTGCCGTGCATCGAGCGGTAGCGCTGGATCAGCCGGTCGAGATAAACGTTGTCCAGGTTCCGCACCACCACGTGCATGGGGTGGCCATGCAGGGAATGGACAAATGCGGAAAGCTCCCAGCCGCCAAAATGAGCGGTAAGAAAGAGCACTCCCTTGCCCCGGGCGAAGGCCCGCTCGTAGTTCTCGAAGCCGTCGTAAACCACCACCCGGTTGACGTTTTCTTTGGTATAGCGGGGAAACTGGCAGACCTCAGCCAACTGGCGGCCGAGCGAGGTAAATTCACCGCGCAGGATGCGGGCATGCTCCTTGCGGCTCTTCTCCGGCAGGGCCATCGCCAGATTGCGCATGCCCACCCGCCGCAAGCGGCCGTGGAGGAGGTAAACCATCCAGGCAAAAGAAATCGCCTTCGCCCGCGACAGCGGGCGAGGCAAGAGACTCAGAATCTTGATAAAAGGCCACGCGAGCGCGTACTCGAGTCGCTGACGCATTTAGGGAAGAAACTGGTGACGGTAGCAAGGGGAAAGTGCGATGTCAATGTAGGCGCGAGCGTCCTCGCTCGTGCCGCAGCTTTTCGTGACTCTGCCTCACGAGCGTCCTCGCCCGTGCTGCAACTTTCGTGACTCTGCCGCACGAGCGCGGGCGCTCGCGCCCACATTCTGAAACCAGCTTACTTGCCGGCTGCCGACTTGGCCCACTTGGCCAGCGTATTCAGGAATGGATACGCATTAGGAGGAGCATCGATCGTCCCCGTCAGCGATGTCTTGAACGGCACCATGCGGCCGTAGAACTGGCGGGTGGCGTCCTTGTCCTGGTCGATGGCGGCGCCGCTCAATTCCAGTCCGGCGAACAGTCCCCGGGCCCGGGAATAGCTGAGCACCTGTGCCTTCAGTTTCCAGTCGGTGTCGGCGGCGGCGTGACGGCCCACCGGCCCCGCGGCGACGCTGGCGTCGGCCCCCAGTTTGAACTGGCTGCTCAGCAGGTTTTTCATGCCATTGTCGTTCATGATGAGCATGACCAAGTCCACTGCCTGGGCGCCAATCTGCAGACCGAGGCTGCCGCCTTTGATGGTAAAGAACGCCGGCGCGCTCCAGCCTTTCGGGGTGCGGCAACTGGCAACCCCGCGTCCGAAGCGGG
>Ga0187824_10000186_pt1 | contig 11660 bp, 10 predicted proteins | sample NC_wetland_sal_i_13_FD_132437 | JGI IMG/M metagenome (GOLD analysis project Ga0187824, IMG submission 132437) | Wetland sediment microbial communities from Neuse River Estuary, North Carolina, USA - SourceSoil_4 | ecosystem: Environmental > Aquatic > Freshwater > Wetlands > Sediment | place... | reverse complement strand
GCGACAGTCGGCCGTTCTGGTGCTGTCGCTGGGCCGGATGACGCTGGCGCACGAACTGGCGCGAGTCGTGTTGCTCGAGCAACTCTATCGGGCTTTCACCATTCTAAAGGGCCATCCCTATCACCTGGGGCATTGAGAAAATCCAGGAATTCAGGCGTGTACCTTCGTGACGTTCCATCTCGTCGGCGAGAAAGCATAGAGTAGGGATGTCAGCGGAAGAATGCTGGGTAAATTCAGCCCTCCCCTAAAAGGACTTATTGCGATGAAGAATCCGTTTGAAGTGTTGAAGAGCAAGGAACAGGAAGTCGCTCAGGTCAAGAAAGAGATTAATGCGTTGCGGGTCACCATCCAGTTGATCGGGGACGAGAAGTCGCCGGTATCTGATCCCAAGGTGGACCTGCGATCTGTGATTGAAATGCCGTAGGTTGCAACTCCCTTTCTCCTCAGAGAGGTCACATCTTAAAGACCGATGGAGCACGGGCGTCATCGCCCGTGCTTTTTTGTCTGGCCTGACTCCTTAACTGCCAGTCGTTTTCTGTTTAGCATCAGCGGGATAGCGGCGCACGAGTGGGGCGCCCGCGCCCACACTGGCCAGAACATATACAATCGATGATTGGCCGGTATGCCGGACATCCGCCGTGGTCTCATCATCGTGAATACTGGGCCGGGTAAGGGCAAGACGACCGCTGCCATGGGTACAGCCTTGCGGGCGGTGGGCCAGGGCATGCGCGTCCTGATGCTGCAATTTCTTAAAGGTTCGTGGCATTACGGCGAACTGGATGCGGTGCAGGCCTTTGGCGACAAGTTCGTCATGAAGCAGATGGGCCGGGGTTTCGTAAAGGTCGGAACCGAGAAACCGGACCCGGAGGATGTTCGCATGGTGGAACAGGCCTGGGCGGAAGCTGTCGCCGCGATCAATTCCGGCGCCTGGGACCTGGTCATTCTGGATGAGATCAATTACGCCATCAGCTACGGCATGCTTGATCCGGCCCAGGTGGTGGAGACTCTTAAGAGCAAACCTGAAATGGTGCACATTATCTTGACCGGGCGAAATGCCCATCCGACAATTGTCGAGGTCGCCGACACGGTGACTGAAATGCGCCAGGTCAAACACGCCTACGAGAAAGGCGTGATGGCGCAGCGAGGGATTGAGTACTAGAAATCAGTCTTCAGTCATCAGTCGTCGGTCTTCGGCTATTCCCTGGCGACGACGGCCATGCCAGTAAGAGGCTGTTTCACGTAGTGACTGACGACCGACGACTGAGGACTGACGACTGACTTATGGCATGGTTCAAACGACAAGCCGGCGAGCTGGATACTTCGGGCGAGCGCAAGGTCCGCACCGAGGGGTTGTGGGTGAAGTGTGACACCTGCCGGCAGATCATCTGGAAGAAAGATCTGGAAGAGAACTTCAACGTTTGTCCCAAGTGCGACCGGCATTTCCGCATTGACGCCCGCACCCGCCTGGCCCAGCTTCTGGATGACAACGAATACGAGGTTTCCGACGCCAACCTGACCTCGACCGATCCCCTGAAATTCGTGGACCTGAAGGCCTATTCGGCGCGCCTGAAGCAGGCGCAGGCCGACACCGGATTGAAAGACGCGGTGATTAACGCTCGCGGCAAATTGAATGGCCGCACCGTGATTGTGAGTTCGATGGAGTATGCCTTCATCGGGGGAAGCATGGGAGCGGTGGTGGGCGAAGCCATTACCCGGGCCATTGAGCAGGCCACCGAAACCCGGGTGCCGATCGTGATCGTTTCGGCTTCGGGCGGGGCGCGCATGATGGAAGGCGTAATCAGCCTGATGCAACTGGCCAAGATCTCGGCCGCGCTGGCGCGACTGGATGAAGCCAAAGTCCCATTCATCTCGGTGCTGACCGACCCTACGACCGGAGGCGTCACCGCTTCCTTCGCCATGCTCGGCGATCTCAATATCGCCGAACCTGGAGCGCTGATCGGATTCGCGGGTCCGCGGGTGATCGAGCAGACCATTCGCCAGAAACTTCCTCAGGGTTTCCAGCGCAGCGAATTTCTGCTCGAACACGGCATGTTGGACGCCGTCGTTCACCGTCGGCAGCTTAAGGCTTACATTTCTCGTGCTCTTGATTTCATGGGTCAGCCCGAGGGACAGTCGCCGGTCGTCGCTCGTCAGACCTCAGCTTAAAACCCCGAACTTAAAAACCCAGTGGTCAGTTCTTTGTTCTCGGTTCTCAGTTGTTCCGTCAACCTCTCGTCCTCCCCTGTTCGGCCCTCCACTTCGACGCTTCGACGGTATGCTCTCGAAGGTCCAGAGGTGGAGCTGTTAACCTAAGGCTTAGCTGAAGACTGACGACTGATGTCTGCCTACGAAACTGCCGTTGCTCGCATCTACGCGCTGGGCCATGAACTGGCGCAGACGCCCTCGCACAAGTTCGACCTGGCGCACATGCGGGTGTTGCTGGCGGCGCTGGAGAATCCGGAGCGGAGTTTCCCCAGCGTTCTGATCGCTGGAACCAATGGCAAGGGTTCGACCGCGTCGACCCTGGCTTCGATCTTGCAGGGGTCGGGATTGCGGACGGGGCTCTATACCTCTCCGCACCTGGTGCGCATCAACGAGCGCATAGGGCTCGGCGGAGAGCGGATCAGCGATGACGATTTTGCGTTAGTCCACGATCTGGTCGACCGCACCGCCGAGCGCCTGGTCAGTGAAGGCGAGTTGCCGTGGCATCCCAGCTTTTTCGAGATGCTGACGGCGATCGGGTTCGAGTATTTCGCGCGCCGCAAAGTGGACATCGCGGTGCTCGAGGTCGGCATGGGCGGGCGGCTGGACGCGACTAACGTGGTGGAGCCGCGAGTCAGTGTTATCACCGATATCTCGCTCGACCATCAGAAATTTTTGGGCGAGACGGTGACCGAGATCGCGGGCGAGAAGGCGGGAATCATACGCCCAGGGGGCGTGGTGGTGACATTGCCTCAGCAGCCGCAGGCCAATGATGTCATCGGGAATACGATTCTGGAGCTGGGAGCGCGGGCGGTGAATGCGGTGCCGTATGTGCCGCCGGTGAGTCCGGCGAGTGGCGAATACCTGGCGTACGGCGCGGACAGGAAGCCGGTGTCGCGCTATCCGCTGCAGGTGATGGGCGAGCAGATTCTGGTGGAAACGCCGTTGCTCGGACGCCACCAGTTGAGAAATGTCGCGCTGGCGATTGCAGCGGCAGAGGAACTGGGCCGGCAGGGCTTTCCGGTGACCGCTTCCTCGATTGAGCGGGGCGTACGGGAGACCCATTGGCCGGGGCGGTTCCAGGTGATGGCGGCTACCGCGAGCTCGCCCGAATATGTGTTCGACGTGGCCCATAATCCGGCCGGGGCATGGGCGCTGCGGTCCACTCTTTCGGCGGGCTATCCCGATCAACCGCTGACGTTTATTTTTGGCGCGATGCGGGACAAGGCCATTGGGGAGATGGCGGAAATTCTGTTTCCGCTGGCGGAGCGGGTGATATTGACTCGCGCCGATAATCCTCGCTCGGCCAGCCCCACGGAGATTCGGGAAGCAGCGGCGCGGACTGCGGGCCCCATGGAAGAAGCGGCGGATGTGGCGGCCGCTATCGAATGGGCACGGACTTCGGCGCGGCCCGATACGGTGGTGGTTGTTACCGGATCGATATACATTGTAGGAGAGGCGATGCGACTGCTCGGGGCGCGCATCTAAACAGGCAGTGCCATCCGTGAAAACACCGATCGAGATGGACCGCGCGACGGAACTGGCGGAGGCGGCAACCTCGGCCCAACCCGCCAGGGCAGCCGCTTCCCGGCGCTACGGGTGGCCCAGCCGGCTGCGCTCGTATTTGATCTTCGATCCCCTGATCTGGACTTACACCGTCGTGCTGGGGATCATTTCCGTTCCGGCGTCCCTGTTCGGGAATCAGGGCCGCATTTTGCATGGCTTCGCGCGCTTGTGGTCGAAGCTGATCATGAAAACGATTGCTTCGCCCACGAAAGTGACGGGGCTGGACGCGATCGACACTTCGAAGCCTTATGTCTACGCGGTCAACCATGCCTCCGCGCTCGATATCCCGGTGCTGTATGTGTATCTGCCGTTCGAGTTCCGTATTGCGTTCAAGAAGGAATTGCTGTCGTATCCGATTGTGGGGTGGCATCTCAAACGCTCGGGACAAATCTGCGTGGACCAGCAGAACCCGGCGAGGTCGATCGGCAGCATCCGCGCCGCGCTGAAGAGCCTGAAAAGCGGCATGCCGCTCGTCATCTTCCCCGAGGGCGGACGCACGCCCGACGGCGACATCAAGCCTTTTTTGCCGGGAGCGTTATTTCTGGCGATCAAAGCGCAGGTGGATATTGTGCCGGTGGCTCTGGTGGGAACCTTCGAGCTGCTGCCCATGAATACCTATCACATCAAGTCGCGGCCGCTGGAGATGCGGGTGGGACAGCCTATTTCGACCGCGGATTACACGCTGCGCAACCTGGATGCGCTTTCGGATCGGGTGCACCGGGCGGTAGAAGATTTGTATCGCAGCTGAGTTGTATTAAGACCAGATTTCAGTTGTTAGTAGTCAGTTCTCAGAGAGTTCCGCCGGCTGGGTTGTCAGCTCTTCAAGTTTTTCCGCGATGGCATACTTCAAGTCGTCAACTCCCTTGCCGGTCACGGCGGAGATGGGGAAGAGATCGAGTTTTTTCTTCTTGCAGTAGCGTTTGAGCTTCGCCAGTTTCTCTTTATTCGCTATGTCAATTTTGGATGCCACCATGATGACGGGCTTGTCTTCCAGATGAGCTCCGAAGCTGGCCAGTTCTTCGGCGATGACTTCCACATCTTTGACCGGATCGGGCCTGCCGCTGGCGTCGGAAACATCGACCAGGTGCACCAGCAGGCGATTGCGTTCGATGTGCCGCAGGAACTGCGTGCCCAGGCCGGCGCCGGTGTGCGCGCCTTCGATCAGGCCGGGGATATCGGCTACCACGAAACTCTTTTCGTCGGGGGGCTGGCCGACGACCGCGACGCCCAGGTTGGGTTGGAGGGTGGTGAAGGGATAGTCCGCGATTTTGGGACGCGCCGCTGAGATGCGCGAGATCAAGGTGGACTTGCCCACGTTGGGATAGCCGACGAGGCCGACATCGGCGAGCAGCTTCAGTTCCAGGCGAAAGACGCGCTCCTCGCCGGGGCGTCCCGGTTCGTGCTCACGCGGAGCCTGGTGGGTGGAGGTAGCGAAGCGTGCATTACCCCGCCCGCCCCGCCCGCCGCAAGCGATCACGATGCGATCGTCGGGGCGGGAGAAGTCGTGCACTCGCTCTCCGGTTTCGTCGTCGTAGAGGATCGTACCGACCGGGACTTTCAGCAGGACGTCGACGCCTTCGCGGCCGGTGCGGTTGGAGCCTTCGCCGTGGCGTCCGCGTTGCGCCTTGTATTCAGGATTGAAGCGGAAGTGCACCAGCGTGTTGTGGCGCTCGCTGGATTCCATGATGACGTCGCCGCCCTTGCCGCCGTCTCCGCCCGAGGGTCCGCCGCGGGGGATGAACTTTTCCCGGCGGAAGGCCATGCAGCCGTTGCCGCCGTCCCCCGCCTTGACCCGGATTTTTGCCTCGTCGATGAACACAGTCGTCAGTCTTCGGTAGTCAGTCGCCAGCCCATCACTAGCCACGTGGGGACAGCCGCCCCGGCTGTCCTGGCCGAGCCTGGCTCGGCGGAGAATTTGCTGAAAGCTGACAGCTGCTCAAATAAAAATGCCCCGGCCCGCGCCGAGGCTTGGGCCGGCGAACTTCCCGCGGCCCTGCTTGATCTTCCGAACGCTACTTCGCTTCCAGGGGTTCGATCATGACGAACTTGCCCATCGAACCCTTGTCCAGGAATTTGATGCGGCCGCTGATCTTGGCGAACAGAGTGTCGTCCTTGCCGCGACCAACGTTGAGACCGGGTTTGACCCGCGTGCCGCGCTGGCGCACGATGATGGTGCCGCCGGGGACGACCTGTCCGCCGAAAGCTTTGAAGCCTAACCGCTGTGCGTTGGAGTCCCGTCCGTTGCGTGAACTGCCTAAGCCTTTTTTATGTGCCATTGATTTTCAGTTTCCAGTTTCTGGTTTCAAATTCTGTTGTAAGCCCACGGCTCGGCGGGCAGGATGCCCGCCGGACAGCCGGCGAGACGCCGGCGCTACTTTTTCTTTTTCGGCGCTGGTTTCTTGTGCGCCGCCTTTTTAGCTGCTGCTTTCTTCGCGGGCGCCTTTGACTTCGCTTCCACCCTGGGAGCGTCTTCGGTCTCCGCCGGCTTCACGTTCTTCGGCTTCGCCTCTTTTTTCGGAAGCTCGGGCGCGGTGAATTTCTGTCCGCCGAAGGCGATCTCGGTGATGCGAACCGCGGTGTATCCCTGGCGATGCCCGCGCAGCTTCTTGTACTGTTTTTTGCGTTTGTAATGGAAGACGAGAATTTTGGCGGCGCGGCCCTGTTCCACGACCTCGCCGGTCACCAGCGCCGCGGACTCGGGGCGAGCAATCTGGCCGGGTTCGCCGGAGACGGCCAGCACATCGTTGAACTCGATTTTCCCGTCGGTGCCGTTGCCCTGGCTTTCCAGCCGAATCACATCGCCGGGCGCCACCCGGTACTGCTTACCACCGGCGCGGATGACCGCGTACATACGTATGCCTCCGTCCAATCTTGTGCCCGTCGCGGCCTGGCGCGATTGCGGGAAACCTGCTGAATTTCCTGTGCTTGCGTTCCGCGTCGGCGCTTTGGGCAACGAATGCGGGGCGGCTCCAGAACGGAACCGTGAGTACAGGCAAACCTAAGTATTTTAGCTTGTGCCGCGGAAAAGCGTCAAACCGGCGAGGCGGACGGTAGCGGCTCGATTCGAGATCATCCCCTGACAACGGCGTCATCCTGAGGGACTTCAGTCGCGAAGGCTCTGGCGCGCATCGGCACGAGCGGTGTATATGCTCCGCGCCAGATCCTTCACGGGCCGAAGGCCGTTCAGGATGACGCCTTGCAAACTAAGCGGACTGCTCCACCTGCAACTCGGGCCGCGAATTTCCTTCTCCGGGCAGGCTTCCGATTGCGGGCAGGTATGCATCTAGCTAACTGAAGGCACACTCTCCGAGCAGTCCTTTCTTGAAGGTCAGCCCCAAGAACGGTTATAACTGCGGGAGTTTGGTTCTCTGTCGGGCGCGGGGGGCGTTTTTATGGGTCTTCGCAGGGTCGAAATACCAGCGCAGGTTGTGGTTCTGATCTCTCTTTTGGCGCTGCCGGCCGCGGCGCAGGAAAAGAAGGAATTCACTTACAACGTCGGACCCAGGGCCGTGGTTTCGATCACCAACAATTACGGTCCGATCGCGGTCCGGCCTTCGGGAAGCCGCCAGGTGATGATCGAAACCGTATCGCATTCCGACGCGGTAAGCCTGGAGAACGAGCAACACGGAGATCGCATTGAGTTCCGGTCGGTCTCCAGCCGCCCGGGCAACGACCTGGTGGATTACACCGTGCTGGTCCCGGTCGACGCGTTCGTCAGCCTGCGTTCGTCGGATGGAGCCCTGCGGGCGCAAGGCCTGCGCGGCGATGTGATCCTGGAAGCCGCCGCGGCCTCAGTCGAAGTGACGGACATCAGCGACGCGCACCTGCACGTGAAAACTCTCAGCGGGCCGATCACTTTGACTGACATTCGCAACAGCCATCTGGACATCCACTCGGTGAGCGGTAATGTGACCATCCGCAATGTGACCGGGCCGTCGGTCGAAGTCAACTCAGGCAGCGGTCGAATCTCCTATGAGGGCGACCCCGGTTCCACGGGAGAGTACCTGCTCAGCAGTCATTCGGGAGACCTGGACATCTCGATTCCGGCCAGCGCTTTGGTCGATATCAAAGCGCGATCCATTGCGGGGCTGTCTGATCCGGAATTTCCCATTGCCAAAGGCTACGCTGCGCCCGGCCCCGGGAACCTGCTGCTGAAACCTGGTGTGGTTACGGGATCCCGCTTCGAGTTGCGTTCATTCCGCGGCAAGATTCACCTCAAGCGGCCGTAGTTCGCACCGGCAGCGTGGGGACAGCCCGTCGCCGGGATCGCGGTATCTTCTGCTGGCCCCAATTTTCAATCTTCGGAAAACAAAGCCTTGCGGAGCTGCGCTCCGCTGGACAGCCGGGGCGGCTGTCCCCACATGGGTGTTGCTGCTGTCTGGGCCGGTTGTTACCACGGTGCGATGTCCGGATGGCGGTTGCGTTTGCCTGCGTCTCCGGTGTAGGTTTTAAGAACCTGTTTTTGCGGTAATCGTTATGCGGTCATTCTCGAAACGGATAGCGTGGCTGTGCCTGCTGCTGACCCTGTGTTCAGCCGTAGCGCTGGTTACGCACCACCACTCGAGCGCGAACGATGCGGCGAAGTGTACGGTCTGCGTGGCCGCGCATTCGGCTTCTCCGCAAGCCGCGTCGGTCTTACCCAAGCAGACGTTGGTTCGGGCATTTGTTTTCCGCTCCAAGCCGGCGTCAGCCCAGCAGCGACTGGTGGCCTTCGCGCTCAGCGTTCGCCCGCCTCCCGCAGTCTAGAAATCCAAAAGAGCCGATCAAGTCTTAGTGCGCCTGGAGCGCACCTCTTTCCATTTTTCCAGACTTTTGGAGGCATCATGCTGGCTTTCTATAAGAAGTTTGCAGCTTTCATAGCGGTTTTTCTGCTGGCCGTCATTCTTCAGGCGAAGGCGCAATCGGGCGGGAGTTCGACCTCGGTCACGGGCACGGTGGTCGATGCCACCGGCGCCGTAGTGCCCAACGCAATCGTGGAGATCCGCAACCCGGTGAGCGCTTTTGAGCGCACGGTCACCACGGACGGCCTGGGGAAATTCGACATTCCGAATGTTCCCTTCAATCCCTACCACCTCACCGTCACCGGGCCGGACTTCGCTCCGTTTGCGCAGGACGTGGACGTGCGATCCATTGTCCCCGTGACCCTGAGTATCACGCTTCAGGTAAAGGGCTCGACCGAAACCGTGACCGTGGAAGGCGCGGGCCAGGACCTGCTGGAGAATACTTCGACCTTTCACACGGACGTGGACCGCGGTTTATTTGACAAGATGCCGCTGGAAAGCCGGTCGTCGTCGGTGAGTTCGCTGGTGACGCTGTCTTCTCCGGGAATTGCCGCCGATTCTAATGGCCTGTTTCATGGCCTGGGCGACCACGCGGAGAATTCGTTTTCGGTCGACGGCCAGCCCATCACCGACCAGCAGAGCAAGGTTTTCTCCAACCAGATTCCGCTGGATTCGATTGAGTCGATGGAAGTGATTTCGGGCGCTCCTCCGGCCGAATTCGGGGAGAAGACCAGCGTGGTGATCAATGTGACCACGCGCTCCGGGCAGGGGATGACGTCGCCCAAAGGCAGCGTCACGACTTCCTATGGCAGCTTTGGCACCGCAGACTTCGGGGTCAACCTGGGTTACGGCGGCGCGAAGTGGGGAAACTTTATTTCCGCCAGCGGACTGAACAGCGGCCGGTTTCTCGATCCGCCGGAGTTTGCCGTGTTTCATGACAAGGGCAACGAGGAGAACCTGTTCGACCGGGTGGACTTCCAGCTCTCGAAAGTGGATTCCATCCACCTGAACCTGGGATTCACCCGTTCCTGGTTCCAAACCCCCAATTCGTTCGACAATCTCAATGCCGGCGTGACTGACCCGGTCGCGGGCAATCCGGTTGCCGCCACCGACCAGCGCTCGCAAATCAAGACTTTCAACATTGCGCCATCCTGGACGCGGTTGCTCAGTCCCAATGCGGTGTTTACCTTTGGCGCATTCGTGCGGCGCGACCAGTACAACTATTATCCCAGCGCCAATCCGTTCTCCGATCTCGGGCCTATCCAGCAAGAGAGCGTGACCCAGAACCGGACGCTGGCGAATACGGGCCTGCGCTCCGATATTTCTTACGTGAAGGGCATCCACAATCTGAAAGCCGGGGCCACCTATCAGCAAACCTTCCTGGATGAAGACACGCGATTCGGGATCGTCGACCCGGCGCTCAATGCTCCCTGCTTCGATGCCAATGGAAACGCGGTGCCCTGGGTGGGCAGCCCGGGACTGAACGATCCCGCCAACTGCGGATCGGCGGTTTCAACCAACCCGGTTCTTTATCCGGCGCCGTTTACCGCGAATGCCGGTTTCTCTAATTCGCTGGGCTGCTTCGACCTGACCCGGCCGACGCCCGCGACCGCGGACGGTTGCGCCAGGTCCACCAGCGGACTGTTCGGTTTCAACGGACATACCGACGTCAAACAGCTTGCTCTCTATGCGCAGGACACGATCACCAAGGGAAGCTGGTCGCTCAACCTGGGCTTGCGGGGCGATCTTTACAACGGGCTCACGACCCATCGGGAAGCGGAGCCGCGCTTGGGCGTCGCTTATAACGTCAAGAAGACCAATACGATTCTTCGCGTTTCCTATGCCCGGGTCCTTGAGACTCCGTTCAATGAAAACCTGGTACTGGCCAGCACGGGATGCGATTCGCTGGTGCTGGCTTCGCTTCTGGGGTGCGCCACGCCCGGGGTGGCGACACCTTTCAGTCCGGGCTGGCGCAACGAGTTCCACGCCGGCCTGCAGCAGGCGTTTGGGAAGTATGTGGTTTTCTCCGGCGAATATATCTGGAAATATACCCACAACGCCTACGACTTCAGCGTGCTGGGAAGCACTCCCATCACCTTCCCGATCGAATGGCACAACTCGAAGATTCCGGGATTTGCGGGGCGCGTGAGCGTGCCCGACTTCCACGGAGTCTCAGCCCTGATGGTGTTTTCGAGCGTGGCAGCGCGTTTCTTCACGCCCCAGATCGGCGGCGCCGGCGCGGTTCCTTCAGGGACTGCGGGGGAGGCCTTCACCGCGTTCCGCATCGATCACGATGAACGCTTCAACCAGACCACGCACGTGCAATACCAGCCGTGGAAATCGGGTCCATGGGTAGGGTTCAACTGGCGCTATGACAGCGGATTGGTTGCCGGCGAAGTGCCGGTTTCGGATTCGACCTCGGTCGATCTGAGCGGGCTCACGGCCGACCAGCAATTTCAGGCGGGACTGTTCTGCGGAAACCTGCGTGCAACCCCGACCGTGGCGTTGCCCGCGGTCTGTCCCGCGGGACAGTACGGGTCCACGCTGATCAAGCTGCCCGCGCCGGGGACGGAGAACGACGATACCAATCCGCCGCGGGTAGCGCCGCACCACCTGTTTGACCTGGCCGTGGGCGACGACAATCTATTCCACGGGGAACGCTACAAGTGGAGCCTCACGCTGACGGCAATCAATCTGACCAACCGGGTTGCGCTGTATAACTTTCTGTCAACGTTCAGCGGGACGCATTACGTTACGCCTCGCGCGCTGACGGCTGAGATAGGGTTTCACTTCTAGGGCCACGCGTAGCCCGGAAGTTCTCATCTGGGCGGGCGAGCTGTAAGCTCGCCACGGGTTTGCCGCCGCTGGCTCACCCGCAGTCTGCCGCCGCTGGCTTAGCCGGGCCTTGCCCGGCTGGGCAAGTGAGGACACCTGCCCCTACGCGGGTCGTGGTGGAGTGAGGACACCTGCCCCTACGCGAGAAAGGCATTAAGATGGCAGGATGAGACGAGCCAGGCTTGGGGTGTTGGCCGTGCTGCTGGTGGTGGCGGCTGCAGTTGTCTTTCGGGGCGCGGGCCGGTGGCTCGACCGTGAAGATCCTCTTTCCCATGC
>Ga0187824_10000185_pt1 | contig 11672 bp, 11 predicted proteins | sample NC_wetland_sal_i_13_FD_132437 | JGI IMG/M metagenome (GOLD analysis project Ga0187824, IMG submission 132437) | Wetland sediment microbial communities from Neuse River Estuary, North Carolina, USA - SourceSoil_4 | ecosystem: Environmental > Aquatic > Freshwater > Wetlands > Sediment | place... | reverse complement strand
CGCAGTCAGCAGGCCCTTGGTCAGGTCAATGCTGAAGGTCGAGACCGACGAATCGCCCTGGGTGGCGACAAACAGGACGCCTGTGCCCGAAGAAGACGATGAAGTGGAGTTATTGCAGGCGCTCAGGCAAAACAGCAAAACTGGAAGCACTATTCCCGCCAGGAACCGGAACCTCGTCCCCATTCTTTTCTGTCTCCCCTGTCCTCTCGCAAGCCTTCCGACGAGCCACAGAACACTCATGCCGGCAGATCGAGGTCCAAAAGTACCCTCATTTGTGTATCAGGAATAACCCGGAAGAGCAAACCGCGCTGGCTGGTTGGAACCGCTTCGGGGGAAGAAAGTTGCCCGCCCCTTTCGCGCCCGGGATTCTCAATTTGAGCGGCTGGAACCGCTCTCAACCGGCTCGCTTTGTTCAGCCACGCCGGCGGCGCTCGGACTGGCCGGACCCGGGGCCGAGGGCAGCCGAATTTCGACCTGCAGGCCGCCGTCGGGCCGATTGCTGGCCTTGACCGTCCCTCCGTGGAGCCGAACTGCGCGCTCGGTGATGGCCAGCCCAAGGCCCACTCCGCCGGTTTGACGACCGCGGGCATCGTCAATGCGATAGAAAGGACGGAAAAGCTTTTCCAGTTCTTCCTCAGGCACACCGGGGCCCGAGTCCGTGATTCGGATGACGGCTTCCGGTCCGGCGCCGCCCTGGCCGCGCTCCAGCACGATCTGCACGATGGTGCCTTCCCGGGTGTAGCGAGCGGCGTTGCGGACGACGTTTTCAATGGCGCTGTGCAGCAGAGTAGGAACTCCCGTGACCAGGCAGTCCTCCTTGATGGCGCTCTCCACCCGGCAATTCCGGCCCTGGGCTTCGAAATCGGCGTCGGCGGCGATGCCTTCGATCATTTCCCCCAGGAGGATGGGGGATTTCTGCCGGGCATCGTTCCCGCTGTCGAGCCGCGCGATGGTGAGCAGGCCGCCGATCAGTTCGTTCAGCCGCTCGGCCTCGAGGTCGATGCGTTCGAGCGCGCTGTGGGCTTCGACGCCGGCACGCTGGTGGGCCAGTGCCGAGGCTACGTTCAAGCGGGCCAGGGGAGATCGCAATTCGTGGGAAATATCATTCAGCAAGCGGGCCTGCGCGTTTACGGTCGCTTCGAGGCGCTCCGCCATGGTGTCAAAATCGCGGACCAGTTGCGCCATCTCATCGCGGCGCCGGGCCGCCAGACCTCCTGCCCGTGCGGTCAGATCCCCCGCCGCCAGGCGCTGGGTCGCGGCCCGCAGCCGGACCACCGGGGCGGTCAGATATCGCGCCAGCAGGTAACACACCAGGCCGGAGGAAATGATTCCGATAAGAATGGTCAAGCCGGGAACGCCGCCCGGCCCAAAAGGTCCACTGGGGGGCAGAAACGCCACCAGGATATAGCGCCGCCCGCTGGCCGCAACCTGTACCTGCCGCCGAAAGGGACTGGGGGTTACGCGTTGCCAGAAGTCACGGCGGGGCGGTTCGACCCCTTTTCCCAGCGACTCCGCCCAGCGCGGCAGATCGTGTCCGGAAACATCTTTTCCCTGATCATCCAACAGATAGGCGCGAGTATGCAGCGAGTCGCGCACTTCTTCGAGATAGCGCCGCGCTTCGGTGGGGCCGCTTCGTTCGTAGGTCTGGATCGCCTTGCTGAAGACCGCGGCTTGCTGCGCGTCCCAGGCGGCGGTCTCCCCGTGCTCGCGCATCGCCAGGGTAATCAGGATGGCGAGCGCAAGGAACAGGGCCTGCGCCATCCAGTAGGAAAGAAAAATCTTGAGGAAAAGACTTTTCATGGCCCGCTGCTCCTGACCTTCTCGGCGACGGCTTCCTGCGGACGGGTGAAGATGTATCCCACGCCGCGCACTGTCTTGATGTGGTCGACGCCAGAATCGGAGTCGCCCAGCTTTTTGCGAATCTTGCTGACGTGCATGTCAATGCTGCGGTCAAAGGGCGAGAACTTGCGGCTGAGCACGATGTCCACCAGGCGCTCGCGAGGTACCACGCGACCGGCTTCGCGCAAAAGTACGTGCAGCAGGTTGAACTCCACCGAAGTAAACTCCACGGGCTTGCCTTTTTGCAGGACGGTCCGGGTGGCCGGATCCAGCTCAACTTCACCCACGCGCAGAATCTCGGAGGGCTGCCCGCTGCCCGATCGTTCCGAGGCCCGGGTCCGCCGCAAAATTGCCCGGATGCGGGCCACCAGTTCGCGGGGATTGAAAGGCTTGGGAAGATAATCATCGGCGCCGATCTCCAGGCCGACGATGCGGTCCACATCTTCGCCGCGCGCAGTCAGCAGGAGCACGGGAATTTTTGATTTGTCGCGCAACCGGCGCAGCACTTCGAATCCATTCAAGCCGGGCAGCATTACGTCGAGAACGACCAGCAGGAACTCTCCGTTCAGCGCCTGCTCCAGGCCGCGAGTTCCGTCCGCGGCGGATTCGACCTGAAAGCCCTCGGGCGCCAGATACTCGCCCACCAGGCTGCACAGCTCGACGTCGTCATCGATAACCAGAATGCGGTCCACAGGCTCTATTGTACTTCTACAGCAGCGCTGGTCGCGCCGCGGTAAAGAATTGTCAACCCACCACGGTTTACTCTTTACAAAACTTTACTCCCTTTGACCAACTCTTTACCGCTGCCCTGGCACAGAGCGCTTCTAATAACTCGTAGCATCGACCGTCGCAATGGCAACTGGTCCTGTGTCGCGGGGTCGGAGGAGTCAGAGATGAAGTCGAAATATTTCAAGATCGCAGCAGTAGTCTTAGCGCTGTCCGTAATGGCGGCGATTGCAGTATCGCAAACCGGGAGACACGCCCACATGCGCGGCGATGGCATGTTTGGCGGACCCATGCTGGGTTTTTACGTTCACCAGCTCGACCTTACCGACGCCCAGCGGACGCAGGTGAAGGCCATTATGGCGAAGGAGAAGCCCGCCCTGCAACCGCTCATGCTGCAAATGGCGCAAGGCCACTCGCAGTTACGCGACCTGGTCATGAGCGGCGCCTTCGATGAAGCCAAGGCCCGCGAGCTGGCCGGCCAGCAGAGTCAGGTCATGACTGAGCTCGCGGTTCAGCAGGCCCGCATTGCGTCTGAAATGGTGCAGGTCCTGACGCCGGAGCAGAAAACGAAACTGAATGCGCTGATCACCCAGCACGAGCAGCGGATGATGAATCGAATGCAGGGCAAGACGCCGGATTCGACCCAGAACCAGTAAACAATTTCGCTGGTCGCCTGCCCCTTCATCTATCCCAAATCGTATCGCTGGCGACCGGCGATAACCCCGGTTTGAAATAACCCAGATTCGAGATAAGCCAGGTTCGGGAAAAGATACCGTCATGAACGCAGCCTACCTTTACCTGATCGCCTCGAGCTCGATCTTCCTTCTGGGCTGGATTGTGATGCTGCTGGTGGCCTGCGCACTAGCCTTCCGGGGCGATTCAGCCTAACTGGTGTGGTCGCGGGTGACCCGCCCGCGAGAGTCAAACCGACATCAAACGCCGCGGGCGAGTCGCCCGCGACCACATAGGAGCTATGAACCTTGGGCTGGTAGAATGGCATCTACTAGAACCACATGCTGCCCAAGAGCCTGCGTCCACTGTTTCCCTACCTGAAGAAGTACCGCGGCAGCTATTTCATCGGCACCATCTGCGTTTTCATCAATAACGGCGTCTGGATTCTTTTTCCCCTGGTGCTGCGCCGGGCCATCGACGGCCTGCAAGGCGGGGTGACGCGGGAGAAGCTCCTGACTTACTCCCTGGAGCTGATGGGAGTGGCGGCGATCAAGGGCGTTTTCCAGTTTCTCACCCGTTGGATCGTGATTGGCATTTCGCGGGAAATTGAGTTCGACCTGCGCAACGACCTGTTCCGGCACCTGGAGAGCCTTTCTTATTCCTACTACCAGCGCACCCGGACCGGGGACATCATGGCCCGGGCCACTAATGATCTGAACGCGGTGCGCATGTTGCTGGGACCGGCCATCATGTACTCGGCGAACACAATCGTGTTCACGGCGGGCGCCCTGGTTTTCATGCTCTCGATCAGCCCCAAGCTCACCCTATACGCTTTTCTGCCGCTGCCGGTGGTGAGCATCACGGTGCAGTACTTCGGCAAGCAGATTCACGAACGCTTCGAGAAAATCCAGGCAATGTTTTCGGAGATTTCCGCACGGGCGCAGGAGAATTTCTCCGGGGCCCGCGTGATCCGCGCCTACGTGCAGGAGGAGCCGGAAATTGCAGCCTTCGAAACTTCCAACCGTGAATACATTAACCGCAGCCTGAAGCTGGTCCGCCTGATGGGCATGCTCTGGCCTACGCTTGAGACGATGCTGGGCCTGGCCATCGTGCTGGTATTGTGGCTGGGTGGACGCGAAGTGTTGCACGGACGCATGACCCCAGGCGGATTCGTCGCGTTCAACACTTACATGGTGCAACTGACCTGGCCGGTGATCGCGCTGGGCTGGGTCATTAACATCTTCCAGCGCGGCACCGCGTCCATGGGCCGGATCAACGAGATTCTGGTGGAGCGGCCCGAAATCGAGGATGGACCGGAGGCAAGGGCAGCAAAGGCCGCGGGCGAGTCGCCCGCGACCACACCGATTCGGGGCGAGATTGAATTCCGGGGATTGAATTTTGCTTACAACGGGGTGCCGGTGCTGCACGACATTAATCTGCGCATCCCGGCGGGCAGCAGCCTGGCTATTGTGGGTCCCACCGGATCGGGCAAGACAACTCTGGTGAGCCTTATCCCGCGCATTTACGACGCCGCGCCCGGAACCATCTGGATCGACGGCAAGCCGGTGCGGGAATATCCGCTGGAATCGCTGCGCCGCCAGATCGGGTTCGTGCCCCAGGAAACGTTCCTGTTCAGCGAAACCGTCCGGGAAAACATCGCCTTCGGCAAGGAAGACGCCAGCGACGCGGAGGTAGGTTCGGCGGCCGAGGCGGCCAATATTGCCCACGACATCGAAGAATTTCCCGAGCAGTACCGCACGCTTGTGGGCGAACGCGGCATTACTCTTTCCGGGGGACAGAAGCAGCGCACCGCGATCGCGCGCGCCATTATCCGCAATCCCCGCATCCTCATTCTCGACGACGCGCTTTCGAGCGTTGATACCCACACGGAAGACAAAATCCTCAACCACCTTCGCGAGGTGATGCAGAACCGGACCACGATCTTCATCTCGCATCGCGTCTCGACCGTGCGCAATGCGGACAGGATCGCAGTGCTGCACGCCGGCCGCATCGTCGAGCTGGGCACGCACGACGAATTGCTGGCCCGCAATGGCTACTACAGCGACCTCTACAACAAGCAGCTGCTGGAAGAAGAGCTGGCGGAAGTCTGAGAACAGTCTTCGGTCGTCAGTCGTCAGTCTTCGGCAAAATCGGCTCGGATTCGCTGACGACCGACGACCGACGACTGAAGACTCTCCTCCATGAAGCGTGTACCTAGCGTCGAATTGCTCGATAGCGATTCCGGCACGCCCGCGGAAATTGCCGCTTCGCTCGGCGACCTGCGCCGCATCAACCGCTGGTTCGGGGGTGTGGCCACCACCGCGAACATGGTCGCGCGCGTGGCCCGCGAGGCGAAGCAGTCCTGCCTGTCGCTGCTGGACGTCGCCGCCGGGTCAGGATATGTTGCGGAGACCGTGCGCTGCCGGCTGCAGCTTCGCGGAGTGCGACTGCAAGTCACTCTGCTCGATCGAGCTCCCTCCCATTTGAGAAATGGGAACCGGATGGTGGCTGGCGATGCTCTCCTTCTTCCGTTTCGAGACGCTGGTTTCGATTTGCTGAGCTGCAACCTGTTCGCCCACCATCTGTCTCCGCAGGAACTTTTGCGATTTGTCGATGAAGGGCTGCGAGTCTGCCGCGTTGCGGTGTTGATCAATGACCTGGTCCGGCACCCGCTGCACCTGTCCCTGGTTTACGCCGGCATGCCGCTCTACCACAGCCGCATCACACGACATGACGCGCCCGCATCGGTGCGCCAGGCGTATACGCCGGCAGAGATGCAAACCTTGCTGGCGCAATCGAACGCGGCCCGGGTGGAGATTCATCGTCACTATCTGTTCCGCATGGGAGTCATCGCGTGGAAGCAATGAAGTTGCCTGACGGGCTGCGGTCGTGACTGAAGCAAAGCATCCAAGCATCGCAACGTCGCGGCGTGAGGGCCAGCCATGATGACCGGAGTATGGAACGAGGCTGAGAGCCGAAGGCTAATGGCTGAAGGCTAAGTGAATGCCCTACGATCTCGCAATCATCGGCGGTGGCCCGGCAGGCGCCTCCGCTGCCATTTCCGCCGCCCGCCGGGGCGCCCGAGTCCTGCTGCTGGAACGCGGGCGCTTCCCGCGCCACAAAGTGTGTGGCGAGTTTGTCTCCGCGGAGTCGCTTAGCCTGCTTGCGGACCTCCTCGATTCTGAACATGCTGCCCTGATCCAGGATGCGGTGCGCATTCCGTGCGCCCGGATCTTTCTCGATGGCCGCACCCTGCAGGCCGCCGTGGACCCGCCTGCCGCGAGCATTGCCCGCTTCGATCTGGATGCGGCGCTCTGGCGCTCCGCCATCAGCGCCGGCGTGGATGCACGGCAACAGGCGAGCGTGCAAAGCGTTGCCGGCGCTGGTCCGTTCCGCCTCGCCGCCGCCGGCGAAGAATTTGAAGCGCGGGCTTTGGTAAACGCTTCGGGGCGCTGGTCGAACTTGAATCTGGCCCCGCCGGAGAATGGGAGGGCATCCCAGAAATGGCTGGGAGTGAAAGCCCATTTTGCCGAGCCGGCGTCCCAGCCCTCGGTCGATTTGTATTTCTTCGAGGGCGGCTATTGCGGCGTCCAGCCGGTCGCGGTCGCGGACGAAAAGTCTGGGGCCGGCCGGGTGAACGCATCGGCCATGGTGCGCGCCGACGTGGCCAGCTCGCTGCCTGAAGTTTTTGCCCAGCATCCTGCCCTCCGCGAGCGCAGCCGGAACTGGACTCTGCTCAGCGATCCCGTGAGTACGTCGCCGTTGATCTTCCGCAATCCCCAACCCGAGCGCGGCGGCGTTCTCCTGGCGGGCGACGCTGCCGGGTTCGTGGACCCGTTCGTGGGCGACGGAATTTCGCTGGCGCTGCGCAGCGGCTCATTGGCGGCACAGTGCCTCAAGCCTTTTTTTGCAGGCGAGGCTTCCCTGCCCGAGGCCGTATGCCGCTATCGCCAGTCCTATGAGTCGTCGCTGCTGCCGGTGTTTCGCGCGTCCTCGAAGATTCGCCGGATGCTGGTCCTGCCCGGATATGTTCGCCGGCCGGTCCTTTCTATTCTGGAAAATAGCCCAGCCCTCACCAATTACCTGGTGCGCAAGACGCGCTAAAGGAATGTGGGGAGCAATGTGGACGCGAGCGCCCGCGCTCCGGCATCGCCACGAGCGCAACCGGAACGAGGACACTCGATTGACCTCAAACCACGCGGGGACAACCGGCCCGGCCGTCCGGCGGAACGACGCTCCGCTCATTATTGTTTTGGGCTAAAGGCGGTCGAGCTGCGCTCGACCGGACAGCCGAGGGCGGCTGTCCCCACGTGGTTCGTGGCTTGCCTGCAACAGTGATGAGCTTATAGGGGTCCTTCGACTGCGTCATGCGATTCGCAAGCGAATCGCATGACTCCGCTCAGGATGACAACGCAGAAATGACAACGCAGAAAGATGAACGCAAGGGAGAGGGGCCCGGGCTAGCGCACGACCAGGACTTCGCGGATGTTGTCGCGGGCGAGAAAGAATTTGATGGAGGCAAAATCGCGGAAAAGATTTTCGATGTTGCGATTGTTAAAAACGCGCTGCAGGCGGAACTTGCTGGGCGGCGCGCCTTTTTTCCCGTCGCCGCGAGCGATGTGGGTCATCTCGAGGACGTCGCCCCCTACGATGTGATAGCGGTAGCAGGGCGCGTCCGGGCCCGCTTCCTGGGTGTGGAAAAACGCCAGCAGCATGCCTCCGGGCTTAAGCAGAGACCAGAGCCGGCCCACCACAGGCTTCACCAGGCTTTCATCCAGGTAGTCGGGGAGGTTCCAGCACAGCACGATATCGAACTCGGCGCCGGGATAGACCAGGTTCTCTTCTAAAAAGCGCTTGCTGTCGAGGGTGGGCTTGCCCGCCTCATCCTTGCTGACGAGCGACGGATCGGTGGAGGAAATCAGCAGGTCGTCACTGTAGATCTTGTGACCGCGCTCGGTGCAATAGCGGATGTTGGCTGGGGAGGTCGATCCCAGGTCGAGTATGCAGAGCGTTTCTTCGGAGTCCAGGGTCTTGATCAGCTGGGCGAGGCTGCTGGAGCGGCGTGTGAGCTTGGGCCGCTGGGCCGCCGCCGAATCCTGCGCGGTGCTGTCTGAGGAACCGAAAATTTTCATCAAGCTTTATGCCGCTGACGCCACCGGCATCCTGGACGCCGGATTCATTCGCTCTTGCCGCGCCAGCGCAAGAACTTCGGGGCACTACTTACCGTCGTTCGGGATCGCTTTCATCGCCACGGTGGCAGCTCCGGCAGCAGAGCCTGCGACCGCGGATGCGCTGGCCGCCGGCGCCGGCTTGGCCCCTTCTGTCTTCGAAGCATCCTTCTGGGCATTATCCTTCTGGGTCGTATCCTTCTGGATGTCGACCTTGCCCTTAAAGAATGCGCCCTCTTCAATGGCGATCCGCTGGGTCACGATATCGCCCACGGCGATGGCGGATTTCGTCAGTTCGGCGCGTTCGGAGGCGCGAATGTTTCCATCCAGCTTGCCTTGAACGATCACGCCCTTGGCATTCACGCTGGCGCGCACCTGGCCGTGAGGGCCGATGATCAGGCGGTTACCCGAGAGCTCGATGCTCCCTTCCACCTGGCCGTCCACGTAAAGGTCCTCGCTGCCCGAGAGTTCACCTTTGATGATGACGGACTTGCCAATGTGCGCAAACTCTGCTGTTTTCGGCGTCTCCATGATTTTGGCCTCCTTGGCACATCTGCTGAACCGGACGCGCACGGGAATCCCAAGTCACCTGTGACTTGCCAGGGCCAGAAACACTGATTGAAAGGAAACCCCGCAAACCCTTCGCGAACGCCATTCGTGCTTCATCGAACTATATCCCACGGCGATCACCGGGGCAACCCGCCACAAGTCCAATCGGCGGATTGACCCGTTGCCTTTAGCGGTTCCGGAGGCGAGAGTCGTCAGTCGTCAGTCTTCAGTCGTTAGCCCCCGATTTCGACGGGTCAAACAATTGGCTGACGACCGAAACCTGACGACTGATGACTGACGACCGACGACTTTGGCCGCCATTTAGACAACATCCAGGGCGCGGTTTTCGTCTAATCTATGAAGGGCGTAGCTCTTGATCCGATGAAAATAACCCTGTTCCGCACCGCAAGGCGACTGCTGTGGGTGGCTCTTGCCCTGAATCTTGGCACGTGGAGCGTGGCGGAAGGGCTTCCCGCGCTCTCGCCTCGTGAACTGGTGAGACGCGCCGTCGAAAACGAAATCAAGAGTAATAACCAGGCCACGCGATACATGTGTCTGCAGCGCAGGGAAACGCCGGCGGGTTCCCAGACCAAGCTCCTGGTGGAAACGCGCGACGCCATGGTTGGACTGGTGGTGGCGAACAATGGCCAACCGTTGAATCGAGAGCAGCGCCAGGCCGAATATGGCCGCATCGAACGGTTCGTAAATGACCCGGCTGAGTTGGCACGAAAGCGAAGACAGGAAAAAGAAAGTGCCGAGCGGGTCAACCTGATTCTCAAAGCGCTACCCGATGCTTTTCTGTATGAATACGATGGAACCGAAACCGGCAGGCCCGGGGTGGGCAAACCCGGCGACGAGCTTTTGCGACTGAAGTTTCATCCCAATCCCAAGTACGATCCGCCGTCGCGCGTGGAACTGGTGCTGGTCGGGATGCAGGGGGTGGTGCTGATCGATGCCCCGAAACAGCACATTGCCCGAATCGATGGCACGCTTTTCAAAGATGTGTCGTTCGGATGGGGCATCCTGGGACATCTCGATCGCGGCGGCCATTTCCAGGTCGATCAAACCGACATCGGCGACAACACCTGGTCCATCGCTCGCATGGACCTGGCGTTCACCGGCAAGATTCTTCTGTTCAAGAGCATCGATATCAAGTCGACGGAGATCTATAGCGATTTCCATCTCGTGCCCCCGGATCTGACCTTTGCCCAGGGCATCCAGCTTTTGAAACAACAGCAGGCCTCAATCGCTCAAAATCGTACGTCCAGCGACGGCAGCAAATAGTTCCGTGTGGGGCGGACACTCTCGTCCGCCGCCTTTGAAGTTGATTTTGGGCTTTTCCTCTCCGCAAGAAGCGCTTCCAACGAGCCGAAACTCCAAAATCGCGAATTGCAAAACCAACTTCAAAGACGGCGGACAAGAGTGTCCGCCCCACACTCAGAAAGTCTCTTTTCTTACGGCCAGCTTCTCGATCAAATCCTCGCGAATCCGGTAGCCGGTTCCGGGTTCGTCGCTCACCGCAATCGTTCCCTGGGAGCTCACTTTGACCTCGGGATCGATGATGTCTTCCGCCCAGTAGCGTTTCGAAGCGGACACGTCGCCGGGCAAGCGGAAATTCTGCAAGGTGGAGAGCGCGATGTTGTGGGCGCGGCCCACGCCGGTTTCGAGCATTCCGCCGCACCATACCGGGACGTTGTTGTCCTGGCAGACGTCGTGCACTTTCCTGGCCTCGCTGAACCCGCCCACTCGGCCGACCTTGATATTCACGATGCGGCAAGCGCCGGTCTCGACCGCGGCAGCCGCGTCGCGGGCATGGCGGATGGACTCATCCAGGCAGATGGCGGTCTTCAGTTCGCGCTGCAGCCGTGCGTGATAATAGATGTCGTCATGCCACAGGGGCTGCTCGATCATGAGCAGCTTGAAGCGGTCAAACTTGCGCAGATGCTCGATCTCATCGAGGGTGTAGGCAGAGTTGGCATCGCAACTCAGGAGAATTTCCGGCCAGCGGGTGCGGATCCGTTCCAACACGTTGATGTCCCAGCCCGGCTTTACCTTGACCTTGATGCGGCGATAGCCGGCGGCGAGTTCGGTTTCGATTTTGTCCAGCAGCTGTTCGATCGAATCCTGGATACCGATGGAGACGCCACACTGGATTTCGCGAGTCGTGCCCCCGAGCAGCTTCCACAGGGGTTGTTGTTTCTGCCTGGCCTCGGCATCCCATAGGGCGTTTTCGATCGCCGCCTTGGCCATGCGGTGTCCCCGCACCTTGGCCATGAGACCGGCCACTTCGTGGGCCGCGGTCAGGGGGCGTCCCAGCACGGCGGGCGCCAGGTAATCTTTGATGGTTGCCCACGCGGTCTCAATCCACTCCGAACTGTAGAACGGATCTTCGCCGGCGACACATTCTCCCCAGCCCTCGACGCCATCGCAAAGGGCGGTGAGCAGCAGAATGCGGCGGCTGTAGATGCGGCCAAAGCTGGTCTCGAAAAAATGGACAAGCGGCATCCGAACTTCGCGCAGTGTGATGGTCTCGATCTTCATAGTGCTTCAGGCAGAATGCTGCCAGGTTTCTCCCCACCGCTCTTCCCATCGCCCGAGCAGGAATTTGCCGGAGCCCTGCGGATCGCGTTCGTAACCCAAGACCGCCAGCCCCGCGGAAAACGCCTGCAAAAAATCCTTCCGGTTGCGCTCCTGAACTTCGCGGGCGCGTTCCCGGGT
>Ga0187824_10000184_pt1 | contig 11687 bp, 6 predicted proteins | sample NC_wetland_sal_i_13_FD_132437 | JGI IMG/M metagenome (GOLD analysis project Ga0187824, IMG submission 132437) | Wetland sediment microbial communities from Neuse River Estuary, North Carolina, USA - SourceSoil_4 | ecosystem: Environmental > Aquatic > Freshwater > Wetlands > Sediment | place... | reverse complement strand
TCCATTGATCGCAGCGAGTGGCTCGACTTCATCGATCAACTCAAAGGCGACGCCGCCGTGCGTGACATCCAGAACCTGCCCGACAACGGCCACCTCTACGCCGCCCATGTGATCAACGATCTCTGGCGCCAGACGCGTGATTCCGAATCCATCGTGGTGACCGATGTCGGCCAGCACCAGATGTGGGAAGCCCAGTATTACAAGCACGAGCGTCCACGCTCACTCATCACCTCCGGCGGACTCGGCACGATGGGCTTCGCGCTCCCCGCCGCGGTCGGTGCAAAAGTTGCAAAACCGGACTCCGAGGTCTGGGTTGTGGTCGGCGACGGTGGCTTCCAAATGACCATGGCCGAACTCGCCACCATCGTGCAGGAAAACATCAAGGTCAACATTGCCATCATCAACAACGGCTTCCTCGGGATGGTGCGCCAGTGGCAGGAGTTCTTTTACGAGCGCAATTACCAGGCGACTCCGCTGCTCAACCCTGACTTCGTGAAACTCGCGGAAGCTTATGGCATCCGCAGCATGGCCGTGAGTCAGCGCTCCGATGTGATTCCGGCCGTGGAAGCCGCGCGTAAACATCCGGGCGCGGTACTCATCGACTTCAAGGTGGAGCAAGAAGACACGGTCTACCCGATGGTGGCGGCCGGCGCCTCACTGCACGAGATGATCCGCCGCCCCAGCCCGATCGTGGAAACTGCCGCAGACGAGTAAACCCCAATGATGAACACTTTCGTCGTTTACGTGGAGAACAAACCAGGCGTCCTGACCCGCGTCGCTTCCCTGTTTCGCCGCCGCGCCTTCAACATCGATTCGCTCACGGTGGGCCGCACGGAGAAGCCCGAAGTCTCGCGCATGACCATCACCGCCGAGGCCGACCGCGATCAGGCCCGCCGCATTGAAGCCAACCTTTACAAGCTGGTGAACGTGCTGCTGGTCGAAAACATCACCAACCAGCCCGCCATCGTCCGTGATCTGGCCATGATCAAGGTTGCCGCCACGCACGAAGCCCGCTCGCACGTGCTAGAACTCGCCAGCGTTTTCCGCGCCCGCGTGGTCGACGTCGCCCCCGACTCGCTCACCATTGAAATCACCGGTGCCGAAGACAAAATCGACGGCCTGCTCGAAGTGCTGCGCCCCTACGGAGTCCTGGAGATGGTTCGCACCGGAATCGTCGCCATGCGCCGCGGAAGCAAGTCGCCTTCAGTCACGTCGAACGGCAGCAACCTGGCCGACGTCATGACCGACGACGGCGTCTCATATTCGGTGTAGTCGGTGGAGCGGCGGGCGTCCTTGCCCGCCGACTTCCCATAAAAAATAGCCTACGACGGATGCGGTTCTCCCAGCACACACCGAACCGTGTCGCGAGCAATCAATAACTCTTCATCAGTAGGAATCGCATACACCCCAATCTTCGATCGGTCACTACTGATCAGACCTTCCTTCCCGGCCATTTGCTGATTCCGTGAAGCATCCAGCACCACGCCTGCCCACTCGAAGCCACTGCAAATCCGCTCCCGAATCTCCGGCGAGTTCTCCCCAATCCCCCCAGTGAACACAATTCCTTCCGCGCCGCCCATCGCCGCCAGATACGCGCCGATATATTTTTTCGCGCGATAGCAGAACACCTCAATGGCCAGCCGCGCCCGCCGATCCTGGTGATCCTTCACTTCATCCAGCAGCACGCGCATATCGTTCGTCAGCCCGGAAATTCCCAGCAGACCCGACTGCGTATTCAGCAGCGCATCCACTTCGTGTGGCGAGAGTCCTTCCTTACTTGATATGAGATTCAAAATCGCCGGATCCAGGTCGCCCGAGCGTGTCCCCATGACCAATCCTTCCAGAGGCGTCATACCCATCGACGTATCCACTGGGCAACCCTTCTGAATCGCCGCCGCCGAACACCCATTTCCCAGATGCAACGTAATCACATTCGTCTGCTCGCGCGTCTGGTTGCGCAGCCTGCGATAACGAAACGCGACATACCGATGGGACGTCCCATGAAACCCATACCTCCGGATCTTGTGCCGCCGGTACAGGTGATACGGAATGGCATACAGGTAAGCGTGTTCGGGTAACCAATGATGAAACGCAGTGTCGAACACCGCGACCTGAGGCGTCCCCGGTCCGAACAAGCTGCGTGCCGCATGAATTCCCTTGATGTTGTTGGGATTGTGCAGCGGCGCCAGTTCGATGCAAGCTTCAATCCCTTTCAACACATCGTCGGAGATCACCGCCGACTCCGAAAAGCGCTCACCACCGTGCACCACCCGATGTCCGACCGCGTTCACATCGGCCGGACCGCGCACTTCTTTCAGCCCCGACTCGTCGGAAGCGATCCAGCGAATCACGAAGTCGAGCGCCGCTCCCATATCGCGTATCGGCGCCGTCATGGTCTTGCGGGACTCTTTTGTCTGCAGCGTGATGATCGCTTCCCCGCCGATCCGCTCCACCTCCCCCTTCAGTAACCGGACATCCTCATCCAATTTGATCCGCTCCAGATCGGTCGCGATCAACTGAAACTTCAAACTTGAGCTACCCGCATTGAGAACCAGAACGTTCATATGAACAAGCTTGGATTGCGATCGCTTTTAGACAAGAGATCTCACAGGGATAAGCTCTCTTGATGTCCTTAGCGGCTATGCTTTGTGTCCGAAAAGGGGTTATGCTTCGCGGCCTTAGCGGCTATACTTCGCAGACTTCGCGGTTAAAGGCTCTTCTCTGCGACCTCTGCGTCCGTTCTCTGCGCCCTCTGCGTTTTAAGATTTTCCTTAATCCCAGCCGTCGTTCCTGCAAGCTCAAGTCTGCTTATAAAGCTTCCTAGTAAGGCCACTTCCAATTCTTGATCTCCGGCATATCGTCGCCGCGGTCGTCGACATACTGCTTGTGATCCACCAACCGGTCGCGCACGAACTGCTTGAAATGCGCCCCCATGCGCTGCAGGCGCGGCACGCGGTCCACCACATCCGCCGCCAGGTGGAAGCGGTCCATGTCGTTCTGCACGGCCATGTCGAAGGGCGTCGTGGTCGTTCCCTCTTCCTTATAGCCGCGCACGTGCAGATTGTCGTGATTCGTCCGTCGATAGGTCAACCGGTGAATCAGCCACGGATACCCGTGATAGGCGAAGATGATCGGCTTGTCGGTCGTGAAAATCGAATCGAAGTCGTGATCGGTCAGCCCGTGCGGATGTTCGCTGGAAGGCTGCAGCGTCATCAGGTCGACTACGTTGACAAACCGGATCTTGATGTCCGGGAAATGCTGGCGCAGCAGGTCCACCGCCGCCAGCGACTCCAGCGTGGGCACATCGCCCGCGCTCGCCATCACCACGTCCGGCTCGCTGTTCTGGTCGTTGCTGGCCCAATCCCAAATCCCGATTCCGGTCGTGCAATGCCGGATCGCCGACTCCATATCCAGCCACTGCGGCGCCGGTTGTTTGCCCGCGACAATCACGTTCACGTAATGACGGCTGCGCAGGCAGTGATCCGCCACCGAGAGCAGGCAGTTCGTGTCCGGAGGCAGATACACGCGCACCACATCCGCCTTCTTGTTCACCACGTGATCGATGAAGCCCGGATCCTGATGGCTGAAGCCATTGTGATCCTGCCGCCACACATGCGAAGTCAGCAGGTAATTCAGCGACGCGATCGGCCGCCGCCACTCGATATGGCGCGTCACCTTCAGCCACTTTGCATGCTGGTTGAACATCGAGTCCACAATATGGATGAACGCTTCGTAGCAGGAGAAGAATCCATGCCTGCCGGTTAGCAGATATCCCTCCAGCCAGCCTTGGCACATGTGTTCGCTGAGTACTTCCATCACCCGGCCATCGGTCGAGAGATGCTCATCCACCGGCAGAATCGGCTCCATCCAGATTTTGTCGCTTACCGCGTACACGGCATCCAGCCGATTCGACGCCGTTTCGTCCGGTCCAAACACCCGGAAGTTCTTCGCTGGCAAGTTCAGCTTCATCACATCCCGCAAGAGCGTTCCCAAAACCCGCGTCGCTTCTGAATTCACGCTGCCCGGCTTGGGGACCTCCACACGGTAGGCCCGGAAGTCCGGCATCACCAGGTCGCGAAGCAGCAGGCCGCCATTGGCATGGGGGTTCGCTCCCATCCGCCGCTCACCCTTGGGAGCCAGTTCCCCCAATTCCGGAATCAGCTTCCCTTGCCCATCGAACAACTCTTCCGGTCGATAGCTCTTCATCCACTGCTCGAGCAATTTCACATGCTCGGGATGACCGGCCATCGCGCTGAACGGTACCTGGTGCGAGCGCCACGTCCCCTCGGTCTGCTTGCCGTCGACCATTTTCGGCCCGGTCCAGCCCTTGGGCGAGCGCAGGATCATCATCGGCCACGTCGGCCGCGAGGCATCGTTGTGTTTGCGGGCATGATCCTGGATCTGCTGAATCTCCAGCACAGCCGTTTCCAACTTTTCGGCCATCAACTGATGCATCGCTTCCGGTTCATCGCCCTCCACAAAGGTCGGCTCGTATCCATATCCGCGGAACAGGCCGCGCAAGTCTTTGTCCGACATGCGTCCCAGAATGGTGGGATTCGCAATTTTGTATCCGTTCAGGTGGAGAACCGGAAGCACCGCGCCGTCGCGGATTGGGTTCAGGAACTTATTCGAATGCCAACTCGTCGCCAGCGGCCCCGTCTCCGCTTCGCCGTCTCCGACCACACAACAGACCAGCAGGTCCGGATTGTCGTAGGCCGCCCCGAACGCGTGCACGATGGCGTAGCCCAGCTCCCCGCCCTCGTGAATGGATCCCGGGGTCTCGGGAGCCACGTGACTGGGAATTCCCCCCGGGAATGAGAACTGCTTGAACAGCCGCTTCATCCCCGCTTCGTTCTGCGGCACATTCGGGTAGTACTCGCTATAGGTCCCTTCCAGGTAGGTATTGGCCACCAGGCCGGGACCGCCATGTCCCGGACCCGTGATGTAGATCATGTTCAGATCGAGTTTCTTGATCAGCCGATTGCAGTGCACATAAATGAAGTTCAGCCCGGGAGTTGTTCCCCAGTGCCCCAGCAATCGTGGCTTGATGTGCTCCAGCTTGAGCGGTTCGTGCAGCAGCGGATTGTCATACAAATAGATCTGCCCCACCGAAAGGTAATTCGCCGCCCGCCAATATGCGTGCATGCGGTGCAGTTCGTCTTCGGAAAGAGGATTGACGTTGGACGACGACACAGTGCGAACTGGAGTTTCCGTGATACTCATTGCGGCTTTCCTATCTGCTCTCGCACATTCCCGGCGAAGCTTGTTCCCAGTGTACTGGCTCGAGCGCATCTTTGTCGTCCGGTCTTGCGCACGTTTAACATTTCATCGAATCTCGCTCCCAACCGCTATCCCGACAAACTTCCGGCCGGATATACACAAACGATTTTCTGGCCACAGTTCACCGTTTACCCTGTCTTGACACGTGGCATATACTCGAAACCCTCAACCATGCGGCGCGGCCAACGAACCCTTCAGGATTGGGAATGAACCGAAGGAACTTCATCCGGAACCTGGCCCTACTCTACCCAGCAGCCAAGCTCCATGCCGATCGCGCGGATTTGCTCGCGACACATACTCCCGTTCTGCCATCCAACAGCAAGAGCGACATCACAGCTGCCCGCATCCCACGCTGGCGCGGCTTCAATCTCCAGGGCAAATTTCCCGAAGCACAGCATCCCTACTCCGGCGCGGCTTACGAAGAATTCGATTTCGCCACCATGGCCGATTGGGGATTCAACTTCGCCCGACTCCCGCTCTCCTACTGGGTTTGGGGCAGCCGCGACGATTGGTCGGTCATTCGCGAGGAGCCCTTCAAGCAAATCGACCGTGCCATTGATCTCGGCAAGCAGTACGGCGTGCACGTCAACCTGAATTTCCACCGCACGCCCGGCTATTGCATCAACCAGCGCGAACTCGAACCTGCCGACCTTTTCACTGGTAACAAGGAGCAACGCGATCGTGCTCTCGCCGCAACGGTGTATCACTGGAAGTACTTTGCGCGCCGCTTCAAGGGAATCCCCAACCGGCACCTCAGTTTCGACCTCATCAATGAACCGCCGAAAATGCGCTCTTATGAGGGCTATCTGGAAGAGCGGTATGTCGAGATCGTAAAAGCACTCGTCATTGCCATCCGCGAAGAAGATCCCAACCGGCTCATCTTCGCGGATGGGATCAACATCGGTCAGGCGCCTGTTCTCGGAATCGTGGATCTCAGCCTGGTGCAGAGCACCCGTGGCTACAAGCCCAAAGCGGTCAGCCACTACACCGCCACCTGGGTACCGCGCGATGAATTCGAGACCATGTCGCCGCCCACCTGGCCCCTGAAGGACGACCAGGGACAAATCTGGGACCGCACCCGCCTGAAGCAGGAATATATCGATCTCTACAAGCCATTAACGGATCGTGGAGTCCAGATTCACGTCGGCGAGTGGGGCTCGTTTAACCAGACGCCGCACCCCGTCACTCTCGCCTGGATGGAAGACTGCCTTTCGCTCTGGCGCGAAGCTGGATGGGGTTTCGCGCTATGGAATCTGCGCGGCGCATTCGGTGTTCTGGATAGCGAACGCGCCGACGTGCAATACGACGACTACAAGGGTCACAAACTCGATCGCAAGATGCTCGATTTGCTACGCAAGTACTGATTTCGAAGTCGGCGCTTTTATAGGAATGATGCCAATGACAGGACCACACAATCATCAACCCGCCGCACGTTGGATCTCAATCTTCGCAGTTCTCGTCGTCTGTGCGGTGGCCGCCTCCGCCCAAAGCGCGCCCGAACTTCGTCTCAACGATCAGGAATACTTCGCCATGCCCGGCCTCGATGTCATGGCCTTTCAGGACATCTACCCGGAAGGCCACCAGGCCGGAGTCAGCCTCATTCAGAACGGCGTTCGCGTCGCCACGAACGGTGACCTGCGTCTCGATACCACCCCAGGCCAGTGGCAACCGATGCCCAAGCATGACAAGCGCACCGTCGATCAAGCGAAAAACGAAATCACCACCTGGCTCTCCTATCCCGATCCGAGCCGCAATCGTACCGGCTTCAATCCGATCGATTATCCCGACCTGAATCTGTCCTACCAGGTCCACGTTCGCGGAGAAGGCAAGAATGTCCGCGTCACCGTTGACCTCGACCAGCCGCTGCCCGCGCAATTCGTCGGCAAAGTGGGTTTCAACTTCGAACTCTATCCCGCGGCTCTCTTCGGAAAATCCTGGTATCTGGGGAATCAGTCCGGCATTTTCCCGCGCCAACCTGGCGGCCCCGATGTCCGATCTCAAGACGGAGATGTCGAACCGGCCCCGCTCGCTTCCGGTCCGCACCTGTCCGTTGCCCCGGAATCCGACGCGCAGCGCATCATGATCGAAAGCCGCACTGGCGATCTCTCCCTTTTTGACGGCCGCAATAAGCACAACAACGGATGGTTCGTAGTCCGCTCGCTGATACCCGCGGGAGCAACAAAGAACGCCATCGACTGGATCATCTCTGCGAACGCGCTTCCGAACTGGAAGTACACCCCTGTCGTGCATGTCTCGCAGGTGGGCTATCACCCCGCCCAGACGAAGGTCGCAATCATCGAAGTCGAGAACGTGGACAAAAACGTCCACAAGGCTTCCATCCAGCGTATCGCCGAAGACGGCAGTCGTCACGAAGCCCTGTCTAGCACTCCCAGGATCTGGGGAAAGTTTCTCCGCTACCAATATCTCCAGTTCGACTTCTCCACCGTGAAGACCCCGGGCATGTACGAAGTCGATTACGGAGACTCGCATAGCCAGGTCTTTCGCATCGCGCCCGACGTCTTCCAGCGCGGAGTCTGGCAGCCCGTACTCGAATACTTCCTCCCCGTCCAAATGTGCCACATGCGAGTCGAAGAGCAATATCGCGTCTGGCACGGAGCCTGTCACCTCGATGACGCGCGCATGGCTGCGACCAACTACAACCACTTCGACGGCTACCTGCAGGGACCCGACACTCTCACGCGCTTCAAGTCGGGAGAAACCATCCCCGGTATGAACGTCGGAGGCTGGCACGATGCCGGCGACGACGACTTGCGAATCGAATCACAAGCCGACGAAGTCTCCATTCTCGCCCGCGCCTACGAGGCCTTCGGCCTCGACTACGACGACACCACGGTCGACGAATCCGAGCGCATCGCCAAAATCCATCAACCTGACGGCAAGCCCGATGCCCTGCAGCAGGTCGAACACGGTGTCCTCACCGTGCTGGGCAGCTACCGCGCCATGGGACGCTTTTATCGTGGCATCATCACGCCCACCCTGCACCAGTACACGATGCTCGGCGACGAGAGCAACTCCACCGACAACCTCTTCTATAGCGCGTCACTGAAGCCAGGCGAACGCGACGCCATGCACTCCAGCAAACAAGACGACCGCTTTCTCTTCACCGAGCAAAATGCAGGGCACGAATACAAGGGGATCGCCGCCCTCGCCGCTTGTGGACGCGTCCTCAAAAAGTACAATCCGCCGCTTTCGGAAGAATGCACGCAAGCCGCTGAGGCTCTCTGGGCGCAGCCCCGCAACGATGAAAAAGCGTTCAACGAAAAAACCGTTGCCGCGGTTGAACTCCTGCTCACCACCGGAAAACCCGCCTACCGCCAATTCCTCCTCGACCAGCGCAGCGGAATCGTCGCCAGCATCGACGGCACCGGGTGGGCCGTCGGACGCGTCTTAAAGCAGATCAACGACTCCACATTCACCAACGACATCCGCGGCGCTGTCGCCAAAAACTTCGCCGACACAGTTGCCAAGCAGGCCGCCACCCCCTTCGGCGTTCCCTACAAGCCTTACATCTGGGGCGCTGGTTGGGACATCCAGGAGTTCGGTGTCCAGCAATACTTCCTGCACCGCGCTTTCCCCGACATCGTCAGCGCCGACTGCCTGTTGAACGCCCTCAACTTCATCCTCGGCGTGCACCCCGGCGAGAACACTGCATCGTTCGCATCCGGAGTCGGCGCAGGCTCCATGACCATCGCCTACGGCTTCAATCGCGCCGACTGGTCCTACATCCCCGGCGGCGTCTCCTCCGGCACTGCGCTGATCCGTCCTGATTTTCCCGAACTCAAAGACTTTCCCTACCTCTGGCAACAGGGCGAATACGTGCTCGGAGGCGGATCCTCCAACTACATGTTCCTGGTTCTCGCCGCGGATCAGATTCTGAACAGCAAATAGAGGCGCATCGATGTATTAGGAGTGGACATGGCCATCCAACATCGTACGATCGCTGCCCTCGCGGCTACAGTTGTCGCCTCTACGAGTCTTCTCCTCTCCAGCAGCCACGCCCAACAAACGCCCGCTCCGTCTTCCGCGACACCACCCAAACCGATTACCTATCTCGCGCCCACACCCGACAACTACCGCAAGCTCGCCGACGAAGTCGAAGCTACGCTGCATCACGACGTGCTCGACGTGTGGTTTCCCCGCACCGTCGACAATGCCAATGGCGGCTTCCGCGCCGACTTCAACCGCGACTGGACCCCCGGCGCAAAAAGCGGCGGCAAATTCTCCGTGTTCCAGGGACGCATGACCTGGATCAGCTCCCAGGTCGCCATGCGCCGCCCCGAACTCAAAGACAAGTTCCTCCCCATCGCGCAACACGGCATCAAGTACCTCAACGACACGCTTTGGGACAAGCAGTACGGTGGCTTCTATTGGGGCCTCGAGGACAGCGGCAGCATCTCCCCTTATTACACCGACGGAAAACATCTTTACGGAAACGCCTTCGCCCTCTACGGAACCGCCGCCGCCTACCAGGCCACCCAAGATCCGCAAGCCCTCGACCTCGCAAAAAAAGCTTTTCACTGGATCGACGAACACGGCCACGACGCCAAAAACGGCGGCTACTTCGAGTGGCTCACCCGCGACGGCAAAGTCGTCAACGGCAATCCCGACTCGGTCGTGCTGCAACCCATTCCTGTCGCCGAGTTCCCCATCGGCTACAAGTCGATGAACACCCACATCCACCTGCTCGAGGCCTTCACCCAACTCTACGAAGTGTGGAAGGACGATCTCGTTCGTCAGCGCCTCGAGGAACTGCTCGCCATCAACCGCGACAAAATCTGCGTGCAGCCCGGAGTGATGAATCTCTACTTCACCAATGATTGGCGCGCCTATCCCGACCACGACTCCTACGGCCACGACGTCGAAACCGCCTACCTCATGCTCGAAGCCGACGACGTACTCGGCGAACGACACGATCCGAAAACCGAGCGCATGGCCAAACTTCTCGTCGACCACGCGTTAGCCCACGGATGGGACGAAACCTACGGCGGCTTCTATCAGGACGGCACGACCTTCGGAAAACCGGAATCGCGCCTAAAGGAATGGTGGGTGCAAATGGAAGGTCTCAACGCTCTCTTGCTGATGCACGAAAAATACGGCCAGCAGACCGACGTCTACTTCAAAGCTTTCCAGCAACAGTGGCAGTTCATCCAGAACTATCAGATCGATCATCAATACGGAGGCGTCTTCGAAATGGTCGGCCCCGACGCCAACCCCGTGAACCCGAATAAAGGCCGCATCTGGAAAGCCGCCTACCACGACGGCCGCGCTCTGCTCAACGTCTCCGAACGCCTGGGCAAATTAGCTCACTAGGACGCCGCCCTCACCCAACTCACGTGGGGAGGCGCCCTCGCCTGTCACTCCGCCCGCAGCTTCTCCCGAGATTCACGACTCGCGACTAACGACTGACCACTCCGTCCGTCGACTGCCTCACCACCAATTTCGGCGGAATCAACACCCGCCTAGCCCGCACCTTCTTCTTCGCCCCAATCTGCTCCATCAACAACTCCGCTGCCTGCCGCCCGATCTGCACCGTCCCCTGGTCCACCGTCGTCAGCGGCACTGCCAGCATGTCGGAATAGTGAACGTTGCCCGCGCCCACAACCTTGATGTCGTCGGGAACCTTCAGCCCCGCCTCCTCAATCGCCTTCATCGCGCCAATGGCCACGGGATCGTTGTAGCAGAACACGCCGTTCGGAACCGGATCGGCCTGCAAGAGCTTCTTCATCGCCGTATATCCGCTGTCATCCGCGTAGCGCGCCCCCACCACATATCGAGACGACATCGCGAGATCATGCTTCTCGAGCGCATGCCGGTACCCAGCCAGCCTCTCCGCCGCAATCCCGATCTTCGGCCCGCGCAGGTGCGCGATCCTGGTGCAGCCCTGCGCGATTAAATGATTGGTCGCGAGCCGGCCAATCATCTCGTTGTCGGCCCCGACAAAACTCGCCGCCAACCCCGCAATCGGACGATCAATCAGCACCAGCGGAACCTTCCGCTCCAGAATTCCCTCGAACATCTCCCCATCGGACTGCGCCGAGGCAGCAATGAGCCCATCCACCTGACGGGCCACCAGCGAGTCGGCTTCCTTGCGCTCCAACTCCGGATCCTCTTCGAAGTACGAAATGATCACGTGGTAGCCGTGAGGCCGCACGGTCTCAGCCACCGCTTTGGCCACTTCCGCAAAGAACGGATGCGTGAAGTCGGGCAGCAGCAACCCGATCGTGAACGTCTTGCGCATCACCAGGCTGCGGGCAATCCAGTTGGTCTGATAGTTGAGTTCTTTCGCCCGCTGCAGGACCCGCTTCCGCGTCGCCGTGCTGATTTTGCCCTTGTTTCGCAGGACTTTCGAGACGGTCACCACCGACACGTTCAGTCCCTTGGCAATA
>Ga0187824_10000182_pt1 | contig 11764 bp, 7 predicted proteins | sample NC_wetland_sal_i_13_FD_132437 | JGI IMG/M metagenome (GOLD analysis project Ga0187824, IMG submission 132437) | Wetland sediment microbial communities from Neuse River Estuary, North Carolina, USA - SourceSoil_4 | ecosystem: Environmental > Aquatic > Freshwater > Wetlands > Sediment | place... | reverse complement strand
ACTGTCGCCAAGGTAAATCTGGCCCTCGGCGATTTGCCGTCGTTTCCCTCCCTGGCCGATGCCATCGGCCAGGACGGTTATCTGAAAGCGCTCTCAGGCCGCATTCACATCGGGCCGGAGATTGATTATCTGGAGCGGGCGTTTGACGTTTCGAAGTACGGAGAATTTCCGACCGCGCCCTATCTGGATGTGACCATTCCGACGATTCTTGATCCTGCGCTGGCGCCGGACGCGAAGCACGTTCTTTCCGCGTACGTGCAGTTCGCTCCGTTTGCACTGAAAGATGGCAACTGGAGTGCGCGGCGCAAAGACCTGGGCGAAGTCGTGGTAAAAACGTTGGCCGAGTATGCGCCGAATCTGCCTGGGCTGGTTGAGGGCATGCAGGTGATCACGCCGGCCGATCTGGAAAGCGTCTATGGCTTTACCGGCGGACAAATCTTTCATGGAGAACTGGCGCTGGACCAGTTGTTCACCATGCGGCCGGTGCTGGACTGGGCGCGGTATCGCACGCCGGTGCGCGGGCTGTTTATGTGCAGCAATGGCACGCATCCCGGAAACGGCCTGACCGGCGCGAGCGGAGCCAATGCCGCGAAAGAAATCATTCACGAACTGCGATGACCACGATCAACCGCGACAAACTGCCGCAGCTCAGACAGCGCGAAGAAAAAAGATTTATCGCCGAGCATCCGAAATCGGCCGAGCTTTACGCGCGCGCAAAACATTCACTGCTCGGCGGCGTGCCCATGAACTGGATGAACAAATGGGCTGGCGCGTTTCCGGTGTTTGTGGAGCGGGCCAACGGCGCGCATTTTACCGATGTGGATGGCCGCGACTACGTTGATTTGTGCCTCGGCGATACTGGCGCGATGACCGGGCATTCGCCGGATGTGGTTGCCGCCGCCATAGCGCGCCGCGTGCGCGAAGGGATCACGCTGATGCTGCCCACCGAAGATTCGCTGTGGGTCGGCGAAGAACTGAAGCGGCGCTTCGCTTTGCCGTATTGGCAATTCGCGCTGACCGCGACCGACGCCAACCGTTTCGCGATTCGTATCGCGCGCGAGATTACCCGGCGGCCGAAAATCCTCGTCTATCACTACTGCTATCACGGCACGGTGGACGAGTCGTTTGCCTCGTTGCGCGACGGAGTGGTCGGCCCGCGCCGCGGCAACATCGGGCCGCCCGTGAATCCCGCCGAGACCACCCGCGTGGTGGAGTTCAACGATCTGAACGCGCTCGAAGACGCGCTGAAGTACCACGACATAGCCGTGTTGCTGGCCGAGCCGGCCATGACCAACGTTGGAATTATTCTTCCCGATGCCGGCTACTGGAAAGCCGCGCGCGAGCTTGCGCGAAAATATGGCACCCTGTTCATCGCAGACGAAACCCATACGATATGCGCCGGACCAGGTGGTTGCACCAGAGAATGGAAGCTCGATCCGGACTTTGTGGTGTTCGGCAAGCCCATCGGCAGCGGTATTCCCGGCTCGACGTACGGTTGTACCGAAGAAGTGGCGCAGCGCATCTCCGCGCGCATCGAGCTGGAAGACTGCGATGTTGGCGGGATTGGCGGCACGCTGGCCGGCAACGCATTATCACTCGCCGCCATGCGCGCCACGCTGGAAAATGTTCTCACCGCCAAAGCCTACGAGACCATGATCCCGCTGGCGAAACGCTTTAATGATGGCGTTGCTCTGGAACTAAGCCGGTATAAGCTGCCGTGGAACGTCATCCAGCTCGGTGCGCGCGCTGAATATCATTTCACCGCCAAACCGCCGCGCAACGGTGGCGAATCCGCCGCAGCCGCCGATTTTGAACTCGAACGCTTCCTGCATCTTTATGCGCTCAACCGCGGTGTCCTGCTCACGCCGTTTCACAATATGGCGCTAATGTGCCCGGCGACGACCGCCGCTGACGTGGACCTGCACTCAAGAGTTTTTGCCGAAGCCGCGACCGAACTCACGGCTTGAGGCGCTACACTAGATAAACTGCAGTCGTGGAGGAAGTCATCATGGCAACCGCGGAAGCGAAGCTGCACAAGCCGGAATTCACCAATGAGCCGTTCGTGGATTTTTCTAAGCCGGAAAACCGCGCGGCGATGGAAGCTGCGCTGAAAAAGGTGGCGGCGGAGTTCGGCCGCGAGTATCCGATGTACATCGGCGGACAGAAAGTAACGACGGCGGAAAAGATGCAGTCCACTAACCCGTCCCATCCTTCGCAAGTCGTTGGCGTCGTGCAAAAAGCCACCGCTGATCAGGCCAGAAAGGCCATCGAATCGGCGCACGCCTATTTCGATACCTGGAAGCGGGTTCCGGCCGAGCAGCGCGCAGAGATATTGTTCCGCGCGGCCGCGACGGTGCGGCAGCGCAAATTCGACCTCGCCGCGCTGATCTGTTACGAGGTTGGCAAATCGTGGGTCGAGGCGGACGCCGACGTTGCCGAAACCATCGACTTCCTGGAGTTTTACGGTCGCGAAATGCTCCGGCTGGCCGGCCCACACAAGGTAGTCCCCTATCAGAATGAGCGGAATTTCATGACGTATATCCCGCTGGGCGCCGGCGCGGCGATTCCGCCGTGGAATTTTCCGGCCGCGATCGCGACGGGTATGACTGCCGCGGCGCTGGTCGCGGGCAACACCGTGGTGCTGAAGCCCTCGGAAGAGTCGCCGGTCATTGCAGCCAAAATGGTCGAAATTCTCTATGAAGCTGGTGTTCCGAAAGAAGCCCTGCAATTTGTCACCGGTGAAGGAGAAGTGGCCGGCGACGCGCTGGTGAAGCATCCCAAGACGCGTTTCATCGCGTTCACCGGATCGAAAGATGTGGGGCTGCTCATCAGTGAAGCAGCAGGAAAGCGCCAGCCCGGGCAGTTGTGGATCAAGCGCGCCGTGCTGGAAATGGGCGGCAAAGACGCGACGGTGGTGGACGAAGAGGCGGATGTGGACGCCGCGGTCGAAGGCGTGGCACAGGCAGCGTTCGGCTATCAGGGGCAAAAATGCTCGGCTTGTTCGCGCGCGATTGTTTCGGAAAAGGTTTACGACGCGTTCTTGCAGAAACTGGTAGAGCGCGCGAAAAAGGTCACGGTCGGGCCCGCGGAGGATCCCGCGAACTATATGGGGCCAGTGGTCAGTGAAGGCGCGATGAAGGGAATTCTCAACTACATCGAAGTTGGAAAGAAGGAAGGCAAGGTCGTGCTGGGCGGTGGTCGCGCGCCGGGCGACGGCTACTTTGTGCAGCCGACGATTATTGCCGACGTGGATCCCAAGGCCCGGATTGCGCAGGAAGAAATTTTTGGTCCGGTGCTGGCAGTAATCAAGGCCAAAGATTTTGAAGAAGCGCTGCAGATTGCGAATGACACCGAATTCGGGCTGACCGGCGCGGTGTACTCCAAAAACAAAGCCAAACTGGAAAAGGCCGAAGAGACCTTTCACGTTGGCAATTTGTATCTGAATCGCAAGTGCACCGGCGCGATGGTGGGCGCGCATCCATTTGGCGGATTCAATATGTCGGGCACAGATTCCAAGACCGGCGGCAAGGACTATTTGCTGCACTTCCTGCAGGCCAAGTCCATCGCGGAGAGGGTCTGACCGCAAGCGCATCAGCAATCGAAGAAAGATTCCTCGCTTCGCTCGGAATGACGCCTGGACTCGGAATGACGCCGCCCGGGCTTGACGGGCGCTGAGATCCTCGCCGCGCGCGAATCAGGCTGACAAACGCGGCTCAAAAATGATCGGGCCACACTAACTTATGTCGCGCGCGGCGCGCGAGAGACTAGCTTCAAAACGCGAAAGACGGGATAGCTGAGCAGCAGGATGGCGAACGCGATCGGTGCGTTGTGTCGATCCTCGAGCAGTGACGCAATCAGAAAAATCGCGGATGCGGCCAGCGCGATGCCGGTCGTCCAGGGATAGCCCCAGGCGCGGTAAGGTCGCGGCATGTCCGGCTCTCGCCTGCGCAACATGAACAGGCTGGCGTAGGACAGCGTGTAGTTGGCAACGAAGAAAAACGAGAGCATGGCGATGACGCGCTCGAAGGTGCCGAGCACAAAAATGATTCCGACGATGGTGCTGAGCAGGAGGGCCGTTACGGGTGTTCCTCCGCGGTTCACGCCGGCTGCCGTGCGAAAGAACAGTCCGTCGTAACTCATTTTGTACAGCGTACGCGAACAAAAGAGCTGGTTGGCGTTCAGGCAGCTCAGCAGCGAAACAATCATGATGGCGCGGATCACCGCGTCTCCGTACGTCCCGAAAATCCGCTCCGCCGCCGTACCTAGCGAGAAATTGTTTCCGGCGATCTGGTTCATCGGCAGCACGTACAGCACGGCAAGATTGATGAGCAGGTAGATCCCCATGATCGAAAAAACGCTGCCGAAGATGGCCCGCGGAATTTCCCGGCCCGGGTTACGGACCTCCTCGCCGAAATAGACCACGCCATCCCAGCCGTCCACCGTGTACAGAACCGCTTGCAGCGCCAGCATGAAGGCGGCGACCAGCGGCCAACCGGAAGGCAATGGAGGTAACGCAGCCGAAGTGGCGGACGCCTCGCTACGCGCGTGGCCGCCCAGGAGAAAGCACGCGGCGACAACCACGACGAAAGCTCCGGTTTTGAGTGCCGCCGTGATCAATTGCGCGTTGCTGCCCCACTTGATGCCGCGCCATTGCAAAACAAAAAAACCGAAAATGATCAGAACCGCCGCGATCTGCTGGTACGTGAATTCGTATCGGAACAACACCGCCTTGCCGTTGAGCAAGGGCAGAAACGTCGCCGTGTATTCGGCGATGACGATAGCGACGGCGGCCGCCGTGCCGCAGGTGGAGAGCCAATCGCTCCAGCCGACCAAAAACCCGGCAAATTCGCCAAGCCCACGGCGCGAAAAATTATACTGCCCGCCGCTCAGCGGAATGGCGGCGGCAAGTTCGGCCATGGAGGACGCACCCACCAACGCGTAAAGTCCGCCGACCACCCAGGCACTGAGAAAAAGAAATGGCTTGGGCAGCCACTGCGCGATGTCGCCGGGCGAACGAACAATGCCGGCGGCGATGGTGTTGCCGATGGCCGCGGCGATGCCGAACCACACACCAAGAACCCGCAGGAGCCGCCCGCGGGTGGGTGCTTCGGCGACCGCTCTGGAAGAAGCGTCTAAACTGTTGGACAATGAAGGGACTCGGCCACTCGCTGAGACGCGCCATGATACTGGCCCGTCGTGAAAAAGCAAAGCAAACGGAGCCCATTGTAAAGAATGCCGAAGTTTTGCTGGTGGTCGATTTCCTTGGGTGAGGTGAATCGTTGGAGACCAAGCGCGCGCCCTCGCTCCGGCCGCAATTGACGACGCAACTGGTTACGGAAGTTGCGGTCGAAGCGCTAGATGTGTCGGTGGTGATTCCATGTCTGAACGAAGCGAATTCGCTGGGCATCTGCGTTGAGAAGGCGCAGAAAGCGCTAAAGGACGCGGGCCTGCGCGGCGAAGTGGTGGTCGGCGACAACGGTTCGACCGATGGCTCGATAGAAATCGCGGAGAAACTGGGCGCACGGGTGATTCGCGTGCCGCAGCGCGGCTATGGAGCAGCCTTGAAAGCGGGAATACGCGCCGCGCGCGGCAGTTTTATCGTGATGGGAGATGCGGACGACAGCTACGATTTCAGTGAAGTGCCACGCTTCGTCGAAGAGTGGCGCAAGGGAAGCGAAGTGGTGATGGGCAACCGCTTCGAAGGAGAGATCAAGCCGGGCGCGATGCCGTGGCACCACAAATACCTCGGAAACCCCGGGCTATCTGCGCTGCTGAACGTGCTGTTCCGTTCCGGAATCGGCGATTCGCATTGTGGGATGCGGGGATTTACGCGCGAGGTGTTCGATCGGATGGATTTGCGCAGCAGCGGCATGGAATTCGCATCGGAATTTGTGATCAAGGCCGCGCAGATAGGCGCTAAGATCTCGGAAATTCCGGTTACCTTGTGGAAAGATAAGCGCGGACGGCCGCCGCACCTGCGCAGCTTCCGCGATGGCTGGCGGCATCTGCGTTTCATGCTGCTGTACGCGCCGAACTGGCTGTTTCTGCTGCCGGGCGGTTTGCTGATGGGGCTGGGATTGTCTCTGGTGTTCTGGCTATTGCCGGGGCCACGCACAATCGCGCACAACATCGTGCTGGACGTGCACACCATGATTTTTGGCGTGATCTTTACCTTGATGGGCGCGCAGATTCTGGCCACTGGCGCGTTCGCAAAAGTGTTCAGCTACGCCGAGCGTTTTGATCGCAATACCGTCTCGCTGAAGCGAGTATTAAAGCGGGTGAGCCTGGAATCCGGCCTGCTGCTGGGCGGCGGACTTTTCCTCATGGGCTTGGCCGGCTGCGCGTACATCACCTGGCAATGGGCGGCCAGCGGATTTGGCGAGTTGGCACAAGTGCGCGGCGTATTATTCTGGTCCATGTGGATGTTCCTGGGAGTGCAGATTATTTTTTCATCGTTCTTTTTGAGCATGCTGGGCATCAGCCGCGGCACGTATATTGGCGACTACGATCTCGCCCCGCGGGACCGCGAAGCCGCGGATCAATAATGCCCTATACCCAGATCGATCAAATCATTGCCCGCATGAGATTTCGCGCAGCCTATCCGCACCTGATGCCGGGGTCACGTGTATGCGATCTGGGCTGCGGGCTGGAAATGGCGTTTCTGGATTTCGCTGAAGACAAAATTGCACACGGCGTTGGCGTGGACGATCAGGTGGAAAGCGGAACACAAGGGCGCTGGCAACGGGTGCATTCCGATTTGCGCGCGCGGTTGCCGTTTCAAGATGCGCAATTCGATCATGTAACGATGCTGGCCGTGTTCGAGCACCTCACGCATCCTGAGACGGTGCTGCGCGAGGCCTGCCGGATCCTGGTGCCGGGCGGGTCGCTGATCATGACCTGGCCGGCGGCGCTGGTGGATCCGATTTTGAATGTGATGCATGGATTCCATCTGATCAGCGACGAGATGGAAAGCGACGAACATCAGAAAAGGATTCCGGTCGGCGAAGTGCGCAAAATGCTGGAGCGCGTGGGCTTCGGCGAGTTGCGGCATCGCACGTTTGAGTTGGGGTTGAACAATCTGATGGTGGCTGCAAAAACGAAATAATGATGTAACGATGTGCCGATGCGGGCGAAGAAATTCGCCGAGAGCCGTTTCATCGCTCCCGCATCCGTTCTCCTTTTCATTCTTTCTCAATTCTGGTCGCGGTCGGGCGGCGGTGTGTACGGCGCGAGGAAGGTATTGTCGGTGTCCGGAGTGACCAGCCAGATTCTGCGATCGTGAAAATATTGAAGAAGCTTGGCGTCCTGTTCTTCGTCAACTTCGCGGGCCCAGACCACTTTGGCGGAATCAATGTCCGCGCCGTTATACACCCAGTCGTCGTGAATGTTGTGGTCGTCTCCGTAGCGAACGACCACCAGGTGTTTACCGGGGAGAGCTTCCAGCTTGCGCTGAACGACCAGGCGGCTGACGTCGCCCTGGCAGGTCCAATAAAAATTGTCGCATTGCTTTCTGACGACGGCGGTCGCAGTGTCGGCGAGCAGCAGGAGCACGGAAGTGCGTGCGAGGATCGCTCCCCAGCGCCAGTTCTTCCAGCGCGGATTTGCCGGGCGCATCTGGCGCAGATAGCGCAAAGCTTGCAGAAAAAATAGAATCAGCACGCAGGTTGCGGGCGAAATGTAGTGCGCGTTGGCCCACACAACTACAAAGGCGCCGGCGGCGACCATCGCGAGCATGATCCAGGCCAGACGCATACGCGCGTCGCGAAGCACAAAATAGAGTCCAGGCGCCGCGAGCAGCATGCCCCACCAGCTATACGCGGAGAAAATGCGCACCGTTTTCAGCCAGGTCAGACATTTCACGCTTTCCCAGGTGTGGTCGAATTCCTCGCGTTCCCATCCGTTGTAGAAATCCTCGAACTGCTGATTGTGATAGTGCAGCGCCGGCTTGGCGGCCTGAAAGAGAAACATTGGCGCGGTGTGATAGGTGCGGACATTCAGGCTTTCCGGAAAGAGCATGGCGTGGCCGGTGACGTTGTGGTTATAAACAGCCATGGCTGTCGCAGTGAACAGGAGGACGGCGGCGACGGGCAGCAAAATGATTGTGCGGCGTGATGAAGAATCACCACGCGCCGCCGGACGAAAAAGGAGATAGAGCAGATAGAACCCGGCGGGCAGGCTGAAGAGGAATCCTTCAAAAGGGCGGCTGTTAGCAAGGATGCTCAGGCCCAGAGCGAGCAGCAAAGCGTCGCGGACCCGCGGCTCGCGACGAAGCCGGCCGAGCGCGCCGAGCAGAAGTGCACCAGCGGCGGCGGCGATTGCCCCTCCCCAGTAGCTGTTGACCCAGTAGCTGACAACGCAGAACTTGAGCCACACGATGGCCCCGCCGAGCAGAGCCCAGCGCGGAGGAAACCAGGTGAGAAGCATCCAGTAGATAGCGGCGCACATGGCGGCGCAGCTGAGGAGGACGCCGATCCAGGGTTGCCCGAAGAGTTCGCCGAGGGCGAGGAATAGGCCCTGGGCGGGCGGATACATGGATGCGTAGCGCGGGAACCAGTTGACGTGAAAGGTCTCGAAGCTGACCCACATGGGATGGGGCGGGTTGGAGAAGCGGCCGTGGGCGAAGGTGTCGCCCATCAGGAGGAAGCTGAACTCGTCGTGGATGCCGGGGACGGGTACGGGGAAGCGCGGAAGCAGGGCCACGCGGAGCAGGACGACGGCGAGAAAGAGCAGGCAGCCAGTGAGAACAGCCCTGCGCGCGAGCGGTGCGAGGTTGCGCCACGTGAGGCTGGCGATGCGTTCGGCGGAACGAGGAAAAGCGAACTGAATGGCGAGTAGAACAGCGCCGGTGATCAGGGAGTAGTGCAGAGTGTGCTGGAGAGGTTCGAGATCGGGGGGATCGGGACAGAGCATCGGTGAGAATGATACAGGAAGAGGGGCGCCCGCAAGTGAAGCGTAAATACACGGGTCAAAGCGGAAGAATAGGATGGTGAATCAAAAAAGCGGCGGAGTGGTGGCGCGGTACCGTGGCCTTCCCGCGCCAGTGATGCAAGCCCGCTCGCTGAGGTACTCGGAAAATCAGGGCTCGAGGTCGGGATCGGTGCCGGCGGGTTTGCTGCGGCGGTGTTTGGGGTCGTCGAGGTAGTCCTGCATTTCGAGGCGGAGGTTGCCGGCGTTGGTGGCGAAACCCATGGCGGTATCGAAGTCCACGAGATCAGCGCGGATATATTGGTTGAGTTCGGCGTCGAAGTGCTGCATACCGTCGTTGGAGCCGTCGCGCATTGCATCGAGGAGAGACTTGCCTTCGGATTCACCCTTTTCGACGTATTCGCGAGTGCGCATGGTGGACTTGAGGACTTCGACGGCGGCAATGCGGCCGTTGCCATCTTTGCGCGGAAGCAGGCGCTGGGAAACGATGAAGCGGAAAGCCTTGGCAAGACGAGTGCGGATGGCTTGCTGATCGGCAAGCGGAAAAACACCGACAATGCGTTCGACGGTTTTGGCGGCGTCAATGGTATGAAGAGTGGAGAGGACGAGGTGGCCGGTTTCGGAAGCTTCGAGAGCGATTTCGATGGTTTCGCGGTCGCGCATCTCGCCGACCAGGATGACTTTGGGAGCCTGGCGCAAAGCGGCGCGGAGGGCCAAGGCGAAGGTGGGCGTGTCAGAGTGAAGTTCGCGCTGGTGAATGGTGGCGCGCTTGTGGCGGTGGAGGAACTCGATGGGATCTTCGATGGTCAGAATGTGGTAGGCCTTGTCCTGATTCATTTTGTCAATGCTCGCGGCCAGAGTGGAGGATTTGCCGGAACCGGTGGGTCCGGTGACGAGGACCACGCCGTTGCGGAGTTCGACGATTTCCTGGAGAACGGTGGGGAGTTTGAGATCTTCGAAACTAGGAATGTTGTCGGGGATGACGCGCATAACGATGGCGCAACTGCCGCGCTGCCGGAAGATGTTTACGCGGAAGCGCGAGACGCCGTTAATGCCATAGGAGAGGTCGGCGGAACCTTCTGTTTCGAGCTTGCGGATGGGGATTTCGTTCTTGCCCATAAGCTCATAGGCGATGGCGCGGGTGTCCTGGGGTTTCAGCATTTCCAACCCTTTGAACTTGAGCTCGACCAGTTGGCCGCTCTTTTCGACCTGCGGGGCGCGGCCAGGGGAAAAGATGAGGTCGCTGATGTGGCCACCGGACTTGAGCATGGCCAAGATGAGTTGGTTAAGGCCGGGTGTGCGCGGCTCGGTTTGAGGAGCAGCGGGTGCTTCTGGAAGCGTTTGCGTTATGGCGCTCATGTACTTGGACGTTGACCTGTAAAAGGTTTAGCTGAAGCAGGTACTAGTATCGGATATTGGTCGGGAGGAAGGACGGGGAATTGCTGCGGAGGTAGCGTGAAGATTACCGGGGCGCAGCGCCGTTGTGCCCCGGCCAGACGAAAGCGGAGACCAGACTAGGGTTTGGAAGCGGTATCTATGAAGTTGGCTACGTTAGTTTTCAAGTGGGCCAAGTCTTCGGGGCGCACGTACATCATGTGGCCGGCTTCGTAGTATTGCAGCTTGATGTTTTTGCGAAGGTTGGAGGAGAGGCCGAGATGGTCCATGGTCTGTTCGGTGGCGAAGAACGGGGTCGCCAAGTCGTAGATGCCGTTTTCGACTTCGACCATGAGGTGCGGATTGGAGATCATGGCGCTAACCAGATCGGCTTCGACATTCGGTGAACCGGGGAAGCCAAAGTTGTCTCCGGCGCCCTGGTGTTTCCAATCCCATTGCGCGCCATTGAAGTTGGCCGCGACCTGGTAGGTCTTGTCGGCGCCAAATTTCAGATCTTCACGGACGTAGGAATTGAAGGCAGCGACGAAGGCGCCGCTGATGGCGGTTTCCTGGGGATCATATTCGGCGAATTCGCCGAGCAGATCGTAGGTGGGACCGGAGAAGCGGGCGTCGAGACGACCGGTGGTGAGTCCGCGGCTGCGCTGGAGTTCCTTCATAAATTGAAAAAGATTGACGCGGAGATTGGCCTTGACCAGATAGTCTTCGCTGAGTCCGGTATAGCGGGCCATCCTCCTGGCAATGTCGGCCTTTTCAGAGTCCGAGAGCGCGTCGCCTTTCATCAAGGCCGCGGCGAATTCGCCAGAGGCAAATTTGCGAGCGTCGTCAATAAAGGCGTTCACGTTGTCCGGACGATCTTTCAACATTTTGTGATACCAGGCGGTGGCTGCGTAGCTCGGGAGGTAATAAATGTAGGCGTTATCGGTGCCGGGATAGAAGGAGATGGTGCCGAGATCGAGGACGGAGGAAATGAGGACGATGCCGTTGAGATAGATGTTGTAGTGGTCCTGGAGGTAGTTGCCGAGAGCGGCGGAGCGGAAGGTGCCGTAGCTTTCGCCGATGAGGAATTTGGGAGAGTTCCAGCGATTGTTGCGGGTGATGTAAAGCTCGATGAACTGGCCGAGGGAGTGGATATCCGGATCGACTCCCCAGAAATTCTTGTTTTCGGATTTGCCAACGGCATGGCTGAAGCCGGTGCCGACGGGATCAATGAAGACGAGGTCGCATTTGTCGAGAAGGGAGTAGGCGTTATCCTCGACCTTGTAGGGAGCGGGCGGAGTAATCGCAGCGTTGACGGTGACGACGCGGCGCGGGCCGAAAGAGCCCATGTGCAGCCAGACGGAAGAGGAACCAGGGCCGCCGTTATAGAGGAACGCGATGGGGCGAGTGGCGGGATCTTTGACGTCGCTGCGGGTGTAGGAGGTGGAGTAAACAAGAGCGATGGGTT
>Ga0187824_10000181_pt1 | contig 11765 bp, 12 predicted proteins | sample NC_wetland_sal_i_13_FD_132437 | JGI IMG/M metagenome (GOLD analysis project Ga0187824, IMG submission 132437) | Wetland sediment microbial communities from Neuse River Estuary, North Carolina, USA - SourceSoil_4 | ecosystem: Environmental > Aquatic > Freshwater > Wetlands > Sediment | place... | reverse complement strand
GCTTCGATCAAATTCTTTCTCAGCCGCGATAATATTCGCGAAGTGTTGGTGGTGCGGTAGAAATCATGCCGGGATAACAGATAATGGAGCGGCGGGCGTCCTCGCCCGCCGACCAGTGAGACCCTTCGACAAGCTCAGGGCAGGCGGCCCGTCCCTCCACCGGCAGAAGCGCTTCCTGCCGCTTTGAAGTTTCCCTGCGCCGATTGCCATGAGTTGGTCATCAGTAGTTCGAAGACAGTTCTTGAGGCAGAGTTCCTATGAGTGCAGTTCCTCGCTGGTTTGACCGCAAGTTCGAGTTCACGTTTCCGGTTGAGCAGTTTCCGAACCTCTGTGTGCGTTTGCGCGGAGCTCCCGCTCGACTAGAGGAGATTACCCGGGACGTGAAGAACAAAGTCATGGTGCGGAAGCCGGACGGGAAGTGGTCGGCACAGGAGCACGCTGGGCATCTTCTCGACCTGGAGCCGCTGTGGATGAGCCGCGTTGAAGATTTCGTCCGCGGTGGAGATGTGCTTACGGTGGCGGACCTGACCAATCGCAGGACGGAGGAGGCGAATCACAACGCGAGTTCGCTGAGTGAGATCGTGCGGAAGTTTCGCGCGGAGCGGATGAAGTTGCTGGATCGCCTGGACAAAATTGAGTTCTCGCTGCTGAGCCGCACGATGCTGCATCCCCGGCTACAGAAGCCCATGCGCGTGGTGGATCACCTGTTCTTCGTAGCCGAACATGATGATCACCATCTGGCGAAGATCTGGGAATTGATTCAATCCTAGTTCCCTTGTACTCCCACTCTTTGTATCGAGTGCTCACCTGATCAGGTAAATCTGTGAGAGCGTTTTCTTCCCACCCGCGCCCACATCCAAGGCATCTCAATTTCCGGACGATATTCCTGCTTGGGGGTAAGACCATGAAAAAGTTTGTAGTAGCGACTCTTGCCAGTTTCTTCCTGACGTTTGGCATGGCGTGGGCGCAGAACAAGCCACAGGCCGAGCGAATTACGAATGGTCCTGTCGCGAAGGACGTGCAAGGCACCACCGCGGAAATTGCATGGTCCACCGATGCGCAGGGCAGCAGCATCGTGAAATACGGCACCAGTCCGACTAGTTTGAACCAGACCGCGGAAGCGCCCTGGGGTGGCACCAAGGAGGCGAACGGCGACTTCAACCACACCGTTTGGCTCAAGGACCTCAAACCGAACACCAATTATTACTACCGGGTCGAAACGACGCAGGGAGCGGGAACTGGGACGCAAACCGAGAGCCAGGCGCGGGAGTTTCATACCGCGGCGAAGTGATCGTGCGACTTGCGTTCGGAAGAGCAGGTCTTTAACGCTCTTGTGCGATTGCCTAACGCGTCAGCTTGACGAGCAGGCTTGAAGCCGCCGGCACTGTTTCGAACAGATGCCCGATGATACCGCGCACCGGACGGGGAAGGGCCAGCAGGCGGCGCAGCTTGGAAGAGTTGCGAAAAACTGGCAGCAAACGTTGGCGGTAAGACTGGGAGTAAGCGGTGGCCGCTTCCGAGATCGTGCTTTGCCTACTGAGAAATCGTTCCAGACACTGGGCCGCCAGTGCGCCGCTGCGCAGGGCGAGCGAGATGCCGTCGCCGACGAATGGGTCCACAAACCCGGCCGCATCCCCCGCCAGCAGAATGTTGCCACGTACCGGTTCGGGCTCCCCGAAGAGTAAGGGGGAAGTGCTGACCGGCTCCATCAAGAGCTGCCAGTGAGAGGCACGCTGGCGCAACGCGGGACAGGCCGCAAATACCTCCGTAAGATTGCGGGCAGTATCGGAGCGCACCATGGCGCAAACGTTGATGCGGATGTTTCCGTCTCCTGCCAGGGTGACCGGTTGTACTCCGCAATAGCCGCCTTCGAAGAAGTAGAGGTCGACCGAAGCAGCGGAGTCTCGCTCGGAGTAGTGGGCTTTGAGTCCCAACCACTTGTTTCCCGGCAATGGATTTCCATTCGAAGGACGACTGCGCAGATTCGACCAGCGACCGCTGGCATCGATGAGAGCATGGGCGCAAAACTCGCCGGCTGAGGTCGAGAGGGAGAAGGGCCCTTCTCCGGTGGTGCGCTCCACGGTGGTTTCGAGTTCCGCGCGCACACCAGCGTCTTTGGCTGCCTGCCAGAGCGCGGCGTCTAGATCGTACCGGGTGACACTGGCGGCGGGCGGGTCGATCGGGGCGGAAACGGTTTTTCCGTCAAAGAAAAGACGAGCTTGAGCAATTCTCGGAGCGCGGGACAGCAACGTGTTTTCGCGAACCAGCCCCGCGACCAGGTCGAGGGATTCGGACGAGACGAACTCGCCGCAGACGCGTTGGCGGGGGAGGCGTCCTCGTTCGAGGAGAAGCACGCGTCGTCCGGAGCGGGCGGCGGTGATGGCGGCCGCAGTGCCAGCGGGACCTCCGCCGATTATGGCGAGGTCGAAGGCAATTTGTGTTCTCCCCTCCACGCTGGTCATTTCCATAAGACAAACCCTGCCGAGGCACAATTCGCCTCGGCCGTACAGGCGAGGGCGCCTGTACCTACGTGATCGTTTTTGCCGCCAGCTGTTAGCTGCCGGCTGCCAGCCTCAGTTAGTCCTTCCATACGATGACGCCCATGCGGAATAGGTAATAGCTCTTCATTTCGATGCGGGGGGCGCCGGTTCTGCGCAGCAATTCGAGCATTTCTTCTTTTGTATAGGCCTGGCGAACGGAGGCGGGCGCGTCGTGGCGTGTCAGGCGGCCGCGATAGAGCGGCATGCCCGAATAGACCAATGCGAGATGGATCGGATGGCGGATCAGATCATTGATGAGTACCGCCCGGCGACACACGCGTAGACCTTCGCGCACGCAGCCAACGAGTTCGTCCGGGGCCAAGTGATGCAGGAAGAGATTGCTGCTTATCAGATCGAAGCTGGAGTCACGGAAGGGAAGACTGCAGGCGTCCGCCACGATAGCGGCTGCCCCGTCTCTTTGTGCAGTGCCCACATGCGAAGCGGCACGGTCGAGCAGCGTTAAGTCGAGGCGAATTCCTCTTTGTGCGAGATGATCGCGGGCTGCTTGGGGAACGTAGCCTGAGCCGGCGGCGATTTCGAGCAGGGAAATCCTGCTGTCCGACGACTGAGCTGCCCTGCGTATGAGGTCGACGGTTGTGGTGGTGCCCCCGAACCAGCGGTTGATGCGGCGGAGATCAGAGAGAGATGCGGCGATTTCCGCAGGGGTTCCGGCGTCAGTGTCGAGCAATTCGGGCGTCGGCACACGGATCATGAAAGCAGCTCTTACTTTTAGCTTTGGGCTTACATGTTGGCGCCATCGGAACTGCCCCACCCAAGCCAAAGGCGGGCTTGAGCGGGCCACCCGTCTACACTTCGGCCAACTCTTCTTCGAGCAACTGTTTGTTATAGAGATCGGTGTAGTAGCCGTCTCGGGCGATGAGTTCGTCGTGGGTTCCGAGTTCGACGATGCGGCCGCCGTGCAGCACGGCAATCCGGTCCGCGTTGCGCACGGTGGAAACACGATGCGAGATGAAGATCGTGGTGCGCCCGCTCATGATTTCGCGCAGGTGATTGAGGATCTTGTCCTCGGTTTGCGTGTCGACGCTCGACAGCGCGTCGTCGAGAATCAGGATGCGGGGGTTCCGGATTAAAGCACGCGCGATCGCCGTACGCTGTTTTTGTCCGCCGGACAAGGTGAGGCCGCGCTCGCCGACTACGGTCGCGTACTGCTCGGGGAAGCCTTCAATATCGGCGGCGATGTTTGCGGCATCGGCGGCGTCGCGCACGGCCTCGTCCGAGGCGTTCTCGATTCCAAACGCGATGTTCTCGCGTATGCTGTCGCTAAACAGGAACGTTTCCTGCGGGACGAAGCCAATGTTCTTGCGCAGGAATTCGATGGGGTACTCGCGGAGCGGCTTGCCGTCGATCAGGACAGTTCCTGGTTCCGCGTCATAAACACGCGGGATCAGATCGACCAGCGTGGTTTTCCCGGAGCCGGTTGGGCCGACGATGGCGAGGCTGCTCCCCGCCGGGATTCTGAGGTTGATGTCATGCAGGACTCGAGCGCCGTTGTAGCCGAAGTTCAGGCCGCGGAATTCGATCTCGCCCAACAGTTCGGGAGGTTGGGGCGCAGCCAGCACTGCAGGTTCGTCGGTGATCTCCGGCTTCTCCTGCAGGATTTCGTTGATGCGCTTCAACGAGGCGGTTCCGCGCTGGAAGATATTAATTACCCATCCCAAAGCAATGACCGGCCAGGTGAGCTGGATCATGTAGGTCAGGAATGCCGCGAACTGTCCGACCGTCATGCGGTTCAGCAAAACCTCGCGCCCACCCAGCCAGAGAACCAGAACGACGGCGAGCCCCAGAGTGAGTTCCAGGGTAGGCCAGAGCAGGCCCATCAGGCGGGCCAGGGGCAAGCTGCGATGAATGTATTCGGTGTTGGCGCCTTCAAACTGGCGAATTTCGGCATTCTCCTGCGCGTAGGCACGAATGACGCGGGCGCCCGAGAAATTTTCCTGCGCACGAGCCGAGATGTCAGAAAACATGGCCTGGATTTTTTCGAAGCGTTCGTGAATCTGATGGCCGAAGTACTGGATGACGATCGAGGCGACGGGCAACGGCAAAAACGTATACAGCGTGAGCTTGGGGCTGATCTTGAGCATGTAGATCAGCGCGCCGGCGGTGAACACCAGAGTATTGGCCGAGTACATGATGGCCGGCCCCAGTAGCATGCGAACCGCATTCAGGTCATTGGTGGCACGCGCCATGATATCGCCGGTGCGGGTGCGCTGATAGTAGGGGTACGAGAGATGTTCCAGGTGCTGGAACATGTCGTTGCGCAGGTCAAATTCGATGTCGCGGGAGATACCGATGACGATCCAGCGGGTCAGAAACTGGAAAATCCCCTTGCTGGTTGCGATCGCGACCAGCAGCAGCGCGTAGACGCCGAGTTGGCGGGTCGAACGGCCCCCGTTCTTAAGGTAGTCGAGCGCATGCAGGATGACCTGCGGGAACTGCACCGCGATCCCATTCAACAAAAATACGCAGATGGTTCCCACGAGGAAGCCCCGGCGGTACTTCTTCATGTAGGGGAATAGCGGGCGCAGACTCTTGGGCAGCATCGTTTACTAGATGCGATTCTAGCAGCGGCCGGTGCAGGCGATTGTCAGGGACGCGGAACGACAGCAAATATCGCGAAAAATGGAGGCTCTGGGCGCAAGTACGTTCGTAACCTTGAACACAGACAAGAGCTGTCTTAACGTTACAGACTGGGCCGAACCAAGGGGAAAGACTTGTTGGGTGAGGGTGGTTTTGCAGATTCCAAGGCAGGTGTTTTCGATGTTACGGCGTACCCTGCACCAGCGTATGGTGCTCGCAGGGTTTTGCCTTGCGGCCTTGCTGGTCCTGGCGCCCCTCGGGCGTGCCCAAACGAAATCCACTCGCAAGCTGGTCTACAAAGAAAATCCTGGATATCCGATGACACTGCGCGAGGCCCACATCGGGGGCGTGGTTCGTCTGGAGATCATGATTTCTGCCAAGGGTAGCGTCGATTCGGTGGTCCCGGTCGGGGGCAACCCGGTACTGGTCGAGGCGGCCAGCGCCGCGGTGAGGCGTTGGAAATATGCTCCGGTAGACGCGGAGACCAAGACGCAAGTGGAGTTCACCTTCGATCCCAAGCATTAATCTGCCGAGATTCAACCGCGGTGATTGCCCTCAATTGCTCCCCGCACTTTGTCCGAAAGTCCTGCAAACCGAACGGCGCGATCGTGCCGGAATACTGAGGCACAGGTGACCACCAGGGCGACCGCCCATCCCACCAGGAAAAACCATCCCATGCCCATCAGAAAGGAATACACCATCTCGCTGTTCATCCAGTTGGCCCCTTGGAGATACAACCTGTTAAGCCACGAATGCATTGCAGTTCGGCCTTCCGGCGGTGCGGTAGCGCTGGACGATTTCTTGCACGGCGCGCAAGCGGCCCAGAGTGGTGAGGCTGGGGTCATCGAGAGCGGCTTCGATTTCAGTGATCCAGGCGCCAACGGCCCACGCGATGCCGGCGGACATCTCCGCGGCGACGGCGTTGATCAGGTCCTCATTACTCGCAACAGTAGCCATGGTGTTGAACCTGCCTTTCCAGAACCCGGGACATAGAGATTTGTTGCGAGGAACGCAGCGCGTCCCTCGCGGTTTGGTTACGGGTTACTGTGCCGTCGGGGCGTTTTGCCCGCCCTGAAAATGCTTTTGGATACGGGCCTGGCGGCGTGCTTGCATCTTCGCGAGCTTGTCCTTCTGGTCCGACGTGAGCACGCCCATCAGTTCCGACTTGATGCGTGCCTTTTGCACGATGAGTTCTGTCATGGCCTGGGACTGCTGCGTGGCCAGAGTGCGAACCTTGGCTTCATCAAAAGTGCTTGCCTGCTCGAGCGCCTGCATTTGCTGGTGGCTCTGCCGCAGTTGCTGCATCAGCGGCTGCATGGTGGGCTTTTCCTTGGTCAGGATGTCTTTCATCTGCGCCTGCTGAGCGTCAGTGAGATCGAGGTAATCGGTGTAAAAGCCGATCATTTTGCCAAAACCGTGCCCTCCGAAAGCACCCCTGCCGTGAGTTCTCTGCACGGTCTGCGAAACAGCCATGGTGGCGCACAAGGTGATAGCTAGAGCGACAGCGAAAATCTGGAAACGATTAAGTTGCATAGGCCTTCCTCCACGGCCGGATTTATCTCGGCATTTTGAAATCGCTTGCCCTTATAGAAACACGGGGAGGCGGGGCCGGGGGTAAAAAGTCGGTCAACCTAAGTAAAGTTTTGTCAATAACTTGGGGGAGGAGTTGACAATTCTTTACCACCCCCGAGGGGGAGGGATGTCAGAATAGTTACGTGGACCGTGTCCTGATTGTGGATGACGATATTGAGCTATGCGGCCTGGTCAGCGAATACCTGGCTCCGGAAGGATTTCGCGTGGAGTCGGTCCACGATGGGGAGACCGGGCTCCAGCGGGCGCAGAGTGGGAATTATCTGATGGTCATCCTGGACGTGATGCTGCCCGGGATGAGCGGCTTCGACGTGCTGCGCAGGGTGCGGGCGACTTCGCGAATCCCGGTACTGTTGCTGACGGCGCGCGGAGAAGATGTGGACCGCATCGTTGGACTGGAGATCGGCGCCGACGACTATCTTCCCAAGCCCTTCAATCCGAGAGAACTCGTCGCGCGCATTCGGGCCGTGCTGCGGCGCATGGGAAGTGATCGGCGGGGCAATGTGCGTCCTCCGGAGATTCTGCGGATTGGAGACATCGAACTCGATCCCGCCACGCGAACCGTGAAGCATGCGGGTCTGCCCGTGGATCTGACTTCTGTGGAGTTCAATCTTCTCGAGGTGCTGCTGCGAGAGGCGGGGCGAGTGGTCACCCGCGAGGAATTGGTCAGCGCAGTGCTCAGCCGGAAGTTCTCGCCGTTTGACCGCAGCATCGATATGCACGTCAGCAAGGTTCGCAAGAAACTGGGCGACAGCGACGACTCCGAACACATCAAGACGGTGCGCGGGGTGGGGTATATTTTTGCCAGACCGCGAGAGAAGGCGAGAAGCGGCTCCCGATGAAAAGCCTTTTCCTGAAAATTTTTCTTTCCTTCTGGCTGGCGCAGGCGCTGATCGTGGCGCTGGTGGTGCTGGCGACGGTGGTGTTCCGTCCGCAGACCGAATCGCCTTTCTGGGATTACGTGAAAGGTCACATCGCCGACCAACTTGTGCAGGCCTATGAGGGCGGGGGAGCCAGTGGGCTTTCGCACCGGATTGATCAGTTTGGAAGCACGCTGAAGCTGCAGGCGTTTCTGTTTGATGCGGAGGGCCGCGAACTTTCTGGGCGGACCGCTCCGGGATGGGCGCAGCGTCTCATCCACGGGCAGAATCCACAGGGCATGGGTTGGCTGGCGCATTTTTCGCCACGGCGCTTTGTGAAGCAGCAGGTCTCCACGGACGAGGGCAAAACGTATGTCATGGTGGCGGAGGTTCCGCCACGGCCTTGGTTGCCCTTGCTACGGCAGAAGCCTCCGGTGACAGGACTCGTGATTCTGTTCCTGGCGGTTCTGGTCTCGGGGATCGTCTGCTATTTTCTGGCCGGATATCTGACCTCGGATGTGCGCCGGTTACGGGCCGCGACCCAGCAACTGGCTGCCGGGGACTTGAATGCGCGCGCGGAGGCTCCAAGGGGACGGCGTCGTGATGAAATCGCGGAACTGGTGCGGGACTTCAATACCATGGCGGGGCGGCTGCAGGACCTGGTGTCGGCGCAGGCACGCTTGCTGAACGACATCTCGCATGAGTTGCGTTCCCCTCTGGCACGGCTGAGTGTGGCGCTCGGGCTGGCGACCCAGCGCAGCGGTCCCGAGGCCATGAGCGCACTGGAGCGCATCGAACTCGAGGCCACTCGTCTCAACGAGCTGATTGGACGCCTGCTGACTCTTGCCCGGCTGGAAGGCGGGGACGACGACCTTCGCCGCACGGAGGTTTCCCTGGATGAGTTGGTGCGCGACGTCGCGGTGGACGCCGATTTCGAAGCGCAGAGTCGTCATTGCCGCGTGCTTTGCGTGATTCAGGACGAAATCACGGTAATGGGCAGCGCGTCTCTGCTGCACAGCGCCATCGAGAATGTGGTGCGCAACGCCATGCGGCACACTCGGGAAGGAACCGAGGTCGAGATCCGGCTGGCGCATGAGTCTGGACCCAACGGCGCGGAAGCCGTGGTGCGGGTTACCGATCATGGCCAGGGTGTTCCCCAGGAAGCTTTAGACAAGCTATTCCGGCCGTTTTATCGACTGGATGATGCCCGAGGCCGCCAGACGGGAGGCGTCGGATTGGGACTCGCGATCACCGAACGTGCGGTGCGGCTGCATGGCGGCACGGTGCGCGCGGCCAACCGTCCACAGGGCGGGCTGATGGTGGAAATCCGGCTGCCGCTGGAGTCGGCGAAGCGCCTGGACCTTCCCCAAGCCGAGCGGGCCTCGGTGCAGGCAAGCTAGAAATGCGCAGCATTTAGCTGTTAGCTCTTAGCCTTTAGCTCGAGTCACGAGCAGACCCGGGACGGTGCTACGACGCCAATTGCATCGCTGAGCAAGATTGAAAATTGCAAATTACCCGATTAGCAAATTACAAATTAAGTTCCTCTCCACGCCGAGTTGGGCTTTTTCAGGCAACTCCAACCGTGCCCCCGCATTCCAATAAGTCTTTGTGGCAGTTTGCTCTTCCGGGAAATTCCTGATACACATTTGAGGGAATCAAGCCCTCAAAATTGAACTAGTTGAGGCCGACAGGGCGGTCTTGCGTTCGTAAACAATCAACGGGAGACAGAATCTTGATGAGGTCTGGCTGGCTTCGGGGTGTGCTTGCGGCATGCGCTTTGTTGGCAATCACGAATTGCGGAGGATCGGGAAAAACGGGATACGTTTATCTGGCGAGCCGGGCAACCGATCCTGGCCTGCTGACCGCGTATCGGCTGGATCTGAGCAAAGGCACGTTGAACGCAACCAACGGGGCGCTCGTGCAAACGGGGAAGAGCGCAACCACCGGAACTCAGCCGGGGCCGATCGTTGTCGACTCGACCAATAGCTTTGTATTCGTGGCCGATTATGGCAATCCGTTGGACCCCGGGACTGACAATACCAAGAAGAACGGCGACATCTCGGCGTTTTCCATCGCGAAGAACGGAGCGATCAGCAGTATCGGCTTAACGGCAATGCCAGCCTATCCAACCACGACGATCCCGGCCGGATGCGCCACCCTAAGCCCGATTGGGTTGGCGCTGGATCCCACGGGGAAATTTTTGTTTGTCGCAGATCAGGCCTTCTATAACGCGGACAGCACCGCGACTTGCACGGGGCTACCCGCCAACGGAACCCGGGCGGCCGGCGTGCTTGTGGTGTTTGGAGTGGCGTCGGGGCAGCTGACCCCGATTTCAGTCAATGCGATTCCGGTTCCCCCGGCGGCGCCGGGAACGAATGTTTCCCAACCTTCTTCAGTGGCCGTCAGCAATCAGGGAAATTTCGTGTACGTGACGGACTTCCAGAACAATACGGTGGTTGGATTCGCCTTCGACAGCAACGGTGCGCTGACTTCGATTCCTGGGCAGTTCGTTACGGTGGGCACGGGGCCAAACGTTGTGTTCTCGCCGCCGGCAGCGGACTTCCTCTATGTCGGAAACTTCTACAGCAACGACATCTATGAATACGTGATCAATAGCGACGGTAGCCTCACGCCAGTGACAGGAACAGCAATTCTTGGGACCGGAACTGGGCCGACCGCCATGCTCACCGATCCGAATGCAAAGTATGTCTACGTACTGGCCAACGGCGGCGCGCAGATTCTGGGCTACACCTTCAACCATGTGACCGGGGCGCTTACGGCGGTGGGTCCCAATGGAGGAGCGGTTTCGACGGGAACCGGGCCGGTGGCATTTACGATCCGATCGGACGGGACTACGAGCGGCAATTTCTGGCTATTTACTTCCAATCTCGGCGCTAACACGATCTCGAGTTACTCGGTCAACGGCTCGACCGGCGCGCTCGCACAGCTTCCGCAGTTGAGCGTACCGGGAGGCGGAGCGCCGTTCGGCATCGTCGCGCACTGAGTTAAGGGCAAAGAAAAATTCCGGAGGGTGAGAGTTGTGCAATCCCACCCTTCGGCTCGGTTCCGGGCAGGCTGGTTTTGCTCAAGGTGCACGCAAACCATGAGGCACCTGGCAAATCTCGCGGTCTTTCATCCCTACAGTCAAAGTGCGGATCGCCGAAAATCCCCGCCCAAACGGAGCTTGATCGGGGCACCCGGCGTGCAAACATGGGCAACCAGTCCCGAGGCGCCTTTTAAGTGGGAACCTTGAGGATGAGATAAGTCCCCAAAAGGGCGAAGATCAGGTCCGGAGACCAGGCGGCCAGTCCCGGGGGAAGTTGACTCAGGTTCCCCATCGATTCGAAGAGTCGCGAAACCACTTCGTACACGGCCGCAATGCCCACGGCAACTGCGACGCCAGTCACTGCGCCTCGTTTTCCCGCGGAGAGCGCGAAGGGGATGGCCAGCACTCCCATTACGAGCGTGACCACGGGCACCGCAAGCTTTCGCTGCAGCTGGACTCGGAGTCGCACCACGTCAAACCCGCTCTGCTGCAGGTCGTGGATATAGCGGCGCAGTTCCTCGAAACTCATTTCTGAAGACTGCTTCACTTCCTTTTTGAAATAAAGTGGCGGCTCGCTGTACTGGGAGAATGCGGTCACATCGAACTGGCGGTAGCTTTCGATGCTATCGCCGCGGAAGTTGCGTACCCAGCCTTGCTCATAAATCCAGCGCTGCGTCACCTCGGACCAGTGCGCCCGATCGGCATAGGCACGCTGCGTGATCGCGAAGCTTCGCGGATCGAACTGGAACACGGAGATGTTGGCAAACTGATCGCGGTCCGCGTCGAAGAACTGGTAGTAGTAAATGTCGGAGCGTTCGCCGAAGATCCACTTGCGGTCGGGACGCAAATAAGTCTGGGCGGGTCTGCCTTTGATCTGGTTGCGCAAGGCATCCTGTTTCTTGTTGGCGCGAGGCAAATAGATCTGATCGAAGAAGAACAGACTCCCGGCCAAGACGGCACAAATCAGGAGAATGGGAACGATGAACCGGTAAATACTGATTCCGGTCGCCTTGATAGCGGTGATCTCGTTGGAGCGTTCCATTAGGCCGAAGGTGACCAGCACCGCCAGAAGCACCGCGTATTGGGCGAGGTTATAGATGAAATAAGGGCAGACGTTCAGCAGGTAGTCGC
>Ga0187824_10000179_pt1 | contig 11812 bp, 11 predicted proteins | sample NC_wetland_sal_i_13_FD_132437 | JGI IMG/M metagenome (GOLD analysis project Ga0187824, IMG submission 132437) | Wetland sediment microbial communities from Neuse River Estuary, North Carolina, USA - SourceSoil_4 | ecosystem: Environmental > Aquatic > Freshwater > Wetlands > Sediment | place... | reverse complement strand
GAGCGCGACCGCGATCTCGACGAGGCGCTGGCGGCCATAGGCGATCTCCCGGACGGGACGCAGCGCCTCATCGGCGATGCCGAGGCGCTCGAGCAGCGCATAGGCTTCCTCGATCACCGTCCGGCGCCGCCCGGCCGCGCGCAGGAAATCGCCGGCGAAGCCGTGCCGCTCGGTGATGGCGAGCGTCACGTTCTCGAGCACGGTCAAGCCGCGGAAGAGCTGGTTGATCTGAAAGGTCCGGGCGAGGCCGCGGCGACCGCGTCGATGAGCGGGCCAGCGCGTCACGTCCCGCCCCTCGAGCTCGACCGCACCGGCCGTCGGACGGTCGAAGCCGCTGAGGACGTTCACGAGCGTCGACTTTCCCGCGCCGTTCGGGCCGATGAGCCCGAGCACGTCGCCTCGGCGGACTTCGAGCGTGACGTCGCGGAGCGCCTGGACGCCCGCGAACGACCGGGAGACGGAGGAGGCCCGGAGCGAGTCTCCGGGCCCCCTGTCCAACGCGTGCTCCACTAGATCTTGGGCACGACCTTCGCCACGACTTCGGCGACGAGCTTCGGCACGTTGTTCTGGATCTCGATGACCCGGTACTGCCGACCGAAGACCGTGTGCAGCTGCGGCGAGAAGCTGACGAGGCCCGACAGCGTCGGGACCTTCTTGAACCCCTGCATGATCGTCGCGAGCGTGGCGCCGTTCGTGGAGCCATGTGCCTCGCGGATCGCGGTCGCGACGCCGTCGATCGCCGCGGAGCCGGCGACGAAGCCGCCCGTGCCTGCGTGGATCTGCTTCGCCAGCTTGTTGATCGCCGGGTTGGGATCACCGCCGAACGCGTCCGCGTAGGTGAGGAAGTAGTAGTTCGTCACCTTCGGGCTCTTCGGCAGCCAGTACACCCCGTCGCCGGCCCACGAGTTGAGGATCGGCGTGTTGTTCCCGATGGAGCGCAGACCCGACACGAACGTCGAAAGCGCGCCGAACGCACCTGCCGTCGACGTCACGTAGACGTCGGCCTTCACGTTCGAGAACTTGCTGACGACGTTCTGGATGTTCGTGCTGCCGAGCGACTGATACGTCTCCTGGTCGACGATCTTGCCGCCGAGCTGCGTGAAGCGGGCCTTGAACGCCTGGACGACGTTCTTGAAGTAGACGATCACCGTGTCGGTCGCGAGCGCCGCGGTCTTCCAATGGCGCCCCCATGCGTACTGCGCCATTGCGGAGCCCTCATCCTGAGCGACGTTGCCGAAGCTGAAGGCGAGCTTGCCCGCCGTCCCGAACCGCTTCGGGCCCATCTGATCGGTGCCGATGCACGGCGCGACCGTCAGCAGCCCGTGATTGATGCCCTCCTGCACGGCCGGAGCCGCATAGTCGACGTCGCACGTCGTGAACAGGACGTTCGCGCCGCCGGCGATGAGCTTGTCGGCGCATGCTTTCGAGACCGCCGGCTTGTTGTTCTGCGTGTCGCACGTCTGGATCTGCAGCGGGCGGCCGTCCACTCCGCCCTTCGCGTTGATCTGCGCGACGCGGATCTTCGCGGCGGCGAGCGCGGGACCGTCGAACGGCGCCATGGCGCCCTTCGCGTCGAACGCCCAGCCGATGACGATCGGCTTCCCCGCGGTCGTGCGCGCCGCCGCAGTCGCTGCGACGACGAGCGCCGCAGCCGCGACGGCGAGAAGTGCAATTCGTCTCACTCCATCTCCTCTCCGGGGACGGCCTACGCCGCCACCCTCCGTTCCGCCCAGCACTCCAGCAGTTGTCGCCTACCACGTTCGACGAGCTTGCGGCCGTCGACGTCCCATAGCGAGTCGGGGTACGCCGCGCCGAAGCTCCCGTTGTCGGAGAAGACCTCGATGTCGTAGAAGCCGTCCCATCCGGCGCGGTCGAGCGCGCCGAGCAGGACGGGCAATCCGGCCGCGCCGTCGCCGGGCAGGACGCGGTCGGCCCAGCCGCGCGTCGGCTCACGCCTGCCGCTGACGTGCACGCCGGCGATGAGATGCGCGTGCCGCTCGATCTCGTCGAGGAGGTCGGGCGTGTTCCACAGGTGCCATGCGTCGAACTGGATGCCGAGCGCCGGCGAACCGATCTCCTCGACGACCTCGGCGGCGTCGCCGAGCGTGCTGAGCGACGACCACTCCTCGAGCCCCTCCGGCCCGAAGGGCTCGAGCGCGATCGTCTGCCCGATCCGCTCGGCCTCGGCCGCGACCTCGCGCAGGCCGCGGACGGCGGTGGCGCGGTCGCCGGGCCCGGTGAAGCAGAGGACGGCCGCCGGCCCGAACGCTGCGAGCCGGTGGAGCGAGTGGAGGATCGCCTCCGTCCGCTCGCGCGGCTCGGCCGGACCCGGGAAGAGCGGGAGCGGGTTGATCGACGGGACGTTCGGGACAGCGGTGGCGGAGCCCAGCCCGCTCGCGCGGAGGAGGGCGACCGCCTCGTCGTCGGGGCCGTCGCCGAGCTTCATCTCCCAGACCCCGATGCCGTCGAGCCCGGCCGCGGCATAGGTCTGGACGTCGTCGGCGAAGCCCGCGGCGAGCGTGCTCACCTGCGAGACGGAAACGCGGGGCAGACCGTCGGGTTCCCTCGACACGCCGGGGGTGATCGTTTCACAGGGTTTGACATGTGATCAAGTGTGGTTCACGCTCCGCGTCCGTGGCCGTGGTCCGGCACCGGACGATGGCGGAGGCCGCCCTCGAGCGGCTCCGCGAGGCGATCATCCTCGGCGAGCTGCCGCCGGACACCCCCCTGCGGCTCGAAGAGCTCGCGCAGCGGCTCGGAATGAGCATCTCGCCGATCCGCGAGGCGGTGCGCCAGCTCGAGGCGCTCGGACTGGCCGAGCACGTCCCGCATCACGGCGCGAAGGTGATGGGGCTCGACGTCGAGGAGCTGCGCGAGCTCTTCTCAATCCGGCTCGCCGTGGAGACGATGGCGGTGCGGCGCGCGGCGGAGCTGTTCGATGCGGACGACGAAGCGAAGGCGCGCGAGCATCTCGGCGCGTACGACGAGGCACGGCATCGCGCGGACACGCGCGCGGCGATGCGCGAGCACACGGCGTTTCACTTCACCGTCTACGAGGCGGCGCGGTCGGGCTGGCTGCTGCGTCTGATCCGTCCGTGCTGGGACAGCTGCGAGCGGTACCGCCCGGTGCTGCTCGCGGAGAAAGGCGCGCTGCAGGACCGGCACGAGGAGCTCGACGGGGAGCTGCTGGCGGCGTGCGCCGCGCACGACGCGGACCGTGCCGCCTCTGCGCTGCACGCGCACCTCGAGCTCGCGAGCGACATCTACGCGGTCGAGCTCGCGGGCCGCTCGATCTTCGCCTTCTAGACCGCGGCGCCGGCGGCCTTCCCACCTCCATCCCCCCACCCTCTTGGGTGGGGCAATTCTGGCGCGCGACACGTCGCGGCGGTGTGCCGGCTTCGTCTCGATCGCGCGCCGAGTGTCGAGCCCTCGGCAGCGCGATCGTTGCGGGTCAGCGGCGCCGGTCGCGACTCGTTCCGAGCTGTTCGAGGTAGGGCGAGTCCCGAACGTCCCACCAGTGCGCCGCGTTCGTCTTGAACCCGTAGTAGTCGTCGTTGCCGACGTCGAGGCGGAGCCGCGCGAGGGCGACGCCATTCTCGACCGTCGGGTAGAGGATGTCCGCGGGGCTGTCGCACACATGCGCAGGGCTTCCGGCGCACGGGTGGAGTCGCGGCCTGGCGCCGAGATTGTGGAGAAGCTCGTGCACGGCCGTGGCCGCCGCCTCGCCCGCACGTCCGAGATCGCCGCCGCAGAGCGAGTCGAGGTAGACGACCGATGCGCCGCGCGTGAGCGGCGGCCCGCCGACGGATGTCCCACAGACGTCGCGTGCCTGCACGGGGCCGTCGTAGTAGATGAGGTACTTCTTGTTCACGGCCGACAGTCCGGCCGCGACGACGGCACCGGTCAACCGTTCGAATCCCGCAGGCCCGTCACCGTAGTAAGCGCTGTCTCGCGGGAGGATCGCAACGCTCAGATCCACGCGTCCGAGGGCGGTGTCGCAGGGCACATCCTCGACGTCCAGCCGGAGATCGCGTGTCGCGTCCTGCGACCGCCACCAGCGCTGGATGGCGGCGAGATCGACGAGGATCGGCAGAGCTCGCTCCGAGGATCGGTCCGCGACGTCGGCCGGAACGGCGTACACGACGTGAATGAGAGGCGCCGACACGACGTCGGGCTGATCCGCCGCGCTCGCGGCGGCGCACCAGCGGTCGGGATCCGCGGGCGGCGCCGGAGGAGGCGACCCGTTCACCGAGGCCGCCGAGACCGTCACCACCGCGAATGCGATGAGGAGCGCGATCTCGAGCGCTCGCCGCGTCCGTCCGATCATCCTCGCCTCGCGTTCGTCGTCGGGGAGGCGGCGTGAACCGCCTCCCCGATCCCGTTCAGCTCACGTGCACCGTGGCCACCCGGGTGGCAGAGCTCGTACCGACCTTGATCGTGACGTGGACCTTCAACGTCTTCCCCTTCGCCCACTTCGGGATCACGAACGAGAGCCGCGCCACGCCGGCGGCGAACCGCTCCGCGTGCGGGATGACCTTCCCCGCGACGGACGGGTCGCAGATCATCTTTCCCGTCGTCAACGGCGCCCCCGTGTCACTGCGCGTCACGGGGAACGAGACGCTGAGCGCCCTCCCTGCGACAGCCGTCGGAGGGCTCAGGACCGGCGCTCCGATCACCGGCTTCATCACGACGGCCGGAACGGTCGGCGTCGTGGTCACCGGCTTCGAGAGGTCGTACGTCCACATGCCGTCGTCCGGCGCGTTGTCCTCGCCGGTCTGGTTCCCGGCCGAGTCCCACGTCGACGACCAGACGGTGAAGTTGAAGCCCGTCGTGACGCCGATGTCGGACTTGTTCACCGTCCAGGTGAGCACATCGCCGCTGCGGGTGAAGCCCATCGTCGGTGTTTGCGACACGTCGACGTACCCACTCCCGTCCCAGCGCTGGATCCACCAGCCGGAGCCGTCGGGGTCGGCACCGGCGCTCAGCTGATACTCCGTCCCGCCCTGGTCGAGCGACCCGGTGGACGGGTTCTTGTCCACGTCCAGGTAGACCTTGACCAGCTTCATCCCGTCGGTGACGGGGGCGGCATAACCAACGGCCGTCACTGCGACCGTGATCGTGCCCTTCACCGCGTCGTCGGAGAGGACGACGGTTGTGATGTCCGCCGCCGGCCCGTGCACGTCTCCGGACGCGTCGGTCAGGGTCATCGAGCCTGCCGTCGACCCGGACGCGAACGTCGACGCGGCGCCGATGCCGGCCATCGCCGCAGCAAACAGCGCCGCAGCGGTTGCGGCGACTGCGATCAAGCGATGCCTGCCCATGGTGCTCGCCTCCTGGAGGCGCTTGTCGCGGCCGAGACGTTGGACGGGGACGCCTCCTAGCCCCGCACGCCGCCCTCCGCGGGCTCGCACTCGTGTCCCTCTCGCGTGTTGACAATCCTCGTGCGCGGTGGGCGTCGCCCCATCGGGGAGCGCACCGATCGCGGGTGCTACGGAGGTCAGCGCGACGCGAGCGCTCGTGCTTTCTTCATCGCCCGCTCGGTGAGCGGCGGCTCGAGCAGCTTCGTCGCCACGATCGTGCCGGAGCCGGCGCCGAGCCCCGGGCCGGGCCACGTGCTCGCACCGATGTGCCACAGCCGCTCGACCGGCGTCGCATGTCCGCGACTGCCGGGGAACGGCCGCCAGAGGAAGTTCTGGTCGAGGGTCAGCGCCCCGCCGTAGGGATCGCCTCCGCGCAGGTTCACGTTCATGCGCTCGAGGTCGTGCGGGCCGAGCGCGACGCGGCCCACGATCGCGGACTCGAGGTTCGGGACGTGCCGTGCGAGCCTCGCCTGGATGCGGTCTGCGTACTCCTCGCGCAGCGCGTCGTTCCATTCCATCCGTGGCGGCAGCTCCTGCAGCTGGATCCACAGCAGCCCGGTCCCGTCGGGCGCGCGCGAAGGGTCCATCGTCAGGGGCTGGCCGACGACGATCGTCGCCTCCTCCGGGAGGAGCCCGCGCGTCGCCTCGTTGACGGCGCGCGAGACGCCGTCGAGGCCGGGCGTCACGTGGACGATCGCGGTGCGGTTCAGACGCTCGTCGCCGTCCCAGCACGCCGGCTCGGACAGCGCGAAGTGGATCTGCATCTCGGCCCGTCCGTACCGAAAGCGGCGAGCCCCGTCCGGCTCGTCCACGCCGCCGAGCAGTCGCTGGTACAGCTGCGTCGGCGTCACGTTCGCGATCACCGCGCGCGCGGCCTCGACGCTCTCGCCGTCCCCGACGCGCACCCCCACGGCGCGACCGGAGCGCACGACGACGCTCTCGACGTCCCGTCCCGTCTCGCACGTGCCGCCGTGGTCGCGGATGAGACGGACGAGCGCGTCGGCGAGCTTCGCGCCGCCGCCGCGCGGGATCGGCATTCCGCCTTCCTGCACGGCGACCGCAATCACCTGCGTCATGAACCCGGACGATGCATCGTCGGGCCCGAGCCCGGTGTGCAGCACCCAGGGCGCGAGCACGCCGTGCGCGCGCTCCGACGCGAACGTCTGCACGAGCCAGTCGCGGCTCGTCTGCAGCAGCTCGCCGGTGAACGAGGCGACGCCGGACCGGCCGAGCCGCCGCACGGCCTTCGCCGCGAGCGCGAGCCCGGCCGCGCTCCACAGCTCCGTCCCGAGGAGCCCGAAGGCGAGGTCCGCGTTCGGGAAGAACCGCTCCAGCACACCGGGCCACTCGGGACCGAGCTCCCGCGCGTTGCCGTCCGCATCGCGGAGGAGGAACGCAGACGAGCCGTCCGGGAACGCGGTCGCCGTCGGCAGGTCGGTGTTGAGGTACTCGAGCCCGCGCGCGGCCAGGTCGTCTCCGAGCTGTGCGTGCGCTGTGCCGCCGACCCACAACGGATGCCACGCGCTAAAGACGTCGTGGTGGTAGCCGGGCTCGGTCAGCTCGGCCGTGTGGATCGCTCCGCCGAGCCAGTCGCTCCGCTCGAGGACGCATACGCGCCAGCCGGCCTTCGAGAGCAGCGCGCCGCACGCGAGGGAGTTGATCCCGCTGCCGACGATGACGGCGTCGAACTCAGCCACGCATGCCGGGGCCCGACATCCCGCCCCACTCCTCGGGCGCGAGGTCGGCGATGGACTGCGAGAACGTCCAGCGGTGGCCGCCGGGGTCCTCGGCCGTGTACTGCCGCTCGCCGTACGGATAGTCCGCGGGCGGACTGAGGATGCGCGCACCCCAGAGCAGGGCGCGGCCGTGATGCGCGTCGACGTTCGAGACGCGGACCATGATCGAGTGCGCACCGCAGGCGCCGGCGGATTCCCCGTCGACGACGACGACTGCTCCGGCGCCCACGAGCAGCTGCGCTCGGTGACCCTTCGCCTCCCACCGCTCGACGAAGCCGAACGCGTTGCAGAGCCAGTCGATCGCCTCGCGCACGGACGGGTAGACAAGGACCGGCATCACCGTGCACGGCGGCATCGTCCGGTTGTTCATGCCTGCACCATCGCACGGAACTCCTCGTCCGTCACCAGCCCGCGCTTGCGCGCCCCGAGCTCCTTCACCTGCGCCAAGAGCTCCGCGCGGCGGGACTCGGGCACCTCGAGCCCGAGCTCCTCCGCCTTGATGCGGATCGAGTCGATCCCGCTCTTCTTCCCGAGGACGATCCCGCGCTCCGCGCCGACGAGTTCGGACGAGTACGGCTCGATCGACGGCGGATCGTGGAACTGCGACGCGACCGCTCCCGACTCGCGGCGGAAGAGGGTGCTGCCGGTCACCGGCTTCCACGGCTCGAGCTCGTAGCCGGACAGCTCCTGCACGCGCGCCGACACGTCGCGGATGCGGCCGAGGTCGAGGTTCGACTCGACGCCGTAGAGCGCCGCGAGGGTCAGCGCGACCTCGCCGAGGTTCGCGTTCCCTGCGCGCTCGCCCATGCCGTTGACCGTGCCGTGGATCCACGTCGCGCCCGCGCGCACCGCCGCGACCGCGTTGGCGGTGGCGAGCCCGAAGTCGTTGTGGCCGTGGAAGTGGACGGGTGTCCCGTCGAGCCACTGGATCATGCTCCCAACGAGGTTCGCCACCGCCACGGGCGCAGCGACACCGAGGGTGTCGACGACGACGACCTCCCGGGCGCCAGCGTCGACGGCCGCGTCGTACACGGCGCGGGCGAACTCGAGGTCGGCCCGCGTGGAGTCGACGCCGAAGAAGGCCGCGTGGATGTCGTGGTCGGCCGCGAAGCGCATCGCGCCCGTGATCCGGTCGAGCATCGTCTCGCGGGAGACGCCGATCGCGTCGAGCTTCGCGTCCGAGATGGGCGACTCGATCACGGCGTGGCGCACGCCGAGCTTGACGAGCGCCTCGATGTCCGCGGCGACCGCGCGCGAGAAACCCCAGATCTCCGCGCGCAACCCCGCGTCGGCAATGAGCTTCACGGCGTCCCAGTCGTCCTGCGACACGCGCGGGAAGCCCGCCTCGATACGGTCGACGCCGAGGGCGTCGAGCAGGCGCGCGATCTCCAGCTTCTGCTCGGGGTCGAGGACGACGCCGACGGTCTGCTCACCGTCGCGCAGCGTCGTGTCGTACAGGCCGACGTGCCCGCCCATGCGGTAGGGATTGCTCAGCGATCCGGTCCAGATCAGGGACATCGAACGACTCCGTCGGGGAACGCCGACATCTTCTCGACTCCGGACGCCGTGACGAGGAAGTTGTCCTCGACCCGCAGGCCGCCGCCGCCCTCCCAGTAGACGCCGGGCTCGACCGCGAGGACCATTCCCTCCTCGAACGCTCCGCCGCCGGCCTGGTGCGGATACGGCGGCTCGTGCGCGCGCGCGCCTACCCCATGGCAGATCGGATGGGTCGGCTCGAAGCCGAGCTCACTGCGGACGAGACGATCGAACTCCGCCATCGACTCACCGGGCCGGATGAGGTCCAGCGCGAAGCCGTAGACACGCATGAGATGTGACAGCAGCTCTTCGTAGTCGTCGCGCAACTGCCCGACGACGAGGTTCTTCGTGTGGTCCGCCCAGTAGCCGTCGGCGCAGACCCAGATCTCGAACAGCACCGGCTCGCCCTCGACGACCGGGAGGTCGGCCGTCGCGGTGAACGTCTTGATTCCCTTCCCGGCCCAGACGAGCGAGAACGGGAGCGCGAGCTCGACGTCGTCGCGCGCGGTTCCCCGGCCGTGGACGTAGCCCTGCCAGAGCGCCGCCGCCTCCGACTCCTTCATCCCCGGACGCAGCTGCGAGCGCACGTGTTCCATCGCCTCGGCGGCGATCGCGTTGGCGATGCGCATGCGCTCGACCTCCTGCGCCGTCTTCACACTGCGCGCGCGGGCGAGGAGCGGCGTCGCGTCGGCCGCGTCCGCGAACGCCTCGACCCATGCCCGGGTGAACGTCGTCGGCTCGCCGACCATCCGGTCGGAGGCCTGCGTCCCGAGGGAGAGCTCGAGGCCGACGCGGCCGTAGCCGCGCGCCGCGTCGATCGCAGCGTCGAGCGTGCGCGCGAGGGGCGGGCGCGGGTCGGCCGGGTGGTACCCACGGACGTAGCGCACGTCGGGCGTCCACGCGGTGCGCTCTGCGTCCTCCGCCGACGCTTCGATGCAGATGAGCACGGGGTCGCCCTCGCGCGGGAACACGCACGCGTCGTAGCCCTTCATCCCCCAGAAGTTCGTCAGGTAGAGGACGTTGTCCGGCGCGCGGACGACGAGCGCGTCGAGCTCCTCCTCGGCCATGAGCGCGCGAACGCGTTCGAGCTTCGGCGAGTCGAGCGGCCGGCCCACCTCAGACGTAGTGCTCTTCGGTGCGCTCGCGCACGCGGTCGTGGTCGACCATCATGCGCACGAGCTCCTCGAAGTGTACGGTCGGCTCCCAGCCGAGCTTCTCCTTCGCCCTCGAGTAGTCGCCGATGAGCACGTCGACCTCGGCCGGACGGAGGTAACGCTCGTCGATCTTCACGTAGTCACTCCAGTCGAGGCCGGCGTATCCGAACGCCTCGTCGAGGAACTCGCGCACCGAATGCGTCTCGCCCGTCGCGAGCACGTAGTCGTCGGGCTCGTCGGCCTGGAGCATGCGCCACGCGCCGTCCATGTAGTCGCGCGCGTATCCCCAGTCGCGCTTGGCGTCCAGGTTGCCGAGCCGGAGCTCGTCCTGCTCGCCGCGGAGGATGGCGCCGACCGCGCGGGTGATCTTGCGCGTGACGAACGTCGGCCCGCGCCGAGGGGACTCGTGGTTGAAGAGGATGCCGTTGACGGCATACATGCCGTACGCCTCGCGGTAGTTGCGCGTGATCCAGTAGCCGAAGACCTTGCTCACCCCGTAAGGGCTGCGCGGGTGGAACGGCGTGTCCTCCGTCTGCGGCGTCTCCCGCACCTTTCCGAACATCTCGCTCGAGGACGCCTGGTAGAACCGGCACTTGACGTCTTCCTCGCGAATCGCGTCGAGAAGGCGAAGGGTTCCCATCGCGTCAGCGTCAGCCGTGTACTCCGGGACGCCGAAGCTCACCTGCACGTGGCTCTGCGCGCCGAGGTTGTAGACCTCGTCCGGGCGGATCGTGCGCATCAGCTGGTTTAGCACCGACCCGTCGGTGAGGTCGCCGAACTCGAGCTTGACGTCCGAGAAGACGTGGTCGATGCGCGCCGTGTTGAACGAGCTCGAGCGACGGATCATCCCGTACACCTCGTAGCCCTTCTCGAGGAGGATCTCCGCGAGATACGACCCGTCCTGGCCCGTGATCCCGGTGATGAACGCCTTCCTAGGCACCGGGATGACCCTCCGCCCAGGAGACGACCGGGTTGCGCAGCACGCCGATGCGCTCGATCTCCGCCTCGATCACGTCGCCGGGCCGCAGGTAGAGCGACGCCGGGTCCTCGCTGAAGCCCGCCACGCCGCTCACCGTACCGAGCGAGAGGACGTCGCCCGCGGAGAACCCGAGCGCGGAGTAGTGCGCGAGGACCTCCGGCACCGTCGGCGTCATGTGGCTCATGTTGGAGGCCTGCCGCCGCTCCCCGTTGACGCGCAGCTCCATGTTCAGCGCGTGCGGATCGCCGACCTCGTCCGGTGTGACGATCCACGGACCGAGCGGGCAGAACGTGTCGATCGCCTTGCAGAACGAGAAGACGCCGCTGCGCATCTCGTTGCGCTGGATGTCGCGCGCAGTGATGTCGTTGAAGATGGTGTATCCGGCCACGAGATCCATCGCTTCGTCCGGCCCGAACCACTTCGCGTCGCGGCCGATGATGACGGCGAGCTCGAGCTCGTAGTCGAGCTCGTTCGTCAGCTGCTCCGGATAGACGACCGGCTCGTCCGGGCCGACGATGGCGTCGACGTTCTGGAAGAAGACGATCCACGGCGCGATCTCGTGTGACCAGTCGACGCGCTTCGACTCGTCCTCGTGCTCGCGGAAGTTCCCGGAGGTGTGGAAGAACTTCTTCGGGATGATCGGAGCGCGCAGCTGCGCACGCTCCAGCGGGACGCGCTCCGGGGCATCGTCCGCCCCGCCCTGCTCGAAGTAGGTCCGCATGTCCGCGACGTCGAGACGGACGATCTCGTCGCCCTCGACCCTGCCGACCCGCCCGTGGTCGTACGTGACGAGCTTCATCGAGACCGCAGCCAGGCGAGAACCTCGCCGGCATTCGCGTCTGGAGGGAAGACGGGATAGAAGACCTTCACGATCCGTCCATGCTCGGCAACGAGCGTGATGCGCTTGTAAAGAGTGAGTCCGGAGATGTCGAAGGTCGGCAGTCGCAGCGCTGCTCCGAGGCGCCGGTCCGGATCGGCGATCACCGGGAACGGCATGCGGTTCCGCTCGGCGAAGTCGAGCTGGTCGTCGAGCGTCTGCGCGGAGCG
>Ga0187824_10000177_pt1 | contig 11858 bp, 10 predicted proteins | sample NC_wetland_sal_i_13_FD_132437 | JGI IMG/M metagenome (GOLD analysis project Ga0187824, IMG submission 132437) | Wetland sediment microbial communities from Neuse River Estuary, North Carolina, USA - SourceSoil_4 | ecosystem: Environmental > Aquatic > Freshwater > Wetlands > Sediment | place... | reverse complement strand
TTCTGGGCCAACGTGATGATCACGGCCGTTCGGGATAAGAGCGGACATTTGCTCGGATTCTCCAAGATTACGCGCGACTTCACCGAGCGCAAGAAGGCCGAGGAATCTGTGCGCCTGAGCGAGGAGCGCTTCCGGTCACTCTTCGAATTTTCGCCCGACGCGATTATCGTGACCGATCAGGAAGGCAAAATCGCCGAAACGAATGGACAGGTCGAGAAATTTTTCGGCTACGGCCGCGGCGAATTGCTCGGCCAACCGGTGGAAATGCTCGTGCCCGAGCGATTCCGGCACGCGCACCCTGCTCATCGCACTGGATATAACGCCCAAGCCCTGACTCGTCCGATGGGTATCGGACTCGAGCTTTACGGAAGGCGCAAGGACGGCACGGAATTCCCCGTGGATATCATGCTGAGCCCCGTGAAAACCGATGGCGGCAAGCTCGTGCTCAGCGTCATTCGCGATCTCTCGGAAAAAAAGCGGGCGGAGGAAGAGCTGGCTCGCAAAGAACGCGAAAAACGCTACCTCGAAGAAGAGTTAAATACAGAGCACCGATTTGAAGACATTATCGGGGAGAGCGTCGGCCTGAAGAGAGTGCTAAAACAGGCTGAAACAGTAGCCGGAGCCGATGTGACCGTACTCATCCTCGGAGAGACGGGCACCGGCAAGGATCTGATCGCCCGCGCCATTCACAACCTCAGCCCTCGTCATGATCGGACTCTTGTGAAACTGAATTGTGCTGCCATTCCCACTGGTCTGCTCGAGAGCGAGCTTTTCGGCCATGAGAAGGGCGCCTTCACCGGGGCCATATCGCAAAAGATTGGCCGATTGGAACTCGCCCATCAAGGCACCCTGTTCCTCGACGAAGTTGGAGATTTGCCTCTCGAGATTCAGCCTAAGCTGCTGCGTGCACTCCAGGAAAAGGATTTCGAAAGGCTCGGCGGTACGCGCACCATTTCGGCTGATATCAGGCTTATAGCCGCGACCAACCGCAACCTCGAAAAGATGGTGGCGGATCGGGAGTTTCGCAGCGACCTCTACTACCGCCTGCGAGTCTTCCCCATTTCTATTCCGCCGCTGCGCGAGCGCCGTGAGGACATTCCTCTGCTGGTCCGTTATTTCGTTGCCAAGCACGCTGTCCACCTGGATCGGAAGATAGAGTCGATTCCTCCGGAGATCATGAAGGCGTTAACAAAATGGGACTGGCCCGGTAATATCCGGGAACTGGAGAACTTCATCGAGCGCTGCGTAATCCTCTCCAAGGGACCAGCTTTGCGAGCTCCTCTAGCCGAGCTGCAGGTCCCAGAGGAAACGACGACTCAGCAAGAGGACGTCAGCCTTGAGGCAACGGAAAGAGAACACATTCTGCGAGTCCTGCGCGAAGCGAAAGGTATGATCGGAGGGCTAGATGGGGCAGCCGCTCGCCTGGGCCTGAAACGTACTACTCTGAATTCCAAGCTGAAGAAGCTTGGAATCAAGCGACAAGACTATATCTAGTCTCCGAGACGATTAATCGTCTCCGTCATTTCGTCACTTCCCAAAATAGTTTCTCAGCAAAACCTATCGCAGTAACGATAAGTGCCCTATTTGCCTAGAGTTGCACCATAAATTGTGTCGGCAATCACTTTGGTTCCTCGATTGCCACATAAGAGGGCGTGCTGAGAATCACAATCAACGACGCAGCTGGGAAACTAATGCTGAAGCTCGAGGGAAGGATCGTTGGGCCTTGGTCAGCAGAACTGGATCGAACTTGGCAGGGGCTCCGTCCTTCCCTCGACGACAAAAAACTCGTGATCGATCTTTGCGGAGTCACCTATATCGATAGCGACGGCCGCGGAGTTCTCGCAAATATCTATAGGCAAACTAAGGCTCAGTTCCAAACGGACACACCTCTGACCCAATACTTTGCTCAGGAAGCTCGAACTACCAGTTTGAAAAACGGAAATGGCATTGGAAATGGCTACGGGAAGAACCATGAAAAAGGAGAACCAAAATGAAAGGTCCTTACGGTTTCGAATTGAACGATAGCTGCCAGAACTGCAAAGTCCGGGGCAACGGCTTCTTCTGTCAACTGTCCGGGCCGGCGTTGAAGGACCTTGATGCCATCAAATTCACTTCCGCCTATCCAGCGGGCGCCGTCCTTTTCATCGAGAAGCAGACCGCTCGCGGCGTCTATGTGCTGTGCGACGGAGAGGTGAAGCTCTCTATCAGTTCCAGTGAAGGCAAGAAACTGATCCTGCGTATAACCAAGCCGGGCGAAGTGCTGGGACTGGTTTCAGCGCTCTCAGGAACTCCGCACGAAGTCACGGCAGAGACCTTGCGGCCGTGCCAGGTGGCATTCATTCCGCGCGATGCCTTTTTGCGGTTTATGTCCAAGCATCCCGAGGCCTATCCGTTCGTTGCCAGTCAGCTCGGCTCGCATTACCAGGTCGCTTGCGAGCAGCTTCGGAACCTCGGTCTTTCGGCTTCTGCACCGGGGAAATTGGCGAAACTCCTGCTCGATTTTGCTGTTACGGGACAGCAAACCAAAGAAGGAACTCGCATCAAGTTGCCGCTGACCCATGAAGAGATTGCCGAATTCATTGGCACTACGCGCGAGACGGTCACGCGTACGCTCAGCGAATTCAAGAGCCAGCACCTGGTCGAGCTTCGCGGCTCGAGCCTGATCATCGAAGACCGCGAGGCCCTCGAGGAGTTCGTCACCGCGTAACGGGCATTTGTTACAGACGCAACACAACTAGTACGGCCACAATCGGTTTCCTCTGAGCACGTACAACGCGCCGGAGCGGCTTAGCAAAAGCGGACGCTAGATTCGACCAAGCAGTGGCACGCCGGCACGTGCCGCGCGGCGTTCCCCAACCTTAAAAGGCTTCTCCTAACACTGGATTTCCAAGAGACTGTCTTGCTTGGGTGCTGGAATTCATCCGGCCATGCTTGCGTTACGACCGTGAGTGATACAAATCACAGCGGGCACGAGTCTCAACCAGATAACGTGAGATCGAAGTAAGGCACTGACTCAGAGGGACTTGGCGTGAGGGGAATTCTCAAGCTCGCATATAAGCTGCTCGTTAATGACAAGGCGAAATTCACAGCGCTGCTTGTCGGCATTACCTTTGCCGTATTTTTGATGATGTTCATCAGTTCGATGTTCGTCGGCGTCTTGAATCATGCCTCCGCGACCGTTGTCAATATCGGAGCCTCCATGTGGGTCATGGATCCGTCCGTTCAAGCGATCACCAGCTCCATCGGAATGCCCGCCTACGTCTTGGACGCAGTCCGCAGCATACCCGGAGTGGAATATGCGGTGCCGCTGTATTCGGGCGGAGCTCTGGTCAAATTGCCGGACGGCACCTATCAAGGCGTTACCGTAGTTGGCCTGGACGACACGAGCTTGCTTGGTCGGCCGATGCTGATTGAAGGAAAGATCGAAGACATCTACGCGGAAAACGGCTTCATCGTGGTCGCCGATGCGGAATACGAGAAACTGGAAAAACCGCACGTGGGCTCGGAGTTTGAACTCAATGACCACCGTGGCGTAATCGTGGGAGTTGCGAAGGTCACGGTTTCTGGACTGTTTGGACTCCCTACCCTCTACACCACCTATCAGAGAGCGGTGCAGTACATTCCCAATCCTCGCTTCACGATTTCCTACGTTCTCGTGCAGCCGAAAAGCCCGTCCGATGTCGCAGAAATCAAGCGACGCGTTGCCGCCCTGGGCTATCTGGCGGTCACCAAAGACGAATTCATAAAAAAGAATGCCAACTTCTTCGTGTTTCAGACGGGCGGAGGGACCAATATCCTGATCATGACGCTAATCAGCTTCATTGTTGGGCTATCCATCTCCGGCCAGACGTTCTACACGTTCATCCTGGAAAATCTGGAAAGGTTCGGAGCCCTAAAAGCCATCGGCACCAGAAACAGCGAACTGGTCAGCATGATCCTGTTCCAGGCCGGATTCACGGCTTTGACGGGCTACGGCCTGGGTGTGGGCTTCTGCACTCTCCTCATCTATTTGGCCAAGCTGCGGCTGGCGAGCTATGCGGCCATGATCACTTACCCGAGCCTGCTTGTGTCGCTGGCGATGGTCGCGATCATTGCAGGAATTTCCAGTTACGTGGGTGTGCGGCGGGTTCTGCAGATTGAACCTTTCGATATTTTCAGGGGATGAGATGCCGCGGATAGCGATCAAAGCGAGCGGACTCGAAAAATGGTTTGGCGAAGGCGAGGCCAAAACTTTCGCTTTGCACGGCGTGGATCTGGAAGCTGATTTCGGCGAAATGGTCTACATCGTAGGCCCGTCCGGCAGCGGCAAGACAACTCTATTGAGTGTCCTCTCGGGAATCCTAAGGCCCAATTCCGGCAGCGTTCAGGTTGAAGGAACAGACATCTGGAGCCTCGACAGCGATCACTTGGCTGAATTCCGCCGGAATAGAATTGGCTTCGTTTTTCAGGATTATCACCTTTTTCCACGCCTGAGTACCGCTGAGAACGTGGCGATTCCGCTGATTCTCAAGCGCAAGGACTGGAATCAATCCACCAAAGAGGCTCTCAAGTATCTCGATGCGGTCGGCCTGAAGGCTCGCGCTGAACTCCCACCCATGAAACTCAGCGGCGGAGAACAGCAGCGCGTCGCCATCGCTAGAGCGATCGTTGGGCAGCCGGATATCTTGATCATGGACGAACCTACGGCTTCGCTCGACGGCGACACAGGCCGTGCGATTGTGAGTTTCGTGCACCAGAATCTTCTCAACGAGAATCGCTGCATCGTCGTCGTGACTCATGACGAGAGAATTTATGAATTTGCTACTCGAATTTTGCATATGGAAGATGGCCGGCTGCTCGGTGTCGAGGAATGCGCGGCCATAAGAGGATGAATTATGAGGTACAGACTGCTATTCACTCTCGCATTTATAGGAATCCTGGCCGGTGGTGTTGCCAGCTATCTCTTTAGCATCCAGAAACCCGCTCAACCGCCGGTGTACAATCCGGCGTCGAATCCTTACGCCCGCGGTATTTACGCAGAGGGTATCGTAGAAAGCGATCAAGCCAGCGGTTCGAATATCAATGTGTACCCGGAAGTTCCAGGCACGGTGAAACAGATTCTCGTCACCGAAGGCCAAACCGTGCACAAAGGCGATCCTTTGGTTCTAATCGATGATTCCATTCAAAGGGCAACCGCGGAGCAACTACAATCGCAAGCCGAGGCCGCATTGTCGCTTCTGCAAGAGCTCAAGGCGGAGCCAAGGCAAGAGACCCTGGATGTGGCGGAAGCTCAAGTGAAAGCGGCGCAGGCAACTTTAAAAACTGCGCAGGACAGTTTGGCCAAACAACAAACCGCTTATGAAATGAACACCAAGGCGATAAGCAAAGATGCGCTGGATACGGCGGTAAACGCCGCTGCGGTGGCAAAAGCGAACTGGGTGGTTGCAAAAAAGCAATATGAGCTGACCAAGGCCGGTGCCTGGAGGTACGACGTCCAAACTCAAGAGCGCCAATACAACGCACTGCAAAAATCCTATCTAGCTTCGAGTGCCCTGCTTTCCAAGTACACCCTGCGGGCTCCTAGGGACGGCACAGTCTTTTCAATCAATCCAACAGTCGGAAGCTTCGTATCTCCGCAAGGCTCATACGACGGCTACACGCAAGGGATGCTTCCCGTGCTGGTGCTGGGTAGCTCGCAGGCTTCTCTTAATGTTCGGTGCTATGTAGATGAAATCCTGGTACCGCACCTTCCGTCCCCTTCCCGGATGAAGGCGGAAATGTCTGTACGCGGCTCGACTACCAAGCTTCCTCTCGATTACGTGAGAACACAACCGTTCGTGTCTCCGAAGATTGAGCTTTCCAACCAAAGGACAGAGCGGGTCGACGTTAGGGTCCTGCCGCTAATTTTCAGGATCGATAACCCTGAGAATGTGAGCCTCTATCCTGGCGAACTCGTTGACGTATATATCGGTGAGTGATATGAGGCGATCGATTGTTCAAATTATTTGTTCCGACAGACGAGTGAATACACTCCCATGCGACAATGGCGTCGCAGCGGACTTATTTTGTCCTTGTACGCTGTAAACGTTCTTGCGGAGGGCTCAATATGTTTAGATTAGCAGCACACAACGCCCTGTTCTTGGCTGCGCTCGTTCTTGCCTTCACCTCAACGGGGATCGCGCAACAAAAAGACGAAAAGAGAGAAAGAATCTCTGCCGAAGGGAAAGAGTGGTTCAGGGCGTATTGCGCTTCCTGTCATGGTGAAGATGCCAAAGGAAGCGGCCCGGTAGCGAGGGAGCTCAAAGAGCCGCCGCCTGACCTTACTACGCTTGCAAAACGTAACAACGGGAAGTTCCCAGAAGATTACCTAAAGAAGGTATTGGTCCATGGTGTCGCTGCACCCGCTCACGGGAGCTCTGAAATGCCCATATGGGGTCCCGCCTTTGCCGGCGTCAACACTCGCGAACTGACTCAGTATTTGGAGTCTGTGCAGACAAAATGAAGCGGGATGCTTGCACGAATCATTAGCTGCGTGTCGTAAGGACGTCATTAAGGAGAGCTTTTATGTTCTCGTCAGTCACGCGCAATCTCTTCTTTTCGCTCGCACTGCTAGCGTTGGCTGCCTCATTCGACACGGCTCGCGGGCAACAAGCGCCGAAGAAGACCCCTACCGCCCCCGTCGAACTCTCGGGAGGAGAACTATTCAAGTCCTATTGCGCCACATGCCATGGAACCGACGCTAAAGGAAATGGCCCAATGGCCGCCGTGCTGAAGGTGCCGCCGCCGGATCTGACGATTCTGTCGAAACGCAACAATGGAAAATTTCCTGCCGATCACGTCGAAACTGTGCTGAAAAATGGATTGAATGTACCGGCGCACGGGACCGCGGAGATGCCGATATGGGGTTCAACCTTCGCGGATATCAAAACCCATCGCGTCGTTACCATGCGGGTTACCGACGTAACGCGCTACCTCGAATCGTTACAATCGAAATAAACTCCGTGTGCTCCGCGACCTCGCTTGCGATGGCTTTCGGGGCCGCCTTATTTTTCCCGTAGTTCCCAGAAAGCTACCTTCCCCGCGCGCAGATGCAATTGCGTGCGGGTCCGCCGAGCAGAAAAAACCCACCTCATTCCGGAAGTATCAAGCTGAAGTGCTTTCGCGGCGCATGTTTGACTTCCGCAAGCTGCGGCGACCGGTGATGCCTCCGCAGAATCAAGAACGGTACTCCCATGATCACAGCGAAAAACATGATCATAAATAGAACTGCTGTTGTTGGCGTAGTGAGCGGTGGCATGCCGTCCTCCTTGTAATATCCACTGCAATGCTGGGCTAAATGCCTAAAAGTCGCCGTGATTCCCCGGACAACAAAGTGTGATTCAAGTCACGCTTAGGGTTCAGTCTCTCCAATTGAAGACTCCTGGCTGCTCCTGTGACTTGGGTCACAGCAATGCGTTGTTGCCAGCGGATACTGTACCCATGGCGTTCACATCGAACTCAGGCAAAGGAGGATGCATGAAAGTCAGGGATGCGATGGTGAAAACACCCGTTTCTTGCAGTCTGGAGACCAATCTGGGCGGGGCTGTGGAGCTCATGTCGAAACGTAACTGCGGGATTGTTCCAATTGTCGATGCCCACCGAAAAGTTATGGGAGTCATAACGGACCGCGATATTGCAATCGCGACGGGCACACAGAATCGGCTCCCAGCAGAAATCAAAGTGGCAGAAGCCGCCACGCGCAAGGTCCATTCGTGCAAGCCAACGGATGATGTCCGTTGGGCGCTCGACATAATGGGCGAAAACAAGGTGCGCCGCCTGGTGGTCGTTAATGACCAGAATCAACTCGAAGGCGTTCTCTCCATGGACGACGTTGTGCTTTACGCCGAAACCAACCCAACCGGAAGAGCCGATATTTCCGCCGATGATGTGCTGAGAACCCTCAAGGCGCTGTACTCACCACAGCTGTCGGCACGCGCGGCAGGTGCTGAACGTTAGCCGTTTGGGATAGTTCCTCTGAACGTGGCGTTCTTTTAAGCCCGTTCTCGGGTGCATGGATTGTGACCGGGAGCACTTTCGAGTGTGGAAAATCACACTGTGCGCCTTGAGTCAGCCAACCAGAATTGCTTAGGAGGCAGGTGATGAACAATCGTTGCTCCAATTGTGGGATCCCCACACGCACATTGAGTACTTATTGTGACGTCTGCCAGACGATGCTGGTGGCTGTCGAGCGACCATTCTTTATAAAAGCTCAGCAAGAGTTCTATAAAGAAAACGTGCGGCGCATCCGAGCGAAGGAGCGTCTCCTGCGCAGTAACGAAGAGCCGGAATTGAGATGAGCTTCGCTTTAACCGATCCAACTTTTTAATGGTAAGGGCTTCAGCCTGCTTTGTGAGCGGTCTCGTATGAAGACGACACTTGCTGCAGATCCAAAACAACTTTCAAAGTATCCGGTTCGAACGGCTCAAATCTAAAATTAAGATGTCTTGCAAGGGCGAGCATCCCTTCATTTTCCGGCAGGATTTTGGCGATAATCCGCGAGAGCTTTTCGTCACGGCCGACCTCAACCAACTGGCGCACGAGCTCGGTCCCCAAGCCTACCCCTTGGTACGCGTCAGTTACCACGACCGCAACCTCCCCTTCTAATTCGCCAGGCATTTTCGTCAGCCGAGCCACAGCCACGATTTCGTGCTCGTCGGAATCCGCTTTCTGAAGATCGGCAACCAGCGCGATTTCCCGGTCGTAGTCGATAAAACATTGTCGTATCAACCTTGCGTGAGCGACGCGCTCATCCAGGCTCACCATGTGAAAATACCGGAGAAAAACGCTAGCTTTCGAAAGGCTCTGATGAAATTTCACCAGCAACGGCTCGTCTTCCGGCCGTATCGGTCGAATCAGTAGCGAGGTCCCGGCCTTACTCTTCCATCGCCTGACATATTGAGTCGGATAGGGCCGGATGGCCGGCTTGGGCAAGCTTTCCAATGCCATTTCTGCCCCATGAACAACGATTCGTGCATCGAGTGCGACTATTTGCTTATCGGACACAAGCAAGGGGTTGATGTCGACCTCCTTGATCCCGGGTTGTTCGACGATGAGCCTGCTAAAGCGGACCAGGATGCGTTCGAGCGTGCCGATATCTACTGGCATGCGGCCGCGCACGCCATTCAAAGCCGTGAAAATACGCGTCTGTTCCATCAAACGCCGCGCTAACGTGGCGTTTAGGGGCGGCAGGGCGAGGGCCCGGTCGCGATAGACTTCCACCAGTTGGCCCCCTGAGCCGAAAAGGATCACAGGACCAAACTGCGGGTCCACGCTGCTCCCAAGGATTAGCTCATAACCTTCCAGCCGTACCATCGGCTGGACCGTCACTCCTTCGAACTTGTCTACTCCGACTCTCTCTCGAACAGCCGATTGAATCTCGCGGTACGCGTGCCGCACGTCTTGTTCATCGGTAAGATTCAGCTTCACTCCGCCGACGTCCGTCTTGTGCGTGATGGTCTCGGAGTAGACCTTCAATACAATCGGAAAGCCGATGGAACGGGCAAGGCTCGCAGCGTCATCCTCCGAGCGCGCCAGTCGCGTATCCACGATCGGAATGCCGTAGCGCCCCAGGATCTGCTTCGATTCGACTTCAGTCAGCAGCGTGCGGCCGCCGCGTCGCACCTCTTCCAGAGCTCGAGCAACAGCTTCGCGAGAGTCGTCTCCCTCTTTGATCTCTTCTGCCAGGCTCGGCGTCTCGTAAATGCCGCGCAGGTTGTAGGTATAGCGCCACATGTCGCAAAACGCGCGGGCCGCCGTATCGGGGTAAGCAAATGTCGGAATCCCCGCTTTGTTCAATATTTCCACGCCCTCTGTAACCAGCTTGCCTCCCATCCAACTCGCAAGCACGGGCTTGCCGGAGCCGTGGGCGTACGGCTTGAGATAGTCCGCAACACGAGCCGGATCGGTCATTCCTTGCGGCGCTAGGATTGCCAGCAGCCCGTCGCCGTTCGGATCGTGAATAGCAATTTCGAGAGCGCGAGCATACTCCTGCGCGCCGGCATCGCCGAGGACGTCAATCGGATTGGCATGGCTCCAATGAGGCGAGAGGAACTGGCTGAGTGCTTGCACGGACGAGTCAGAAAGGCGCGCCAGTTCGCCACCTTTGGCAATGAGTGCGTCGGTGGCCAGCACTCCCGGCCCGCCGGCGTTGGTCAGGATCATCAGCCGCGGTCCCTTCGGCCGTGGCTGACGGTCCAGCGTTTCAGCCATATGGAAGAGGTCCGAAATCGTCTGCACGCGCAAGGCGCCACAGCGACGGACCGCAGCATCGAACACTTCATCGCTGCCGGTTAGCGCTCCTGTATGCGAAGTGGCCGCACGAGAAGCCGCTTCGGACCGCCCTGCCTTGATGACAATAATCGGCTTCTGCAGCGCCACCTCACGAGCGGCGGAAAGAAAGCTGCGGGCGTCGCCGACCGATTCCAAGTACAGCAGGATGCTGCGCGTATTTTGGTCTTCGCCGAAATAATCGATCAAGTCGCCCCAGCCAACGTCAAGCATCGACCCGGTGGAAACAATCGCGCTGAAGCCAACCTGCTCCTTTAGGCTCCAATCCAGGATCGCGGTCTCGAGAGCTCCGCTCTGGCTCAAGAACGCTACACTCCCCGGCAATGCCATGTCGTGCGCAAAAGTGGCGTTGACCCCGGCGATTGGATTCATGATTCCAAGGCAGTTGGGACCAATAAGACGCATTTCGCTTCCGCGCAAATATTGCCGGATCTGGTCCTCGAGCTTTGCGCCTTCAGCGCCGCGTTCCTTGAAGCCCGCAGAGATCACGACGGCGGCGCGCACTCCCGCCTCTACGCATTCAGCAATTACAGCTGGAACTGTGGGAGCCGGAGTGATGACGACAGCCAAATCCACCTTTTGGGGAATGCTGGCTATGTCGCGATAGCAGCGCACTCCCAGAATTTCTTCGTGCTTGGGGTTCACTGCGTAGAGTTTCGCTCGAGACGTTCCCGTCGTGAGGTTTTCAATAATCGTGCGCCCGACGCTTCCCTCGCGGGCAGTGGCGCCGATCACCGCAATTGACTGTGGGTTGAATAGGCCGTCAAGCCCTAAATGTCGGTTCATCGGCTGGTCACTTTACAATCTGCGCGCTCATGAGGTCAGCATCAAACGCGGGCACTAGATGACTTTACTCTCGCGGCCATCCATTGTCTCGACGACCTCGGCTACTTTTCGCAAGAGTGGCTTTCGTAATAGGAGTTATCCTGGAAGAAATGTTAAGGCGTTATGCCTAAAGCGATGTGATCCGCGTCACTGTGCCAATTTGGCAATTCCTGTAAAAGATAGACATGGCTGGGAGCTCCAATCAAACTACGACCCTGCGACGAGCCGTTATATCGTTTCTTGTCGCTCTCGCATTCGGTTGCACTCTACTCGGAGCTGCGGCAGCAGCGGCTCAGGAACAGCGCGTTGCACAGAGCCAACCTGAGAATCTGATCTACTCTCTGAAAGGTCCCGAGCTATTCCAGGCCTATTGTGCTACTTGCCACGGTTCGAACGGAAAGGGTGATGGCCCCGTTGCGCCTGCTTTGAAGGCGAAAGTGCCTGATTTAACGCTCCTGGCAAAGAAGAATGGAGCGCACCTCCCGTCGGCGCGCCTGCGCCGGATAATTGCGGGAGACGAAGTTCTAGCCTCGCATGGTTCTCGAGAAATGCCAATCTGGGGGCCTATATTCCATCAGATCGAAGAGGATCAGGATTTTGGCAACGTTCGTTTGGAAAACCTCGTGAAATACCTGCAGTCGATCCAGCCGGTCGCAGCTTCAACTCCACCATCCGGAGCAGATTTGTATGCACAACATTGCGCCGTCTGTCATGGCAATGATTTAAAG
>Ga0187824_10000176_pt1 | contig 11866 bp, 11 predicted proteins | sample NC_wetland_sal_i_13_FD_132437 | JGI IMG/M metagenome (GOLD analysis project Ga0187824, IMG submission 132437) | Wetland sediment microbial communities from Neuse River Estuary, North Carolina, USA - SourceSoil_4 | ecosystem: Environmental > Aquatic > Freshwater > Wetlands > Sediment | place... | reverse complement strand
GATGGACACATCGGGAAAATCCAGAATCAGACGGCGAACAATCGGAACAGCGGGATCGTTTTCGTCGCCTACGGCGAAAAGGATTTCGTATTGCGGATATTCTTGCCGGCAAAAACTGGCGAAATTCTCGTAAGCTCCGCGGTCCAAACCATGCAAAGGCTTGAGAATGCTGACGGGAGGAGTGAAGTCATTTGAAGACTTCGGTGTCTGGTTGTGTGATTTTCGAAAAAAGCGCCACGCGGACCAAACGCTCAGAACATAAAATGCCAGTGGCGCCAACGCAGCCGCAAAGACAACTTCGCGCAAGAAAATGTATGAATGCCGTAAATATGGCAGCAGCGACATCGGATCGGCCCATGCCATTGCCACGCCAAGCGAAATAAAAGCCACCCCTGCCCAGCGTACTGCATTCAGGCGTTCCCGTAGCAAGAACTTTGAGCCAAGCGCGCCCGTCACGTAGGCAAGCGACGTTGCTGGAACCACAAAGCTGACCGGATACCAGGACAGCATGGTGAGAAACGCATAGAACGATACGGCCATCAGCCCGATGGCGATCCACAACCACACCTGACGCAACGAACGACCCAGCACTTCAAATATCGCAGCCGGGGAGAATTGCTGCACCTCGCCGATCTGCTTCATGGCGTGGCTCAGGCTGATCTCGCCACAGGTCCCCGTCAAAACCACGAAGCTGAGGATCAGAGCTGTGCGCATTTTAGTTCCGGTCAGTTTGCGGAACTTATGGAACCGGCAGAAGCGGATGGAGTGGTGCGCGGTGGCGTGCGGCTGACCAGAAAAACTCCGAATATGATCAGGACAATTCCGATTCTGCGCGCGATCGGCACATACTCTCCCAGCCAGAGATATCCCAACAGCGGAACCAGTGCGTAGGTGATGGCGGAAAATAGCATGACAAAGCTGTAGTCCGCCAAAGAAAGCACCAGCATATGGCAAACCATAAACAGCAACATGCAGCAAATGCCCAGCCAGATAGTGCCGCTCGTGAAGGTCTGGAAAGCTCCTCGCCAAATCGCGGAACGAGTGGAAAAATCGATCGGCCCCAGCATCTTCATGCCCTTGTCTAGAATGGCGTTTCCCACCGACCCTAAGGTGATCATCAAAAACAGGAGAATGTAAGTCTTCGCCTTCAGGCTTCTGGTCGAAGAGGTAATCTGTTCCATTTTGGCGGGACGATAGGAACTAGGGAAGCGTGCTAGCTTGCTGGGCTGCTGACCGTAGCCGCTGAGGGCTGCGCGGTCTTCTTGCGCTCATGCAGGAAACGGAAAAACTCGACTCCCTCGCGCAGGCGGCGTCGCATCACTTCCGGGCTGCGGACCATTCCGCCCACCATCGAGAAAATCTTGCGAGGGCGGAAGTAGAATTTGCGGTAAAAATCTTCCACGGAATTGAACATCAGAGTGGAAGAGACCGTGGGGTAACTCAACGCAGCGATTTGCACGCCATGCGTGTCCACCAGTTCACCGGTTTGAATTTGCAGCCAGCCTTGCTCTTGAGCCTGGCGATAGAGCTCGGTCCCAGGATAAGGCGCCGCCAGGGAAACCTGGATCGTTTCCGGCTCAATGTCGCAGGCAAAGCGGATTGTCTCCCGAATGGTCTCGGGCGTCTCACCGGGCAAGCCCAGGATAAATGTGCCGTGAATTGTGATGCCAAGTTCTCTGCAATTGCGCGTGAATTCGCGGGCGATATCGATGCGAGTGCCCTTCTTGATGTTGTTCAAGATTTGCTGATTGCCGGACTCGTAGCCGACCAGAAGCAACCGCAGCCCATTCGCGCGCATTATTTCAAGCGTCTTGCGCGGAACGTTGGCTTTGGCGTTGCACGACCAAGTGATTCCCAAACGCCCTAAGCGTCGGGCAATCTCCTCCGTTCGTGGCAAATCATCGGTGAACGTATCGTCGTCAAAGAAAAATTCCCGTACCTGCGGGAAATACTTCTTTGCATTGGCCATTTCCGATTCCACGCTATCGGCGCTGCGCACGCGATAGCGGTGGCCACCTAGGGTCTGCGGCCAGAGACAAAAGGTGCATTTCGAACGGCAGCCCCGGCCCGTGTACAACGACACGTAAGGATGCTGCAGGTAACCGATAAAGTAGTTCTCGATGGTCAGATCGCGCTTGTACACCTCGACAACGCTGGGCAAGGCATCCATATTCTCGATCGTCGGCCTTGCGGCAGTCATACGAACCTGCCCGCGATCGCGATAGCCTATACCCTGCACCTCGTGCAGCGGCTTTCCCGAGGCGATCTCTGCACAGGTATAGTCGAATTCACCCAGCGCCACCCAATCCACTGCCGGCGCGCCATTAAGGGATTGGAGGGGCAGAACCCCCACGTGAGCCCCAACCATTCCGACTTCGATTCGCGGATTCTCTTCCTTCAGGCGCGCAGCGAAGCGCGCATCATTGGCGAATGAGGGAGTGCTCGTGTGCAGTACGGCCAATTCGTAGTCACGAGCCAGTGGAGCGACCTGCTCAACAGTGAGCCCATCGGGAGGCGCGTCGATCAGCCGGCTGCCGGGCACCATGGCCGCGGGCTGGGCCAGCCATGTGGGATACCAGAACGAGCGAATCTCGCGCCGGGCCTGATAGCGCGAACCGGCGCCGCCATCGAATCCTTCATAGCTTGGGGGGTTGAGAAAAAGAGTATGCTTCACGCGCCGACGGTCCTTTCCAGATCGCTCTGCCCTATCAGTTTACCCCGGGTTCGGTCCCGGGGAGCAGCCAATTGTATCTGACTCGGACGTCCCCTCGATAGGCAATCGGTGCGTCGTTTCTACTGGAAGGCCTGCGCCAATTGCCCGGTGGTTCGCAGCAAATCCAGTTCGGCTTGCTGGTGGGCGTACTCGGCATCCAAAAAGGCAAGCCACTTTTCATTCTCGTCGAGCTGGGCACCTTCCAGATCTCGAATACTGGCGCGGCCCTGCTGAAACTGCGATTGCAGCACTTGCAGATTCTGTTGTGCCAACTCGAGTTGCAGCCGGGCAACCTCTCGACTCATATCCATTTCTCTGGCCAGGCGAGCTTTGTGACGCACATCGAGCGAAATCTGCTCTCGCTTGTTCTCGACTTCCATCTGCGCAGCCGTCAAATTGGCTCGCGCGAAAGACACAGAAGCGCTCGTGCGCGATGCGAAGATCGGGATTTTGACGTCGATACCAGCGATGAAATTATTGCGCTGAAATTTGTTGAAGAATTGATCGTAGTTATTGAACTTCGCGAGCAGATTGTATTGTCCGATCAATCCAATTGTAGGCCAGTATCCCCCACGCTCGCCTTTCAGGCGTGCCTCACTGACCAAGCGCTCGGATTCTGCCACCTTGACTTCGGGATTGTTGCGCAGCGCCTCCGCCACCAGATTACTGATCGTTTGGTCGGCAGCCGGCGGGATATTTTCGGCGGTCACTTCGATAGGCTGGTCGGGTTCCAGGCCGAGCAGAACTCGGAGCTGGTCAGCTGCTGTCTCATCTTGATCTTCAATCTGTGCCACCCGCTGCTCCACTTGGGCGGCCGTCAATTGGGCGCGGGTCACTTCGATGGGCAGTTCATAGCCCGCCTGCCTTCGCTGGCGAGTGTAGTCCAGAATCTTTTGGGCACTTTGACGCTCGCTGCGCAAGAGCTCGAGCTGTCGCCGGACTTTGGCCAATTCCAAATACGCGGAGACTGTGCGTTGAATCACGCCATCGCGAACGGCGTCGATCGTCAACCGCTGCTGCTCAGCCTTTTGCTCCTCCGCGCGCAAATCACCTCGTGCGGGAAGGTTGAGCAGTTCTTGATTGTAGGTAAGGTTGAAAAGCGCGGGAGCGCCACCACCGGCCAACAAGGGGAAGCCGCTGGTGTAGGCCACTCCTGAACCCGTGTAGAGATTAGGACGAAACTGCGACCGCGTCAGACCGGTCTCCTGGCGCGTAGTCTCATATTGGAGACGCGCGAGAGAGATTTCGCGGCTCTTTTGCAAAGACGTCGTCACCGCCTGCTTTAGCGTAAAGCGCAACGGCGAAAGCTCTGAGGTTGTTTGCGCCATAATCGGAGAAAAACCGGCGGCAAAGACGAGCGCCACAATAAGTCCAGCCCTGCTTTGGCCGGAGCAGCCGAGTCTCTTTTTGGGACCGTGATGCTCTTGCAAAAACCACTCTTCTCGCTGCATGGGGCGCAGGCCTCCTGATATCGGATCACTCATAGCGAAGCGATTCTGTAGGTTGCAAGCGGGCTGCTTTATTCGCAGGCAAATAACCAAAAAATAGACCAGTTGAGCAAGCTACTACGAAAGCCACTACCACGGAGAGCCATGGCACCGGCACGCGTAAATTGCCCGGCAGTAAAGGGCGCACGATAACTGGGATAGCCAGCGCGATCACAACACCCATGAGCGATCCTATGCCACTGATCAGGAGCGCCTCGATTAAAAATTGAAAAAGAATTTCTTGCCGACGCGCGCCGATGGCTTTACGAATCCCGATCTCCCGCGTACGTTCCGTCACGGTCACCAGCATGATATTCATGATGCCGATGCCGCTCACCATCAACGCGATAAAGCCGATGACAAGCAAGACGACCGTCAGCGCCGTGCCGATACGCCGCGCCGCATCCAGGATCGCGCTCAAATTCTGCACCACGTAAGTAGCGGCGCTTGAATGGCGACTGCGAAGCAGGCCTGCAACCTGGCTGGTGACTAGGGGCACATCTTCGGGGCCGTCCGCCTGGGCGTACAGAATGCCCACGGCATCATCTCCGGTGTAGTACTGCATGAGAGAGAAGGGCACCAAAACCGTATATCGTTGTACTTCAGAAAGTCCGAAGGTGCCAACACGTTCCTTGAACACTCCCACAATGGTGAAACTAATCTGACCGACGCGCAGGCTCTTTCCAATCGGATCTTCATTGGGAAAGGTGAGGCCTGCAAGTTCATCCGTGATCAAGCAGACCTTGCTGTGTGACTGCTCGTCGACAGCGTCCAGAAACCGGCCCTTAAGGATCAGCAAATTGCGAATGATCTGGAAACCAGCGGTGGCGCCAAATAACGTTACTGCGTGTTCGGTCCCGCCGGTTACGACGTTTCGCAACAGTCCTTGCGACGTGGCCGCAACGACAATCACGTTGGGCAGGGCATTCTTCACTGCTTGCATATCCGCGAGCGTGATCTGGTCGCTTCTGACCACCGCCTGCTGCGGATTCACTTCATAGTTGGCGTAAACGAGGTTGGCTCCGACTCCTTCGATCTGCCCGACGACGTAGCGCCTGCCAGTGACCGCCACCGTCACCACCAGCACAATGCAAGCGCTGCCTATTACGACGCCCAGCGTCGTCAAAATAGCGCGCAGTTTATTCGACCACAGCGCATCAAGCGCAACACGCCAGGTTTCTCGCGGCAGCATCCTTCACCTTCGGTGTAAGCAGCGATCGCCGGCCGTTACCTTCTTTGCAGTGCTTTCAGTCCCTCGGCGGCCTGCTTATTGTGGGGATCGAGTATCAGAGTGGCTCGATACTCCTGCGCAGCCCGATCCCACTCTCCTTCTCTTTCATACAGCTTGGCCAGCCATTGGTGCACCGTTGAATGAGAGGGAACATTGTCATTGTCCGGCACGATATCGAGATAATGTCGAAGGTCTTTCTCCGCTTCCGCCGCATTTTGATTCGCTAGTACCAGCGCGATTCCGCGGTAGTAATCCAGGCGGTGGTCGGAAGGAGCCAGAGGCGCGCCGGCTTCGATGGCCTCTGTCATACGCGGCGCATCGCCGCGGTCTCGATAATACTCGGCAATTTCAAAATAAACTCCTATGCGAGCGGGCTTCATATCCAAGACTTTCCGATATTCGCCATCCGCGGCATCGAATTTCTTGCGAGAAGCCAAAAGTTCGGCCTGCGCCAGCGCTGCCTCGGTAGGATCGACGGCCGAAAGCGCATGTATCCGCTGCTCCGCCATTGCTTCGCTCCCGCCCACGATGCCGGGAGCCATAATCAGAAAACGGATTAGATCTCGCTGCGCTGCGAGATTGCTTGCGTCCAATCGCACGGCCGTCTCGAATTCACGCCGGCTCTTGTGGGCCAACGACATCGACGAAAAGGCGCTGAATCGGTTTGTCTCCTCCGCTTTCCGGCCATAGGATTTCCCGAGCCAGTCATGATAATCGGAGCGATCCGGTTCGAGGCCGATAGCGCGTTCCAGGCTGGAAATTGCGCGATTATAATCGCGCAGCTCATAAAAACAGCGCGCCAGCCAAAAATGCAAGGAAGATTCCCGCGGCTCCCGCTGGATTGCCGCACCTAGAGCTTCCGCAGCCTGGCGATAAAGACCGCCGTTGTAGAGCCTTTCGATGTCAGGAGAGAGTTCACGCACCGCCGCGCTCACGCAGACCGGCACGGTAGTCAGCAGTCCAGCTGAAACTACGGCAAGGAGAAGACAAGCGAAAGAAAGGGTGATCCGCCTCATTCCGATTCAGATTCGGGAATCGCTAAGCGCACCGCCATATTGTCGCGCAGGGTTGTATCGCCGGGAAGCGCAAGCGTATCCCCGCTATCGATGCCCGAGAGCACCTCAAATTGTGTGGCGTTTGACAGGCCAACGCGAATTTCCGTCCGATGCAGGCGCCGTCCATCGAAGCGGTAAACGTATCGATGCAAACCATCGATCTGGACCGCTCCCCGTGGAACGACCAGAGCGTCGGCTCGTTCATTAATTTCGATGCGCACGTCGACGGTGGTGTTGGGTATCAACTCCATACTCTGGTTTGCAATCGTGCATAGTAGTTCGCCCACGTTGCGTGTCCCGAGCGCCACAACCTGGCGCGGCAGTGTCTCGGTTTTTCCAGTCCAGGTACGGCCGGGCAAGGCGTCCCACGTGACTACCACCGTCTGCCCCGGTTTCAGCTGTCCCAATTCCGGCTCATCAATATAGGCCCGTACTCTTAACTCTTTCAGATCGGCTATGGCCGCCAAGAGATCACCCGTGTGCACGAAATCTCCCGTATGTACGGGGAAGGAGTAAAGAGTGCCGCTCGCCGGAGCTAACACCCGCGCAGAATCCACTTTGGCTTGCAGATCGTCCACGACGGCTTTGGAGTGATCCACCAACATATCAAGCCGGTCTCGATCAAAACTGGCCTGATGCTCAAACTCCTGCTTGGCTTTACGCGCCTGCTCGAGCGAGGCTTCAGCGCGCTCGAGAGCGGCACGATTTTTCTCCAGTTCTTCAGTGGTTGCGGCGTTTTGCGCCGCCAGCTTCGTGAGCGTTTCCTGCTGTCGCTGTATCAGGTTGCGTTCCACTTCCGCGGATTTCAGATCGGCGCTCAGCTTGGCTAACTGATCGGCTCGGCCGCCGGCCCGCGCCGCGCGAAGATCATCCTGCTGCGCAGCCAGCTGCGCGCGAGCCTGATCCAGCTGCGCGCGAATGGCGCGAGCATCCAGAGTCAATAGGAGATCGCCTTTTCTTACGTTCTTCCCTTCTGCGGCGATCACGCGATCCACGAAACCATCGAATCGGGCGCGCAACGAATAGGGAACAATCGGTTCGACCTTGCCGTTGCTGGTAATTGACGAGCGGAACGTTTCGCGCGACGCTTGCACAACAGCCACTCGAGCGGAAGGGCGCCGGCTATTGAGATACAACAGAAGCACGGCCAAAATTACCGCAAACCCAAGCAGCAACCACACCCGTCTGCTCAGCGTTCGCATGCGAACCTCACTCTAGCGTTCCCTCCGTCACTGAGGCGAGATTAAGCAGAAATTGTAGCAAAACTCGATAGCCAGAAGTGCGAATCTGAACCCATAAGTGTCGGCGTTATGCAAGATGCTATATTGTCAATCTGGGATGCCGGTCGTCTTCATCGTTTCCGGCGAATGGGACTTGCGCGGCGCGGTGCGGGCCGAACTAAGGGAGGCGGGCATCGAAGCGCTGGGCATGGAAACGGTGGAAGACATGGCGCGAATGATTGCCAGTGGCGTCGTCCCCTCACTGGTGGTGCTCGATGGCGCGCAATTGCACAAAAGAGAAACGCGGGAGGCTGTGCAAAACCTGGGTTCGCGCGTGCCGGTTCTGGTGATCGATTCCCGGCTGAATCCTGCGCCTGCCCTGCCTGGCGCCACAACTATTTTAAAGCCGGTGCAGGTAAAGCAAATTGTGGCACGCATATTAGCCATGCTTTCCTCGGCTTCCTGAGCACATCGAAGATACTATGTTAAAATGTCCGGCGTGAGTGAGCATCCGACAACGTCGCCACACGCCGCGGAAAATGCCGCATTACCCCGCGGCACCCGCGTAATTCATCGTGTCTGCATCCAGTGCAATAACATGTTCCGCGTCACCCCGGAGCGTTTTGACGCCAAGCAATGCCCCAACTGCCATAAAGGTTGATCGCTCCCGCGAATTTCTTTCCGTCCCTATATCGGCTAGAATCTGCGCCGTCCATCGGAGAAGCGCATGCGCATTCATAACGATTACATGACCGTTCAAACCAAGGAGAAGCGTGAATTCCTGAATCTCACACCGAACATAAAGGCCGCCGTAGAAAAAAGCGGCATTCGCGACGGAGTCGTCTTCATCTCTTCGCTGCACTCCAATTCGGCCCTCTTCATTAACGACGAAGAGCCCGGCCTCTTGCAGGACATCACCGAATGGGCCAACCGAATTGCACCGTTCGGGCCGGATTACCATCACAGTGCGCGCAGTGAGAGCAATGCCGGGGCGCACCTGCAAAGCCTTCTGCTCAATCATCAGGCTTTTGTCTCGCTCGCCGATGGGAAGCTCGAGCTGGGTCCCTGGCAGAACGTGATCTACGCCGAACTGGACGGCCAGCGGCCAAAACGCATTCTCATCAAAATCCTGGGCGAATGATGCCGCAAGCACTCGCCAGCACAGAATGATCGCAGCCGAAAGCCTCGGCAAGGAATTTCACGATAAAAAACGCGGCGTAATTCGCGCCGTTGCGAATCTTAGCTTCTTCTGCACACCGGGTCAGGTTTACGGCCTGCTCGGCGCGAACGGCGCCGGCAAAACAACCGCTCTTCGTGTGCTCGCGACGATTCTCGCGCCTACCTCAGGAACAGCGCGTGTCGCCGGTTTTGACATTCGACAGGAGCCGGAAAAAGCTCGCCAGAACTTAGGATTCCTTTCCACCGCTACAGCCCTTTACGGGCGGCTGACGGCGTTGGAAGTTGTTGAGTATTTCGGCTGCCTTCATGGTCTGAATCGAACGGAGGCCCGCCGCCGCACTCTTCTGCTATTCGAGCGCCTGGATCTTGACGCCTTTCGCGATCGCCGCTGCGAAGAGCTTTCCACGGGCATCAAACAGCGAGTTTCGATCGCCCGCACGTTAGTTCACGACCCGCCCGTGATGATTTTCGACGAGCCCACTTCCGGCTTGGACGTGATCAGCGCCAGGACCATCGTAGCGTTCATTCGGGAATGTCGACAAAGCGGCAAAACGGTTGTCTTCTCGACGCATGTGATGAGCGAAGCCGAGAAGCTCTGCGATACCATTGGCATCATTCACGACGGCAGGCTTTTGGCTGAAGGATCTCTGCAGGAGCTTCGCAACCGTTATGGGTGCGTCGATCTCGAAGAGATCTTCATAAAGGTGGTTGGCGGGTGAACCTCCGCAATATCTCTGTGATCTATCGCAAGGAACTTACCGACGCGCTTCGCGACCGCCGCACCGTAATTTCCATGATTGTGGTGCCGATATTCCTCATGCCAGTGCTGACGATTTTCGTGGGAGTACTCTCGGCGCACCTGATTGGCAGGGCTCTGCTGCAAGTACCTGCGGTTATGATCATCGGAGGAGAAAACTCGCCTCAAATTACAACCGCCCTGAGCGAGCTGAAGGACGTGCATGTGGTGCCCGCGGCTTCCGATTACGCACAGCAGATCGTCGACAAAAAAATCCGCGCGGCCATTGAACTACCTTCCGATTTCGACGCCCTGATCGCACGTGGCGATACCGCCAAAGTCCGCATTGACGTGTATCAAGGCGAAATCAATTCCGGATTCAGTGCGGATAAATTACAGAAGTTTTTTCAGGACTTTCGTGAACGGACCATACGTGAGCGCCTCGATGCGCGCCATCTGCCCGCAAATCTCGCTGAGCCAATCGTGATAGAGGAAGCAAACGTTGCTCCGCCCGAAAAGGTTGGAGGTGTGGTGCTGGGCGGATTAGTGCCCTATTTTGTGATCATTCTCTCCCTGACCGGAACCATGTATCCAGCCATGGACCTGACGGTGGGCGAAAAAGAGCGCGGCACGATTGAGACAATCCTGTGCAGCCCCATCTCGCGCATAAGCCTGGTGCTGGGGAAATTCCTAATGGTGCTTACCGCTTCGCTTTCCACGGCCGCCCTCGCCATAGCCTCGATGGGATTGACACTCGCAGCCGCCAATAAGATGGTGGGCGGCGGCTCTCAGTTGAAGACGATGGGATTTCAATTTCACATAACTCCGGCATCGGTAATCTGGGTGTTTGTAATGATCGCGCCGCTGGCGGTCCTGTTTTCCGCCGCGTTGTTGGCCATATCGCTTTTTGCCAAAAACTTCAAGGAAGCGCAGAGTTATCTCTCTCCGTTAACGATCGTGGTCTTCGCTCCAGCCATCGTATCCATTCTTCCAGGAGTAGAGTTGAACGCTGGCCTGTCGCTTGTTCCGATCCTGAACACGAGCCTCGTTTGTAAGGAGATTGTGAGCGGAACCTATCACTGGGGCTACGTCGCCCTAATCTTCGCTTCTTCGTGCGTGTATGCCGCGGGAGCCCTTTGGGTGGCGATCCGGCTTTTCCAGCGCGAAGACGTACTCTTCCGTATTTGAAGTAATCGGATTCCCTGTGCGAATAATAACTGGCTAGGTTAAGGGACTTAGTGGTTTAGCTTGCCTGACAAACTCCGCGGTGCTGCTCAACCTTCGTACCGTCTCCCGTAACCGCACAGCGAGATTCGCGATTGTTTCCAGGCGTTCAATTGCAGATGCGGGCAGACGATCCCGTCTCGCTAAGAGCATCTCGGCATTGCCCAGAATTCCAGTCAAGGGGTTATTTACTTCGTGCCGGAAGATTTCGCCGAAATCGGCGGGCCAGCTGCCGTTCACTCCAGGAATGCTCGTTTTCTCCAGTGTTACGCGCCGCGCCACCAAACCGACAGCTAACGGCATGAATTTGCCGATGCGGCCCACGAAGTCAGCCTCACCTGAGGTAAGCAGTGCCGCCAATTCGGACTGCCGCTCCGGTGTCGCCACAACAACCACCGGCGCGATTTCCACCAGGTGCTTCACAGCCTGTTTTAGGCTCTGTTTCGATTGGCCTGCGACTCCGGATTCATCTAATAGAAAAGCAGAGACTCCTGCGTCTGACTCGAGACCGTCGGCAAACGAGACAATCGGCCGGAGCCGAAAAGAGTGGCCAGTTCTGTGAAACTCGCTCACATATTCGCGCGCCAATCCCCGGATCCCGCAAATGATCTGTATTTGAGGCTTAAGTTTCATAGCGCTTCGTATGGCGCCGATGCGAGTGCTCGTGGCTGCGGGCCGCTTCTCGGTCCCTTGGGTCCAAACAACTCGATGGAAGGGTGCTTGTTCGGCCCAAGCCAGCGGCCACAACGCTTTTTAGTTCCTCTACGAAAAACGGCTTGGCCAAATATGGCAACCCGCATTTTCGCAGAAAGTCCACAGTCCGAGGCGCCAAGGTATCGCCAGTTACAAAGATCAGCCTATGCTGGAGCGTCCTTTGGTCGGTTGCCAGTTGGCGATAGAATGCAGGCCCGTCCAGATGGGGCATTCGTAAGTCGCAGATAATTAAGTCATATGGGTGCGTGCGGGCCAGATCCAATCCTTCACGGCTATCTAATACGGTGTCCACAAAGTGGCCCTCTTC
>Ga0187824_10000175_pt1 | contig 11870 bp, 11 predicted proteins | sample NC_wetland_sal_i_13_FD_132437 | JGI IMG/M metagenome (GOLD analysis project Ga0187824, IMG submission 132437) | Wetland sediment microbial communities from Neuse River Estuary, North Carolina, USA - SourceSoil_4 | ecosystem: Environmental > Aquatic > Freshwater > Wetlands > Sediment | place... | reverse complement strand
TGGAATGGACGTGACTCCGCCCGTCGTAAGCTGCCAGACGTATTGATTGTCGCCATGCTTCTGACTGTCAGCGCCGCAAGCCGCAGTTTCATGTTTGACCTTCATGCAATTGCGCGGGTTCGGTCCAGCGGGGCTCTTTCCGTTCGTCACATAAAGTATCTTCCCATCACTGCTCACACTGACGTCATTTGGTTGCCAGGCTGTTGGAATGAGTCCGACTAATGCTGGAACGGGTGAAAGACTCACGACGCCAATGGCATTAATTCCGCCCTCGGTGACGTAGAGCCACTTCGCATCCGGCGATAACGCAAGACCGTTCGGAGCCGCGCCGGGAAGGCGTCCATTGCTCCCCCATCCCTTGGGTGCGCGCAGCAATACGGACGCGAAGACTCTGTCAGAGTTGGTATCGATGACGTGCAACAGATCGGAATTGTCGGCTGTCACGTATAAGCGAGAACCGCCGGCATCTAGAATTAAGCAGTTGGGATTGCCAGCGATTTTTATTCTGGAAATAACGCGCGTGGGTATTGTCGAAGACAGAACGACAACTTCTCGGTCGCGCACACTCGATACGTAGACCTTGCCATTCGGCGAGATTGCGATCGCGTAGGGAAATTCGCCGCCAGGCTGGCCCGATTTCTTGGGATCGATCTTTCCGGGACGAAGATCGAGTTCCTCCATGACTTTTCTCTCTTTGATATCGAGGATGGAGATGGAGTCGTTTTCGTAATTGGCAACCAGAAGGCGTTCGCCATCAGGCGTCAGGGCCAGACCGGCCGCCATAGGCTTCAAGATTTGGGCATTACCGCGCACCAGGCCATTGCCGGACTTGTGGCCCAGAGCAATCGGTGTGCCACTCTCGCTCCATCGACCCGTCGAATCTTGGCGATATTCGTGGACGTTGTCGTCGACGCCTCCGGCGACATAAACGGTCGATCCATCGCGAGACAGCGCCAGGCCGCCATAGCTGTTTGGAATGTGAACGTCTTGGCGAAGCTTTAGTCCTTCCTCGATGTCATAGACAAGAAGATGCTCGCTGGATGCGTCCGCGATTCGCTTCCCGTCTGGTCCGATCCACGTGTTGAAGCCGGCCGTCAGCACGAAGAGTGACTTACCGTCCGTCGAAAGCGCAGTCGTCACGCCGCCGCCCGCGATTTGCTTGCCGACGATCGGCAGGTCAACTGTCAATGGTTGAAAGGAAGAACCTGGCGCGGCTTGGGGCGTTACCACCTGTCCAGTGGGAAGCCATAAACTTCCATCGCTCGCTTCTGCCGAAGCGACGCAGCTTATCGCAGCGAACAAGGTAAGAACTGCAAGATGTCTCATGCTGATCAATCCCGAAGTGCGGTGGTTGGATAAAGATCACATTCGTCAGTTGTGCGACAACGTCTAACGACCCTTGAACATAGGTTCGCGCTTCTCGAGGAAACTCCTCACCCCCTCGCGGTGGTCCTCTGTCTGGAACAGTCGATAGATCGTATCGATGGCCCAGCTCCCAATCACTCGTGGATCGACTGGCGCTGCTCGCTTCAGTCCCTGTTTGATCGCCCGAACCGCCAGCGGGGGATTGGCCGCAATTCTTGCAGCGAGCGCCTGCGCGCGCGGGATCAGCTGCGCGTGGGGCAGAACCTCGGACACGAGGCCAATTCGTAGAGCTTCGCGAGCGTCGATCGGATCACCCGTAAAGAGCAGCTCCGCGGCCTTAGACGGTCCGACGAGCGCGGGAAGACGATAGAACCCACCAACGTCGGCAACCAGGCCGCGCTTGACGAAAAGTTCTGCAAACTTCGCGTTTTCAGATGCAAGCCGGATGTCCGCATAGAGCGCCAACTCCATGCCCCATCCCACTGCAGAGCCGTTGACCGCTGCAATGATGGGTTTCTCGCAGTCGAGCGCGGCCATTGCGGCGGGCGTCGGCGATCTACCTTCTGCTGTCGGGGAAGGACGCTCGGGCCGCGCTTCGCCAGTCATCATTTCCTTGACGTCTTCGCCGGAGCAAAAGGCCGGGTCCGCACCAGTGACGATGACGACGCGGACATTCTCGTCGCTATTTGCCGCACAGAAGGCGGCTTCGATTTCCGCATAGGCGCGAGGATTCAACGCATTGCGCCGTTCGGGCCGGTTCAGCGTGATCGTAAGCACGTGCTCGCGCACTGCATAGAGCAAGCATTGAAAATCCTTTGGTGCGATCATCAGTCCGAAACCGTTTCCTCTTCATCCTGTGCGACTACGCGTGAGAAGGCCTCATCCGTGCCCGTGCTCTTCATCAACGCAATGATTTGAGTAACCGCTTGTTGAAGACTTGTCGCCAGGAAGTCGCACTCCGTTGCCTCAAAACCGTCGAGGAAGTGGGTATCATCCTGTATCACGCTCCAAAAGCCGGCGATAAGAGGCACGCCCGGCATACGCTTGCGCAGCCGGCGCGCCATGTAGCGCGCATTTTTTGGACTTCCAGGCTCCAGATAGGAGATGCAAATGGCTTGCACGCCATCGCAGTCGAAGTCCTGTACGTTTGTCGGTGTCAGCTCTTCGGAAGTGGCGAGACGTGTTCCCAGACCTTGACGCTCGAGTAGATGGGCGAGCAGCGACGCGGCCGCATGATCAAGGAGCCCTCGTCCTCCGACGCATAGAACGGGCCTGTCCAGCCAACTCTGCGGCAACAGATCCGGCGTGAAAGCAGCTTCACGCTCAAGCGAATCTTCGTGCACCGCCAGGTTTTCGATGAAGCCCTCGACAGTCGCGGCGATTCGAACCCGGCCAGCCTCATTAAGCGCACCGCGATTGACATCGAGCTGCGCCAGCGCCAGCGCCTTGATTGCGACTTCATCGAAATAGGCAGGCAGCGAATGATCCTGCAAAAGCGCTTCGGCTTGCTCCGCCGCCTCATCCGGATTCCCCGCCAGCATACGCAAATAGAAGCTTTCCTCGGGGGCCATCGGCGGTCGGTCGCCCAACATGACGTCGAGAAAACGCAGTTGATCGACATGGCGGCCGATCACGACGAGGCACATCGTGAGGGGCGTTGAAAGCAACAGACCAACGGGACCCCAGACAAATGTCCAGAATCCAGCGGCTGCAATCACGGCAATCGCCGACAACCCCATATTGCGACCGTAGAGCCAGGGTTCCACGGCTTGTCCGGTGATAGCTTCGAGAACCGAGAACACTCCAAGTGTCCACAACATCTTCGACCAACCCGGATCCACCGCGAATGCCAGGGCGAGCGGAAACAATGCCGCCAACGGCACCCCGACATAAGGTACGAAGCGAAACATTGCGGAGATCAATCCCCACAGAGCCGGGTTTGGTACGCCGAAGGCCCAAAGCCCAAGTCCGACCAGCGTCCCGAAAACCGTATTCACCGCCGTTTGCAGCAGGAGGTATCGACTAAGACGCTCCGCGCCGTCGTCCAATGCCGACGTGGTCCGTTGTAGGTCGCGCGCCCCAGCGAGCATGATAAAGCGATCGCGCAGATCTTCCTTCTGCAGCAGAATGAAAATGACGAAGACGATCACAATTGCCAGATCGGCCAACGGCTCGACCAGCGGACCGCCGACATTCTGAATAACGTCGATGGGATTTGGCGGCGGCGCGCGGACGACAACCGGTATCGCCGGATTGGTCCGCTGCGACGTCGTCTTTGTTTCGAGTCTTGCATTGGCCGGCTCGTGCGGCGCATTGGCGATTTGATCGCTGAGATTGTTGAATAGTTTGAGCGCGCCCTGCACGATTCCGTTGTTGGTGGCCGATCCTTCGACCGATTGGATCTTGGCCACGATGTTCTGCTGGTATTGCGGCAGGCTCTGCGCCAACCAGGCGACCTGGGTGCCGATGAACAGCGCGATGCCGCTGATCAGCAGTACCGCTAGCGCGACTGTCAGAATCACTGCACCGACACGGCCCAATTTCAGTTTGCGTAGAAATTCGGCCACGGGCGCGAGCGCGAAAGCCAGAAGAATCGAAAGCGCCAGCGGCACGAGCAACGGGCGGCCGAAATAGGCGGTCGCCACCAGCACGGCGGCCACCACGGCGGCGTTGGCCGCTTCCTGCAGCCCGTTTGCCAGAGGTGCAGGCTTGGACGTTTCGGGCAAGCCGTGAACCGGAGTGGTCATACGGAGGTCCTTGGGCCGTCGGACAAAGTGTCGCCAAATCGCGAAATTATGCAAATGGGTCGGTTATTCTTGTTCTTGCCGCGCCGAGCGTTTATGTCTGCCGGACGTTTCCGGACCTCTCCATGCCTTTCCTGCGCTTTATTCCCGAGACCACGAACGTCGATTTTGTCGGCTGGCGCTATTATGCGTTTGCAATGGACGGGCTTTTGATGCTCGTCGCGTTGGTCTCGATCATCTTGCAGGGGTTCAATCTGGGCATTGACTTCACGGGGGGTGTCCTGATGGAAGTCAAGTCCGCTCAGGTTATCGACATCGCCAAAATGCGGACGGACATCGATACACTCGGCTTCAAGGAAGTTCACATCCAGTATTTCGGCGGTGGAGAGTGCGATGCACCGGTAAATTCCTGCGTCCTTATTCGCGTCCAGCCGAACGCGTCGCAGGTCGGAGAAACGGTGGCGAACACAATCAAGACGAAACTCGGAACGACATACACCTTCCGCCGCAACGAAGTCGTCGGTCCGCAAGTCAGTCACGAACTCTTCAACGACGGTGTGCTCGCGACCGTGCTCGCCATCATATTCATTTCGATCTACGTCGCGTTCCGTTTCGAGTGGCAATACGGGATCGGAGCACTGATCGCGACGGGCCACGACGTTTTCGTGACGGCCGGCATGTTCTCCGTCCTTCATATGGATTTCACGCTCAACTCGGTCGCTGCCTTGCTGTTACTCGCGGGCTACTCGATCAACGACACCGTCGTTGTCTTCGATCGCATCCGGGAAAATCGCCGAAAGTTCAAACGGATGCCCCTTGGCGAGCTGATCAATCTTTCAACGAATCAAATCGCCACGCGGACGACGCTTGTTTCCGCGGCCACCGCTCTGACCATGATTCCGCTTCTGCTCTATGGCGGCCCGGAATTGTTCGGTTTCAGCGCCGCCATCCTGTTCGGAATCTTGGTGGGTACTTTCTCGTCGACGTATGTGGCCGCCGCTCTACTGCTTTACCTTCCCGCGCCGGCCGGCAGCGTCGAATCGAACACGGCGGAATCGAAGGCCTAGCGCGCTCAGAGCGGGAACCAGTCCCGCCGGTTAGAATACACTTGGTAGTGCGCGTTGACGCCGGCGCGCCAGCCCAAGCCCGTGCGCATCGGTGCAAGTGTCACACCACCCGAACGCAAGTAGTTCACGCCCAAGCCGGCGATGAAATAGAAGCTGCCTTCGACGCCAGGAAAGCGTTGGAAAAGTCTCCGCTTTTCCTGAAGGTTGTAGACGAGCGTGAAAACCTTCGATCCATTGCCGCCCACGTCAAAGCCAATCGATGGCCCGCGCCAGTAAACTTTCTCGGGATCGAAGTTCTTGCGGATGAGCCAACCTGAACCGTAACGCAACCCGACGATCACCGCGCCCGACCCTTCCTCGCCCTTGATGTAGGCGTCGGGTTGACCGAGGTCCTCAAAAACGCGCTGCACCGCCTTGGCCATGACCTCCGTCGAGATGCCGAAGAAATCCGAGCCAGCCTTGACGATTTCGTTTGGCGAGAAGGTGTCGTCGCTGGGGGTATTGTCTGCGGCCGTCGGCGTGACGCTCAGCGTCAGAGCTGCGATGGCGGCGAAGACGGCGCTTGCGATGCGCGAAGGGGTCATCGTTATTCTCCAGTCGAATCAGTTGTGCCCCGCACGGGAATAGTTGCCCAAAATGCTCCTACCCACAAATCGCCTTGGAACGAATATCTATTTGCGCGCTAGTCTGGCGTAGAGCTCAATCGGGAGAGGAGAATGAACGCCGCATTTGATGGCATGCCGAGATTGTCGACCGATCGACATCGCAGAAAGATACGCGGCGGGTGCCACCTGCTCATGGCACCGACTTGAAAGTACTCCAGCATGACTGGCCCGCACGACCGTGACTGACAAGAAGCGCCGATCCCAACTGTCCATCGCCGGCTGGTTTGCTCTCGCCATTCTCGTCGGGTTACTGGGGTGTGCCGTTTGGTATGGAGTCGCGGGTTGGTACGCGCTCGGTTCCGTCAATATAAGTGCTTTCGGCTGGTTCGCTTTAATTGCCGGTTCTCTCATCACTGTGGTAATCGGCGCCGGCCTGATGGCGCTTGTCTTCTATTCCAGCCGTCACGATATGGATCGCTAGCCGCCGCGGGCAACAAAAAACGGATTGGCAAATTCATCTGCCGCCTTGCCGTAGACGAACGCATTGCCGTCCAGTTGCTTGACGCTGCCGCCCGCGGCCAGCAGGACCGCATGCCCGGCCGCCGTATCCCACTCCATCGTGCGACCATGCCGCGGATAGATATCCGCCTCGCCTGCGGCGATCAGACAGAATTTCAGCGACGAACCCGCCGTGACGAAATCTTTCACGTTATAATGGGCGAGATATTCGTCCGTCTTCTTATCGCGGTGCGAGCGGCTGGCTACCGCGATCAGGCCGTCCGGCTGCGGTTTGCGCACGGAAATTGGAACGAGACGCGAAAAATCCGGCGCGCTGCCGACTGCCGCGTGGATTTCAAATGCGCCTCCCGGCGTTTCGCCTGCAAATAGACGCTGCTTGGCCGGGGCATAAACGATGCCGCGTACAGGGATGCCGCGCTCGATCTCGGCGATGTTGACCGTGAATTCGCCATTGCGATTGATGAACTCCTTGGTGCCGTCGAGCGGGTCAACGAGAAAAAAATGCGACGTAACGTTCGGCAGAACTCCGGCAGCGACTTGTTCCTCCGCAACAATTGCGACGCTTGGGTATTGCTTTTGGAGTTCGGACAAGATGAACCCTTCGGCCTCCTCATCGGCACCTGTGACGGGTGAATGATCGGCCTTCTGCCGTGTTTGAGTTCCATCTTCATAGTGCCGCATGACAATGACGCCCGCTTCGAATGCAATATGGGCGAGCCTGCGAAGCTGGGGCGAAGGCGTTACAACCATCGTAGGGCGTCCCCTGGATTTCGTGAGAGGTTCACGATTTGCCGAGCCTTTCCATTGTTTCGCTGCTCCGTCAACGACACCGACTCTTAAGCAATTCGTAACTCACCCCTGCTCCAATCCGCCACTTGATTCTAACGGGTTCTCGAGGCGTTCAGGCTGCAGCCTCACCGAGTCTAGGGCTTTCCAGGGAGTGAGATAAAATGTTTTCCCGCATAGCGAGTTTCCTGGCGGATGAAGAAGGTCTGGCGACACTTGAATGGGTCGCCCTTGCTTCCGGTGTGATTATTCTCGCGGTGGGCACGGCGACCGTCGTTCGAACCAGCGCGAACTCGGCAGCCAGCACCATCGGCTCGAAAGTGGTGAGCACAGCCAGCTCAAACTCTTGAATCTGCGAAGACGTCGCGTTTCGCGCGGCCACTCTTTCTCGCGCGAAGACAATGAACGCGCGATTTACCATCCTAACTCGACTAAAAATTTAATTCCTCTTCACTCCCTCCGTTTAGTGTCGGAACGGACTGAGCCGGCAGGTGGTGCTGGATCGGTGAGACGAGGAGATTTAAATGCAGCTGTTTTCCAGATTTGTTCATGATGAGTCGGGCGCGACCGCCATTGAATATGGCCTTATCGCCGCACTCATTGCAGTTGTCATCATTGGAGCAGTAACGGCGGTAGGCACCAAGCTGTCGACCACGTTCACGACGGTGTCCGGCAGCCTTCTGTAGTTGACGGAGTTAGTTTGTCCATCTAGGGGCAACAGAAGCTCCCAATCGTACGATTGGGAGCTTCTGCATTTCTACGTGGATTGCAATTTTGCATTGTGCAATGTTTGAAATCAGATCGACTCCGGCTTAAGCATTCCCTGACAGGACGGCTCAACCAGGATTCCTTGGCCATCCCGTCGGGAGACTGTTTCATTCATGGATGATATCGAATTCTCGGCGTATCTCGTCAGCCGCGTTTGTCATGACCTTGTTGGCCCCCTTGGTGCAGTGGTCAACGGCCTGGAAGTCATGGAGGACGAGCGCGATGCAACCATGCGCGCGGACGCTCTGAAAATCGTTTGCTCCAGCGCGCTGCAGGCATTGGCCCGGCTGCAATTCATGCGTATTGCCTTCGGCGCGGCAGGTTCGGCGGGCGCCGAACTCGACATCGGCGAAGTCGGGCGTCTGGTCGGTGGACTCCTCGATGGTGGCAAGATCCAGTTAGACTGGCATTCGCCGCACGTGAATTGGCCGAAGGATTGGGCCAAACTGTTAATGAATGCGGCGCTCCTATGCGCCGACTGTCTACCGCGCGGCGGCCAACTCAAAGTTACGACAAGCGCCGATCCGGCGGCGCCGGCCTTCAAGATTATCGCTACCAGTCCGCATGCCCGAGCGCTCGACGAAGTGCAGAAGGCAGTCAGAGGCGAGGCCGCAGATCAACTCGACGCGCGCGGCATTCAGCCCTATTTGACGCACAGGCTGTCACGAAGCCTCAATGCAGGGCTTACGCTGACGGTGGGCGAGGGCGTGGTCGAGCTCGTTGCGGGCTAGGCTCTAAACGCAGCGTTTACTCTCCGGGGCTAGGCTCTTGGCCAACGCAGCTCTCGGGTCAGCGAGCTATGAAACATTGTCTTGTCGTCGACGACAGCCGTGCGATTCGCAAGGTTGTCTGCCGCATCCTGCAGGCTCTGCATTTCGAGACTGATGAAGCCGACAGCAGCGATACGGCGCTGTCTGTCTGCCGCAATCAGATGCCCGAACTGATCCTTCTCGGTCTGAACATGGTCAACATGAACAGCATCGAGTTTCTCAAAACTTTGCGTCGGGAGCAGGGCGGCGAACGCCCATTTGTCGTCTTCTGCACGACCGAAAACGATGTTGGCAGTATTTCCGAGGCGCTCAACGCAGGCGCAAACGAATACATCATGAAGCCCTTTGATCGCAGTGTCATCGAAGCCAAGTTGGCCGAAGTTGGATTGGCGCAAGTGCCACAATGAAACCAGAAGACTTTTCCTATCTGGCGGAGTTGGTGCGCCGCCGTTCCGGCCTGTTACTGCCGGCTCACAAGGCGCCGCTGATTGAAGGTCGCCTGTCCCCCGTCATGCGTCGTTTCGGGTTTCGCTCGGCGTCGGCGCTCATCAATGAGCTCAGGCATGGTCACGATGCGCTTGCTCGCGCCGTTTCGGAAGCGATGACCACGAACGAATCGTATTTCTTTCGCGACAGGGCCGCGTTCGACAAGCTTCGCGAGGTGATTCTTCCTCCTTTGATTGCCGCACGAACGTCGAGCAGGCGCTTACGCATCTGGAGCGCAGCCTGCGCGGCGGGTCAGGAAGCCTATTCGATTGCGATGATTCTCAGCGACCTCAAGCTACCGACCAAGGGATGGTCGATCGACCTGTTCGCGACCGATCTCAGTTCGGAAATGATCGCGCGCGCCGAACTTGGTGTCTACTCCGACTACGAGGTACAACGAGGGCTTAATGCCCGCAAACTTGCACAGCATTTCACGCAGGAAGAGGCGAGCTGGCGCGTCAGCGAGAATCTTCGCCGCATGATAACGTTTCGCCAGTTCAACCTGCTCGATTCCTATGGCTGGCTGGACGATCTCGATGTGGTCTTCTGCCGAAATGTACTGCTCTATTTCGATCACCGGACAAAAAGGTCGGTGCTCGAACGTATCGCCGAAATTCTGGCGCCGGACGGAACGTTGCTGCTCGGTCACACCGAAGCGCCGGACACCGGGTCCAAGACCTTTGTCCGCCTCGAACAAGCGCCAGACTTCCATGTCCTTGCACGCCAGCAAGCACAAAGGCTCGCCGCCGTCGGCTAAGCAGGGGGACGCGCGACCGCTCTCACCACGTGTCGACGAAACTTCTGCGCCTCGCCGCAGGATCTGACCGCGGAATGGAACGATAGCCGCGCATGATCCAGCGGCGGGTGTCGGCTGGATCGATGACGTCGTCGATCTCCAGATGCGCCGCCATGTTGATCGCCTTGCCGCGGGCATAGGACTGCGCGACCATCTGTTTGAACATCTCTTCTTTTGCTTCCGGTGTCGGCTGCGCGTCGAGTTCCTTGCGATAGCCGAGCCTGACCGCGCCTTCCAGGCCCATGCCGCCGAATTCCCCCGTCGGCCAGGAAACGATGAAGAAGGGCGCGTGAAAACTTCCCCCTGCCATCGCCTGAGCGCCAAGCCCATAGCCCTTGCGCAAGACGACGGCAAAGAGCGGCACGCTGAGCGCGCCGCCGATGATGAACATGCGGCTGACACGGCGAACCAGCGAGGCCTTTTCGGCTTCCGGTCCAACCATGAAACCCGGCGTGTCGCAGAGCGAAATGATCGGCAGTCCGAAGACGTCGCAGAGCTGCATGAAGCGCGCTGCCTTGTCGGCGCAAGGTCCGTCGATTGCGCCTGCGAGGTGCATCGGGTTGTTGCCGATCAGGCCGAAGGGTTCTCCTTCGATGCGGATGAAGGCCGTGAGCATGCCTGGTCCGAATTCCGGTCTCAGCTCCAGAACTGATCCCTTGTCGGCAAGCGTCTCGATCACCTTGCGGCTTTCATAGACGCGCAGGCGGTTTTCTGGGATGAGATGACGCAGTTCCTTCTGATTTGCCGTTTCCCATGTCTTGAGCGGGCCTTGGAAATAGCCGAGATACTTCTTGGCAACCTCGATCGCCTCGATTTCGTCGGCCACCGCCACGTCGACGACGCCGTTCGGCACTTGGACCGACATCGGCCCGACATCCTCTGGCTTGTAGACGCCAAGGCCGCCGCCTTCGATCATCGCGGGTCCGCCCATGCCGATGTTCGAGTTGGCGGCGGCGATGATGACGTCGCTGCAACCGAGCAGGGCGGCATTGCCGGCGAAACAGCGGCCCGAATTGATTCCAATTCGCGGAATCAATCCCGATAGCTTGGCGTATTGCCGAAACGTCGGCACATCGAGGCCGGCAACGCCCGGAATGTCGGTATCGCCCGGCCGCCCGCCGCCGCCTTCGGCGAAACAGACGATCGGCAATTTCCACTCCTCGGCAACTTTCAGCAGGCGGTCTTTCTTCTGATGGTTCATGCCGCCCTGGGTGCCGGCAAGAACGGTGTAGTCATACGCCATCACGGCACAGCGCGACTTCTGCTCGCCGAATTCCGAGGCATTAACCGTTCCGACACCGGTGATGATACCGTCACCGGGTGTGTTCTTGATGAGATCTTCAAGCGTGCGCCGTCGTCTCTGTGCCGCAAACGCCATCGCGCCATATTCGATGAAGCTCCCGGGATCGCAGAGTTGCTCGACGTTCTCGCGCGCGGTGCGCTGGTTGGTCTTGCGCCGGCGCGCTACCGCCTCTGGCCGATTCGCATCGAGACTGAACGCATGGCGCGTCACGGATTCGGCAAGATCGGGCCGGATGAAATCCGGATCGCGCTCCGCTTTTGCCGTCTTGCCGGCGGCGGCGACATCTTCCTGCAAAAGGAACAGCAATGGCTCACCTTCGGCCAGAACAGTACCGGGCGCGCCGGCGATCGAGTGCACGCGTCCTGAAACCGATGCGGCCACGAGATGCTCCATCTTCATCGCTTCCAGCACACCGACTGCAGCACCCGCGGCGACGACATCGCCGACCTTGACGTCGATGCTCACGATCTTGCCTTGCATGGGCGCGGCGACCGCGATGGTTCCGGCCGGCGCGGCAGCGAAATTCTGAACTGACGTCGCGGCTGCGGCGTCAACTGGAATGTGTGTCGGCCGCCAAGCTGCGGCCTTCGCCACCAGTTCGGCTGTGTGTTCTTCGACGTATCTTGTGCTCGTCGCACCCTTGAGCACCGCCTCGTCGCTG
>Ga0187824_10000172_pt1 | contig 11966 bp, 8 predicted proteins | sample NC_wetland_sal_i_13_FD_132437 | JGI IMG/M metagenome (GOLD analysis project Ga0187824, IMG submission 132437) | Wetland sediment microbial communities from Neuse River Estuary, North Carolina, USA - SourceSoil_4 | ecosystem: Environmental > Aquatic > Freshwater > Wetlands > Sediment | place... | reverse complement strand
TTCATGAAGTGCCACTTCATCGAGCAGTTCACTAAGCCCGATGAAAAGATTTCGATCTACAAAACGGGCAAGTTTCTGGATTTCTGCCGCGGTCCGCATATCCCTTCGACGGGAAAGATCAAGGCGTTCAAGCTGCTGAATATTGCCGGCGCCTACTGGCTGGGCGATGAGAAGAACCCGCAGCTGCAGCGCATTTACGGGACGTCGTTTTTCTCGAAGAAAGACCTCGACGATTTCATCAACAAGCAGGAAGAGGCCAGGAAGCGCGACCATCGCGTGATCGGGCAGCAGCTTGATCTGTTTTCCATCCAGGAACTGGCGGGGCCGGGACTGATCTTCTGGCATCCCAAGGGCGGAATCATCCGCAAAGAGATGGAAGACTGGATGCGCGACCAGTATCTGAAGCGCGGCTACTCGCTGGTGTATACGCCGCACGTGGCGCGGCGGCAGTTGTGGCAGACCTCGGGGCACGAAGGCTACTACGCGTCGAACATGTTCGACGTCATGGAGCTCGACGACGCCGAATATCGTCTGAAGCCCATGAACTGCCCGTTTCACATTCTGATTTACAAAGACTCGCTGAAATCGTATCGCGACCTGCCGGTGCGCCTGGGCGAGCTGGGCACAGTATATCGCTATGAGCGCTCGGGCGTGATGCACGGCCTGCTGCGGGTACGCGGATTTACCCAGGACGACGCGCACATCTTCTGTACTCCGGAGCAGATTGAAAAAGAGATTGCCGATTGCGTCGAATTTGCCCGCGATGTGCTCAAGGACTTCGGCTTCGACCGATTTGAGACCGAGCTTTCGACCTGGAACCCCGCTGACCGCAAGAATTTCGTCGGCAGCGAAGAGCAATGGAACACGGCGACCAATTCTCTCGAGAAAGTCCTCAAGCAGCTCAACATCGAATACAAAACAATTCCCGGAGAGGCGGCCTTTTACGGGCCGAAGATCGACATCAAGCTGGTGGATGCCATCGGGCGCCTGTGGCAGCTTTCGACGGTGCAGTTTGATTTCAACCTGCCGCAGCGCTTCGGTCTGGAATACGTCGCCGAAGACGGTTCGCGCAAGCAGCCGGTGATGGTGCACCGGGCGCTGTACGGGTCCGTCGAACGCTTCTTCGGCGTGCTCATCGAGCACTACGCCGGCGCGTTTCCGGTGTGGCTGTCGCCGGTGCAGGCAGTGATGATCCCCATCTCCGAGCGCCACGCCGAGTATGCCAGCAAAGTCGCTGCACAGCTGAAAGCGATTGGCGTTCGGGTTGAAGTCGATGCCCGCAACGAAAAGATGAATGCCAAGATCCGCGAACACGCCATGCAGAAGGTGCCCTTCCTGCTGGTGGTGGGCGATAAGGAGGCCGAAGCCGGCAAAGTCAACGTCCGCACCCGAGGCAAAGAAAAGACCGAGGACATGGCGGCGACGGAGTTCGTGGCGAAGATCAAGGGGTTGATTGAGCAGAAGAGTCCGGGGCTGTGAGTGGCCGGTGTGGGTCGGACACTCCTGTCCGACGCTTTTGACGGGTGCCTGTGGCACCGGCCCGCGCTTGTGCAACTGCAAATTCCCAAAATCAACTTCAAAGGCGTCGGACAGGAGTGTCCGACCCACACCATCTGGCTCGCCAATCTTGAATGCGCAGGATCATCGGCGTCATCTCCGATACTCACGGACTGCTTCGTCCCGAGGCCCTGGCCGTTCTGTGTGGTTCTGACTACATCGTTCATGCTGGCGACATCGGCGATCCTGCAATCCTGGAAACGCTGGCAGAGATAGCGCCGGTCTCTGCGATCCGCGGCAACATTGACCGCGACGCCTGGGCCCGCAAAATTCCGGCCACGAATATGCTCGAAGTGGACGGCGTTTCCATCTACATTGTTCACAATCTGAACGAGTTGGATTTGAAGCCTGAAGCTGCGGGAATTGATGTCGTGATAAGCGGGCACACACACGCCGCCAGGTCAGAAGCGAAGAATAGCGTTCTCTATTTCAATCCCGGTAGCGCGGGGCCGAGGAGGTTTCGGCTGCCGGTGACGGTCGGACGACTATATGTAAACCGCGGCAAAACTTCCGCGGAGATTGTTGAGATTTCGCCGGGAACTGGGTAGCCGAGCCTGGCTCAGCCAGGCGCACGGTGCCCGCCCTTACGCAGGCGCTGGTGCTGGAGGTGCTGGCGGCGCCGGGGCCTGTCCGCCTCCCGTGTTGACCAGGTCTTTCAACTCTTTGCTGGGCTTGAAGAACGGAATCTTCTTGGCCGGGACTTCGACCCGCTCGCCGGTCTTGGGATTGCGGCCGACGCGCGGCTTGCGCTGGCGGGTACGGAAGCTGCCAAAGCCGCGGATCTCGATTTTGTCGCCCACGCGGAGCGAGCGCACGATGCTGTCAAAGATAGTCTCGACGATGACTTCACTGTCTTTGCGCGTTAATTCCGCCAGTTTGGAGACTTCATCGATCAGATCGGCTTTTGTCATACGCTCCTCAGTCCGTCTGGATTATACGGGATGGCGCCATCCTAGGAGTTGCAACCCTGTATAAACTTCTCAAATTTCAGGGGTTTTATGCAAGAGGCTTTTCCGCGCAAGCGGCTTTCTCTCCGATTTCAGACGTCTCGAGACCTACCCGCAACCCCGCCCATATCTATGCCCTCGGGCAATATTACTTCCACAGATAGTAGAAGCCGGTGTGCTGGTCCAGCAGCTTTTCCCGGGTGGGCAGCCATTGGGAGATGTCACCGAACAGCAGATCGAGCACCGTCTTGCGGTCCTTATCGGGATGCACCAGGACGGGCTTGCCGGTGATGCCGACCGCCTTGGCGGTGTCATCCACCGCCGCTTCGAAGTCGGCGATCTGATCGATCATGTGCATGGAGAGGGCTTGCTCTCCGGTCCAGACCCGGCCATCGGCGAGAGACTTGATGTCTTCTACCTTGGCATGGCGTCCGTCGGCTACGGCTTGCACAAACTGGCCGTACATATTATCGATCAGCGCCTGCAGGTAAGCGCGCTCCTTGGGTGTCATGTCTCGCGTGGGATCGCCGGTGCTCTTGTATTCGCCGACCGTCAGCACCTCGGGCTTCAGCTTGGCCCAGCGCAGGAGGTCGCCGTAGTTGACCCACTCGGAGATGACGCCGATCGATCCCACCACGCTGCCATTGTCGGCATAGATTTTGTTGGTGGCCGAAGAAACGTAATAAGCGCCGCTGGCGCCGACGGTTTCGATCGAGGCCACGATGCGTTTCTTTTTCTCGTCGCGGACGCGTTTGACTTCGCGGTAAATTTCTTCCGACGCGGCTACTCCGCCGCCCGGCGAATTCACGTGGATAATGATGGCTTTGATGGAATCGTCGTCACCAAACTTCTTGATCTGCTGCACCACCGTGCTGGGATCGAGGATGACGCCTTCCAGTTCGACCACGCCAATCTTGTCCCCAAAACTGGCGCGCAACGAGGTGCTATCTCCGCCGGCATGCAGGGATAGATAGACCAGGGTAAACACGGCCAGCACGAAGAGGAAGAAGGCTCCTCCTCCAATCACGATCCAGAGAAATGTGCGCGAACGTCCGTTTTCAGCCATATGAATAGCATAGTTTAGCATTGGATGGGACCAGACGGAGGTCTGGTTTCGCCACAATCCACGTGGGGACAGCCGCCCTCGCTGTCCCGCCGAGCCGGGCTCGGCTGTTTATTTTTCAACTCGATCACGGAGGACATCTCCTTGCCCATCCGGGGATCCATGTCAAGCCGCGGCCAAATTGCCGAGCTTCGCTCGGCCGGACAGCCGAGGGCGGCTGTCCCCACGTGTGCAGTGGCGCTCCCTGCGAATGGACGAATAGTTCCAGAAACCAGAAACCGGAAACTGCTTCCCGAAATCCTCTTGACGCGCGCTCCCCGGCTTCGTAACATTCGCCCTTTGATGGAGGGGGACATAAATGGCTACATTCTGCGTGAGTTGTGGAAGCCCGCTGGCGGACGGAGCGAGATTCTGTAACAAATGCGGCGCCACGCAGCCTGCGGCACAGGCCGCTCCGGCTGGAACCGTGATGTCGCCGGCGCCGCCTGCCAAGGGCAGCAACACCGCGACGAAAATCATCATCGGGATCCTGGCTTTTTTCATGTTCCTCATCCTGGTGGTGGCGGGCAGCTGCGCTTATGTCGCCTACCGGGTCCGGCAAAAGACCCGCGAGTTCTCGGAATCGATGCACACCAATGCCAGGCCCTATACCGGCCGGCGGGAACCGTGCGCCATGTTGTCGACCAGCGAAGCTTCGGAGGCCATGGGCCAGACGGTATCGTCGGTAGAGCAGCGCGGTACTTCGGTCTGCGAGTACACCTACGGCTCTAATGGCCAGCATTTCAATGTTGAGTACACCTGGCAGGGCGGCGGCATCACCATGGGCCTGGCGCGCGGCGCCATGAAACATATCTCGGGCATGGAGACTTTCACAACGCTGGAGGGCATCGGTGATGAGGCCTACCTGGCTCCGGGGAACTCGTCCCTCATGATGCGCAAGGGCGACGTGATGGTGAACATCGACTTGCGTGAATCTGGCGTCAGCGCGGACGCGGCCAAGAAGATGGCAAGCAAGATCGCCAACCACCTGTAGTCTGGCAGGAATGTAGGCGCGAGCGCCCTCGCTCGTGCGGCAGCGGCACGGACGATTCCCGCACGAACGGGGCGCTCGCGCCTACATTACTCATTGGCCCGGATCGTGGGCGCAAGTTGCCTGTGGCAACTGCTTGAACGGGCTGCCGCTTTCAGACAGCCCTGCACCCAGCCAGATGCTAAGAGTACATGTCCCGAATATCAGCCGGGCATGGCCTGACATCACGTGGTTTGCCCGCTATTTCCTGAAACAATAGAGGCATGAATTTTCCCTGGAGGAAATTCCTGTGCGCCCCAGCCGCGCTGCTATTGGCCGTGGCTTGCGTGAATTGCGGCGGCGGCGCAACCGGTTCCAGCCTGTCGTCGGGCGGCGGGAGCGGCTCCGGCAGCGGGGGCAGCGGTTCGGGCGGGAGTGGGGGATCGGGCGGCTCGGGCGGCAGCAGCCAGAGCGCCTGCAGCGCGATGAGCGCGGGCCAGGGCGCCAGCCTCAACGGGTTCCGTCCCTTCAGCAGCGACAGTCCCTGGAACCAGGATATTTCCGGCTCGTCCGTAGATGCGAACTCAGACGCCATCGTCAATTTCATCGGGCCAACCGTCGGGATGCATGCCGATTTTGGATCCGGAGAATACCAGGGTTCGAATATCGGGATTCCGTACTCGGTGGTGAGCGGATCGCAATCGCCGGTCAGCATCATTTTCACCGCCTATGGCTCGGAGAGCGATCCGGGACCGATGCCGGTGCCGGGCAACGCGCCCATCGAAGGCGACCCGAATCCGGGGAATGGCGATCGCCACGTGCTGGTGCTCGACAACAGCAATTGCTTCCTCTACGAGTTGTACAGCGCGTTCCCCAACGGCAACGGGAGTTGGAATGCGGCTTCGGCCGCGGTCTGGGACCTGTTGGGGAATGAACAGCGTCCCTGGACGTGGACCTCCGCCGATGCCGCGGGCCTGCCGATTTTTCCCGGCCTGGTGCGCTACGACGAAGTCGCCGCCGGGCAGGTGCAGCATGCGATCCGCTTTACCCTGCCGCAGAGCCGTGCAGCCGCGGTGTTGCCGGCGACGCATTGGGCATCGAACTCGACCAGCGCGAATGCTCCGCCGATGGGCATGCGCCTGCGCCTGAAAGCCAATTACAACATCTCCGGATTTTCGACCAACCTGCAGGTCATCCTGTCCGCAATGAAGAAGTACGGCCTGATCATGGCCGATAATGGCAGCGCCATGTACATCAGCGGCGCGCCTGACAGTCGTTGGGACAACGACGATCTGCACAATCTCGGGCAGGTGCCGGCGTCAGCTTTTGAGGTAGTGCAGATGAATCCGGTTTACACCGCGTCCAACGTCCCGCAGGGCGCGACCCCAAACATTGCCAGCTTTACCGCGACACCGGCCAGTGTGAGTTCGGGCGGCAGCGCGACCCTCTCCTGGAATGTAAGCAACGCTGCATACGTTATCGTTTCGCCGCAGGTGGGAGCCGTGCGCGGCGCCAGCGTAATGGTGCAACCTACGCAAACCACCACTTACACGCTCTACGCCACCAATCAATTCGGACGCAGCACCGCCACAGTCACAGTCAACGTTCAGTAAAAGTAAATGTGGGCGCGAGCGCCTCGCTCGTGCGGCAGTGGCAATGACTGTCTCTTGATTGGCGTTTTCAGCGATTTTGAAGACCTTGCCTCGTCCCGCCGGGCTTTTGCCGCTCCGCACGAGCGCGGGCGCTCGCGCCCACATAAGCTCAGAACAGCTTTTCCTGGCGGCGGAGATTTCCGAATGAGCCGATATTGGCCAGGGCGAAATTGAAACGGAATTGATTTTCGTTGCGCACCGAACCCAGGGCGAAACGCCGGTACTCCACGCTCAAGCCGCAGCAGTCCCAGTTGTAGGCCGTCTGCACCGCCGCGTACTGCAGAAAACCCAGGTTGGCGTCGAACCCAAGGTTAGTCGCGCCGCTGAACCCGCGCTTGTTGGGTTGTCCGTAACCAAACAGGATCCGGAACTGATTGAAAGCCTGCTGCCCGGTGGGTGTGGGAGAGAAACTGGGCGCCAGCAGGTACGCATCTCCGCCGCCAATGGTGTACGAACCAAAACGATAGTTCACGAAGGCGGTGCTGGCATTGATCCGGCTCTGCTTGAAATCGTAGTCAATGTCCCACTCCGCTTCGGTCCGGCTGGTGGCCTGGAACTTCAGCCGTGAGATCAGCGGTGACAATCGCCGCGCTTCGGTGAGAAACGCGATGCCGGTGAAATCGGCGGTCGTGGTAAATACATTCCGCTGCCCGGGCACCAGGGCCCCGCCGAAAGTCGGATCGAGAAAATATTTCTGCGCCAGCTCCCAGGTGATGACTTCCCGCACCTGGGGTTCAGGGGTGCAGGGAACTTCGCCTTTTTCCGGCGGCCGTTCCCATGGGATGGGGCTGGCGACGGCCGGACGTCCTATGATCAGCGAAGCCATCCCGGTGGCGTCGCAGTTCGCCGCTTTCTCTGAAGTACGCTTGGCATAGAGCCGATTGACGACTGCATATTCAACTTCACTGGTGTTGCTCAGGATGTCGCGTTCGTCGAAGCGCAAAATCTGCGCAAAGTTGTCCACCCCGGTTACGTAGCGATAGGTGGCGCGCGGCTCGATGACATGCTTCCATTTGCGTCCCCAGAATTCCCGGTCGTACACCCGCTCCAGCGCGGGCGGGCGAATCTCGATCGAGCCCTCGACCGCCTTGCGGTTGATGACGTTGCTCTCCGCCACTCCCACTCCACCGCTGCTGGGCACGAGTTGCTGGGTATAGAACGTTTCGCGCAGAGCCAACTCGGGACGCACCGACCAGCCGCGCAGCACCAGGGGCAGAGACAGCGTGGGGCGCAAATCAAAACGTCCCACCAGCGGCGCGGTTCGAAACGAGGGCTCGCTGCGCGACAGGCCTTCCGCAGCGGCGTCATACGACCAGTAAAAAGGCGAGCGCCCGATCGCATGTTCCACGCTCGACGCTTCGAAGCTGGGGGCATGCAGAATGGTGACCACGTCGCCCGGCGTCGTGCTCTCGAAGTTCTGGTAACGCTGGGTGGACGCGTTGTAGAAATAACCGTTCGTAGCGCTGGAGAGAAAGGCCTCCGACTTCACCTCCGAGTTCACCGCCTGGCTGAAGACGTCGTTAAACGCGAGCCGGAACACGAACGAACTCAGGTAGTCGATGCTGGCCACGCCGCGGAAGTGCCCGAAAGTATCTTCCGCATTGAGATTGACCTCGTGACCGCCCTGGTCCACCGGCGGCTGGCCGATGCCCCGGTCAAAGACCCCGAAATAGTTGAGGTAGACATAGGACTTCTCGCTGGGCTGGGCGCGAAACGTAATTTGCGGCGCCCAACCTCGCCGGGTGAAATATTCGGCGCCCGCGGTGACGTCCATGCTGCGATTGATGGCCCAGAAAATCGAGTCTCCCAGAATCGTTCCCTTGATGGAAGAGCTGCCGACGTTGGGAATCAGAATCCCGGTCTGCCTAGGCTCGCGTTCGACCGGATGCGTCGCGAAGGGAAAATAGAACACGGGCACGCCTTGAAGGCGGAATGTGCTGTGGTAAATGGTGGCATTCCCGCCCACCTCCACCACAATCTTGTGCGCGTTGAACTGCCACTTGGGACGCGGCAACTCGCAGGTGGTAATGGTTCCGTCGTAGACGACGTAGTGGTCGGGGCCAGTCTTTTCCACCACTCCTCCGGTAAAGGCGAAGGGATTTTCGGTGGTCAGGACCATCCGTTTGCCGCGCAATCGCATCCCGGTCGTGCCGACCACGTGCTGGAAGCGTCCGGATTCAGTGCGGATGTTGTAGGTGGCGTGAGTGGCTTGCACATGCTCGTCGTTGGGGCCGCCGTCGAGCACCACGTGGCCGTCCGCGACCGAGTCTCCCGTGTCGGAGTTGTAATCCACCGAATCGGCATACAGGATGTACGTGCCGTAGTGGATTTCCGCCTGCCCGCGCAGCTTGTAAACCGCGCCGTCCTTTTCCTGCTGCAGGGCGCGGATCGTGACGTCCTGCTCTCGCACGGTCGAAGGCGCAGCCGGAAGCGAGGCGGTGTCGTCCGGCTGTGTGGAAGCAAAAAGCAACCGGCTGGTAACTACGGACGGAGCGAGTAGCAGATGACAAACCAACGCCGCCGTGATAAGGAATCGAGTGCGGGATGTCATCGCAAGCGGACGAAGTCCCCGGCGAGGAAATCCACGCAGGGATAAGGTGACGTTAGCACGGCTCGGCTCGAGTGGCAAAGCCGCGAGGCTTCCCGGCAAAATGTTTTCGCGCTGGCTTTTTTCCGCGGACGGGTGCGCGCTTCACCAGAACGCAGCCGGTTTGCCGCTGGAAGTTCACCGGACCCGATCGCTCCTTCATGAGACCAAGATTCGAACCCGATGTTCCAGGCGATGCGAACCCAGACCTTTCAGCCAGACTGATCGATCCTGAAGCGTACGATGCCAGCGAACAGCAATTTGCTGCCAGCCTCGAGCCAAACTCCGCCCGCGCTGAGCCTCCCTCTGGGCCAGCGAGGTTTGCCGTGCCCAGGTTCGTAGTCGAAGACGCGCGAAAAGTAGCCGGCAGTATGCCCCAGGTCAGCACGGACATTGTGGAGACACCGGAAGCCCCGGCCGCCTCGGAGCCTGCCGCAGCGGCGCCGCCGGAAGACCCCGATGCGTGGCGGCGCGAGGTGGCAGCCCGATTGAGCCATTACCGGGCACGCCGGCGTACGCGAGAGCCGCGTTATCCTTCACTGCAGTTGAAGTTTGAGACCGAACCCAGCCCCTTGCCCGTCGAACCGGCGCCGCTCCCGGCTCCCGTCGCGCCAGAAGCCCTGGACCATGCGCCTGCCAGTTCCGCTCCCCGCATCACCCTCGCCGAGCCGGCTAACCATGCTCCGCAATATCCTCAAAACTTTCCCTCGAGCTACGCCCCGAACCATCCACGGATATTGCCCGCCGTCGACAGCGAAGCCACAGCCAAGGTAATTGAGTTTGCCAGTTATAACCCGGCGCCCAGAGCTTGGGATGAACTGGCCGAACCGGTGCTGGACCGACCCCGAATCATCGACACTCCTGAGCTGGCGCCTCCACCACCGGCCCTGGGTGGCATTCTCATTGAGCCCGCCGAAGCGCCGGCGAACGAGAGGCGGCCTGGATTCGAGATTCCGTTGCAGTCCGCGCCCATGTCGCGGCGCATGGTTGCCTCGGCCATCGATGCGGCGCTGGTAATGTCGGCATTCGCGGCCTTTGCCTATATCTTTTTCCGCATCACCGCCGAACTGCCGCCGCTCGGCAAGATAGCCGGAGCCGGAGTTGTCCTCATCGGCCTGTTGTGGTCGGCGTATCAATTTCTGCTGCTGGTTTACAGCGGCACCACTCCCGGCCTGAACCTGGCCAGGCTTGAACTGCACCGCTTCGACGGAAGCCCGGTTCCGCTGCGGATCCGCCGCTGGCGCGTTCTCACCTCGGTCCTTTCCGGCTTGTCCCTGGGCCTGGGGTACGCCTGGTGTTTCCTCGACGAGGACAGGCTGTGCTGGCACGACCGCATCACCCGAACCTACATGGCGCCACGGAAATAGCTTGCTGGACAGGCAGGGACCAACGAGATTGTGTAGCACGGGCGCCCTCGCCCGCGCGCCTTATATGGCTCTGACGGCGGGACGCTAAAACCGAGGACAAGATGCCCTCAGAACAGCCGGCCGGCCGCCGGCGCTACGAGTTTGGGCTGTGTCCGTGGTCTGCTAACATCTTTTGGTGACTCCAAGTTCTCCCGTTCGGGTTCGCTTTGCTCCTTCTCCAACCGGGCATCTCCACGTCGGCAACGCCCGGACCGCTTTGTTCAACTGGCTTTTCGCCCGGCAAAAGGGCGGCACCATGGTGCTGCGCATCGAAGACACCGACGTTGAGCGCAGCGAAGCCCGTTTTGAAGATCAGCTCATCGCCGACCTGAAATGGCTTGGCCTCGACTGGGACGAAGGGCCGGACCTCGGCGGACCGTACGCTCCCTATCGCCAGTCCGAACGCCTGGACACTTACCGCGAACACGCCGAGCGCCTGGTCGATCAGGGCAAGGCGTATCTTTGTTTCTGTACAGAAGAAGAGTTGCAGAAGGAGCGCGAGCGGGCCCAGGCCGAGCATCGCCAGCCAATCTATTCCGGAAAATGCCGCGCTATCGATCCGGCGGAAGCCGGTAAGCGCCGGACCTCGGGAGAGTCCTGTGCCATCCGGCTGAGAATTCCCGAGCGTCCCATCCGTTTTCACGACATCGTGCATGGCGATGTCGAGTTTTCGAACGAAGTGGTGAGCGATCCCATCATCCTGCGCTCGAATGGCATGCCGGTTTACAACTACGTCGTGGTCATTGATGACGCGCTGATGAAGATCACGCACGTGATCCGCGGCGACGATCATCTTTCGAATACTCCGAAACAGGTTGCCCTGTACGAGGCCCTGGGCTGGCCCGTGCCCGAGTTTGCCCACCTTTCGACGATTCTGGGCAGTGACCGTGAACGGCTCTCCAAAAGGCACGGGGCAACCTCGATCGCCAATTTCCGCGACATGGGCGTGCTGCCCGAGGCCCTGGCAAATTACCTGGCTCTGTTGGGATGGGCGCCCACCGGCGGCACCCGTGAACTCTTCAGCCCCGGTGAACTGAAGAAAGAATTTTCACTGGAGCGGGTGACTCCCGCGGCCGCCATGTTCGACATGGAAAAGCTCTACTGGCTGAACCGGCACTACATCAAGAGCTGGCCCGTGGGCAACCTGGTAGCGCTGAGCGCGTGGTTTCTTGCCCAGGCGGGCTACATCGAGCTTAAAGATGCGAAGTGGTTGAGCGCGGAAAGTATCCCCATCATTCACCTGGAAGACGCATTGCAAGCCTGGCTCACCCGGGTCACGGAATTGTTGGTTCCCTCCGTCGACCGCCTCGACCAACTGCCCGCGCGGGCATCGCTGATCTTCAACTATGACGCCAAGGCCGCCCTGGCCGCGCCCGATAACGCCGAAGTGCTGGCTTGGCCGAACACCGACGCAGTATTCGCCAGGTTCGCGGTCAAGATACTTGAAGACGAATCAGCCAAAGCCGGGAATCTCACTTCCGAAGGCTTCAAGCTTCTGGTCAACCAAGTAAAAGCTGAGACGGGCGTGAAGGGAAAGGAATTGTTCCATCCCATTCGCATCGTGATCACGGGCTCGCATTCTGGACCGGAATTCGACAAACTGGTCCCCATCCTCGAAGCAGGCAGCCGGCTCACGCTACCCAAACCAGTGCTCAATGTGCGCCAGCGGGTGGAAGAGTTCGCCCGGCAGCGGGCCCACGAGAATTAGCACTCCGCTCTGTAGCGCCGGCATCCTGCCGTCTGTC
>Ga0187824_10000171_pt1 | contig 11994 bp, 11 predicted proteins | sample NC_wetland_sal_i_13_FD_132437 | JGI IMG/M metagenome (GOLD analysis project Ga0187824, IMG submission 132437) | Wetland sediment microbial communities from Neuse River Estuary, North Carolina, USA - SourceSoil_4 | ecosystem: Environmental > Aquatic > Freshwater > Wetlands > Sediment | place... | reverse complement strand
TGTCAGCGTGGTACGGACTAGACTGAGCCTGGTTAGACCTATGAGCCTCTCTGTCAGAATTGCGTGTTTTACCTGCCTACTGCCGGGGTTAGCGTCGTCGCCCTTAGTCGTTTACAAGAATCATATAGAATGAATTCTTGGATATTTTCGGAGCTAATCAAAGCTGCTAATCAAAGCTGAAGTTGAATGCGGGTTTGGAAAAACTGAGTATTGCCTTTGAGGTCGAAACGGTCAAGATGGCCATAACCGTACGCTAATTCTAGCCGCACGTTGTCCGAAAGGTACCAGTTGACCTGTGGCGTGAATCTTCCGAATTTGCCACCGTTTATGGCCTGGTTGTCCAGATCTATGTGGGAATATCGAAATACTAGCTCCCAAGCGCCTGGGCCTCCGTCAAATACAGGCCTAGCAGGAGATACATCTCTAAAAAAACCGCCAATTGTGTTGTAAGGTCGCGTTTCGCCTGTGATTATCCAGGTTGCTACGACGTCACCTCCATTAAAAGTTGGATTGCCGCGAGACGGTGAAGAAACATGTGTGAACCAGTACTCACTGCCGAACAACCAAGGCCCGTTTCGGTAGTAGATCTCATATCCCGCCATGCGAGTTGTGGTCGCGGGGAATTTGCCGGTATCGACGAAATAGGGCGAAGGAAAGGCTTCAGGACGTGATCTGAGTTGAAGTTGGTTGTTTACGGGCTTTCCATTACGCAAGTTCACGCCCAGGTGGAGAAGGGTGCCCTCTGCCTCCGAATGGATCGGAAGCCATGCAAGTCGTGCGACCTCCTGGTTGTGATAGGACGAAAACGTCTGGCCCTTCGACAGCAAATCGTTGTAATAACCGAGGTTCCAGAGGAAGCCGTGCTCGGGAGAATAACCAAGCCACTTGAAACCGTCGGCGAGTATGGGAATGGTCGCGTCACTCATCGTGAACCTCTCCATCGTCCAGCCATCGTACCCGACCATGACTTTGTTAAGAGAGAATCCCTCTTTGCCGCGACCGATGAAGAGATAGCCCCAGAGCTTTGGAATCTGAATCATGACTCCCGTTTGGCGAACCAGCCAGGAGTGGGTCGGAGCGTCGTACATGATGCCAGCACTCCAGGTTACTGATCGCGTAAAATCGGGAAACGTGCCGCCCAGAACGAAACGAAAATCGCGGAGCTTCTCGGTAGGCGACAACGCGAATTGTTCTTTGCTCTGAGCGTCTTGAGAATACGCTACGAAGTCGTACAAAAACCCACCGCCAAACCGAATCGTAAAATGAGGTCCGCGGTACTCATTCCAATGCACAAGCTGGCGCCTTGGTCTTTCCTCCGACTCTGTTGCGTCGATCGTGTTTTCCAAGTTGGGAGCGGAAGCGGGAGTGGAAGTGGAGGGCGCTTGAGTTGTGTTCTGTGGGTTATCTGTAGTGGCTTCGGTAGCTGGCTCAGTTGAATCCTGCGTTTGAGATGATACCGGCGCGGCGCCTAAAGCCATCATTGCGAGCAGTAGGATCAGAGCTTTCATTTATTCACCATTCCCGTAAGGCACGATGCATGCAGATTCAGAAAGTTCAGTAAGTAGCAAAGAGCTCTTGAATTTCGGCTGCCGTACGCGGCTTCAGGAGCGCCAACGAAAGCAGGATCCGTGATTTCTGCGGATTGAGTTCATCGGAAGCGACGAAACCGAGTTGATCGTCATTCAGTTCTACGTTTCGTCCAACGGTCCCTAATGCGACGCGGCTACTGCGAACTACGACTATGTCTTTTTTGACAGCTTTAGCAGCTGCTTCCACCGATACTTTGTTCATGTTGCCATTGCCGACGCCAGCAATGATGATGCCCTTGGCGCCATTGTGCACGCTTGCGTCGATCAGGTCCGGAGACATGTCGGCACAGGCAAAGACAATATCCACGCGTGGCAGTTTGGTTGTATTCGAGATGTCAAATTCGCTGGTAGTCGTGTGTTTCCACGGAGGGGTGTTGTAGAAATCATTGTTGCCGTAGGCGGCGACACCGACCAGGCCACGCAGCGGCGACATGAAGGTCTGAACGTCAGTCGTGCTCGTCTTGGTTAACGAGTGTGCCCCGTGTATCCAGTCGTTCATTACGACCAGTACCCCGCGGCCCCTGGCTCTTGGATCGCGAGCCACGCCAACGGCGTTGTAGAGGTTGAGGGGGCCATCGGCGCTGATCGCTGTTGAGGGTCGCATCGATCCAACCAGCACTACTGGTTTGTCGCTTCTCACGACTAGGTTCAGGAAAAACGCGGTCTCTTCCATGGTGTCTGTGCCGTGCGTGACGACGATACCGTCCACATCGTTTGTCGCCAACAACTCATTGATGCGCTTGGCAACCGTAAGCATGATGTCAAAGGTCATGTCTTGCGATCCAACGTTAGCGATTTGCTCGCCCTTGATATTCGCCAGATCCTTGATTCCGGGAACTGCAGCGAGCATGGCGTCGATTGTCACCGCGCCAGAGGTATAGCCGGATTGCGTCCCCGTGGCGGCCGCACCGGCAATCGTCCCCCCAGTCGCCAAAATCACGATGTTGGATTTATTCTGCGCTTGAGCGAACTGTACGCTCGCCAGTAGGGCAACCATCACCAAATACGTTGCCTTTCGCGCGTTGCGAACTACCTTAGCCATGCGAACCTCCTTCTTAGAGCTAAACAGAAGCGGATTTTCAACTGCTCTCTATTTCTTCGTTCGATACTGGTTCTTGTCGAGATTTGTGAGCTTGACTGGGTTCAGAAGGTCATTGATCTGCTGATCCGTCAATATCTTCTGCTCCCGGATGACCTCGACGATTCCCTTGCCGCTTTTGTACGCATCGGCTGCTAGTTCCGTAGACTTCTCATAGCCGAGCACCGGATTGAGCGCAGTTACGATACCAACCGTGGTTTCCATATCGTGGGACAGTACTTCCTTGTTCACGTTGATTCCATCTACACACTTTGTGCGGAATGCGAAAGACGTGTTGTAGAGCAAATCCTGCGATTCCATAACGGCAAGTCCTTCGAGAGGCTCGTACGCATTGAGCTGAAGTTGGCCAGAATGGGCCGCTAGCGCGACGCTGTAGTCGTTACCCATAACGCGGAAAGCGACGAGGTTGACAAGTTCCGGAATTACGGGATTCACCTTGCCTGGCATAATCGACGAACCGGGTTGCAGTTCAGGCAGGTCAATCTCATTTAGACCGGCGCGTGGACCTGAGTCGAGCAGGATGAGGTCGCTTGCGATCTTCGATAGCTTGACCGCAACGCTTTTCAAGGCCCCGGAATAGGCGACGAATCCCTCCTGGTCCCATGTAGCCGCGATCATGTCGGAAGCTGGCACAATCGGTTTGCCGATCAGTTTCGCTAGATGGGCTGCACACTTATCCGCATAGCCTTTCGGAACGTTAATCCCGGTGCCGATCGCGGTTGCTCCCATATTGACGGCATAGAGCTGCTTCTCAGCTTCCCGAAGCAATGCGATCTCGCTTTCTATCGAGGTCGCGAATGCGTGGAACTCCTGTCCGACTGTCATGGGGACGGCATCCTGAAGCTCCGTTCGTCCCATCTTCACCACGTCCATGTAGGTGTCTGCCTTTGCCCGGAATGAGGCCGCCAGTTTCTCTAGCTCTGCCGTTAGCTTGTCATTGCGCAGGATAAAGGCCACCTTTATCGCCGTCGGATAGGAGTCGTTCGTCGATTGCGACATATTCAAATGATCGTGCGGCTCGACAATTGCATAATCGCCTTTCTTATGGCCGGTCATCTCGAGCGCCACATTGGCCAGCACCTCATTGGCGTTCATGTTGGTAGAAGTTCCCGCTCCGCCTTGATACCAATCAACCAAAAACTGATTGTTGTAATCGCCCTTCATAACTGCTTGTGCTGCCTTTTCAATGGCGTCCAAGGTTTGCCTGTTCATGGCACCTACATCGGTGTTAGCGCGCGCTGCGGCCAGCTTCACAATTGCCCAAGCTTGTATAAATTCGGGATAACGGTTGATTTCGACTCCCGAGATTTGAAAATTCTCGAGCGCTCGTTCAGTCTGGACGCCGTAGTACGCATCCGCAGGAACTTGTTTTTCGCCCAGCAGATCCTTCTCAACTCGGGTGGGTCCGCCAGCGGCAGGTCGCGCGTTCGCCGTAGGCTGCGCAGTGGTCGGCGGGATTGTTTGAGGCGTATTTTGCCGAGTGCAAGCGGAGGTCAAAACAAGAGCTATCGCGAACGCTGCCACTCGTGTTCCTGCCGGCATAGAATTAATTGTTATCTTCCGGCTCATGAGTAATTCTCCTTTTAAGTCAGCACTAGTATGGTTAGAGAGGAAGAGCTTTAGCGGATACTGTCAAGAATAACAGCATGACTTTCGAGGTGGGTCCGGTCATTCGCGTCAGATTTAAAAACCTGGAGAGTCTCGCAGAATCTCTGCGATTTCCCGATTTCCACGAGTCGATAGACTCAACCAATCAGCAAATCAGCCTGAAATCTAGGGAGCAGTCAAGCACAGCCACCACCCGCTCCCACAAGTCTGTTGCTCGCTGTGATGGGACTGAACTGTTGATTCTGACAGTGGGATGAAATGACTTGTTGCTGGAGGCTCGCTCAGTACCCGCGAGGTTGAAAGTGGCGCGCTCGCAACCGCAAGCCGGAGTTTTACAGCTCCGCTGTGCTATCGAATCGCGCTGGCCTGTCATGCTGGCGATCTTTTCTGTCATTTTATTACTGGCTGTGTTACCGAGCCGCGTTAGGGTCTTCCCGGCGTGGGTTCCCTGGCTCACACTGATCGTACTGATTGTGCCGATGGCAGCTCTAGCTCTAAATACTGCCACTGGGCCTTTGCTGCGCATTGAAAGAATTGTCACAGCGTGTTTTTTTGTGGTAGCGGCTTTCGGAATAATCGCTGCGCTGAAGATTCTTTTTTCTGCCATGGTACGCCATGCATCTGCTATTACCGGCCTCCAGCTCCTTACTTCAAGCGTTGCTGTGTGGGCCACAAATGTGCTCGTCTTTTCAGTGGCTTACTGGCGGATCGATCGAGGCGGCCCTGAAGCTCGTGCGAACCACGCAAACAGGAAGCCGGATTGGCTATTTCCGCAAGATGATGCAGGCGAGGACGTGCCGCCTGACTGGTGTCCGACATTCGTCGACTACCTATTCCTTGCCTTCTGTACGGCGACAGCATTCAGCCCCAGCGATGCTCAGCCGCTAACGTCTCGCAGCAAACTATTGATGATGCTCGAAAGCATAATCGCACTCGTGACTACGGTCGCGATCGCTGCGCGTGCGATTAACACACTTGGAAGTTAAGAATTTCTCAGCTCCGGGGCCAAGTCCCGATAGGTCTCTCTCGGATGGCTCGGGGGCACAAAAGTCACATTCCGATAAGCCGTAACCGCGTCTTCGATGCGTCACTGGTGCCAGAAACTTGTCTAGACGGATTTGGTGACTTGAAAACACTTGTCAAACAAGTTTCTGAGGAGGCAATTTATTGGTACTTTTTGAGTTTGCGACCATGCGGTCAAAATGCGATTTTCGCTTACGAGCAGAGCGTCTTGTCATAGGCTGTTCCATTTGACAGGGTGCCTGCCCGGGAAGCGAGACTATGATTTCAGGACTATGTCTGAACAACCTTCCCTAATCGATAGCCTGAGCGAAAAATCGAGCGAAAAGTCAGTAGAGGCGAAGGCTTGACCGCAAGGGGATTCGCCGATGTCCACTGCACATTCAGGCAGTGCTCAACGAGAGATCTCGTCAGCTGAAGGCGCATCGGAACTCTCGCGCCTGGAGAAGCGGCTTCTAACCTTGCTCAGCATCATCGCGGGCATGGTGGACCTGACTGGCTTCGTGACTCTTGGCAATGTATTCACCGCTCACATAACCGGCAACGTTGTGGTCATAGGCGCGTGGGTGGTCCGCCGCGGGCGCATCAACCCGACGCAGATTCTGGCGATCCCAGTTTTTATCCTTGCGGTCGCCGCCGTTTGGCTGCTCGCAAGGGCATCGGGCAGGCACGGTCCGAGCTTGCTGCGATTGCTTCTCCTGGTTCAGTTTCTGCTCCTCACTTGCGTTCTGATTTTCAGTGTTATCACCAAACCGTCCGCCAACCCACACGGCCTGATGGCAGACATAGCTGCAATGATGGCCGTCTCCGCCATGGCCTGTCAGTTCGCTCTCTTGCGCCTGGCCTTGCCTGTCGTTTTGTCGACGGCAGTGATGACCGGTAATTTGACGACCGCTGTGCTGTCGCTACTAGACAGGATATCGCGGAGCGAACCGCCGGGGGCCAACGACAAAGCACGATTAAGGAGCTCCCTGATTCTGCTCATCGGTTTCTTCGGCGGCTGCGTTGTGGCCGCCGCGGCAGAGATGTATCTCGGTAACTGGGCCTGGTCTTTTCCGGCCGTTCTGGCGGGCATCGCTTTCGTGTTGCGGTAAGTGAGTCCCAACCGCTAAGAACCGTTTTTATCCGCAATGGGCCAGCCCTAATGAAAATGGACGCCATTCTGAAATTGCTCATTCCACACTTAGTACGCACCAAGCTTCTGGTATTACCTCGGGTATTCGGAACGCTCACCGGATACTTAGCGCCCAAGAGACATAAAAGGCCTAGGAGCGGACGTTGGATAAATGGCCCTTGGCGTAACGATCTCTTGTATCGATTGCGTTCCAATTACAGACTGCCCTAAAGGAAGCGGTGAACTTGGGATAACTCGCGTTGACGCGCTTTTCGAAACGTGGCAGATACTTTCAATCTTCAGACGTTCAGGCTTCGATGACGTGGTTGGGAATGGCGTAACGAACGAGCTCCGCCACCGAAGACGCACAAGAAAGGCTAGGGGCCGTCGGGATGAGGAAGTCCGTAGGCCCCTAGGCCGGGAGTTATTTCTTGTCCAAGTGAGAGAGTAGGGCAGTCGTGATCCAAACGGAACTAGTAATTCTTACAGGAGCATACGGGTCAGTGAATCACAGGATACTTGCTGTAGTTCGAAAGCGTAATTTCGAAGGGCACCGTTTCTCCCTTTATTGGCTTTTCCAGGCGCATCGACATGGACCAGAAGATCGCCTTCGACGTCCTGTTTAGTGACGCTGAAAGTGTCCGGCAACGCCGATGGTCCGGTAGCCGGCAGGAAACCACGTCGCCAGTGGCGGGATCAACCAGTGTATCGGGGATGGGATCGTTCAGCGGCTTTCCATTCACGTCCATGCCGAATGGCGCAGATTCACGGCCGTTGCAGAGGAAGTGCGCATCAATGGTTCCGTAATTTGGAAGAGCGTCAATTTGTTTTCGTCTGCCACAACGTCGGCGAACGAAAACACCTTCGATTTGAACTTCACAGTGATTTTGGGCCCGGTTCCTGCGCCCGGCAGAACGGGCGTCATTTCGTTATCGGTTAGATGCGTATCGAGCCAGGACTGCGGTCCATTCACAAATGTGAGGCCCGGGCCGAAGGTGAAAGTGCCCGTGGCCGAATCATCCTGGTCGACACCCAGACCGGACCCGCGCGGCTGATTGAAGTCATTGTCGAAATCGCGATTGCCGCCTGCGCCTTCCACCAAATAAAGCACGCCGTCGGGTACGGTCTTGCTGATTCCATCAAATGTTGTGTCAATGTTGACTGCGGGAGGTCCTATAGGAGATGGCGCCGCTGCAATACTGCTTTCGGCTCGTAGCGCTCCCTATTACTCCAACCACGATTTGCTTCAGCCGCTCGGCCGGATATTGAGGAGCGGTGGACGACGTGCCCACCTCATAACTGGCGCATCTGCCTGTCGAGCAGGCGCCTCGGCGCAAGTTGTGACACGAATACCGGGCGAGGATTGTCCAGCAAGTTTCGACCTCCGCTTCGTCGTGTTGAACAACACTCTTTAGTCTTATTCATGGTCATTTACCGCTACCGCCAAAGTTAAAGGTCACACCACCAATGTAGCGATAACTGTTCTCATTGACCGCGCCGCCAGAGAATGGGTTTGAGAAACGTGTGAGCAGATAGCCAATTTCTATGGGTCTTATGGATACTGCTCGGTTAACATGAATATCTATGCCGAGTCCACTCGTCAATGCAAAGGCGTTGTTGTTTGGCGACGCACCCACTACACCTGTTGCTGTAAACAAATTGCCATAGAGATTAGTGTATGCACCGCCGACCAGAACTTCTCCGAAAGGTTCGACTTTGCCTCGCTTCTTAATGACGGGCCCAAACATGTAAGTGAACAGATTACCCTGGACCGTCGCTGTGCCACCACCGGGCAAGCGAGGGGTTCCCACGGGTATGCCGATAGCGGAAGTCTTACTGCCATACCCCTGTAGATCCATTTTGAGACCCAGCCACTTAACTGGAGTGTAATAGACGGCAGATCCGCCCCCACCGTTCAGGTTGTGAGACCGACTCCCGGTAAGAGCTGGGATGAAGTGGCTCAAAGAGTAATCCGCACCTATCTCCCACGTCGTTGGATTTTCTTGGGCAAAAACGTTTGCGCCAAACAGTAGGACGATTCCCGCTATCCAAAATAGTGAAATTCTCGCCATTTGCTAACCCCTTTTTCTAGTTGTCTTTTGAGATTGACTACATGTGGGTGAGGATATGAGGCATATATCGCTGTGAGAACTAGCAAAATTACTAGAGCATTAATCCATACCGCGCTTGCTGGTATGGCCATGCTGCTGGTTCGAAACGGCTCGGCAAATCCAGATAAACTCCCGATAAGTTTTGCCAGTTCAACTGGTCGATGCAACACTCTCTTAACCGGTTGATCCGACCAATACCTTTCACTGACAACTGATCTCTTGGAGCTGTACTCAATTGAACCTCAACAGCGCGCTCTATTTTCGGCTTGAAGCAAGATCCACGAATCGAATTTAGCTTTTGGGGCTCTCTCTAGTGTTGCATTGACCTAATGAGACCGTCCGAGGGTCAGCGTCGGTGAGATCTAAAGAGATCGCTGGGCAAGCAAAGAAAAATTAAAAGTGAGAGGAGTCCTGCGAACGTGTAGAAAATCACTGCTCCTCCGACACGCAACTGAGCTCGATGCTGACTTCTCCGAAAGTAGGAGTCTGCTGCCAAAAGTTACAGTCCATTTCGGCAATGGACGTGCCTTACTTTCCGGACTTTGGACGAGACCAAACGATGGGTATCAGGCTCGCTGGAATAACACGGCCGAGCGTGCCGCCGTCAGCCTTCACTGGCCATTGGTCATATCCAACTGCACCCAATTGCAACAGTCTGCTCAAATCTTTCTTCAGCGGTAGCGCTTGCCCAATTCCCCACCGCGGAGCTTACGGGAGTTGTCTTTGCAAATGGCGGACGTTCGCGTGGAGATCTACACCTTCTGGTAATTGGAGTTTTGAGTATTGACTGTCAGCTGTTTGCTGACTCCATTCACAACCATGCTCGAAACGTGGTTTGTTCCGTCCGGCAACTGAGCGAACTGTGCGGAGATCGTCACGGCATCCTTCGGGTCGTTCAAATAAGATGAAACCTGAATGCTTTGAACTACCTTTCGCGCCCTGTCGACGACAAACGTCAGCGAGTCCCCCTGTTTCAAGTAATTCTGGATTACCAGGCGAACTTCATTGGGGGTGCCTAGTGGACCAACCAAGACGTTCCCATGTTGGTATGCTTGCTGTATCCGGTCTGGATCGGGCTTTGCATAACTCTGGGCCAAGCTTCCGATCTGCTTGCCGTACTCTTCGTACTCCTCCGTCTTTTTTTCCTTTACTCTGTGCTTGATGCCATGCTGACGGCCCCCAGAGGACTGTTGTTGTGGATCCAAGTCCGTTTTTTGTGGATTGCCGTCAGGTCCCAAATGCACCTGATACAGGTCCTCCTTCTTGACCTCACCCTTGATGCTGATTGTTTGTTGTTCCTGCCAGGTATATTGGGCAAGCGCCTGCTTGTTAACTGTGGTCGCCAGCTTTAGTTCCGCCACGCGGTCCTGCATCTTGGTTTCCTGCGCGGTGCCCATTGAAGGCATCGACATCGCCAACGCAAGAACTAAGGCGGTTACGGATGCATAACTTCTCTTCTGATTTTTCAATTTACGCCTCCAAGGGTTCGATCCTTTCACGTCACGGAACTGTAACGACCCGGTAGTACACCCCGCTCGCTCCGTGGGACGGGAGGAACGATGTGTTGCCGCACAAATAATAGGTTGTTCGTTGGACAATGGGTATGACGCCGCCCGCCGGTAGTGCCACAACCACTCCACCGACCGTATATGTCGCACGGGCCGCACTGGCATTCGTGGCTGCCGTGTTGGCGTTAGCGGTCGCCGCATTCGCATGGGCTGCCGCCGCGTTGGTAAGAATTTCGAACTCCGAACAGATTGTCAGATCGCTTTCACGCTAGGGTCGATTGGGGTGGAGACGATACTGAAAAAACTAACAGGGTGCTACGTTCGTCAGCAACACCTGTCACTTTTGACAATTCTCACTGTCCCTGCTCCGGCGCATCCTCGCCACTGGTACCCGAAATCTTGATAAAGGTGAAACCATGATTCGAGGGTTAATCGCCAAGCGAATTCGCCGGACTGTCGAACCTTCGCCGTTCTTGCTGTTGGTCGCTGCCATTATCTGCTTGGACGTTTTCCACCCTTTGCATCTGTTTCAGCAGGCAAACGCCCAGAGTGCAGCGAATAAGGACAGCCAGAGTGTGAGCGAGCATGATATTCAGCTATTGCGCCAGGATATTCGTTCGCAGAAAAAGCAGCTGATCGCGTCGAATTTGACGCTTACGGATGCCGAAGCCACCAAGTTCTGGCCGGTTTACGACCAGTACAACGCCGAGATGACAAACATTGGGGATCAGAAGTACGCGTTAATTAAGGAGTACGCACAAAAGTTCGGCTCGCTGACAGATGAGCAGGCAGAGAGTCTGCTCAATCGCTCACTGGCGCTAGATGAAGCCATTGCGCAACTGCGGATCAAGTATGTGCCGATCATTAATAAAGTGTTGCCGGCTGCGAAGACAGCCACTTTTTTCCAGATAGACCGGCGCCTTACCTCTCTCATTGACCTGCAATTGGCTTCCGGAATCCCGTTGGTTCAGGAACAGCAGTAAGTTTCTAATTCCGAAAGGCGGGAGGCGAACAACGCCTGAGCGAAACTGAAAAGTGGGTGCGGGACAGTTTCCTGCCTTGCTGGCCAGCAAAGTCGTGAAGCCGCTTCGGCTGCCCCATAGGTTGTCTGACCTTTTCCTGAAACCGCCAGCTTGGAAATGACAACATGAGTGATTCCAATCTCACCTTAAAGCAGAAGGCCTACCATGGAATTAATGAGTATCTCGTGATCACGTTCTATCTCTGGTTAGTTTTCGGATTGTTTGTATTATATAAGTCAGTCATCTTGTCCGAAAATCACATCCCTTTTGCCTTCCATGGATTTGCCCTGATCAACGCGCTGGCGCTGGCGAAAGTAATGCTGGTCGCCCAGGAACTTCATCTAGCAGACCGGTTCAAAGAAGCACCGCTCATCTACCCCACGCTTTTCAAGTCTGCCGCTTTCGCCATTGTCTTGGGTTGTTTCAAAGCTCTCGAAGATGGTGCTGTTGGGTGGTACCACGGCCAGCCCTTCAGTGAAAGCATGACGTCCATTGGAGGCGGCACCAGGGGAACGCTTTGCCTGACGGTCCTTTTGGCTGTCCTTCTCATTCCGTTCTTCGGATTCACCGAACTGCGCACGGTTCTCGGCGAGAACAAATTGGTGAAACTCTTTTTCAACTCGCGCCAACTTGCCGGCGGTTCCTCCTAGAAGCCGACTTTCGTTAGCAGGGGATCCTGCGCGAATCGGTCCTGCAGAATCTTTCTTTCGTCGAGCGAAGCCGCGTATCTAAATCCAACCCCCTAAAACGAAAACTCCGTTCCGATGATGGCACCCTTCTGCGTCAGGTCGAGACCAATACGGTTGGCGCTGCTGCTGTTCTGCACCTTCAGGCGCGAACCGAGCTGGTATCCGGCATTTATGCTTATGTTTTTGGTCAGCGTCAGTCCTAAATCGCCCGTCGAAGAAATGAAATTACCATAC
>Ga0187824_10000169_pt1 | contig 12032 bp, 9 predicted proteins | sample NC_wetland_sal_i_13_FD_132437 | JGI IMG/M metagenome (GOLD analysis project Ga0187824, IMG submission 132437) | Wetland sediment microbial communities from Neuse River Estuary, North Carolina, USA - SourceSoil_4 | ecosystem: Environmental > Aquatic > Freshwater > Wetlands > Sediment | place... | reverse complement strand
CTCGCCCGCCGCGATGTCATGTTTGCCGCTGGCGGAAAGAATCGGCACCGGGGAATAGGCGGTTCCGCCGCCGAAAGAATAGGCGCCATTGGGGTTGGTGCCGAAAACGGTGGAATCGCGGTTGGCCCGCAGTTCGATGCCCCACTTGAAACTGTGGCTGCCGTGCAGCAGCGAAGTGTCGTTTTTGAACTGATAGAGGTTGCTGAAAGAGCCGATGATGGAGCCGTCGGCGGAGTTGAAGGCTTCGAACAGACCGTCGCCGTACCCGATTGCCGGCTGAGTGTGGTTGGGGCTGGGGAACAGCGGCGTGCTGCGAATGTAACCGATCACCGTCTCGTTGGTGAGATGAGGCGAGAAGCTGCGGGTGTACTTCACCATGGCGTTCCGCTGGTGATCGAAGAAGCGGATGCCAAAGCTGGGGTCAATCGCCGTCTGGTCGGGATTGGTCAGCGGGCCGTTCACCTGGTTCAGGCTGAAGCGCGTCATCAGCGAGGATTTGTCAGAAATGACATGGTCAACCCGCACTGAGAACTGGTCGGTATCGGTGGCAACTTTGGATGAGGCCTCGTAGGTGCGGGCGCCATATGCGCCCCGGGGATTGTTGGGAAGCGGATAGGCCGCCAAAATCGGCGCCACCGCCGGATTGACCGGGACCCTGAGAGTGTCGCCAGGAAAGGCGGTAGTATCGAATCCCTGCCGCTCCGCGAGTGTGGGCACGGGAAACACCTGCGTTGTCCCCAACACCTGCCGGAATCCCTGGTACTCGCCAAAAAAGAAGGTGCGGCGGCGGCCGTCGTAGATGTCTGGAAGCACCAGCGGCCCGCCTACTGTGGCCCCGAACTCGTTGCGCACAAAGGGTGGAATCCGCCGCTTATTCAGCGGATCAACATGATCGAAGTAATTGCGCGCGTCGAAGGCGGCATTGCGCACGAACTCGAAGGCGCTGCCATGTATTTGGTCCGTTCCTGACTTCGAAACCACGTTGGTGTAGCCTGCCGCGCCGTGGCCGATCTCGGCGGGCATCACGCCGGAACTTGCCTGCACCTCCTGGATGGCATCCACGTTGAAGTTCGGAAAGGTCGCGCCGCCCATCTCCGGGTCTGTGGTATCTGCGCCGTCTATGGCAAATATCGCCGTGGAGCCCCGTTGTCCATTGACGGCGAACTGCTGGGTGAAATTGGCCGCGCCGTTGGTGTCGGTCATGGTCCCGGCGGCCAGAAGCAGCAACTTGCTGAAATCGCGGGCATTGAGCGGCAGAGTGGAAACTTGCTCGCTGGAGAGGCGCTCGCCTCCGGAAACCTCGGAAGCTGATGGCGCAGCCTTCACCACGCGCAGCGCCTGGGTCTGGGAACAAAGCTGCAGCCCGGCGGTTAGCGCCAAGCCAGCCTGAAAATTCAGGCTTGCAGGCAGGCGGCAACTCGTGCCCTTGCTCTCCACCGAAACTTCGTAGTCGCCGGGGGCAATTTCATCGAAATGAAACTCGCCCCGGGGGGAAGTGCGGCTTACGTAATCATGGTTGTGAACGGCGGAATGTAATCGAATACTTGCGTTGGCGACAGGGGCGTTGGTCTGGCTGCGGAGCACGCCTCGCCACGAGCCTGCCGAAGTCGCGCCTGCCGGCCCAGCCAGCACCAACAGGCAGACAACAACCGTCGCGCGAATTGAAATATTGACCTCCTTATCGTGCGGGAAAAGGCTCCGAGGCTGAGCCTTGACCGGAACCAGTCGAAGTATCAGATTTTAACTGTTAACTCGATGCATCGGCAGCTTCGCTCACGTCTGCGGGGCACAATTGACCTTTGTCCCGCGGCTGGGTCATTCGGCGTGCCATGAGAGCAAATGGAAGCAGGAGCGGCCTTACTTGCGGGCGGGGTTTTCGTTGTCCGCCATTTCGCCGTTGTGGCGCTGTTTCAGCATTTGCACTCCCTCGGCGAAGGTCATGTGCCCGGGAACGCGGCGGAAGTCGCTGGAATCCTCTGTTTCCTGGATATTGATGCTCTTAAAGAATAGGGCCTTGCCCGTAAAGCTGAGCTGCATGTGAGTGGTAGTCCAATAGCCGTTGGCCACCTCGCCCTGCTCCACCACAAAACGCCCGCCGCGGTCGAGGTGGCCGAGAATACCCCAGCCAAAGCCCACATCCTTGAACAGAGTGCCGTCAATGCGGGCGATGCGGGCCCGGTGCGGCTCAATCAGCAGGAAGCCATCCATGCCGGTAAAGACCTGCTGCTCACGGCTGGGGGGATCGAAATCGGGATTGGGTTCGAACCGGAGCCGCACCAACTGCAGGCCGTTCACCTCCTCCGTCCCCTCATACTGGTAGCGGAAAGCATCGGGCAAGGTCTTCACCATGCGGTTGACGCGGTCGGAATCTTCTTTCTGCTGCTTCTGCTTCCGGCGCAGTTCGCCGGGATTGTGCAACAGTTGCTCCAGGCGAGCGAATTCTTGCTGGCGCTGGGCGGCACTGAGCGGTTGATCGTTCATAGCCACCAGCATGCCGGCCGTGCCTTCGGCGGTTTCCACGTACTCCCGCGTCTGCACCCCTTTGGGGGTTTGGCGGCGCACGCGGAACATGAGGCTCACATCGTCGTTGCCCGACTTGACCTCATTGGCCACCGCCTGCTCCACCAGTTGCTGAGGGTTGAAAGAGTGTTGCTCGGCCGGATGCTCGGCCCGGTCCTGCGGTGCGGCGGTGTGCTGGGCGAAAGCTGCTGCCAGGGCGATAAGTCCGAAAGCTGCCGTAGCCCACAATGGTCCCTTACTGCGGATCATGGTTGCGGTCCTGACTGCCGGGGGTTTGTTTAGAAGTCTACCCAATTAGAGTCTCTGAATGCCAATTCTGTTGCTTCCACTTGGAACCCGGCAAGTGGCATCCGACAAGGAATATGTGCCAGGGTTGAGTCCAGCTCGGTGAGGAATAAAATTATCGGCTCGTTCGAAAAGGCAGTCCCAGTGATTTTTAAGCCACGTGGCGTGAGAAGACCGCTGTTCCCCTGGTTACTAACCGGCCTCCACTCGTTTCCGTGGCACTTCCGAACGAGCCGACGATGGAGACATAGCAACGTAGGTGCCAAACGCGGGGCAGCGACGAACGAAAATAAGCCCGCGTTAGCCTGTGGCGGAGCCGAAATTGAGGCTGCAAGCATGGATGCGCGAGAGAGTCCAGCCCGAGAGACACCGATTGTGAAACCGCGAATGCAACGGCTGAGCACCTGCGTACCAGCCAGGCGTGCGGCCTGCAGCTCCCTGCCATAGGGGAGGGGAGTGAGGAGTTCTTCAGTAACCCTCAAAATTGGTCCTAAGTGCGCTAAAATCCGAGCTAAACCAATGCTTTAGACCGACGAACAGGAGCTCAGGGGGCCGCCGGGGCCTGGCCCGGCATAGGTAAATCTAACTACTGGAGTCACTTACATGTGGAAGCACAAAGAAGAGGAGCAACCTGAGGGAGGCGCCGGGAGAGCCCAAGGCAGCTTTGGGGTGGCGCCAGGTCGTCCAGAATCGCCCCGGATGACCGCTCCGGTGAGCGGAACCGCGCATATCGGGCGCTCGGTCCTGATCAAGGGAGAGCTGTCGGGGAGCGAGGACTTATACCTGGATGGCACCGTGGAGGGCAGCATCGAGCTGCCTGGGAACAACCTGTCGGTTGGCCCCAACGGACGGGTACGGGCTGGAATTCGGGCGCGCGGAGTGGTCATCGAAGGTAAGGTGGAAGGCGACATCGAAGCCAGCGAACGGGTGGAGTTAAGAAAAACCGCGGTGCTGACAGGAAGCATCGTGACCCAGCGCGTATCCATCGAAGACGGAGCGTATTTCAAAGGCGGAGTGGACGTGAAACGGCAAGCGGCGCCCGCGCCCACGGCAACACAGCCGCCGCGGCCCGAAGTGAAGCGCGAGAGTGTGGCCGCTTCGGCTGCGGCGTCAGGCGGCAGCAGCGCGCCTTTGCCCAAAGCGCCGCTGGCGGAGCAGAAGAAATCTTAGGCTCCCCTTCTGGCGCTTTAACGCGATACACTAGGGCTCAAAGCGTACGAGCAGTTCAGTGACGGGCTTCCATGGGTTCTGTGGCGCAGAGTCTTCGAAAATTATTCCGCGGCGGCTCCAGTAGCGAGCAGGCGCCGGCGCCGCAACCGCGCGCTCAGGCGCGGTCTTCTCGGCGCTCCAGCGGACTGGGAGAACTGACGCGCGCGCTGGCTGGACGCGATGGCCTGTGCGTCCTCGATATCGGACCTACTTCTCCGGACAATATTCAGCACTTCACCGAACTTGGCTACAAGGTTTACAGCGAAGACGTGCTGCTGGCATCCCGGGACTGTCAGTATCTGACGGCTGATGCCGAAGGCAAGCAGGCAGTGGACGAAAAGCGGTTTCTGGCGGAAAACCTGAACTACGCCCCGCAGACGTTTGACGCCGCACTGTGCTGGGACATGGCAGACTACATGGAGGAACCGCTGGTAAAGCCGGTAGTTGCGCGCCTGTGGTCGGTGCTCAAGCCGGGCGGGCTGGTGCTGGCCTTCTTTCATACCAAGGATGCGGGACCAGACGCGCCCTTTTACCGCTATCACATTGCCGGCACCGACAACGTGGAACTGCAACTGCTCAGCGCGGGAAGCAGCCGCAACGGGAGCACAGCGGGATGGCGGCTGCAGCGCGTTTTCAACAACCGCCACATCGAGAATCTTTTTCGCGATTACGCCAACATCAAATTTTTCCTCGCCCGCGACAACGTAAGGGAAGTTCTGGTCAAGCGGTAATCTCACCGCAAACAATTTCACCCCCCAGACGCCGAGAGCGCAGAGGCTATTAATTCTTCTCCTTGTAGCGCGGGCCGCCCCCTTCGAAAAGCTCAGGCAGGCTCTCGCCCGCGAGGCATCGCCAGCAACGCCTCCTCCGATCTGCGGTTTCAGTTCGCGCGGTTGCGCTCGGCTGGATGGGTAACTCGTTAGACCTCAACTCTGCAACCAAAAACTGCTTATCCGACTGCGCCGCGGGTGCTGCGCACCACAAACTCCGGTAGTCCGGTGTGCTCGAGGAGATGAACGAAAGGAGCACGCAGCCGGGCCGGCAGTCTAAGCAGACGGCGAAGGCGCGCGGCATTGCGAAAGACGGGCAAAAAAGCCTGCCGATAGGTTTCGCCATAGGCGCGCGCGGCGGCGGGCAGGGAGCTTTCGCCGCGGAAGAAGGGAAGCAGGCATTGCGCGGCGAGAGCGCCGCTGCGCAATGCCAGGGCTATGCCGTCACCGACAAAGGGGTCCACGAAGCCGGCCGCGTCGCCGGCCAGCAGCACATTTTTCCGCAACGGGTCGGGACGGCAGAAGAGAAGGGGCGAGGTGGTCACGGGCTCGGTGGCGAGCTGCCAGTTCGCGCTGCGGGCACGCAGTTGGGCATGGCGAGCGAAAACAGCCTCCAGGGTGGTAGCCGCGTCGGCGCGCACCATGGCGGAAACATTGATCAGAGCGGGAGCAACGGGCTGCACGCCGCAATAGCCGCCGGCAAAAAAATACAAGTCAACCGAGCAGGGCGGGCTGGGTTCATGGAAGTGGGCCTTAATGCCCAGCCATTTCTGGCCGGCAATGGTAGAGGGTCGCGGATTCAGGCTGGACCATCGTCCGGAAGCGTTGATCACGCTGCGTGTCTCAAGACTGCCGCGGGCGGTCTCCACCAGAAAAGGGCCGTTGCCGGAGAACTTCTGCACCGCGGTTTGCAGGCGGGCACTGGCGCCGGTTTTCTCCGCGGCTCGCCAGAGCGCCAGGTCAAGCTGGAAACGGGGGATGCTGGCAGCCGGAGGGTGGACAGCCGCGTGAAGCTGGCGGCCGTCAAGGAAGACGCGGGCGGCGGGCAGGCGGGGCGCCTGCTGCAAAAGGGAGGTATCGGACTTCAACAGGGATTGCAGCAGGGTGAGAGATTCGGCGGAGACGAATTCGCCGCAGACCTTGTGGCGGGGGAATCGGCCTTGTTCCAGAATGAGGACGCGGGCGCCAGTGCCGGCGGCGGTGATGGCCGCCGCCGTGCCCGCCGGCCCTCCGCCGAGGATGATCAGGTCATACATGCGCTTACAGAGGCGGGTTCGGTCCTGGGATAACTGGGCTCCTCTAAATTGCCACCAGGGCCACGCCGCCGGCCACCAGCAGGGCGGCTATCCAGCGCCTGTGGTCCACGCGCTCATGCAGGAAGATGCGCGCGCCAACAGCATTAGCGATAAAGGTGAGGGAGGCCGAAGCCGGCGCCACCAGGCTGACGTCCTGCCAGGACAAGGCCATCAGCAGGCTGTAGAAGGCAAAGGTCATGGCCAGCAAGCCGAATAGGAAATTGGGCGTGCTTACCACCCGGGCAAGTACGTGCGCCAATCCACGGCGCCGCCGCAATTCCCCCAGGTCGCCAATCTGTTTCATGGCGTGGGAAAGCAGCACGTCGCCGGTGGTGGAGGCGAGCACGATGGCGGCAATGGACAGCCAGGCGTAGAGGTCTCTCACGAATTCATCTCGCTTCTCAAGCCTTACCCCGCGACAGAGCTTCCGCTTCCGGCGTTTCTTCGTGGTGCGGATGGTGGGTAAGGGCCGGTCCCTGGGCCACAAAGCCGACTCCGGCGGCGATGAGGGCGATGCCGAGCCAGCGGGTGGCGGTCACGTTTTCATGCAGCACAAATTTGGCGATGAAGGCCAGCAGCACATAGCCGATGGAGGTGGCGGGCAGGACGTAGGTCAGGTCCGCCCAGGAGAGCGCGGTCATGTAGGAGGCAAAGAAAGCGAGCAGCAGCAGTACACCCAGCGCCACCCAGGGGTGGACCACGGCGAAAATGAGCTTTTGCCAGTGGTGTAAGGGAATTTCTCCCAGTTGCCGCATGCCGCGGGAGAGAAGGGCATCTCCGGAGGCGCCGAAAATGACCACACCCAGCAGCACCAGGTACTTACGCAGGTTCACGCGGGATCCTAGGCGTTGGCCGGCTCCACTGCTTCAGCCTCCTCCGGCTGCGACTCGCCGGGAGCGGGCGCGACCGGTCCGGGCTTGGCGCGCTGCTCCTGCACCCAGCGCTGGCGCTGGGAACGCAGCTTGAGGAATGTCCTGGCCTCCTTGTAAAGCCGCTTGCGCTCGGAAGAGCTGAACACTGCTTTCTTGACAATGCGGAAGACGGCGCGTGGCCGGAAATAATATTCGTCGTAGAAACGGTGGACGGAAGCCAGAATCTCTTCGCTGGAGAGTCCCGGGTATTCGATGTGCGCCAGCTGGTGGCCTCCTTCATCCACCATCTGCCGGTTCGACATGAAGCCGTTCTTCACCGCGTAATCAAAAAGCTCGGTACCGGGATAAGCATGTGCCACCGACACCTGGATGGTTTCCACATCCAGCTCTTTGGCGAAATTGATGGTGTTGCGCACGGTTTCGCGGGTCTCGCCGGGCAGGCCCATGATGAAGTCCCCATGTATCACCAGCCCCAGCTTGTGGCAATCCTTGGTGAACTGGCGGGCGCGCTCCACGGTGGCGCCCTTTTTTATGTTCTTCAGGATCTGGGCGTCACCGGATTCGTAGCCCACAATCAGCAGGCGGCAGCCGGCCTCGCGCATGGCCTTGAGAGTTTCGTAGTCGGTGGTGACGCGCGAGGTGCAGGACCAGGTCAGACCCAGGGGCTTCAGCTTCCCACAAAGTTCAATGGTCCGCGCCTTCTGCAGGTTGAAGGTATCGTCGTCGAAGAAAAACTCTTTCACCCAGGGCCAGTATTGTTTGGCCTTGGCCATCTCCGCCGCCACCCGGTCGGTGGAGCGCTTGCGCCACGGATGCCCGCTCAGGGTTTGCGGCCACAAACAGAAGGTACACTGCGCCGGGCAGCCGCGGGTGGTGTAAAGCGACACAAACGGATGCAGCAGGAAGGGCACGTTATAACGTCGAGGGTCGAGGTCGCGTTTGTAAACGTCGGTGACGTCGGGCAGGGCATCCAGGTCGGCGATATTCGGCCGGTCGGGATTGTGCACCACGGCGCCGTTCTTGCGGTAGGAGATGCCCAGGATGTCCTGCAGCGGCTTGCCTTGGGCGAACTCTACCACCGCGTAATCGAATTCCTTGCGGGCCACGAAATCAATGGCCGGGCAGTCACGCAGCGAGCGGTCCGGCAGCACCGAAACATGGGGCCCAACAAAACAGATTTTGATGTGGGGATTCGCCTGCTTGATCGCCTCCACCAGCTTGATATCGCCCGGGAACCCGGGAGTGCTGGTAAACAGGACCAGGAATTCATATTCCTTGGCGATGTTGATAGTCTCCTCGGCGGAGACATGATGAGGCGGTGCGTCCAGCAGCCGGGAACCTTCCAGCATGCCCGCAGGGTAGGCCAACCACACCGGATACCAGTAGGATTCGATTTCCCGAGTCGCTGGCCAGCGGGATCCGGCGCCTCCATCGAAATTCTCAAAGGAGGGCGGATTCAAGAACAGTGTTTTAAGAGGCATATTGGCTGAATAAGGTATGTTAACACCCACTCCTAGGTTGCCGGAAAGTACATCTCCGGTTACAGCTTCTTCATTCGGTTGTGGCCATCAAGCCCAAGAAAACCCCAACCCGAGTCCGCCGCAAGCACAAATCAAGCCCATTATAAGAAAGAAAAGCTTACCTGCTGCCCGGCGGGCGACCAATTTCTTTACGTTGAATTGTGTATTTGATGCATTGAGGGGCGGAAAAGCGGTACAGAAAAGCGACCACTAAATCGGCGCCCGTAAGTGGTTGGCGCAATTGAGAATAGCTGGCCAGCCTGAAAGTCGGCGGCAGCCCGCTCAGGGACGTTTAAACGCCCATTTTTCCAGGTCGCCGGTGGCGCGCAGAAGCTGCAGTTGAGTCCGTTCCAGCTCAAACTGGGCATCCATAAGCTCGGTTGCGCGCAGGTCGGCCTGGAGTTGGGCATTTTGCAATTCGTTCAGGGTAGCAACCGCAGCCTGCATGCGGGTTTGCGCTGTGGTGAGCCCGGACTGCGCCAGCTGGTTCTGCAGATCGGCCACGTCGCGGGCGGCCGCAGCCTGTTCCACCGCCCGCTGCAGGCGCAGCGTCTCCATGGAAACCTGGTCCTTGGTCGCCTGCGCGTCTTTGCCGGCACGAATGGCGTCAGCGTCGGCAGCCCGAGCGGCTGCTTTCTGAGAAAAATTCAAAAAAGGTAAACGAATAACCAGCCCGAAGGTGACGTTCTGATTTTGAAAGGTGTTGATACGGAAAAACTGCTCGAAATTGGTCAGCGCCGAGCTGATTAGCCCATATTGCGCGGCAAAGTCAATGGAGGGCCAGAGAGCGCGGTGCTCACCCTTCGCCTTAAGCAACTGAGCGCGGGCCCGCAGTTCGGCGGCTTCAATCACATCACTGGATTTCCCCGCGGCAGCAGCCGGGGTTGGGTCGGCCGGATCGGGAGTGGGCAGCGCCGGGAGGGAGTCGCCAACGGTGGTAATGGATTGCGCGGGAGCCCCGGTCAGCTGCGAAAGGTGGGTGCGCAAGAGGTCGGCCGAACCTTCCGCCTGGGCAATTCGCAACCGGACCTGCGCGCTGGTCAGCCGCGCCCTGGTCTCATCTACCGGGCTGTCAACTCCTTCTTTTACTCGCTGCAAAACCGCGTATTCGATGTTGTGAGTGACGTCGCTCTGGTCGCGCAGCAGCCGCAGCTCTCGCTCCCACTTGTTGAGCTCAGCGTAGCTAAGGGCCGTATCGAGCATGACCTCAGAGCGCCGGTCGCGGTCCTGCGCGGAACTGGCCCGCCACTCCGCCTTGGCGGCGCGCACGAATTCCCGCTGCGCCAGGTTAAGCACGGAGGACTGCGAGGTGACATTGAAAACGGTGGGGGCCGAGCCTTCCAGGCTCAGCGGGAAGCCGTAGGCGTAGCCCACGTCGGAGCCCACCGTGACCTGGGGAATAAAACCGGCGCGCGCCTCCATGTAAGCCTCGTAGGCGTGCATCTGGTCGGCCGTGCTGGCACCGGTGGCGGTGCTGTGCGCCAGCGCCAGCTGGATGGCGCGCTGCAGGGTGAAATCCTGCGCGCGCGCCGGCAAAACCAGCGCCATGGCCGCCCCGGTTGCCATCAGCAATTGCACTAACTGCGTGGAAAATATGCGCTTCATGTGTCACCTGCAGGAAAAAGTGGGAGAAGGGCGAGTATAACAAGATGGGGAGCAGCTCTCATGCGCTGCAACCTTGCGCCCGGGATAAGAGACCCGCACAAAACGGCCAGAACAGGATGGGGACCTGACTATCAGTTCCGATTCCCGCCGGTCGAAGCGGCGGCGGACGAGCCGGCATTCTTCAGATACTTGTCGAACCATTCAATCGTGCGGCGGATGGAATCAATCTGGTTCTCGCGCTTCTCGAAGCCATGCCCCTCATTGGGATAGTAGTGGACGCCCACGGTCTTGCCGTCGCGCTGCAACAACTGCACCACCTGCTCCGCCTCTTCCTTGGGTACGCGAGGGTCGTTATCGCCCTGCAGCACCAGCAGCGGCGCCTTCACCTGGTGGATGTAGGTGATAGGCGAGGCCGCCTCATACACTTTGCGGTCTTTGACCGGATCCCCGAGCAGGCTCTTTTCATATTCCTGTAGTTCCGGGTCAGAGTGATTCAGCATGGTCATCCAGTTGATGATGCCGAACAGCTCCACCCCCGCGGCCCATACGTCAGGCGTCTTGGTCAGCGCAATCAAAGTCATGTAGCCGCCATACGAGCCGCCGGTGATGCCGATCTTGTTCGCGTCCGCGTAACCGGTGGTTTCCAGAAACCTGGCGGCATACACTTCATCCTGCAGATCACCTCCGCCCAGGTCCTGGTAGTTGGCTTTCTGAAACGCCATGCCATAACCGGTGGAGCCGCGCGGGTTGGGAGCGATGCACATGTAGCCGCGGGAAACCAGCGCGGTGGCATCCGGGTTCCAGTAATCGCTCATCTGCCCGGTGGGTCCGCCATGGGGCAGAACCAGCGCGGGGGTGGAGCCGTCGCGCTTCAGGTTGAAGGGGACCCACATCAAGGCGCTGATAACTTTTCCGTCAAAGGACTTGTAGTGGACGATCTGCGCCTCCGGCAGCGGTGCTGAGCTCAGGCTGGCGATGGCCGAGTGGGTCAGTTGCCGGGAGCTGTCCCCGTTCAGGCTGTAAACCCAGTAGTCGCCCGGCTGCACCGAGCTTTCGTGGGAAATCAGCAGACGGTCGCTCTGCGGCGAAAACGAGGTGGGCGAGGCGGCGAAGGAATTCACTCCCGGCGGCACGTCAATTGTTCTGGATTGGTGGGTAGCGCGGTCCACCATGTAAAGCTCGGTGCGCCCATCTGCATTGATGGTGTACGTGAACCTCTCGCGGTTGGGAGAGAAATCTCCCGCGCTCGCTTCCCACTGCGTATCCGTCACCCACTCGAGCTTTCTTGTGGCTACGTCGAGCATCGCCACATTCTGGTAACCGCCCTTCTGGTTGGAGGTAAGCAGCAGAGTTTTTCCGTCCGGCGACAGGGAAGAGGCGAAAAAGAGGACATTGCCCTGGTGCGGCGTCAGGTTGGTGGTCCTGCCGCTGGCGACATCAACAGCATAGACGTCTGAATCGGTAAAGCTGACGTCGAAGCGATTGGCATAGAGCGTCTTGCCATCCGCACTCCAGGCCACCGAACTCCAGGAGCGGCTGGGGGTGCTCTCGTGAGTTAACTTTTCCACTTGGCGCGTGTTCCATTGCAGCAATGCGATGTTGTAGTTGGTGCCTTGCTTTGGTTTGTAGTTCAGAGCGATGACGCGGCCGTCGGGAGACCAGCGCGGCGATTCTTCGCGAATATCGGGCGTTTTCGTCAGGTTGATCGCTTCACCGCCGTCGCTGGGGATGGCAAACAGATCCCACAACTCATTCCCGGCCGTGTCCTGCTGGTAGACAATCCACTTGCCGTCGGGCGAAAACACCGCGCTGTACTGCCGCTCATCCGACTGCGTGAGTTGAATGGGCCATCCGCCGGCGGCGCTTACCTTCCACAAATTGGGCCGGCCGGAAAAGTTGGTGGTAAACACCACCTGTTTCCCATCCGGCGACCAGGAGGCGCCGTATAACCCACGG
>Ga0187824_10000168_pt1 | contig 12105 bp, 13 predicted proteins | sample NC_wetland_sal_i_13_FD_132437 | JGI IMG/M metagenome (GOLD analysis project Ga0187824, IMG submission 132437) | Wetland sediment microbial communities from Neuse River Estuary, North Carolina, USA - SourceSoil_4 | ecosystem: Environmental > Aquatic > Freshwater > Wetlands > Sediment | place... | reverse complement strand
CTTTCTCTACTTTCAGATAGTCGAGAAAGGAGGCTAGCTGGCGCGCATTGTCACCAGAGGAAGGAGACACCACACAAGTATGCGCGTTATCGGACGTGGAGGGAATTACAGGCCTGATGCGCGGCGCGCCGGCTCGGCAGCCGCGCCGCTCGACTGCAGCAACTCGGCGGCGTAGAGCGCCCCCTCCGGCGTGTCCTCGTGCTTGAAGAAAACGAACGTATCCCGCCCTTCCCCGAGGTGAGCCCGCATTTTGTCCGCGATCTGCCCTCTCTCCTCGGCGCTGTATTCCGGCTTGCGCAAGCGGTAGTAGCAGAAATTGGCGGTGCAGACGTCAGGCACAGCCATGTCTTCACTTTCGGCCACGCACAGGGCGGCGTTGTGCTGGCGCAGGGTGTCATACACCGCGTCGCTGAACCAGCTCTGGTGGCGAAATTCGAAGGCGCAGCACAGGGCTTTCGGCAGAGCGTCCAGAAAATTGTTCAGCAGCGCGGCATCGGCTTTGAAATTTGGCGGCAACTGAAACAGCGCCGGGCCCAGCTTCCCCGCCCGCAGCAGCGGCTCCAGCGAGGCCAGAAACCGCTTCACCAGTTCTTCAGTGTTCTTCAGCCGCCCAATGTGGGTGATGGCCTGGTGCGCTTTCAGGCAGAAGCGGAACTCCGCCGGAGTTTCCGCAATCCAGTTCTGCAGGCTCTTCTCGCTGGCCATGTGACGGAAGGTGTAGTTCACCTCCACCGCGTTAAGCCGGGTGGCGTAGTAGTTCAGAAAGCTCTTCTGCGGCAGCTTGGGCGGGTAGAAAGCCGGCTTCCAGCTGGCATAAGCCCATCCCGAGGTACCCGTGTGCAGTGTGGCCATTCGTCCCGCCCCTCGATCGGGAGATTATAAGCGCTCCGCGAGTGATGGTCTTGCCACTAGCCGGACCGCTGGGAAACCATGCTATAACTCGCATGATGGGAAGCATTCGCAAGGGCTCGGTCCACCTCTTCCGCTTTGCGGGAATTGATGTGTTCCTGCATTGGTCCTGGTTTCTGGTGGCGCTTTTCGAAATCAACGCCCGCTCCGGCCGCTACTCCTCTGTGGCCTGGAATGCGATCGAGTACCTGGCGCTCTTTGCCATCGTCCTGCTCCACGAATACGGCCATGCCCTGGCCTGCCGCCAGGTGGGGGGAACCGCGGACCACATTGTGCTCTGGCCGTTGGGCGGGGTGGCCTACGTGGACCCGCCGCCGCGCCCCGGCGCCACCCTGTGGAGCATCGCGGCCGGCCCCCTGGTCAACGTAGTTCTGCTGGTAGTAGTGCACATCGTGGGCGTGGCCGGGCGATCCGCGGGACTGTGGGCGGCCATGCCCAACGTCCACGCGCTGCTCCGCGCACTCTGGTACATCAACTTTGGCCTGTTGGTCTTCAACCTGCTCCCCATCTATCCCCTGGATGGCGGCCAGATCCTGCGCTCCCTGCTCTGGTTCCCGCTGGGGCGGGCCCGAAGCCTGATGGCGGCCACCATCGTCGGCTTCGTGGGCGTGCTTGGCCTCCTCTTTCTCGCTGCCTGGATTCACTCGCTTTGGTTCGCGATTTTGTCGGTGTTCATTCTGATGAACTGCTGGGCCGGGCTGCGGCAGGCGCAGGCGCTCTCGCGGTTGGCTAAGCTCCCGCGCCACGCGGAATTTGCTTGCCCGACCTGCAAAACGTCCCCGCCGATCGGAAATTTCTGGAAGTGTACGGCCTGCGGCCAGCCCTTTGATACTTTCCAGACTCAAGCCGTCTGTCCCCACTGCAGTGCGCGTTTTCCCGTGACTATGTGCCTGGACTGCCGCCGCCTGCATCCCCTGGAGGAGTGGGCTATCCGTGCGACCGTCGCCGCATCCACGGTGTAGGGTTTGCTTTGAGTGATGGCGCACTGGGAATCACAGGGTCTAGGCCGGCAGTCCCACTCCCCACACCGGGTTCGTAACTGCAACCTTTTCGAAGTTGGTGACGATTGCCTGCGCCTGCGGTATGGCCTTCTTCACCGCCGGCAATGAGAGTGAGGCATCGTGGCTGGACTGGCTGCCCCACACCTCGGTGACCCAGAGCAGGTTTGCATCCGCCGCATCTTTGGCCACCACGTAACTCAGGCACCCCGGCATACCGGCTGCACTCTCGCTGAGGATGGCGACCAGCTCGTCCCGCTTGCCGGGTACCACCGTCAATTTAACTATCAGTCCGTACATGGCCGCTCCCTCAATCTGCTTTCAGGGTTGTGATCCGCTGCCCGTCTTCGCGAGCCGGCGGCAATGGGCCGTTGTGGGAATTTGCCCTGACGGCTAACCTGATAAACCGGTCGCCGCTTCAGAGCAGGCCGGCTGCGCCATTCCCTGATAGGTATAGGTCATGGGCCGTGGGCCGGGAAGATAGGAGGTGGTCAACTCGAGGAAGCGGAATCCCGCTTCGGCAATGAGCTGATCAACCTTGCGATTCAAATGGCAGCCGCCCGTGGCATGCTTCCACACCGGCGTGAGGCGGTCCTGCCAGGCAGCCACTTTGCTATCCGGGGCACGGCCGTGCTCCACAAAAATAAGGCGCCCGTCCGTCTTCAGAACCCGCCTCAACTGCCGTAGGGCCTTGGCCGCGTTGGGAATGGAACACAATGTCCAGGCCATGACGACCGTGTCCATGCTGGCATCGTCAAGGGGCAGCGGCTCTTCCGCGGATTGCGCGAGGAATTCCACCTTGATCGGACCGGCGGCCACCCTCTTCGACGCCATTTTCTGCAATTCCAGCGAAGGGTCCACGCCCACGACGTGTTGAACATCCGGCGAGTAGAAGGGCAAATTCAGGCCGGAGCCGATACCTACTTCCAGCACGGTGCCGCGGGCCTGCGGAATCAAGGCGGCTCGCAGGCGGGCCGTTTCCTTATTCTTCATGGCCATATCAATGATGCGGGGCAGAAGGTATTTTCCATAAAGACCCATCGTGCGCCCTTCCTTTCTGCCGGTCCAACACGCCCTTAGCGTTGCGCGCGTTTGCGAGGGACACGCGAACGGGAAGCGGCACGGGGCTTCTTCACCGCCGCCGAAGGGGCCGCACGCTCTTCCCCTCCCTCCACCGCCCCCAGCGCAGGCAGCTTCTGCCGGAGCTCCAGCACCGGCTCGAACAGATCGCCTTTCTCTTCCACCCGCTTCAGCACATCGCCGCTCTCAAACACCAGCAGCTTGGGATCTCGTTTTTCCAGGCAGCGCTCCACCTCGGCCCACTCCAGCGGGGTGGAAACCGTCGGCCGCTCCTTGGCCCGCAGCGAATAGACGCAGATGGTGGTCTTGTGGTCGTCGTTCTGGCTCCAGTCCACCAATACTTTGTTGGTCCGCAGGCTTTTTTTCATATCGGAAACGACCAGCTGGGGATGCTCCCGCTCCAGGTGCCGGGCAATGGCGTGCGCCACCGGCTTGGTGTGGTCGTAGCTGGTGGGCGTATTCAGCGGCACGTACACCTGCAGGCCCTTGGAGCCCGATGTCTTGGCAAAGCACTTCAGCCCGAAATGCTGGAAGATTTCCCGCACCCACAGACCCACCTGGCAACACTGAACAATGTTGGCCGGCGGCCCCGGGTCCAGGTCGAACACCAGCATGGTGGGTTGCAGAATCTCCCGCCCCAGGGATAACGATGTGTGCAGCTCGATATCGGCCAGGTTGGCCGCCCACACCAGTGTCGGCAAGTCCTGCACCAGGCAGTAATCCATGTATCGGTTGTTGCCTTCGCTCCACACGGAAGCGGTCTGCACCCAATCCGGCCGGTGCGATGGGCAGTTCTTTTCGTAAAAAAACTGGCCGCTGACCCCGTTGGGATAGCGCTTCATGGTCAACGGCCGGTCATGCAGGTGGGGCAGCAGTGCGGGCGCAATGCGCACGTAGTAGTCAATCACCTGCCCTTTGGCGAATCCCGCTTCCGGGTAGAGCACCTTATCCAGATTGGAAAGCTGCAGTTGCCTGCCTTGAATCTCCACCGTTGTGGTTGCTCGGCTCACGCTTGCACTCACCATTAACTGGTATTTGTAGCCGGGACCTGCCCAGCCTCCGCAATCTACACCTGGGAACTACCCGCTACCAACTACCTCTTTTCGATGCCATATCACAACTGCCGGGCAGCAACCAACATCCAAGCACCTGTGCCGAAGGCCGATGAAAAAGCGCTGCCGGTAAGCTCCTCTACGCCGCCCCCCTTCCCCCCGGAGCAGGAGCGCCTGTTCCGCGAGGTGCTGCAGGTGCTGAACCAGGGTGACGTGCCCTACGTTGTTTCCGGCGCTTTCGCCCTGCAGAAGCACACCGGCATCTGGCGCGACACCAAGGATTTGGATGTTTTTTTGGCCGCACAGAATGTGCCTCACGCCCTGGAATGCCTGATCAACGACGGCTTCGAATGCAGCGTGGTGGACCCGGTATGGCTGGCCAAGGCCCATCGTGGCGACTTTTACGTGGACCTGATTTGCGGCATGAGTAATGCCGTTATTGTGGTCGAAGACAGCTGGATTGAGCGCGGCCTGCTGACAGAAATCGTGGGCGTGCCGGTTCGGGTGCTGGCCCCGGAAGAACTGATCGCGTCTAAGCTGTTCGTCACCCGCCGCGAACGTTTCGACGGCGCTGATATCGCCCATGTCATCTACGGCACCCGCGGCTGCCTGGACTGGCAGCGGATGCTGCAACTGGCGGGACCGCATTGGGAAATGCTGCTGTGGGCGCTGGTCCTTTTTCATTACGTTTATCCGGGGCGGAGTTCCTACGTCCCGTCGCATGTCTGGGAGGGACTGCTGCAGCGCTTTGAGCACGAGCTTGCCGATCCCGCGAAAGACGCCGAGTTTCGCGGCAGCCTGGTGGATGAGAACATGTTCGCCATTGACGTTCACGAATGGGGCTTGGACAACCTGGTGGAAGCTTTCCGGGCGCAGCGCCAGCCTAAACTGGAGTCGCCCGCCAACGTCGCCTGCCCGTTCGCATCCCCGAAGGAGCGCAAGGCCTCGTAAAACTTACGCCCTATGAGAATCGCCGCCACCGCGGACCTGCACTTCACCCCTCAGAACTACGACCGTATACGCGAGCAGATGTCGCGCGCCCGCGACCAGGCGGACCTGCTGGTGCTGGCCGGAGACTTGACCAACTACGGCAAGCCGCAGGAAATGGAATCGCTGCTCAACGCGCTGGTGCGCATTCGCCTGCCTATCGTGGCCGTGCTCGGCAATCACGACTACGAAAGCGGCCAGGAAAATGAACTCATGCAGATGATGACCGCTGAGGGCATCAAGGTGCTGGACGGGACCGCCTACGAGCGCGACGGCGTGGGTTTTGCCGGCACCAAGGGCTTTGCCGGCGGCTTCGGCCGCGGCGTGCTTACCGCCTTTGGCGAAGCGCCCATCAAGGCCTTCGTGCAGGCCGCGATTGACGAGGCCCTCAAGCTGGAACGCGCCATGGCGCAGTTGCGCACCGAAAAGCGCATTGTCGTGGTTCATTACGCGCCCGTCGGTTCCACCGTGCAGGGCGAAGCCGCCGAAATTTATCCCTACCTGGGCACCTCGCGCCTGGCCGAAGTCGCCGACCGGCACGGCGCTAACCTCATCCTTCATGGCCATGCCCACCACGGCTGCATGGATGGTAAAACCACCGCCGGCATTCCCGTTTACAACGTCGCCTTGCCTCTGCTGCAGTTGCAGAACCCGCCCGTTCCGTTCCGCATTTTCGAGCTTTGAGGATGGCGGCCGTAAACGGACATCACCTGCCGTCGCCGCAGGGGAAATAGGGCTCCACCTGTCCCGGGCGCAGGCGGTCGAAGGTAGAGGACTGGGCCAGCTTGTAATCATTGGGAGCGGCCGCAAGCTCATAGTGCTGCCATTGCAGCAACCCGTAATCCTTTACCAGGTAGTAGAGTTCCTTGTCGCGGCATGAACCATAGTGGTCGTCGCAGTTATAGCGATAGCTCGCCACCACAGTGGGAGCGCTGCGTCCCAGCGCCACCCACTTCATGGGGTATGGGCCCCAGACCTCGTTCACGCCCGTGCGCAAATTTTTCACCGTGTAGCGCGAGCAACTGGTGAAGACCTTGTAGCGGGTATCGGGTACGGTAATGGTCGCGTCCTTGCCGCCGGTCAGGGCCAGGCAGCGCGGCGCCAGGGGCTCGTTCTTGTTCTCAAATTGCTTGAAGCTGGAGGGACTGCTCCAGCCGTTTTCGGTGATCCACAGATAGATGTAGCGCGCGTCGTAAAGCTGAATGTCCCAGGGCCATCCCTTGGCGCTTTTGGTCCAGTAAAAGCGGTCGGGCAGCACGGCGGTGTACAGCGGGTTGTGATTGCCTTCGGCGTGCCAGGAGACATCGCCGGGGGTGAACCAGCGCAGCATGTCTTCCTGGCCGGCAGGACACTGCAACTTTGCGGCGGGCAAACTGGCCGGCGGAACCGAGGTGGACGGCCGCCGCGCACAAGCCGCCAGCATCAGGAGAAGGAGAAACGGGAGCCCGCGTTTCATCTGTTTCCAGCATACCCTGCGTGTTCTCTGCTTGTCTGCAAATGCCCGAAGCTCCCTCTGCCCTCAGCGGTATTGTTGCTTTGGCCGTATCACGGGGTAGGACAATTTCATTTCTTTCTTCCCTTCCCGCCATCACTGTCCAACAATAGCTGTGCGCACCCATGCTGCAGGCAGCCGCAGTTTCGCCTCCATCCGGCACCAGCCGCGCCCTAGAGCGCTATTTTGCCATTTCGCTCTACCTGTTGCTGGTGGCCGGTTTCGCCACTCTTGCCTCCACCGGCAGGCTGGACGCTCCCTCGATTTTGCTGGCGGGGCTGGCCCTGATCTTCCGTGGTTATCTTGTTGCCAAGCAACAACCGTTCAACATCTCAGAACGCACGGCCTCTCTGCTCACCCTGATTTATGTGCTGTTCTACGCCGCTGATTTCTTTCTCCTGGCTCGTAATTTCGTGACCTCCACTGTCCACCTGGTGCTGTTCGCCATGGTGGTAAAGCTGTTCTCCGTGCGCCGGGAGCGCGACCATCTTTACCTGGCGGTGCTCTCCTTCCTGATGGTGCTGGCGGCGGCGGTGCTGACGGTGGACAGCATCTTTTTCGCCAGCTTTGCGCTTTTTTTGCTGGTGGCGGTCACCACCTTCATCCTCATGGAGATGCGGCGCTCTTCCAGCACCGCGGCGGTGTGCGCCCGTGAGAGCGGGGAGGCGGCCCGCAGTCTGGGCTGGTGGTTGGCGGCTGCCGGACCTATTTTTCTGATTCTCATTCTTCTGGGCGGCACGGTTATTTTCTTTTTTATGCCCCGGGTTTCCACCGGCTACCTGGGGGCCTATGCTCCCGGCGGCCAGCTTGCCACCGGCTTTGGCGATAGTGTTCGCCTGGGACAGATTGGCGAAATCCAGCAGTCCAACTCGGTGGTCATGCACGTGCAAATTGAGGGCGATACCGCCGGCGCCTACGACCTTAAATGGCGAGGGCTCACCCTTAGCTTGTTCGACGGCCGCAATTGGAGCAATCCCCTGCCCGAAATCATTGTCCCCCGCTCCTCTGAGGGCCACTTCTCGGTTAACCGCGGCGAGCAAGCACCGGCGCGCTCCCGGCTGCCCATGCACACCATCCGCTATCACGTCCTGATGGAGCCCATCGGCACCAACGTGTTCTTCGTCGCCGGACGCGCGCTTTCCCTCTCCGGCCCCTATCGTCAGATCGCCCAGGACGCCGCCGGCGCCATCTACGACGTGGACCGCGAGCGGGCCATTACCAGCTATGAAGCGGCATCGGATCTGGCCCAGCCCTCACCCGCTCTGCTCCGTGCCGCTTCCGGCACTGCGCCTTCATCCGTTTCTTTGCGCTATCTGCAACTGCCGCCGCTCGACCCACGCATTCCGCAATTGGCCGCCCAGCTCACCGCCAACGCCGTCACCTCCTACGACAAGGCCGCCGCCATTCAGCAATATCTGATGACCCGATATGGCTATACCCTGCAATTGCCGGCGACCATGCCGCCCGACCCGCTGGCCAATTTCCTTTTCGTCCGCAAGCAGGGGCACTGCGAATATTTCGCTTCCGCTATGGCCATCATGCTGCGCACCCAGGGGATTGCCGCGCGCATCGTTAACGGTTTCCGCGGCGGAGAGTTTAACGATCTTACGGGCAGCTACCTGATCCGGGCCCGTGATGCCCACTCCTGGGTGGAGGCCTACATCCCGGGAGAGGGCTGGATTACCTTCGACCCCACCCCCGCCGGGCTGGGGATTACGCGCGGGCGCTGGAACCGGCTGCAACTCTATCTGGATGCGGCCTCTGAATTCTGGCGTGAGTGGGTGGTCAACTACGACAACGCCCACCAGCGCACGCTCGAACAAAGCGCCGCACAGCACTCGCAAAGCTTATGGCAACGGCAGCGCGCCTGGCTGCGCGCCCAGTATGCTTCCATGCTGGCTCACGCCCGAAGCGCTCAACGCTCGGTGCTGCACGCTCCGTTCCTCTGGATGCTGGGCTTGGCCGGCGGGGTCGCATTTCTGCTCCTGCTTCTTAACATTCGCCGCTGGGCGCGGGCATGGCGAACCCACCGCGCAGCCGCCCATCCGGCACAGGCGCCGCAGATGGCCGCCAGCATCTGGTACGCACGCATGACCCGGGTTATCGCGCGCCGCGGCTGGCCTAAATTGCCCGCGCAAACCCCCCAGGAGTTTGTCACCAGCATTGGAGAGGAAAGTTTGCGCAACTCTGTGGCTCTGTTTACCAGGCATTACGAGCGAGCCCGCTTCGCCCAGTCGGCCGAGGACGCCGAACGCCTGCCCGGGCTATACCAGGAGATCAGTTCCAGCAGCACTGGGTTGCGGACGGAAGCTCATAGCAGGCGGACGTGAGCCACGTTGCGATTAATGATGAATATGCGCAGGTTGTTGGTCAGGGCATCCGCCGGGAAGAGGAAGAAACCGAGTTTCTGCGGGCTCCACGCCTCGGTGGTGCCCACGATCTTTTCTCCATCCTTGAAGGTGACTTCCAGCCTGCGTCCCCGGCCGCCATTGGGATCGTATCGTTCCTTGTAATGGGGATTTCCCGCGAAATCCTTCACGAAAAACAGGGCCTTGAGCTCGGCAAGCTCAACGTCGCTGCCGGCTTCGGGAGGCGAGTTGGCATCCGGGAACAGGCGAAAATGCTCGCGCAAGGGTGAGAAGTTGAAGACGTATCCCTTCAGCCGGCGTCCGTCCAGGCAAGCTACCACCAGCTTGCTGGGTTCGCGCGCGCCATGCGGCGGTGCGGCTACGGACAACACGTCAGGCTGCTCCTGTGTCTTGCATTGTGGAACACGACCGGGTGAACTGGAGTCAGTTGCTGCCCTTACGAGCAGCAGCGATGTCCCGATCTGGTCAGGGTTTCAAGATGGGGAAAACTGCTAGAATAAGTAGATTCCATGCCGTTGAAAGAACCGATTCTAGCCCCAGCACCCGAACAATCCAGCTCGCGCGGGCCCACCAAGGTAGGCTTCGTGAGCCTGGGCTGCCCCAAGAACCTGGTGGACAGCGAGGTCATGATGGGCGTGCTGCGGCACGCCGGGGCGGAACTCACAGCGCGCGCGGAAGATGCCGATGTGATCGTGGTAAACACCTGCTCATTCATCGGCAGCGCCCAGCAGGAATCGGTTGACACCATTCTGGAAATGGCCGAGCACAAGAAGAGCGGCCGCGCCCGCCGCCTGGTCGTGGCCGGATGCCTGGTCGAGCGTTATCGCGACGAGATTCGCAGGAATATTCCCCAGGTGGACGCCGTGATCGGCACCGGCGAACTGGAGCAGATTCTTGCCGCAGCCGGCATCGCACCCCGGCCGACGGCTCCGGGCAACGGTCATTCCCCGTTTACTATTCTGAACGACCGTCCCGAGGGCCGGGCCCGCGAGGCACAAGGACGCTTTTCCCGCGCGGAGTGGGACGGCGCCATCGCCGACCTGCCCAACTACCTTTACGACGAGAACACACCTCGACTGCTGGCTACTCCCGGCTACACCGCCTACATCAAGGTTGCCGAAGGCTGCGACCATCCCTGCGGCTTCTGCATTATTCCCCAGCTGCGCGGCAAGTTCCGCTCCCGCCGTTTCGAGTCGGTGATTGCCGAGGCCGAACGCCTGGCCCGCGGCGGCGTGCGTGAAATCACCCTCATTGGTCAGGACACCACCTGCTACGGCGAAGACCTTGGCCTGAAGTATGGTCTGGCGACTCTGTTAGAGCGGCTGGCGCAAATTGAAGGCTTGCGCTGGGTACGCTTCCTCTATGCCTATCCCAACAAAATTACCGGCCGCCTGCTGGAAACCATCGCCGCCGGCGAGAAAATCTGTTCCTACATGGACGTGCCCTTGCAGCACGCTTCGGCCGCGGTGCTTAAACGCATGAAGCGCGGCGGCGGCGCCGGGGTGTTCCTGCGCTCCATCGAGAAGATGCGCCGCATAATTCCCGGGCTTACCCTGCGCACTACCTTCATCGTCGGATTTCCCGGGGAAAGCGAGCGCGATTTTGAGGAGCTATGCGACTTTGTGAGCCAGGCCGAATTCGACTGGATGGGCGCCTTCGGCTACTCCGATGAGGAAGGTTCCGCCGCCTTCCATCTGGACGGTAAGCTCTCCGCCACAGAAATTGAGCGCCGGCGTAAGCATCTAATGGCTATCCAGCGGCAGATCAGCAAGCGTAAAAAGAAGGCGCTGGTGGGCCGTGAGTTCGACCTGCTGCTCGAAGGGCCATCCTCAGAAACCGACCTGCTGCTGGAAGGGCGTACTGCAATGCACGCGCCTGAAATTGACGGCAAGGTGCTCATCAACGACATAAGCGAGCGCGAGCAGGTCCGCCCCGGCGAGTTCTACCGCTGCCAGATCACCCAGGCGCAGGACTATGACCTGGTCGCGAGGATTGTGTAATTGAGTAATTGTGTAATTAAGAAATTGTGTAAGTGACTGGCTCCCGATCCAGCGCGGGTGAAGCGGTGGCCCGCGCGGAAATTTCAAATTGCAAATTACTCAATTAGAAATTACTCAATTACCCGATTACAAAAATTACTCAATCTCCCCCATGCCCCGTAAGCGAATGCTCAGCCTGCGCTGCCCCACCTGCAAAAAGCTGGTGCTGCGCAATGATCCCGAGTTCCCTTTCTGCAGCGAGCGTTGCCGTCTGATAGATTTGGGCAAGTGGGCCAGTGGCGGCTACGTCATTTCCACTCCCATTACCGATCCCGAAGCAATGGGCTTCCAATCCGATCCGCAAGCGGGCAGGGAGAAGCGTTCGGCGCAGGATTCGCCAGGCGCAGGCGGCGAGACGCGGGCACGGCATAAAACTGATGATTTCGGCGAAAATCGCGAACACTGAGAGCACCGGCGCGAAAGTTCACCCCAAAACCGGCAGGCTGGCCTGGCTCGTCGCCACCTTCTTCGGCTGCGGCCGCTTGCGCCCGGGGCCAGGCTCCTGGGCCTCAGCGGCAACAGTGTTGCTGTGGTGGCTCATCTCACAAGCTGCCGGAGCCAGAGCTCAGGTTCCTCTCGCCCTGCTGCTGGCCTGCCTGGCCATCGTTGGGGGCATTCCAGCGGCAACCCGGGTAGCCCGCGAAAGCGGCATTACCGATCCCTCCTTCGTCGTCATTGACGAAGTGGCGGGACAAATGATTGTTCTTATCGCCGCTCCGGTGCGATGGAAAACTCTTCTGGCCGGCTTTATACTTTTTCGTGCGTTCGACATTGTGAAGCCGCCGCCGCTGCGCCGCCTGGAGAAAATTCCCCAGGGCGCGGGCATCATGCTGGACGACGTGGGTGCGGGTCTGTATGCGCTGGCCATTTTGCAGGCGGCACTCCACTTCGGCTGGTTGCGTTAAGCTCTGCCGCCAGGTTTCGAGAGAGCGAGGATGAGTATCTCCGAACGGCTACTGGGCAAAAAAAACGTGAATGGCAAGCCGCACATTGATGCGGTTCGTCCCGCGGCTGCCCTGCCGGGGGGCGAGGTGCGCATTATCGGCAGCGGATTGCGGCCTCCGGAACTGCGCCGTCCGCGCGTCCAGTTTGGCGAGGTGGAAGGCTCGGTGCTCATCAGCTCCGACGATTTTCTTGTGGCCCGCGTTCCCGATGGCGCCATGACCGGCCCCGTCGTGG
>Ga0187824_10000167_pt1 | contig 12106 bp, 9 predicted proteins | sample NC_wetland_sal_i_13_FD_132437 | JGI IMG/M metagenome (GOLD analysis project Ga0187824, IMG submission 132437) | Wetland sediment microbial communities from Neuse River Estuary, North Carolina, USA - SourceSoil_4 | ecosystem: Environmental > Aquatic > Freshwater > Wetlands > Sediment | place... | reverse complement strand
CTTGAATGTGACCATCGGGCACTCTCGGTCTTGCCGCAAGACTCCGCCGCAGCACAAGAAAGGAGGCAAGGAGAACAGGGCGAGTAAACCGGCGCGGGAGCGGTTTGCATTATAGTTTCGCCAGGGAGATGTCCGGTCCGAGGAGCGAGAGCGGTTGCCCGACGACCAATGCCATTGCCACAGCCTGCCCCATCCCGCGCGCCTTCCGCGATCGCTCCCTGCGCCATCACCTTCAGTGCCGAGCTGGACTTAATTCTGGCCTGTTGCGGCGAGGATTCCGACGGGCGCCTTTCGGCGAAGATCCGACAAATCCTCCGGCACGGCGTCAACTGGGAGCGACTGGTTCAGTTGGCCGATCGGCATGGCCTGGTGCCGCTGGTTTTCCGTCGCTTGTCCGCCGACATGGACGCCGGCCAATCGCATGGACTGGAAGCCCTTCGCCAGCTCGACAAAGCCAATGCCCACCGCACCCTGTGGCTGACGCTCGAGTTGTTCAACATCCATCGCCATTTGCAGGCCCGCGGTCTTGAGGTCTTGCCCTACAAAGGACCGCTGCTGGCGGATGGGCTGTATGGCAACGTCGCGCTGCGCCAGTTCTCTGATCTCGACCTGCTGGTTCGGTCGGACGACTTGCCCGCTATCAAGCAGGCGCTGGCCGAATTGGGTTACGAACCGGGCCTGCGGCTGGCGCAGGCAGCGGAGCGCGACTACCTCAAGTCCGGCTACGAGTACACCTTCGACGGCGCCCGGGGGCGCAACCTGCTCGAAATCAAATGGCAGATTCTGCCGCGGTTTTATTCCATCGGATTCGACGTCAACGAATTCTTCGAGAGAGCGGCGGTGGTTACGATTGAGGGCCGGAAGTTACGCACTCTTTGCGAGCACGACCTCATGCTCGTGCTGTGCGCGCATGCCGCCAAGCATGCATGGAAGCAGGTTTCCTGGCTGTGCGACATCGTGCAATTGGCCCGGTCGCAAGGGCTCGACTGGGCGGAGCTACAGGCAGAGGCCGAAAGGCTCGGAATCATGCGCATCGTGACCGTGAGTTTCCTGCTGGCCCATCAGCTGCTGGGTGCGGCGCTGCCGGCGCAGCTCCGCAGGGAAATAGAGAAAGACGCCGAGGCTGAAATTCTGGTCGAGCGCGTGCTGCGCCTGATCGTGGCGGAAGAAGAGTTCGACCCGGAGTCCATGGCGTACTTTCGCCTGATGATGGAATTGCGAGAGCGCCGGCGGGACCGCGCTGCATTCTGGTGGCGACTATTGTTCACGCCGGGCGCCGGAGAATGGGCGATGGTTCGGTTGCCCGGGCCGCTATTCCCCTTGTATCGCGCGGTGAGGATTTACCGGCTGGCGGAGAGATTGGTGTCGCCGCGCTCGGCTTAGCCTGTTGCCTTGAAAGACCCGTTCAGGAGCAACTGTTCGCGGGTTAGGGCAGTTTGCGCAAAAACAATCTCTTAAAGGGATTTCAAACCACCACCCGGGTTTGTCCTTACACGGAGCCTGGGCCTGTCCTCGATTAGTATGGGGAGTGGAGGCATGGTTTCGCATGTTTACCTCGCGGCCGATTGGATTTGTGAGCAGTCCCTACAAGAACGTGAGCGAGGTCCCCCGGGGGCTGGGCGCTCAGCACCAGGCGGATGGAGTTCTCAAGATCCTGCCGGAGTTTGAGCCGGGACTCAGCGACATCGAGGGCTTCTCCCATCTCATCGTCCTCTGGGAGTTCGATCGTGCAAACGGGTTCGAATTGCTGGCCTGGCCGCCCTCCGACAATCGGCCGCATGGTGTGTTTGCAACCCGCTCTCCGCAACGTCCGAACCCGATTGGCCTAACCACGGTCGAACTGCGCCGCCGGGAGGGCGCCGAGCTGCATGTTCGGGGCGTGGATATGCTGGATGGGACACCGATTCTCGATATCAAACCCTACCTGTCCAGCATTCCGAGCGAAAAATTGCGGCGGGGATGGCTCGCGGAAGCGGAAGCGCGACAAAGATGATTTGTACCCTGGAGTTAGTAGACACTCCCGGCACGGGACACTTCTTCGGAACGCGGCTAATGATCCTGCATGTTCTGCTGCGCCCGCACAAACGCGAAATCACTGACGTGCACCCAGCCCTGGAAGGGAAGATTCACGTCGCCGATGGCAAGCAGGGCAAGCGTGATGAGCAGGGTAAAGGAAAATACCTGAATGGCATGAAGCGCCGCATTGTCCGAGCCGAACAGGGAAGTCGAAAAGATGGTTACAGCTCCTCCGGTGAGGAGCACACACCAGAAAATCACGGGGAGCCGGAGCCGGCTCTGGATCAACCGGGTACGGCGATGCTCGGTGAGCGCACTCAACTCGGTAAGAGCATGATCCTCGGCGATGAACTCGGCCGGCGAAGCGGTCTTGACCGACATCAGCGTCCGCCACATCGCCTGGTTGATTTCATGGCTGCCTTCAGGTATCTGGTCCCGGGCCATGGCCGGCCAGTCTTGTTCGATGACTGCCTTAGCGTAGTCGCGAGCCTCGCTTTCGAGTTGCAGGTGCTGCTGCTGGGGCAAGCCCTCAGCCAGACGGTACACATTCCTCAGGGCGTCTGCCTCAAGATCTACATTGAGGTCGGCGGCTCCGAAGGCGGTCCACACGGTATAGAGCATGAAGCCGAGAATCACCGCGTAGGTCGTTCCCAGAATGCCGAGTTGCCATCCAATCAGGGCATTGTGCGCACTGCGTTTTTCCCGGGGCCAGACCCGGTTCAACCCCGCCAAAAGGAGCAGCGAGCCGCCCGACGCGAGAATGAGGATGAGAACGTCTTGCAGAAAGCTCAACATATGTTTGCCAACTTTCGGTAGTGGCGCAGTTTGAAATTCCACCTTTTACAGCGGCGTCATCCTGAACGGCCTTCAGGCCGTGAAGGATCTGGCGTGAAGCAGATACACCGCTTCGCCCCTGCTTTGGTGCCTACTCGCGCAAGATCCTTCGGGACTGAAGTCCCTCAGGTGACGGCCTTCTGAAGGGGATGGTTTCGAATTGAGCAACCACCTAACTTTCCTCGCACTTGCACCGCGACCGCGTGGTTGAGGGCAGTGCTCTATCTGCCCGCCGGTCTGCGAGCATTTCTCTTTGCCCGGCCGATTCCCGCTCTTAAGCCTTGTTCGACTACCCGCCTGTATCCGGATTTGTCCATGCCAGCCTGAGTGGCGGCGGCGATGCCACCCGGCGTGGCCGCTTCGTGAAGCAACGCCTGCAGCGAAATACCGGATTCACGCCAGGCCAGGATTCCGTCAGCCAGCGCATGAGCCGCGGCGGTGAGGGCCGTCCGACGATCGAGGCCGAGCTTCACCGCCGCTCCCGCCAGCGCGTCCAGGGCATGGTAGCCGTGACTGGAAGAATAAGTCACTGTGAAAGCGTCGAACTTGCTCTCGGGAATTTCGTAGACGGGTCCCACGAGCGCGAAGAACCTCCGTATTTCGCGACGGGCCGCGGCGGGGAAAGCCCGGTCAAAGGTTATCGCGGTAAGCCCGCGGCCGGCGCGCGCGACCGGGCTCGGCATGGCGCGCCCCCAGTGAACTGGACGACCCATCCATGCCCGCAGGTTCTTGAGCGGTATGCCGGCAGCCAGGCTGACGGCCAGGGTCGGCCGGGCGGGCTGGATCTGGTGCAGGAGTGCGCGAACGGAATCCGGCCGCACGGCGATGATCAGAAGATGCGCCTGTGCTATCGCCCGCTGCAGGTCCGGTTCGACTTTCACATCGTATCGAGCCCTGAGCTGGCGCAGTTTGCGAGGGTGGCGATCGTGGACCACAATGGGCTTGCGATAGCCCGCCAGACGCAACCCAGCCAGCAGCGCGCCGGTGATGCGCCCGCCGCCCAGAAAGACGACGGCATTCCTGCGCGCGGTCGTCATGCGGGATCTTTCATCCGAGATCTCATGTGAGGCCTCATTCGAGGCCGGCGCAAGCCCGGTCCGCGGCTTCGATCAGCACCGCCACATCTTTTTCCGTGTGCGCGGTGGATATGATCCAGTGCAGACCGTTAGAAGGAGTCATGTAAATGCCCTGGTCGAGCAGGCGATGAATGAAGCGGGAATAGAGACCGGTATCCACGTAAGAGCAATAGTCGCGGTAGTCGTGGATGGCCTCGCGCCCGGTGAAGTAAATCTGGAACATGGGGCCGAAGCCCTGCACGATGGCTTTCATCCGGTGGCGGCGGAAAACTTCGCGCAAGCCTGCGATGGCTGCGTTGCCCACAGCGTGCAGCTTCTGATACGCGCCGTCCGCTGATAACAGATCGAGATTGGCGGCCACTACTCTCATGGTCAGACGAAGCCCGTTGAAGGTGCCGTAGTGCAGCACCATGTGCTCGCTCCAGCGCATGCGATCCAGAATGGACCGCGGCCCGACCACCGCGCCTACGGGAAATCCCGCGCCCAGCGCTTTGCCGAATGTGGAGATGTCGGGAGTGATGCCGTAGTACTCCTGACATCCTCCCGGGGCGTAGCGGAAGCCGGTGACCACTTCGTCCAAAATCAGCAGAGCGCCATATTGCTGCGTGAGGGAGCGAAGACGCTGGAGATATCCATCCCGCGGCAGAATGCAGCCCATGTTGGCCATGATGGGTTCGGTGATCACGGCCGCGAGGTCCGTGCCGTGCTGTTTCATTACGCGCTCGAGGGCAGCGATGTCGTTCCAGGGCGCCAGCACCACGTCGTCGAAAGTCGCGGCCGGAATGCCTTCCGAGTCGGGCATGCGGGCGGGGTTCTCTGGCGGGCCCAATCTCTCCGGCGCGTGACTATGCGCATTGAGAAGATAGGGATCGTACCAGCCGTGATAGTGGCCTTCGAATTTCAGGAACTTGGTACGCCCGGTGTGGGCGCGGGCCAGGCGCAAGGCCAGCATGGTGGCCTCGCTGCCGGTATTGGTGAATCGCACCACCTCGGCGGAGGGAACCATGCCGCGCAGGCGCTCCGCTGCATCGACCTCGGCGGAAGTCGCAGCCGCGAAGTGCGACCCTTGCGCCATGGTCTGCGAAACCACCTCGACCAGTCTGGGATGAGCATGCCCCTGGATCAAGGCGCCGAAGGACATCAGGAAGTCGACATATTCGTTGCCGTCAGCGTCCCACACATGCGATCCCTGGCCGCGTTCGAGGAAGATTGGCCCGGGCGAGAACACGGCGGCGCCCCGCGAAGGCGAGTTGACGCCCTCGACCAGGGATTGCTGCGAGCGCTCGAACCATTGCCGCGAGTTTTTGCGAGTTGCAGGCATCTTAAGAGCGGCCACGGATTTACACGGATCTTCACGGATCAGGAAAAAACAAGAACGCGTTCTGATCCGCGAAGATCCGTGTAAATCCGTGGCCGGTTTCTTTCTAGTCGGCCGTGCCTCCGCCATCCACGACTAATGTTGCTCCGGTCATGAACGAGGAATCGTCCGAGGCCAGGAACAGCGCGGCTTGGGCGATCTCGTCGGACGTTCCAATCCGTCCCAGGGGACGATTGCTGCAGCCCGCGAGGTAATCTTCCCACTTCTGGCCGCGCAGGCGCGCGTCTTCGGGGAGCATGGGCGTATCCACGTCGCCGGGGCAGATGCAGTTTACCCGGATTCCCTGACGGCCGTGATCGATGGCCATGGCCTTGGTGAGCAGCACCACGCCGCCTTTCGAGGCGCAGTAGGCGACAGCTGCATCGCCGCCCACGATTCCCCATCCCGAACTGTTGTTGATGATCACGCCGCTCCCCTGGGCGATCATGCCGGGCAGGGCGAATTTTGACATCAGGAAAATGCCTTTCAGGTTGACGTCAATCTGCAGGTCCCACTCTTCTTCGCTGCACTCGAGCGTCGTATGCGGATAGAAAACGCCGGCGTTGTTGAAGAGAATGTCGAGGCGTCCAAAGGCGGATACGGTTTCATCCACGGCGCGCCGGCATTCATCGGCCTTGCGAACATCGGTGCGCAGGAAGATGGCCCGGCCTCCCGCTTCAAGGATCTGCGCCGTCACGGCGTGGCCGCGCTTTTCGTTGCGGCCGGTGATGGCGATTTTTGCACCTTCCCGGGCGAAGCGAATGGCGGTAGCCTCGCCGATGCCGGAGGTGCCTCCGGTGATGAGAGCGACTTTGTTTTCGAGACGCATGCGAAATTGTTTCCAGCCACACAGGCCCGGACATCTTCCTTCGACTTCGCTCAGGACCCGGGCGGGCGAAGCTCGCTGGAATTCGTCGAGCGTGCCAAACCCTCTGTGGAGCTTTGCTCCGCCGGGCAGACGAGGACGTCTGCCCCTACGTGGCCTATGCCGATCCAGCCAGGCCGCCGCCATCCACAACTAACGCCGTTCCGGTTACGAACGATGACGCATCGCCGGCCAGGTAGAGCGCGGCTTGTGCGATCTCCTCCGGCTTGCCAATGCGTCCCAGGGGCCGTTTCGCCGATTCCGCCAGAAACTTCTCGTTGGACTCTCCCAACTGCCGGGCTTCGTTGCGCAGCATGGCGGTGTCGGTGTCGCCGGGGCAGATGCAGTTTACCCGAATATTCTGCGGACCGTGATCGATGGCCATGGCCTTGGTCAGCAGCACCACCGCGCCCTTGGAGGCGCAGTACACCGCGGCCCTGGGGCCGCCGGCGAGGCCCCAGCCGGACGCAGTGTTGATGATCGAGCCGCCGCCGGCCGCCGCCATGATGGGGATGACCTGGCGGGACATCAGGAAGATGGATTTTACGTTCACCGCCATCACCCGGTCCCAATCGGTTTCGCCGAGTTCGACGACCGAGGCGCGGCGGATAATTCCGGCGTTGTTGAACAGGATGTGAATGCCGCCAAATTCCCCGACAGCGCGTTCGACGACACGCTCGCAGTCGGTGGCGCGAGTAACGTCAGCGGGCTCGAAGATGGCGCGGCCGCCTTGGGATTCGATTTCGGCGGCGACGGTGCGGCCGGCGGATTCATTGATGTCGGCGAGAACAATCGATGAGCCTTCGCGAGCAAAGAGGAGGGCAGTGGTCCGGCCGATGCCGGAGGCGGCGCCAGTGACCAGCGCGATTTTTCCGTTGAGCTGATTTTTCGGCATGAGTTTCCCGGCAGTAAATTCCATCGGGCTTGTGGTCATGTGGTCGCGGGCGACTCGCCCGCGAAGCCTTTCTGTTAAAGTCAAAAGCCGCGGGCGAGTCGCCCGCGACCACACAACCACACAGACCCCACCACAACCAGGCTTCAGCGGCTGGCCAGGCCTCCGGCGGTTTCGGCGCCGTCAATGGTGTACACCTGGCCGGTCATGTAGGCCGCGTCGTCGGACGCGAGAAATGCAAACAGGGCTGCGATCTCTTCTGGTTGAGCGTGGCGTCCCAGCGGAATCTTGCGATTTACCGCGTCCAGCATTTCGTCGGTGTATTCGGCGCGCTGCATGGGCGTGAGCACGTATCCCGGCGCGACGGCGCACACCCGGACTTTGGGCGCGAGTTCGAGGGCCATGGATTTAGTCAGCTCGATGACGCCCGCTTTGGTCGCATTGTAGTCGGCATAGAAAGGGTAGCCCATCAGGCCGTTGGTGGACGCGGTCTGGAGAATGACGCCGCTGCCGCGCTTCCACATGTGCCGGGCTGCGGCTTGCGCCATGTAAAAGACGCCGGTGAGGTTGACCGCGATGGTTTTGTCCCATTCTTCGGGAGTGATGTCGAGGAAGTTGTGGCGGATGCTGATGCCGGCGTTGTTGATCAGCACATCCACGCCGCCCAGCAGGCGCACGGCCTCGGCAAAGGCGGCTTCCACTTGTTTCAGGTTGGAGACGTCGGCATCCACGGTGCCGGCCAATTTCGGCAGTTGCGACTGAATTTGCGCGCGGCCTTTGGCGTCGCGGTCGAGCACGACGACGGTTGAACCTTCTTCCAGAAATCGGGCCGCGGTTGCAGCCCCGATTCCGCTGGCGCCTCCGGTGATCAGGACGCGCTTGCCTTTGAGTCCTCGCATGGGTGTCCCTTTGCGTTCTATGTGGGCGCGGGCGTCCAGCCCGTGCGTCAGCAATTCCTGATGATGCTAAATGATGAATGGCCCCAGCACGAGCGAGGGCGCTCGCGCCTACATTAGACTTTGCCGCCGAACAGGAAGACCAACTCGATAACCAGGATGACCACCACCATGAGTTCGAGCACGAAGGCCCGGCTCTGGTTGAACTGGTCCACCATGAAGCGGTAGAGGTCCTCGGCGGTATGCAGTTTCTGGTTGACCAGGTCTTTGTAGTCGGGCACACCAACCTTGGCGGCGGCCAGCTTATAGAGGCGGGCGGAAAACATGTCGCTGAGAAACTTGATGGCGTTGTCGGCGCGCTCGGTCAACTCGTTGACGTCGAGCAGAACGGTGTGCAGCTTGGTCGCGGCCCTGGCCAGGCGCCAGCGGGCCAGCATTCCCGTGCCTTTGTCGAGGGCAGCGTACACCACTCCCAGCTCGCGGGTGAGGAGTTCGTCATAGTGGCGGAATTCCAGCAGCTGCGAGTTGGCGTACTCCAGAAGCTGGATGGCAGTTTCGGCACCGGCTTCGGTGTCATAGAGGAACGCGGCGTTCCAGCCGATTACGGCCAGGTCGTTGGGGTAATACGAAATGCGGGATTGCAGAATCTCGTTGCGCTCGCCTTCCGAAAGCTGGGCGGTCTCTCCGCGCACGATTTGTGCGATGCGTCCCCCCTGGGAGGCACACAACTCGGAGGCCGAGGGAGAACCTGCAATCTCCCTGACATGGAAAATAAAATAGTCTTCACTCAGCCAGTCTGAATAGGGTTTGACCAGCGCCGGGGCGGCCCGCTCCAGTTTCTGGCGCACAATGCGGGAAGCGTGCTTCTCAAAGTCGACGTCCCAGACCCAGCGGCTGCCCATGCGGACCAGAGTGTCCCAGTCGCCGGAAAAAGGCAGTTCGAAAACCACGCTGAGCACGCCATAGTCGTAATACTTGATCTGACCCTCGAGCCGTTCGCCGCTGTCCAGGACAAGTGGCCCAATGGGCTCGACCACCGGTGGGCGCTGGTAGCGAACGTATCCCGGGGCAGGATGCTTGAAATTGGGTTGCTCCAGAGTGCGCGCGCCAAAAATGTGCCGGAGCTCATCCAGCCGGATTTCCTCGCACACATCGAACTGAATGAGGACCAGGACGGACCCACGCAGGGCCGGCTCGACCACGACCTCCGCCAGGCGGTCGCTGACGACGGGATTAAGAAGGACTTCGGAATCTAGAGCCATAAAAGCCTACTCGCCGGCTGGGAAAGAAGGTAGGAATGTTCCAGCTGGTGGATAGCTACTATTCTCCCAGAATAACAGCGAGTTGGGGAGAGGCCTGGAGATAAACAGTCAAGTCATTGAATATAAACGCTTTAATGTAGGCGCGAGGCCCTTGCTCGTGCGGCAGCGGCAGATCTGTGGACGAGTGGAGAGAAGGAATACGAAGGGGAAACTGGCGTGAGCGGCAGTCTGTGGACGACTGAGAATACATCGAAGAAGGAGCACGAGCGAGGGCGCTCGCGCTTACATCAGCGGCGGGATTTCAGCCACCAGAGGAGGGCTGCGGCGGCTGCGATGCCGGCAACGGCCAGGCCGGAACGCTTCATCGAACGATCCAGTTCCGCCTGCCTGCGGGCGACCTGGGACGTTTCGGGATAACTGCCCTCTGCGGTGAGCGGCCCTTTAAGGGCCACTGCGATCACCTCCGCCAGGTGCAGGGAACGGCGGTCGGTCGATTGGGCGATCTGTTCGCGGCAACTGAAGCCGTCGGCGATGATGAGGCTGTCGGCCGGGGCCTGGCGGACCGCCGGCAGGAGTTCCAGTTCGCCGATTGCCATCGAAACGTCATATTTCTCCTCGTCGAATCCGAACGAGCCGGCCATGCCACAACAGCCCGGCGCGGGAGCGCTCCAGTCAACGCCCATTTTGCGGAGAATCGACTCCTCATCCGTCATTTTCATCAGCGACTTGTGATGGCAATGGCCGTGGATCAGGGCCTTGACCGGGAGGCTCGGCAGCTGAAAGTGGGCGGCTTTCTTTTCCAGAAATTCGCTCAGCAGGAACGTCTGCCGGGACAGCTTCTTTGCCCGGGCATCGTTGGGAAACAGATTAATCAGTTCGTCACGAAAGACGGCAGCACAGCTGGGTTCCAGAATGACGATGGGAATTCCGGCTTCGATTTCGGGGGCGAGAGTATCCAGAATCTTGAGCAGCAGACGCTGGGCGCGGTCGAGCATGCCGAAATCGTAGAGCGGGCGTCCGCAGCAAAGGATGGAAGCGGGTATGGACACACGAAATCCGGCAGCTTCCAGAACTTCGACCGCTGCTCTGGCGGTGTCCGGCAGGAAGTAGTTGTTGAAAGTGTCCGGCCAGAGCATGACGGGAGAGCCCTGGGGATTTTGCGGCTGCCGGCGTTCAAACCACGCCCGAAAGGTCTCGGGAGCGAAAGCCGGAATACTGCGCTGGTGCGGCATCCCAGCCGCCAGCTTGGCGATATCTTGTAAGAAGGGCAGCTGGGTGGCAAGGTTCACCAGTCCCGGCACCTTCGAAGCGAGGCGTGCCCAGAGGTCGATATTGGCGAAAGCGTAGTGACTGCGCGGGCGCAGGCGTCCTTCGTGATAGTGAGAGAGAAATTCGGCTTTGTAGGTGGCCAGGTCAACACTCACCGGGCAGTCGCTCTTGCAGCCTTTGCAGGAGAGGCAGAGGTCGAGAGACTGCTTGACATCTTCGTCGCGCCAGCCGTCGCGGATCACGTCGCCCTTGGCCATCTCCCAGAGCAGGTGGGCGCGGCCGCGGGTGGAGTGCTCCTCCTCGTGAGTAACCCGCCAGCTGGGACACATGACGCCGCCTTCCTCGCGGCGGCATTTTCCTACTCCGACGCAACGCAGCATGGCGTGGGTCATGCTGCCGTGGTCGTGGGGGAACTGGAAGTGGGTCTCCGGGTCCCATGGCCTGTAATCGGCGCCCAACCGCAGATTCTCGTCCATGCGGTAGGGCTCGACCAGCTTGCCCGGATTCATCTTCCAGGCAGGGTCCCAGATCGCCTTGAACTCACGAAAGGCAGTGATCAATTCCGGGCCGAACATTCGCGGCAGCAGTTCTGCCCGGGCCTGGCCGTCGCCGTGTTCGCCGGAAATGGATCCGCCATGGCTGACCACCAGGTCGGTGGCGGCCTCCATGAACTGGCGGAACTTGGCAATGCCAGGTTTCGACCGCAGATCGAAGTTGACCCGGTTGTGGACGCAACCGTGGCCGAAGTGTCCATACAACGTGCTGCGGTAGTTGAAACGGTTCAACAGCTGGCGCAAGTCGCGCAGATATTTGCCCAGCTTTTCCGGGGCTACAGCCGAGTCTTCCCAGCCTTCCCAAGTGAGGTCTTCGCCGGGGACGTAGGAAATTACGCCCAGGCTGGATTCGCGGACTTCCCACACCCGTTTGACCTGTTCACGATTGGTGAACAGACGCATGTTAGGCGGGTTGGGGCTGCGGTTCAGGGCCTCCATTAATCCGGAGGCCTGGGCCTTGGCTGCGGCGATGGTGTCGGCGCCGAATTCCGCCAGCAGCCAGCCGCCGCCTTCCGGCAGCAGCGCCAGCCCTGCCGAATTGATGCCGCGGCGCCGCGTGTACTCGACCAGCAGGTCATCGATGCCCTCGAGGCCGATGGGCTTGTGGGCCAGGACATCGGGAACGTGGTCGCCGCACTGAAAAATGTCGGGATAGGCGATCAGCAGCAGGACCCGCGCCGGAGGGCTTTCGACCAGACGGCAAGTGGCCTCAAGGATAGAGACGCAGGTGCCTTCAGACCCGACCAGCGCGCGGGCAACGTCGAAACCATTTTCCGGCAGCAGGTAATTGAGGTTGTATCCCGAAACCCGCCGCGGGATGTTGGGATAGCGCTGGCGGACCAGATCTCCGTATTGGTCGCTGATTTGCTTCAGGCCAGCGTAGATTTCTCCGCGGCGTCCGCCTTCGTGAATGATTTTTTCCAGTTCTGCGTCGCTGGTTTTGCCGACTGTCAGACGAAGGCCGTCATAGGTGAGGACGTGGAGAGCTTCGATGTTGTCGTCCGTCTTGCCGGCCATTACTGAATGCACACCGCAGGAATTGTTGCCTATCATGCCGCCCAGGGTGCAGCGGTCGTGGCTGGCCG
>Ga0187824_10000165_pt1 | contig 12144 bp, 8 predicted proteins | sample NC_wetland_sal_i_13_FD_132437 | JGI IMG/M metagenome (GOLD analysis project Ga0187824, IMG submission 132437) | Wetland sediment microbial communities from Neuse River Estuary, North Carolina, USA - SourceSoil_4 | ecosystem: Environmental > Aquatic > Freshwater > Wetlands > Sediment | place... | reverse complement strand
GTGGTGGAGGTCTGCGCATTGGATGCCGCCGATGCACTATTCTGCGCTCGCACCCGAAGCGGAAGAACCGTCGCTACCAGAAAAAAAAGTGAGATCACCAGTTTGCGCATGACCAGGTCCTCTTCTTGTACTTCAACTGCAGATTCCCACGTTCAGGTATTTCCACCGATAGTACAGCAAGTGTCAATCGAGAAAAGCCCGCCCCAATTAATGGAACTGAAAAAATCCGCTCGCGCATGCCGCACACGAAACGCCGCGCGCTCAGGGCTGCACGGCGGCGGCCCGCGGTCGGGGCTTTGAGAATTTCGAGCTATCTACCTCTACGTTGTCTTGAACCTTCTGTATACGAATCGAGGAGCGAGAGGACATGGCGGAGCGCGGTGTCGCCGGGATCATGCGGATCCAGAATGGCATTTTAACCCCACTGCCGGTATCGCGATAATCGTCATAATCCATTTCAAAGGGGCTGTTCCCGAAGGGCGTTGGAAGAGTCGTTACTTTTCTAAGTAGGAGCCCGGTTATTGTGTCGAAATAGAGCCGTTCGGGGGAATCTTCGTGCGGAAAGCCCACCACCAAGTACGCCTCTCGCCCATTCACATTCTCAATTCCTTGCACTTCCAGCCGGTCGTATTCCTGCCTCAGACTCACAGGTTCGTAAAGACCGCCGCTCCTTTTGTGTCTGGCAGAATCCACAGCCGGAGCATCGTTGACCAGGCCTGTCATGTTTTCTACCCAAGCACTGGTTCCATCAAATCCTTCCAACGTGGAGAAAGTTGGGGTTCGATTTACGGTCATCAGCAAATTGGGAGCCTTCCAATACTGCTCCATCTGCGCCGGCATAGGGATCGTGCCGCCGGGTCCGGTGGGCACGTCGCGCGTAGCCATAATGACCCGGGTCGTTACCTTCCGGATGGACTGCTCGCCACCCAGGGCTTGCACGTACTTCGCCAAGACTTGATCAATGCTGGGAAGCTGTGGCACCTGCGGTTCGGTTCCATAAGGAACCATGATGGCGGTCGTATCTGGAAGGGCCAGCAAGCCTACCGGCTTCGCATTTCCATGGTGGCACGTATAACACGTGACGATTTGCTGGCCGGAAAATGAGTTCTGGTTCAGATCTCTCACCATCTGGATCATTTTGCGTGCCGTTTTCTTTGGTTCCTTGTCATCGCTGGGAAAATCATTTTCGACGTGGCAGTATTCGCAATCCACGCCCAACGCCCCCTCAATTAAATGCATGCCCACGACTACTTGATCCGCAGGCGTTCCCTTGAGTACCTGGATATTTTTGAACTGCTGCTCCGCAGTTCTTACCTGCGCAGACGCCGGCGTTTGTTGCACCGCGATGGCAACCGAAAACACCAGCAGCACAACCATAATACGAACTGACCGCATGTAAATTAGTGCACCGTGCATGCGAGAATCAACGTTTTCGCGAAACAGACTACCAGGTAGGGCGCTGTGGAAATTAGACAAAATGCGTTTAAACACTACGCGTCGGTCACCTTGACACGTTTGTCCGAGAATAGGATTATTTCCTCCATCTTACGGATAAGAAGCAATTGTCTTTGAAACTACGCAATCTTAGCGCGATTTGTATTCTCATAATTTCTGGAGCCGCCAACCCGGTTTCCGCGCACCATGGCGTCGCATGGTACGACTACTCAAAAACGGTTACCGGGAAAGTTACTGTCGCGCAATTCGAATGGACCAATCCGCATTGCAAGATTTACTTCGATACGGTCGATAGCCGGAAGGTCCTCCGTCATTGGATCGTTGAAATGCATCCTCCAAATGCCTTACTTGAACACGGTTGGACGCGCCAGACGCTTCACCCCGGTGACGAAGTGTCGTTGACCTTTCGACCGGCAAAGAATCACTCGACCACGGGACTTCTGGAGGAAGTTACGCTGCCGAATGGCATAACGCTGACACAGAATCTGTTATTGCTGCCCCCCGGCGAAACAATGTCGATTCAGGACTGGACTCGGCGTTTCGCCTCGAGACCGGCCATTACAAACCTGCCCACGGACCGCGCTAGTCCTAGCTCTAAGTCCGATCGTTAATTGACGCAGAACATCCAGCGGCGCCGCAAGCTTCTTCACTGCCCGCCCAGCCGCCGCATCCATTTAGCTAGCCTAGGCTGGTAGATCTACTTCCTCAAAACACGAAGCGCCCATTGATTTGAAACTGGCGCGAAGTGGTGACGGTTGCGTACGGATTATTCGTATTTATCGCGCCAAGCGTGCCATTGGGAGCTCCTGCGGTTGTAAAAGCATTCAAGACCGTCGGAGCCGAAAAGTTCGTCCGGTTAAAGGCATTGAACATATCGGCGGAAACAACGAAAGACATGCCTTCGCGTTTCATCGGGATGGTCTTGCGGAGGCTGATGTCTGTATTAATCGTGTTAGGACCTGTGAAGACGAGGGGCCCGACGTCTCCAAGATACCCCGCGGGCGCAAGGGCAAAACAAGCCTGATTGACGTAGTTGATCGGGTTGTGTTTGTTGATTGCGCCGGTGGGATTGGGATTGGGACAGGCAGCCGAAGGCGCAGCCCAATCCGGGCGGTCCGCGCCCGCACCACCGACCGTCGTGTAGCGAGCTACATCATCACCCGCGCTCACCGTGAACGGCACTCCGGATGAGACCAGCGTCTGGGTGGTGATTTCCCAGTTCGAGAGCACATTCTTTACGAGCATGGACTGGGAATTCCGGCCCCAGGGCGCGTCATACGTGAGAGTAAAATTAGCCGAATTGGTTCCAAGGTAAGCGCAGCGCCCGCGACCGGCCGAGTGCGAGAAGATTAGCGGGAAAGCCGCCGAACCGCCGTTCGTATATTGCCCGGGCAAATTGTCGCCCGAATCAGCGATGCACTTCGCGAAGGTGTAATTGAAGCGCGCGAAGAGGCCCGGAGACATTCGCCGCATCAGGACTGCTTGTAGTGCATTGTAGGAAGCATTTCCGTCGGTAATGTTGCCACCAATCGAGTTACTCCAATTGGGATTGTTGTAACAGGGCGGCTTGATGGCGCCTCCCTGGCACGCATAAGCGTAAGGCGCATATAACGTGCTGTAATTCGCGGTCGTTGTGGGGAGGACATTTGCATTCGAAGCACCCAAACCTGCCGCCGTTACAGAGCCAGCCCAGTAGTAACACTCGATCGATCCTGGTGTAACACAATTCGGGTTAACAACCGAACCAGGAATAGGCACGCCATTCACGGCGGGAAGCTGGCCGGGAGTTTCGATCGTCGTGGGGAAATAGTCCGAATAGTTGTAGGTGCGGCCTTGATGACGCGCCTGTGAGCCCACATAGCCGACCAAAAGGCTGATGTGATCCGGTAATTCCTGCTGAATCGCCAAATTGAAGGCGTACTTTGTGGGCGTTTTGAAATGCGGGAATTCGGCGCCGCCATAAGTTTCTCTTGTATAAATATTGGGGTTAGCGGCGAGGAATGTGTTAAGAGCGGAGTTGGAGGTTCCATTCACATTATTGAAAGGGATGGAGACTAGATTAGGCAGAGAGACAGCGACGGTGAACGGTGGTTGCGACGCGAGCGTCGGGTACCAGTAATCGTCCTCCATTTCGGCAAACATGATCCCAGCCCCGCCGCGTACGCTCGTCTTGCCTTTCTTAAACGGATCCCAGTTGAAACCCACACGCGGCGCGAAATTGTCTTTCGGCGGATGATACCAGGGCGCTCCAACCTGAGGAGCGGCACAGGTAAAAGGATTGCAGGAGCCGTCCTGCGCGTAAAGGTTGGAGATGCGATTGTGCTCTTCAGCGGGTGATGTGGCATATTCCCACCGTAAGCCATAGGTCACGGTGAGGTTTGGCTTCACTTTGTAGGTGTCTTCCGCATACACACCGTAGGACATCAGGCGCACACCACGGGCGAAATTGGAGTCGTAATGTTGCCCATTAAGGGGGTCCGTGTAATTCTGGACCCACCAAGCGAAGCCAGTCGCCGGGCCACCGTTCAAGAACTGAGCCAGAGTTCCGAAAGTGTACGCGCCACGCGGCGTGGACATGTAGTTTTCAATGTTGTCGTACCACTTCTTGGCCTGAAATCCGAACTGGAAAGCATGATTGCCATGCAAATAATTTACGTCGTCGCTGAGTGAGCCGTTGGTGTAACCGATGAAACGGGGTACGTAATTAAATCCCAGAGCCGGAGAACCGAGCGCCTGGCCTCCAAATCCGAATGTAAGAGCGGGAACCTGAGGAAAAGGACTTCTGCTCACGATATTTGGATTGACGTTGACGTAGAGCCGAGGATCAATCGGCGCAGCGGTGGCGAGATCCAAACTGCCGGCATAGTTGATGCGGTGAATGCCAAAGCGGAATGTATTGACCACATTGGTCGAAAAAATATGCGTGTCCTGCACCGTCCAAACCTGGCGGCGCATGTAGACATCATCGGCGGTGACATTCAATTGCGTCGGTTCATACTCGTTCGATTGGTCAATGTTGTAGCTGGAGGAGAGAGTATTCTTGCTACCAAAGCTGTGGTCGATTTTGGCTACGCCATAATACTCGCGTACATTTTGAATCGGATTGCTATTGAAATTGCACAAACCCACTGCGGCTTTATTGTAGCTCCCGTCATTGCAAGCCGGCATGAGCGGGAGGTTCGTGCCAATTCCACCGGTGGGAGTCGCACCAAAAAAGATTTGCTGAATCGCCGGTACCGCTGAGTTTCTTGCTGCAAGGTCGGGGACGGGTGCTGTGAAAGATTGCGCCGCATCGGATCGCAGGGATTCAAAATCGGCAAAATAGAACGTCTTATCTTTTTGGATTGGCCCACCGACTTGGCCTCCGAACTGATGCCGATGCAGGGGCGGAGGAGTGCTCGTAGCGTCGAAGAAATTACGCGCGTCCACGCCACTGTTGCGATAGTACTCAAATACGGTGCCATGAATGTTATTGCTGCCCGATTTGAACGTCGTGCGGGTAATTCCGCCCTACAATTCCCCGTATTCGACCGGGGGATTCTCAGCGATGACCTTGAACTCCTTGACCGCATCGGCACCCATCAGGATATTGCTGGCCAAGCTGACTGGCGATGTCCGAAACGTCCAGGTCAGGTCGATACCTTCCTGGAGAAAACGGTTATTCGCGACCCGATCTCCTCCTACGGACACTTGCTTGCCGAAAGAACTCGTATAGGTCTGCTGGACCCCCGGCTGAATCACGGAAAGTTGCTGCAGATCGCGAGCATTCAGAGGAATATTCTGAATAATCTGCTCATCCATCACTTGAGCGACTTCCGAACTGGTTGTCTCAATCGTGGGAATCGCTTCGCTGACGGTCACTTGCTGGGTCACTTGACCCAACTGGAGAGTGAGGTCCGCACGTGTATTAGAGCCAACATTAACCACCACGTCTTTTACTTGGGCTGGTGAGAATCCCGATGCCTTGGCCTCCACACTGTATTTGCCAGGCTGCAACGATGGCACGTTGTAAACGCCATCCCCGGTGCTTGCGGCTGCCCGAACCACACCCGTGTCCTGATTCGTGATTGTGATCTGGGCATTTGGAACCGCAGCTCCGGATGAATCAAGAATATTGCCCAGAATAGTTCCCGTAACATTATGGGACTGAAGTAGCGACGGTAAAGCAATGAAAGCTGCACAGGCGAGTACAAATGCCGCGATGGCACGGGTCCGAACGAGCAAAGCGCGACGCCAGCATTTCACTTGCATGTCACCCCACCTCCGACAATCGGGAAGGACAGACCACTAGTTGCTGGCGCGGATAGAAACACAAACGCCATAGTGCTGTCAAGCCGTGTCGCGAGGCTATCGCGCGCGTCTATTTTTGAGAAGCGGAACTCAATGCCGCAGCCGGACCAGCTTTCCAACCGTTTGGGTTCGCCCCGGAGATCCGCGCATCCACGGACCATGCACCAGCTCCGATCGCAGCGAGCGCGAATGAACCCGTGGCTAATAGCAAAACGAGGCCAGTCGCGTGTACGTCTCGCCAGCCGCCGTGCGGAATGTGTACTGCGATAAGCGCGATGGCCATCTCGATGGCAAAAAGAACACCGATGACTTGGGTGACCAGACCTAAAATCAGCAAAATGCCGCCAAACAACTCCAAGCCTCCTGCAACATAGGCGAAATACGCCGGAAAGCCCCACGAGGGAAACAGTTTCAGGAAGACGGCTTTATTGACAAAAAGTTTCAGATAACCCTGCTGCACAAAAATGACTCCTATACTTAAACGCAGAAGAAGAAGGGCCAAGGGCCTGATCATTCGCATTCGCTTGTCTCCTTTGCCGCGGAATGGTACCAGCATCGGTCGTTCCAGCCAATGCGCCCGGTTTGGAAGTGCAGCAATAATGGAAGCGAGCGAAGGCCAATTTAGTATGTAGAGGAAATTTGGACGTGACTCAAATATCTGACTTGGTTGCTTTCGCCTTAAGACCCTTTAAGACGCGTTCCGGAGTGAATGGCACCTCTCTCAGCCGAACTCCCGTGGCATCAAAAAGTGCATTCGCAATTGCTGCAGGGACCACCACGATTGGAGTCTCGGCGGCGCCGCTGGCCGGCAGCTCCGGCCGATTAATTAAATGAATTTGGATATCTGGAATATCCATGAACCGTATTACTGGGTAACTTGCCCAATCAAAACTCTGCGCGCCGTTTCCATCAAACTTAAACTCCTCGAATAATGTACGGCTGACGCCCTGCATGATGTTTCCCTGAATCTGATTTTCTACGCCGTTTGGATTGATGGTTAGGCCGCAGTCGTAGACCATCGTGACGCGCACGACACGTACTTTGCCGTTCGAAGTATTCACCTCTACTTCCGCGACAACGGCGGGAATACTGCCGCCTCGCTGATTCACAGCCAAGCCGCGTCCTCTGACAACTGGGCCATCCTGTGCCGGACCAGGCGAAGGACGGTGCGTCCAGCCCGATTTTTCCGCAACCGTTAGCAGCGCCTCGATGATCCGGTTGTCATTTTTCAGGTAATTCAGCCGAAACTGCACAGAATCAATCTGCAATTCAGCCGCAATTTCGTCGATGAAAGATTCCGTCGCAAACACGCGCGGAGGTTCACCGGGGGAACGCAGAGAGGCCGTCCTTAACGGCATAGGCTCGGCGAACATCCACGGCAACGTCTTCGATTCGATCCTCATGTTCTCAAAAGCATAGATTTCTCCGGCACCTCCTGCTCCATTGGGGTTGCCGTCATTCGTGGGCACGATCCCAATCTGCCGTTCTGCCAACTGCGGTGTGCCTTGTGACTCTGTCCACGGGAGGCTCCGGTCGAGATAATCCCAGGCAGTTAGCTTTCCTTGAGCATCGATTGCCGCGCGAACTACGGTAAGCTGCTGTGGGCCCTTGGGTGCCCACACTTGTTCGTCCGCGCGTGTCCACTGTACGCGCACGGGCTTTCCCACTGATCGTGACAGGAAGACGGCATCTTCGGCTGCATCGTCAGCGGTGAGACGCCCGTAGCAGCCTGAACCTTCCACGTAATGTACTTCTACATTTCTCTTGGGCAACTTCAGCATCGAAGAAATGCGGTCGCGCGTCGTAAATGGGCCCTGCGCGCCAGTCCAGATGCTGACTTTGCTTCCCTCCACGTCGGCAACCGCGCAAGAGGGAAGCATCATTCCGTGCAATTGGAAGGGCCAGTGGTACGTTGCCTCGATGATTTTGGCGGCCTGGACGAACGCCTTATCAACGTCTCCTCGTTTCGTAGGTGTGACATCTCTGAACGGCTGCACATCCGTCAGATATTTGTCGACCTCAGCCCTATTGGCGGGCATCTTTGTCTCTGGCTTGGACCAAGCTACTTTTAGCGCTTTCGCCGCCTGTATCGCGGCCCATTCGGTTTCGGCCACCACTCCAACGAAGCTGCCTTCCTGGACTATTTTTACGATTCCAGGAATATGGGCGATCGAGCTTTGATCTACGCTCAGCGGCTTGGCTACTGCCGTACTGGGGCGAACCGGTCGACCGTGTAACATTCCCGGTAGCCGCACATCAGGCGTGTATGTGTAAGAAGCTGTAAATTTGGCGGGCAGATCCACGCGAGGCACCGATGTGCCCACAATTTTGTAATCCTTGTAATTCTTGGGCGTCACTTCAGGCGCGACGATCATTGCCGTCTGATAGCCTTTGGACGTGATCTTCAGATTGAAGCGCTTGCCGCCCACAAGTTGCCCATAGGACACATTCTTTGAAGGATCGCCCGAAACGCTCACGGCGCCATTTGTCACGGTGAGCTGTTCGGGCGGAACTCCGAGGCGTTGAGAAGCGCGGTTTACCAACTCCTGTCGTGCCGCCGCGGCTGCCTGGCGCAATTGCGGGCCGCCCCGCACGATCGTATTGCTGCCGACGGTGCGCCCCTGGTCCACAGAATTGGCGGTATCGCCCATGGCCATGGTTATACGGTCAAAGGGAACATCGAGTTCTTCGGCTACGATCTGCGCAAGAGCGGTGCGCGTGCCCGTTCCAATATCTACCTTGCCCGTGAACATCTTGATGCTGCCGTCCTGCATCACCGCGAGCCAGGAATCGAGCTCTCTCGCGTCCAGGTAGTCGCCCGGTTCAGGAATAAAACTGCCCAAGTCGACTCGTTCCACCGCAAACGGGCGAGGCTCTGGTGCCGCTTGCGATTGGGCAAAGGCACGGCTCAATGGTCCGTAAAGGCTGAAACTCACAACCAGCGCCCCGCTGCTCTTGAGAAGCTGCCTGCGAGAAAGATTGGCTTTCATCTTGGCGCCTAAGTGACGCGGACAGACGTTTGGTGGAGAAACTGCCGCGAATTTATCACGACAGCCTGGGCTTGACAATCACGTGGCTGGTCGCCTATTCATCTGCAATGATTCCGGTGCCTACGGCCCGCTTAAGGAGATCGCCGATATGTTGTTGCAAATGGCGGATAAGCTGCAAGATAACTCAATCATAATCGCACTCACTAGTACGGGCTGGACGGCTGCGGGTCTGGCGATTCTTCATTACTACAGCATGTTCGTGTTGGTAGGATCAGTCGCGATCGTGGATTTGCGCATCATCGGAATCATAGGCCGCCATCATAATGTTAGCGATTTTTCTCGTAGAATCTTTCCGTGGGTCTGGCTCAGCTTGGCAGTGAACCTTATTTCCGGTTTCATCATGTTTGCGGGGGACGCGACAGCTTATGTTCCAACCCGCGCTTTTCAATTTAAGCTTGGTGTGGTTTTGGTGGCGATCATCTTGGCCGTTATTGTGCAGTGGAAAATCCCAGTGTGGGACCAATCTCCAGTCCTGCCTGCGCGCGCTAAGATTCTGGGCCTAATTTCGCTATTGTTCTGGTTCGGTGCAATCTTGATGGGTGTGGAAGTACCGGCAATATCGGGCATCGGCTAGGTTCAAACCAACGAATATTTCGGCGCACGTTTCGGAGAGGTGGGCATGGTCGGGTCCTCACTTATACCGTTCGGACATTGGCTGCAAAACAGAACCTTTGCGTTGGCGATCGCCGATTCAGCCTGGGCTTACCCGTTCGTACAAGCGACACACTTCAGCGGGATTTCTTTGTGGCTGGGGACGAATTTCGCGGTCGATATTAGCCTGCTTGGGGTAGGAAATCGGCGCCAGACGCCCGCCCAATTGTCGGATGCCCTCTTTTTCTGGAATTGGCTCGGTTTCGCTTTGGCTGTCTTGGGAGGCTTTTTGCTCTTTTCTGTATCCGCTGAAACGTTCGTCATTAATCCGGCGTTTCTCGTGAAGCTTGGAGTCCTTGTTCCGGCCGCTTTGATAACGCACATTGTCATCCAATGCAAAATCCATACTTGGGGCCAGACGGCACAGACCCCAGCAGCGGCCAAGCGCGCCGGATCACTTGAAGTACTGTTGTGGTTCTGCGTCGCTACCGCGGCAGTACTGATTCCTTATGGCCCATTAGTCTATTAGGCCAATACACTCAGTTATGGGAAGACGTCTGTGGAAGAGTGACGTACTGCATTATTGTTTCTCCGATCGCCTCCAGAGTCCGGCTACTGCATTTATCGGTTGAACCTTCCCTGGCCTCGAAAGGCTGATATTGGGAATCACTGAGTACAATGGTGGGAATGCCGGCTGCAATGAGAGCTGCTTGATCGTCGTCCACTTTCGGACCGACACGATCCTGGAAGATGCGCGGAGACACACGCTGTGCAACAGTCCAAATTGCTTGCACCTGAACTGGGGCGCTGGTTATCGAGGATTGTTCCTTCAGGAGTTGCAAACCATCTCGACAGACGTTGTCTACCACGATCGCCAAGAGGGGTTTATCGTCACCGTATAATCGTGTCAAGTGCTGGGCAAAGTAAGTTGAGGCAGGCTGCCCCAACGGTGCCTCACGGTTCGTTCGTCCGCTAGTTCCCGTCCCGTCGAGAAATAAAAGGTCAATCCCCACGCCTGGAGGTACGTTAGAATCAGCCAGGGCGCGCGCAATTTCGACCAAGATAGCGACACCCGAACCATCATTGAGCTCGCGAGGATCATTTTCTTCCGAATCGGCGACAGGGCTGCTCGCATAGTGCGTAGCAAGGACGATGCGTCGGGGAGAACTGTAGAGGCGGCCAATGATATTTGTAAGTCGATAATTTTTTCCGTCCCCAGGCGACGCCTCCCAGCTCTGCGTTTTTACCTCCTGCGCGAGCAGGTTCATTTCCGCTAGCAAAAAGTCTTCCTGCTTTTTGTGTCCGTCTGTGCTTACGTAACGAGGTCTATAGCGTTCCTGCTGAGCCACATCGGCCACCATCTCATCGCCGTCGATAAGCTTCTCCTCCGCAAACGCTCTCCGGAGAACCTTGGCCGTGAGAAATTCAACGGGTGAGAAGTTGTCGGTCAGGATGGGATAGGGCGAGAGATCGAATCTTCTGTCGACATCGATAAGCTTCGATGACAGAAAGCGAATAAAGGCGTCGCGATTCGCCAAAATCGAAGGGGAATTCAGGTCCACTCGAGTTTCGCTGTTATAACCCACCAACATTACATTCTGCGTCTCGGTTTTCTCCGGCCATGCCACGGCAAAGAAATAGCTGTTTGGGAAAACGGTTCGGAAGGTCTTGATTTCAGCCATGATCAGAGATGGCTGTTGGCGCGACAAATCTCCAATGACGTTGGACACCAGAATCCCATTGGTGCTTAGTTTTTCTTTAGCAGCGGCGAAGAATTCTTTTGTGGCGAAGTGTGGCGGAACGGAGAAAAACGAATAGTAGACATCAGCGAAAATCAGATCGTACTTCTTATGTGAGTTGTGAACAAAGCGGCGACCGTCTTCAACGTAATCGTGCAGTTGGCGGTTTTCCGGTAATTCGAAAAACTGCCTGGCGAGCGAAAATACAGATGGTTCGATATCGACTACATCGACGGTAGCTCCCGGCAAATCGTGCAAAAGCGCTTTGGGAACCGAATAAGCTCCCGCTCCAATGACCAACGCGTTATCCACGTGGGGCCGGAAAATCTTATAAAGCGAATAATAGCGGGTGTATTCGTACACGAGGTCGGTAGGATCGTTCGAGTCCAGGAACATGGCGCCTTCGCCTGCGCCCGCGCTGTTCTCGTCCTGTTGAAAAAACCTCGTTGGCCTGCCGGCGTACTGCCCGTCGTAAATCGTTATCTTTTGGTACACGCCATCTGCTGTGTAGAGCACCTTCCGCCGCGCTCGCTGCGTGGCGATACCCGCTCCGGTGAAAAGAATAAGAAAAATAAGAGCAGCGGCATAGAGAATGGCCTTTTTACGACGCAATATGAGCAGAGGCACAAAACCAAGCAAACATAAGCCAACTCCATTGGTAATCAGAATGCGATCGATACCGAATCGGGGAATAAGAACAAAGCCAGAGGACAAACTGCCGACGATACTCCCCAGCGTAGACCAGAAGAAAATATTACCCGCAATAGCTCCGAGACCTTCTTCGGGCGCACGAATACTCTGCACCTTAATTGCGTATGGACACAATGTCCCGAGTAATAACGCAGGCAGGAGAAAAAGCAGAGTCGCTGATACGAGCGGTCCCGATAAGATGGACAGTTTTGAGCTTAGAACGGGCAATATCAGCGTACCGAGAGAATAGAAGAAGAGCAGCATCAGTCCGCTGATTAGAATCAAACCGAAGAAATATTTCAGCGTTGGATGCCGGTCAGCCAGTTTCC